>Ga0315338_1001372_pt1 | contig 31215 bp, 30 predicted proteins | sample ASW8metaG_FD_204518 | JGI IMG/M metagenome (GOLD analysis project Ga0315338, IMG submission 204518) | Ammonia-oxidizing marine archaeal communities from Monterey Bay, California, United States - ASW #8 | ecosystem: Environmental > Aquatic > Marine > Coastal | place: USA: California | collected... | reverse complement strand
CGGCGATCAGCGGTGGCGGGTGCCATCTCCAAATCGCGTCAATTTGTGATCATACAATCTGTTACGGCCGGTAGTGTCGGTTTCTTGACCCGTGTCGAGGGTCGGTTATGCTGTCCGAGTACGAAGTTGACAGCGTAGCACTAAACCCAATTGGGAGAGGATTGGAATGAGACGTTTTTGGGTGGGGGGAGTTTGGGTTCTGGGGTTGATCCTGATCGGATGTGCCACGAAGAGCGATCCGGTCGTTCTCCAGGTCGGAGAAGAGCAGATTGGAGTGGCGGAGTTCGAGAGACTCTTCTGGGAGGCCTCACGACGCGATTCCACGCTCGGCCCAGATTTGGCTGGTTTGCAGCGATTCGCCGAGATAGAGGCGGAAAACCGGCTCATCCAGATTCTCGCATTGCAACACCAGCCGGATCTCGAGCCCGGTCGTCTCGATCGTCTCATCGACTACGAACAGACTTCCGCGGTGGAACATCTCCGAAAAGTGGAATTCGGGAGCGCCTACAACGTGCGTTCGTCGGAAATCGAAGTCGCCTACGAGAAGCTCGGCAAGATTCGCCGGCTTCGGCGAATCGCTGTGGCTACGGAACGAGAGGCACGGGAGGTTGCCCGCGCCGTTCGTGAAGGCGCCCTATTCGATAAGGTGGCTGCCAGCGTTAGCCTTGATCCAGAAACGAAGAACTCGGGAGGGGAAATCGGATGGCTGGCCTACAACGACCTTCCGGACTTCGACCGAGGGCCCGTTTTCGAGGCGGAGGTCGGGACAGTCACGGGGCCGATTCCAACCGGCCGCGTCTGGTCGGTCTATCAGATCGTCGATGAAGACGAAAATGCCAGTCGAGGAACCCTCGCCGAGGAGACGCCGCGTCTCAAGGATCTCCTCATCCGCCAACAGGTCAGAGTGGCGCAGCGTGAATACGAAACTCGCCTCATGGAAGACTACGAATTCCGCTTCTTTCCGGCCGAGGTGGCCTGGCTCACCGTTTACATGCAGGAGAAGACGGCCGGTGCGGTGCGAGGCACCGATGTTCTTTCGTCCCCCGACTCCGAAGAGCGCGACGGTCTCGTCTACACGTCGGGTCGGGTCCCTTGGGAGGGGGCTCCGGTCGCTCCGGCGGACACGGGTCGCGTGGTCGCCCAGGTCAACCACCCCAATGGACGGGTTACGCCGGGTATCGTTTTTTCACACCTCACGTCGATCTCGACTCCAACCTGGCCGAGCTTCGATACGAGTGCAGATGTGGAACGGCTCGTGCGCGAGTTGGTTTTGGAGCGACTCGAGTTCTGGGAATCTGAGAAGAGGAATTACGCAGAATTCCCAGAAGTTCGCCAAGGTGTGCAGAAGCGCGAACGTGAGATTCGCCGCCGCCAGTTTGTCCGCAATGTGGTGCGTCGCCCCCTCATTCCGACCGAAGAGGAGATTCGTGCGGAGTACGAGCGTCGAATCGACGAGTATCGGGAGCCAGAGCGACGGAGTTTCGTAGCGATCAACGTCTCGAGTCTCGCCGCAGCTCAGAAAGTCGTCGCTTTGCTCGAGGAAGGACGGTTGGCGGGACAACTGGAACTGGAGTTTTCCGCGGCAGACTCGTTTCAGAGCACGGGGTCGGCCGGGACACCGCCGATGACGCGAGAGGAAGCAGGATCCGTTCTCTCCGATGCTTTCTTTGCCCTCGGGGATGGTGGAATCTCAGATCCCATTCCGTTCGGTGACACGTTTACCGTGGGTAAGGTCGTGATGATCGACCCTGCGCGAACTGTTCCTTTCGAAGAAGTGAAGATCAAACTCCAGATCGGGATGGTCGACAAGCTAGCCGACGCCAAACTCGACGAGATGATCGAGGGGGCGCGCGCGGCCCACCCGGTCGTCCTCAGCGAAGAAGCTCTTCGCGAGGTTCGGGCACTCGATCCTGCTCTGGGGAGCTGACTCGAAGCTCGTTTAGAGTGCCTTTTGGAGCATCTCTCGCCAGCTTGGGGCGAGCGTGGCCTTCAGGATGATATCCCCCAAAAAGAGTGCGACGCTCCAGATCATCACTCGCCGAAATGTGGGGGCGTCAAAATCGCCCCGGCGCAGTCCGCGGGTCATGCCGAGATGACCCATGGCAATGGCTCCGCAGATGAACCCGCCGACGCGAACCATCGACCAGATTGGCCAGCCGATGACGCTGGCCAGTCCGGGGTTCGATCCCATCAGGATGAGAGATCCGACGTAGTAGTTCATGTAGTCGAGGAGAATCGATCCGAGGAAGAGTCCGGCAGCGGAAAAGGAAAGGGCGGAAACGAGAAGGGTCGTCCCGTAGTGCCGGAGGTGCTCCGGAATGAACTGTCGGGGAGAGCCCTCCGCACCGATGCCCGTTTCGATCCAACCAAACATCTCCACCCGATAGGGTTCGCCGCGAAGGATCGTCGCGGCAGTGATCTCATGTTGGTGGATGGCGAATTGAATCGTCGTCAAGGAGACGATTACCGCCCAGAACAGCATGTGCGTGATAGCGGGACCGAAGCGTCCTGCTTTTAGGTCGCGGTAGAGCACCGGGTAGGCCAGCCCGGTTTGGGCAAGGGGGACGAGCCACGATATTCCCGTCCAGATAGTGGCTGTGCCCAGAACCGCCGCGAGGATCAGGTAGGCGTAGGTCTTCCAACCGCTCACCATCTCTCCTTGGTTAAATGTACTTCGCCAGGTAGGCCACGATAAAAGCGATCTGGGCCGTCATCATCATCAGATACATGTGGCGCCAGGAGATGTGATTTTCGGTTCGGGCCAACTCTTCTGGATCTCGCAGGATCAGGTAAACCGTGTAGATACCCCAGGCGGCCAAGCCGTAGCCAAACGCGTTGAGAAGGTTGGTGTTTCCGGTCAGAATCCCCGTGTGAACTCCGTAGGGGATGAGGAGAAAGGGCAGCACAAAGAACGGGGCAATGATCCAGGCGGCCTTCTTCGGACCGTACTTAACCGGCAAGGTGATGCATCCGCCCGCTTCGTCGCCTTTCATGTCCGCGAAGTCTTTCGTCGTGGCTGCGCCGAGAAGAAAAAGCCCAAAAATGAGACCGATGTACCAAGGCTCACCCCGACCATCGAGTGCACTGCGGACGGTCGTCCAGCCTGCGACCTTAAGGAGAATGCCTCGCGGAATGGCAATGGTTACGTTGGCGAGGATTGCGTTCGCCTTCGTGCGAAAGGGTGGCACAGAGTATATGACGGTGAGGAATGCAGCTGCGGACGCAAGGACGAAGCACTCCCAGTTGACCGCGAGGGCGAGCGCCAGGGCGATCAGGTAAAAAACTGCCGTGACCCAGCCGGACTCGCGGATACTCATTCGCCCGGAGGGAATCGGCCGATTCGGTTTGTTGATTTGATCGACGTCGAGGTCGTAGATCTGATTGATACCGTTCGAAGCGGCATTGAGCATGGCCGCCATCAAAGTTCCGAGGACGATATCGAGTACGAGATGGGAAGTGATGGCGATCGGTTCATCCGCACCCAGCGCGGTCAGTCCGCCCGAAAGCATGCCCAAGGCTGGCGGAATCAGCGTGAACGGCCGAGCAAATTCCCAGTAGAGTGACGATCGAGACATCAGGACCTTTCACGGATCGGTGAAAACGACAGCTCCGGAAGTTAGCACAGCCGAACTTCGAAATCCAAGGTGGACTACGAAGGGTCCGGCCCAAAACAAACACGGTTCTTTCCCGTCGATTTCGCCCGCAGAACTTCCCGGTTTGCCACGGTCCAGAGTTCGTGCGGATGCGAACCGTGCGTACCAAAGAACGATCCTCCGATCGAAACGGTGACGTGCCCGGTGATCGAGCTTCCGTCGAGTTCGGTCAACGGGAGAGGCTCGTCCGCCACGGCGGCTCGAAGTCGCTCGGCGATTCGCTGAGCCTCTTCGAACGGGATCGGCGAGGCGAGAATGACGGCAAACTCCTCACCACCGTATCGAGCTAAAGTATCGGTTCCCCGGAGGGCTGCCTTCAGCACGCAAGCGACGATAGCGAGAACTCGATCGCCTCCCTCGTAGCCGTAACGCGTGTTGAAGCTCTTGAAATCGTCGATGTCGATGATGAGCAGTGCCATCGGTTGATCGCGACGTTGGGCCAGGCGGGTCTCTCGTTCCAGTTGCTCGCTAAAGTAGCTTCGGTTGTGAATTCCGGTCAGAAAATCGTAGAGGATCACTCCCTGCAATCGGATCAGGGTCGAGAGGATGCTCTCTCCCTGGGCGACGACGAGGCGAGACTTGGCAATTTCGTCGTAGCCAACGGGAGAGGGCAGCGTCACATCGATCAAACCGGACCAGCCGACTCCAGCGTCCCCTAGTCCGACGAGGATTCGTCCCTCCTCATTCGGGCTCGGTGGCCAATAGAGCACCGGGCTGCCCGGAGTCGCCAGCTCCTCGGCTTCGGTTGGGCTGAGGGGGAGGCTCTCCCAGTCGAGGTCTGGCCAGCCATCATTTCCGGGCATCGTGAGGGAGTGAAACTCGGCCCGGGAGCCCTGAAGCCTGCGTTCGACGCCCCTTTCGATCTCGTGGATGAGTTCGCGGGGGCTGAGGATCTTGTCGAGCGAGACGAGGGACTGATAGGCCGTGAGGAACTCCTCCAGCTCGTGGTGAGCAAAGGAGAGGACGTTGTCGTCGACGGTAATCCGCAGGGGGAGTTCTCGTTCCAGGCGAAGCCGGAAACGAGCGCGGCCGACCGGGTCCTCCAGTCGCAGCGTCTCGATCCTGAGTTCGGTCTCGGAGGGCGTCTCATCGTCCTCGATTCGCCTCAGTCTCCCACGCTCGATGAGTGGGAGGAGGGCCCGACGGAGCTCTCCGGAACTCGACGTCGGAGAGAGTCCCGAGAGGGCCAAATCCTCTTCCTTGGTAAGCCTACCTCCACTCTGAAGTAGATCTACCAAGTCACTGGGACTCATCGGGATACGGGACACCTGAAAGCTCCTGGCCAATCGTAGGCGGCTGTAGGTTCATCGAGATGTTCGGAGTGGCATGGTGTCACAGACTCTTCCTACTAACGGTATCAGGAACAAGGCCCAAACAACAAGGCGTGCGGTACGATATCCCGGAAAGAAAGCGAGTTCCCGTTGCGGCACAAACCTGAAGATCATTCGTCTGTTGGGAGGTTTTTGAGCTCTGGAGCGCGTAGAAGGGTCTGTCCGCTGTAACCTGTGGTATACGAAGCAAATGACCGATAGTTAAGATTGACGGGGTCCGGGTGGACCTCGTACAATTCGGCTAGAGTCGTATTCGACTTTACCGGGGTCTACTTTAATCGAAGCGTGGGAGGTGACTCCATGTCACACCGTATCCGAATTTCTCTGTTCTTGACCCTCGCTTGTTTCTCTTTCCTGATATTCGACGCCCCGCCGTCCTATGCCGTCCAGGACAATCATCTCGACGAGATCTATCCTGGCGACGGTGGCTGCGATGATTGTCCGCCCCCCGATGGAGAGGGCGGTGATCCGGAGGAGATCCTGATCCGTTCGCGTCCAGCGCCGCCCGTCGATGACGGGATGGGTCTGTTCGATGACAAAGGCTCTCGCTCAGAGTTGCTGATTCTGTTGGTCAACTTGGTCCGTTCCCTCCGCTAACGAGAGCGGATTGGGCAGAAACCAGACCAGGGCCCAGGCGGTGACGTCCGAGCCCGCAGCAACTGGATGAAGCACGATGCAAGACTCAGGGCATAGAACTCCTCTCGGAGAACGGAAACGAGGAAGCCATCTCGGCTCCACCGTGCAGTCTCGTACGGACGCCGGGGATCTGTACGCGCGCGTCGGTGACTATGGGCAGGCCTTATCGACTTATCTCGCCGTTTGGCCGAAGGCTTCTGCTGACGAGACGCTTGGCCTGGCGCGACGAATTGGCTACTGCCAGTCGCACCTCGGTCGTTTCGGCGAAGTCATCGCCCTTCTCGGTCCGATCGTCGAAGAACTTCCCGAAGTCACACTCCTTCCCGCCGAGCAGCGTCTCGAGGCCGGGCGCTGCTGGTCGGAGTTAGGCAATGCCTATCTCGCCGCGGGCGAGATGGACAGTGCGCAGACAGCGGGACTTCGTGCGGTTGAATCGCTGCAAGGAACTCGCACTGCCGATCTCGGAATCGTCCAGAACCTGCTCGGCGCAGTCGCGTTGCAGTCCGGCGATATCGATCTGGCTCGGACGCACTTTCGTAGCGCTCTTGAACACTTCCGCGGGATTGGCGACGTCGGCAACCTCGCCTTTGCGTACAACAACCTCGGGCATGTCTACAAGAGGTCCTGCGAGTGGGAGCGGGCACTCGAACACTATCAAGCGGCTTACTATCTTCGCGCCACCGAGGGCGAGTATCAGGACCAGGGTGCGTTCCATCAGAACCTCGGTGTGGCGTTCATGAAAGTCGGGCGCTACGACAGTGCCAAGGAACATCTCGACCAGAGCCTGCAGCGGGCAATCGAACTGGGAGATTCGGCCCGCGCGTTTCGGGCTCGTCTCGCCCTATCCATTCTCGGTCGGGTTACGGTCGATGCCAGCCTTTACCGAACCCAAATCGAAGAGTGTAAGAAGGCGGTCGCGAACGGGATTCCAGAGCGCGAGCTCTGTCTCCTGCGTATTGAAGACGCCCGGATTGCTCTGCTCGAGGGACGCTTCGGTCATGTCCGTGAGCAGCTCGACCCGATCCGCCGGCAGGTGGCGGACTATTCACCGCAGGGAGAACTGGTCGTCGAAGTCCTCTTGCTGCAAGCCTCCCTCGCTCTCGAAGAGGAAGCCTGGGACGAAGCGAAAGAAGCGATCGATCGGTCACTCGAGCTGGCCCTGAGCGAGCACGATCGGGAACAGGAAAACCGGGCCCGAGCCGCATTGATGCGCTGGGCTTTCGCGACCGGTGATTCGGACGAGGGGAATACTCTCTACGAAGTGCAGACCCGCCGTTACTCGAACCGAGGCGAGCGGCCGGCGGAAGCCTGGTTGCACGAATGGCGAGCCGCTGCCGCGCTTCGAGACCGCGAGCCACAGGTCGCCTTCGACTGTTTGGAAAAGGCCGCTCAGCTTTGGTCCCGGATGTCCGTATCTCGAATGGGCGTCGTGCTCGGACTGCGGCAAGCTCTCGCATTCATCGATCTGGGACAGGTCGACCAGGCCCGGCATCTCTACGAAACTTTCCGAGACCGTGCTACCGCCGGCGACACCCGGATCGCACAGATTGCCGAAGAAGTCGCGCGAAAGCTGGAATCGACCGAGCATGCTCGCCCCAACTCTTCTCTGGAAGGGGAGCGGGTCCTCGTTCGGCTCCAGGAGTTGGTTGGTTGGGACGGAGAGCCTGTCGAAAAACTCCGTGCTGCCCTCCTTCTCTTCGTCGAAGCCGTTCACTCAGACGGCGCAATTCTCGCCACGGTCGAAGAGGGAGCGCTCGAAATCGTCTCCTCCGTTTCGATGGGCCGATTGGGCGGGCGCCGGACCCTGACACCGAGTCAGCTTTCGATCGAGGACCTGGGACGGGCTCACCTTCTCGAATTCCCGATCGAAGACGCCGTTGCCAGCGCCATGGTGTTGCCGGTACGAATCCACGGACGGAACCGAATCGTCTATCTGGAGCGCCGCGAGGGTTCGCGCCGCTATCAGAGGGCGGAGCTCAACTACGCTGCCCTGTTGGTCCACGAACTCGCCCGCACTCTCCCACGGAGCCAACGTGCGGCCGCGAACGAAGAACCTGAAGAATTGCAGATGATTCGCCATGGACTTCATGTTGCCGACATCATCACTCAGGACCCGAAGATGCTCGAGATCCTGTCTTTGATCCGGAAGGTTGGAGACAGCGACCTCAACATTCTTCTTCAGGGTGAAACGGGAACAGGAAAGAAACTGCTCGCCCAGGCGATTCACCGAGTCAGTTCACGACGCGAACGTCCCTTCGTGACAGTTGATTGCGCCGCTCTTCCCGATTCGTTACTCGAGAGCGAACTATTCGGGCATTGCAAGGGCGCGTTTACCGGTGCCACTCAGGACCGGATCGGACTGCTCGAGGAAGCAAACGGCGGAACCATTTTCCTGGACGAGATCGACAAGGCCGGACTCACCGTTCAACGCCGGTTCCTGCATCTTCTCGATTCGCAGGAAATCCGCCCCGTCGGATCGACGGGCTATCGCGCTCTCGACGTCCGAGTGGTCTGTGCAACGAGCTGCCCCGACCTTCGCACCCACGTCGCGGACGGGAAGTTCATCAAGGATCTGTACTACCGGCTCAATGACATCGCCATCCAGATTCCTGCTCTTCGGGATCGACCAGATGACATCGAGCTGCTCATGGATTGTTTTCTCGAGCGGATGCAAAAGGAGTTCCGCCGGGACTGTCCCGACGTCTCGGCGTCGTTCCGGGACACGATTCGTGCCCACGATTGGCCGGGTAACGTTCGCGAACTCGAGAAGGCAGTGCGAAGGGCCATCGCCCTGGCCGAGGACGGAGCCGTCCTGGGTCCGGAGCTTCTGCCGTCGGCCGTCCGTGACGAGGAGAGAAAGCTCGAAGCTTCCGTCGGTGGAAGGCTCAAGGACCGGATCGAGCAACTCGAGCGCCGGATTCTTATCGAGACCCTCGATAAACGTCGTTGGAACAAGAGCCAGGCGGCGGCCGAACTTGGCCTCAGCCGCAAGGGCCTGAAGGGGAAACTCGAGCGATACCAAATCGATCGTCGCAAGGGACGCTGATCCTGCTGTAGAGCCTCCGGGCATTTGCTGGCCTTGACAGCGTCGACAGGTTTGCGAGAACGTCTCACTTGGCCTGGGGTCAGCTTGAGCTGGCTCCTTTTCTTTTTCCAATCCGAACCTCGGGAATCTAGAGACTTGTTCCGCTTGAGCGATCTTGTATCGGCTGATGCCGTCCTTCTGGACGTAAACGCAGAAGACAAGGACCAGCTCCTCGATAGGATGCTTGGCTGTCTCGTCGCGCTGGGTAGGGTCTCCGACCGCGGCTGTGTATCAGAGGCCCTTCTCGAGCGGGAGACGGTCATGAGTACCGGAATCGGACATGGTGTGGCCATCCCTCATGCCCAGTGTTCGGGAGCCGACCGACTCTCCGTCGCGTTGGCTCGTCTCCGAACCCCCATTGAATTCGACTCCATCGATGCATCACCCGTTCAGCTCGTGTTTCTGGTCGTCGGTCCGGTTCAAAAGGGTGGATTCCTCCAGGTTCTGGCGAGGATCTCGCGCCTGCTCTGCCTGGATCAACTTCAGGAGCAGATTCTCGAAGCTGAGGACGCCGAGGGTATCGTCGGTCTCATCGAGGAAAAAGAGCGGCTGCTCACCTAAGGAGGCCCGTGCGATTCCTGACCGCCTGGCTTCCTGTCATTGTTCTTCAGCTTACAATTTTTTGGATGTCCTCTCGGACGTTGAGCGGACCGAGTCTACCCTTCCCTCATCTGGACAAACTGGCCCATATCGTGGAATATGCCGCCCTGGGCGGTCTACTCTACCGAGCCTTTCGACTCTCGGGAGGCCATCGACGCGAATCGGCTCTCTTTACCCTCGGTCTGATCGCCGGGCTTGGTTTCGCCGATGAAAAGCTTCAGAGTCGCGTCCCCGGTCGAGACTCGAGCGGTCTGGACTGGATTGCGGATATGGTAGGAGGCGCGGCTGGAATTGCCCTCGGCTCTTTCGCGGAGGGACGGGGAGTGGGACGATGGGCTCGCTCGTCGGCCAAGGTATCAAACTCGAGGAAATGAACGTGAAACTCGATCATCTTGCACATTGGCGCCGTACTCACAGTTGCGGAGAACTTCGGCCCGAACATGCCGGACAGGAGGTTCGTCTGGCCGGCTGGGTCCATCGGACCCGTGACCACGGTGGAGTCCTCTTCGTCAACGTGCGTGATCGCTACGGGTTTACCCAGGTGGTCTTTCGCCCCAGCGATTCTGGAGAAGAAGCGCTCTCCGAGCAGGCTCGGGAATTAAAGAGCGAGTTCGTCGTGGCCATCGATGGCCGCGTGTTGGCTCGCCCTGACGACATGGTCAATGAGCAGATGCCGACCGGTGGAATCGAGGTGGAAGCGACGTCGGTTCGAATTCTCAACGATTCGGAGACTCCGCCTTTTGTTCTTGAAGAGGAGGCGCCTTCCGCTGGAGAAGATCTTCGTCTCGAGTATCGTTTCCTCGACCTTCGTCGCCCCGAACTCAACGAAGTCCTCGGGCTGCGCCACCGAGTCAGCCTCCAGGTCCGAAACTACCTGCACGGGGAAGCCTTCTGGGAAATCGAAACGCCGCTTCTGGTCAAGCCGACTCCGGAAGGAGCGAGGGACTACCTCGTGCCAAGTCGGGTTCATGCCGGAGCTTTCTACGCGCTGCCCCAATCACCTCAGCTCTACAAACAGATTCTGATGGTCTCGGGAATGGACCGTTACTACCAGCTCGCACGTTGTCTTCGGGACGAGGATCTGCGGGCGGATCGACAACCCGAGCACACCCAGATCGATCTCGAAATGTCCTTTGTCGGCGAGGAGGAGGTCTACGCGCTCGTCGAAGGAATGTTGAAGAGTGTCTGGGACCAGGAGATGGGGACGAATCTCGAGTCTGCGTTCCCCCGGCTGACCTACCAGGAGGCAATGTCCCGGTTTGGCTCGGATAAACCTGACCTCCGCTTCGACTTCGAAATCATCGATCTGACCGAGGCAGTGACGGGGTCGGGATTCAAGATTTTCGAGGAGACCGCAGCTCGTGGCGATAAGGTCCTGGCCCTGCGGATTCCCGGGGGCGCCGCTCTGTCTCGCAAGGATCAGGACGAGCTCGAGAAACTCGTGCAGCGTTATGGGGCAAAGGGGCTGGCCCGGGCCAAGGTCGCGGATGGCGCCCTCGAATCCGGGATTGCCAAATTCATCTCACCGGAAGCACAGAGTCGCATGATCGAGGTGTCGGGAGCCGAAGCCGGAGACCTGCTCGCTCTGGTGGCGGATCGTTGGACGGTCGCATGTCGTAGCCTCGGGGCCCTCCGGTCACGCATTGGCAATGATTGGCTGGTGAACCACCCGGAGTCGAGAGAGACCTGGCGTTTCCTCTGGGTGACGGAGTTTCCGGTCTTCGAGGAAGATCCGGACACCGGCACCCTCGCGCCGGCTCATCACATGTTTACCATGCCCATGGACGAGGATCTCGAGTACCTGGAGTCGGAGCCGGCCCGAGTTCGAGGCAAACTCTACGACCTGGTCCTCAACGGCACGGAGCTGGGTTCGGGATCGATCCGGATCCATCGTCGAGACATTCAAGAAGCCGTGATGCGCGTTGTCGGGGTGGGGGATGAGGAAGCGGAGCGGAAGTTCGGTTTCCTGCTCAAGGCCTTCCAGTACGGGGCGCCGCCCCATGGTGGTATCGCGCTTGGTCTCGATCGGATCATCATGCTCATGGCGGGACGTTCGTCGCTGCGCGATACGATCGCATTTCCCAAGACCACTTCCGCGGCTTCGCTTATGGATGGTGCGCCGACCCGGATCGACGCCGCCGAGCTCAAGGAGCTACACATTGGGGTTCTCCCCTCCAAGGAGTAAAGGAGACTTAGGACTATGGCCCTGGACGAACATTCGAGTCGAACGGATCGAATCGCTCTCTTTATCGACTTCGACAACGTCGCCCTCGGGATGAAGGGCCCGAAGAAGAAGCAGTTCGACATCAAGCATGTGCTCGATCGGCTCCTCGAGAAGGGGAGAATCATCGTCAAGCGTGCCTACGCGGACTGGTCCCGATATGATGATTTCAAGGGCTCGCTGCACGAGGCCGCGATCGAGTTGATCGAGATTCCAAAGCGAAGCCAAACGGGGAAGAATTCTGCCGACATTCGGTTGGTCGTCGACGCTCTCGACTTGTGCTATACGAAAGAGCATCTCGATACTTTTGTCATCTTTTCCGGGGACAGCGACTTTTCCCCCTGCGTCTCGAAGCTCAAAGAGAACAACAAGAACGTCATTGGAATCGGACTGCGCGGATCGACTTCGAGTTTGCTCTCCCAGAATTGCGACGAGTTTCTCTACTATGAGGACCTCGTGCCGAAGCCTCGCCGCCAGCCCCGGAGTGGCACGCGTCCGAAGGAGACCCCCGCCGCCGACAAGAAGTCCCGGGCCGTCGAGCTTCTTCTCAATGCGATCGAGGCTCTTCTCCGGGAGAATAAGGAGATCCTCTGGAGTTCCATGATCAAAGACACGATCAAGAGGAAGCTGCCGAGTTTCTCGGAGGCGGCCTACGGATATCGAACCTTCAGTGAGTTGCTGGAGGAGGCGGCCAAGGATGGGATCATCAAACTGACCCGAGACGAGCGTTCCGGCGGAACCTACGTCGTGACAGAGGTCCGTTTTCCGTGAGACCAGGCCTTTTTCGGCGGCCGCCGGTTCCATCTCAGCGACTGGTCATCTGCGGATCGCCGATGTTACTATTCTTGAGGAGTCAACTTTTCGGGAGGAAGCCTTGCGACGAATTGAAGTAAAGACCTGGATGCTTGCATCGGCGGCCGTGACGATTGCTCTCTTGAGCGGTTGTGCGCAGAGTCGACCCTGCATGATTATCCCGGCCCAGATCGAATTGGCGGAGTCGGCACGCGATCAGGCGAAGACGGCCTACGACCGAAAGCTCGAAGACGTGACCCGGTCACTGAACAACATGGAAGTCTCGCGCGGTCGCCTGGAGCGTCTCCAGGCGGAGCGGACACAGCTCCAGGGTCTCCTGGGCGACGGTGGGGGGAAGAACTAGGTGCAGAGAATACTTGGACGTTGGGCTATGTGCGTTGCCCCACTTCTCCTTTGCGGGTTGGTCGCATGCGCGGGCGGGTCCGCAACCCTGGAGAGAAACCCACGCGAAAACAGCTTCTATACGAGCGACGAGATCGTCGCGTTGCCCAAGGCGGCTCGGGACGCCTATTGCAACGAGTTGGAGACTTATCTGAGCGAACTCCGGGAAGAGACGGCCGGCTACAATGGACGGCTCGATTCCATGGATACCATGGCCGACTCCCTCCGGACCCAGACGATCGGGCTCTCGGCCCAGATTCGCGAAGTGAACGCCGAATTGCGAGACCTGCGCCTCAGGAGAAAAGTAGTGACGTCGTACACCGTCCGAGCGGGGGACTCTCTTCGTGAGATCGCCAAGCTTCTCTACGGCGACCCCAATCGATGGCGGGGTGTCTATGACGCGAACAAGGCTGCGATCGGAGCGGAGGACGCCGAATTGACTGCTGGAACGGTCCTGACCATTCCGCGCTAAACGATCCCGTCACGGAAACGGCTCGGCCTCGGGCTGTCAGGAGATACATGAGTAGTGACTCAGTTCAGGTAAACGTCTCGTTGGAAAACGTCGACGCCTTACCTTTGTTTGGGCAAGCGGACGCGAATCTGAGGGCGATCGAAGCTGCCTTCGATGTCACCCTCGCGAGCCGTAACGGCAGTCTCCAGGTCATGGGCGAACAGGGAGGTGTCGATGGTGCCACTCGGGTCGTAAACGCTCTCATCGCGCGTCTGGCGAAGGGAGCGACGATCACATCGGAGGACCTCGAGTACCTCTTCTCTGTTTCCTCCCAGTCCCCGCTTCTCGAACGACTTCCCGAATCGGGTCTCGTCCTGGTCGGTGACAAAAAGGTCGTCAAGGTCCGATCGGCCAACCAGGGGCACTATGTCGACACGATGCTCAGCCGTGACGTCGTCTTCGGGGTCGGTCCCGCGGGAACCGGTAAAACCTACCTGGCGGTTGCTCTGGCCGTCCGGATGTTGAAGGAAAAGCGGGTCGATCGCATCGTCCTGGCCCGACCGGCGGTCGAAGCCGGCGAGCGCCTCGGGTATCTCCCTGGCGATCTGCAGGACAAGATCGATCCCTATCTACGGCCTCTCTACGATGCTCTCAACGACATGATTTCCGCGGAGAAGCTCCAGCGTTTTCTTCAGCTGGGGGTGATCGAGGTCGTTCCGCTCGCTTACATGCGAGGCCGTACCCTGGCTCGGGCTTTTGTGATTTTGGACGAAGCACAGAACGCGACTCTCTCGCAGATGAAGATGGTTCTGACGCGACTCGGTCCTTATTCTCGCGCAGTCGTGACCGGAGACGTCACGCAGGTCGATCTCGAGGACCCCGAAGCCTCGGGTCTGGTTCGGATCCAATCGATCCTCGAAGGCGTGCCCTCCATCGGCTTCGTCTATTTCGATGATACCGATGTAGTCCGACATCGACTCGTCAAAGAGATCATTCGGGCTTTCGATCGCTCGACCCGCGCGGCCACGAACCGCTCCAGTCCTGACGAGTAGAATGGGACGTCCGACCAAGGCGGATCTGGACCGACGAGTGGGCATCTCGCTTCGAACCCAGGGCGTGCGGGTTAATCGTCCGCAGCTGCGCCACCTCATCCAGCGTTGTCTCGAGGTGGAGAACGCAGAGCTGGGAAGGGGAATTGAGGTCGTCCTTTGCGGGGATCGACTCATGCGACGTCTGAATCGGGACTATCGTGAAAAGGATCGAACGACGGACGTGCTCTCTTTCCCGGATCCCGAAGGGATACCCCTTCCGGAAGGAGTGGCCGCTCCGCCCCTTGGTGAGGTGTTTGTCTCGATTCCTCAGTGTCGACGTCAGGCTCTCGAACAAAATGTAAGAGCGGGAACGGAACTGGCTCGGCTTCTCATCCACGGTACTCTCCACGTGCTGGGTTTCGATCACGAGACAGAAGCAGAGCGACGAGAGATGAAACCCCGCGAGCAAAAACTCCGGGCGTGGGCCCGTCGGCACGAGATGGGGCCGGAACTGCTCCTTTTCGGAGAGGATGAGACGTGACCGTTTTGTGGATTTGGGGAGCTGTTGCGGTTGGCCTGCCCGTCGTAGCCCGGTGGGCGCGACGTTGGTGGGGTGGGCGATTGGCCGGGCCCTTTCATCCGCTTGCGCTCCTTCTCTTTGTTTCTTGTCTTCTCCTCTGGATCCTCCTTGCCTGGGAGTTTGCCGGGCCCGCTGCAGAGTCTCCCCAACCTCTCTGGTTTTGGGCGATTTGTTTTGCAGGCCTGATCTGGGTCGAGACTGTCCTCGTGCTTTTGCCCGGCCGCCGTCCGTCCGTCCCTGTCGATTCGACCGATCTGGACCCGATGACTTCCAGTCCCCTCGAAGATGCCGAAGATGGAGGTGAGCTTTCGGGTGAGGATCCCGTCGAACTCTCGACCGAAGCGGAAGCCCTCTGGCAGAGAATCTCCCTCTTTGACACAGTTCAGGTCCACTCCATCATGACACCGGAGCGGGAAGTGGGAACGATCGGAACAGAGGCGACGGCCGCTGAGGCCCTCGCCCAAATGCGGGAGACGGGCCGAACTCGCCTGGTGGCAATCGAAGGATCACTCCAGCGCGTTCTGGGTATTGCCCATGCCAAGGACCTGGCCCCTCTGCTCCTCTCCGGCCGCGAGAACGAGACGATCCGCCAACATCACCGACGGCTTCATCGCGTGCCGGAACGTCTGACTCTGACGCGTTTGGTCGAGCAGTTTCGGCGAAATCGGACGACCGCGGGCATTGTCATTGATCTCCGGGGCAAGACGCTCGGTTTGATTACCCTCGGCGATGTCTTTCACTACGTTTCAGGTCGGGAGGTCCCGCCCTCATGAAACTCCTTTTCGTGGTACTTCTTCTCGCGATTCTCCTCGTCGGTTGGGTGGGATGGGAGATCGAGGCACACCGGGACGATGCGGAGCACACCCACCGTGAGCGCAAGCGCAATCCACTTCAGAGTGCACTGGAGAGTCACCTGGCCATCTGGCTGTTCATGCTCGTTCTGGCCTGGGTCGGGTTTCGGCTGGGCTCGATCGCGACATGGCCATTCATTCTTGTGCTCGGCGCCGTCGTCGCGGTTTTTGTCTGGTCGATCGGGCGGCGGGTCGGTGCAGGGCGTCGATTCCCCGGGGCGATTCGCTGGCTGCTCGCTCCGCTCCATGGAGTTTCGCTCTGGCTCGTTTTTCTCGCCACGGCAGTAAGGCGACGAACCCGACCGCGCGTGGCTGGGTCTCCGGCCGAAGAGGGTGGGGTCGAATCGATTCGACAAGGAGTCTTCGAACTCGATGCCCTCACCCTGACGGAGGTTCTCGTGCCGCGGTCTCAGATCGTCGCCTTGGGTGGAGATGACACGGTCGAGACAGCATTGACCCTTGCTCGGAAGAAGCCGCATACGGTCTATCCGGTGTTTGGGACGAGCGTAGATCAACCCCTCGGGGTCGTCCGCCTGACCGATCTCACTCGCCCGGGTGCCTGGGAACGGCCGGTTCGGGAATTCGCAATCGTCGTTCCGATCGTTCCGGAGACGATGACGGGAGTGAGCCTGCTCGAACGTCTGGCCGAGGCGCCAATCGCCTGCGCTCTTGTCGTGGACGAGTTCGGCAGTCTGGCTGGTCTCGTCACGATGGAAGATCTGGTTGAAGTTCTCGTCGGAGAGCTGTCTGGGGAACACGAAATCGAGCGAAAGCGGATTCTCCCCTTGGAGCCTGGAAGCTATCGAGTCGAAGGTGTTTGTGAGGTCGAGGAGTTCAATGAGAAGGTCCGAGAAGTGCTTCCGGAGGGGGAGTACGAGACCGTAGCAGGGCTTTTTCTTGATCGAGTGGGTCGGATTCCCCAACAAGGTGACGAGATCGAGTTGCCCGGCGCCAGCCTCGAGGTTCTGGAACGAACGGACCGTCGAGTTCTTTGGCTGAAGATCACGCTTCCGAGCGAAGATCCGAGTCTCGAGAAGGCGGGGACCTAGGCGGTGGCTTCGCGAATCGTCAAGTGCGAGGGGTTGGTCCTTCGGAATCTCCGGTACGGTGATACGAGTCGGGTCGCCACTCTCTTTACCGACGAACTCGGTAAGATCTCGGTGATCGGGAAGGGGGTCCGGGAACCGAAGTCCCCGCTCGGCGCCAGTCTGGAGCTCTTTTGTCGATCGGAGTTTGTCCTCTACCACCGTTTGGGTCGAAACCTGCAGATGCTCAAGTCAGGGGACGTCAACGGGGAGTATCCTGGAGTCCTGCGTCATCCGGCTCGCTACTCCTTCGGATGCGCTGTCCTCGAGTTCCTCGATCGGATGCTCCTCGAGGACGAGCCGGTGCGTGGACTCTTTGCACTTTCCTGTCGAGCACTCCTCCATTTGGAAGCCCTGCCCGCGGTACGTTTGGCCGAAGTGTTCCGGGCATTTCAACTCCGCGCCTCCGCCGTCCTTGGCTATGCGCCGATGCTCGATGGTTGCCTGCATTGCTCTCGCCCCCTTGAAGAGGAGGTTCTCGGATCGGCGGAATCGGCCCGGGCCGTCTGGTCGTTTCTCATCGCGGAAGGCGGGGCCGTCTGCCCGAGGTGTCGAACTGGCGTCGAGGGAGAAGTTCGGTTGACCGCTCGCGCACTCTGGCGGATCCGCTCGATGTCCCAAGGGAACCCGCGACGGGAGAATGAGATACGAGAAGGGGAGGTTCGCGAAGAAATCACGATCTCCGAGGCTCCCAATGAGACGTGGGTTCAGACTCTCGAGTTCATCGTCGAAGAGTTTCTGCAGTATCACGTCGAGCGCTATCGCGGCCTCAAAAGTCTGGGATCGGGTCGGATTCTGGCCGTGAGTTGACGACGGAGAAATCGGCTCGTACGATACGCCCATGCGACATCTTATCATCATGGTTTTGGGAGCACTTCTGGCGTTCGGGTGCAGCGAGTCAGAGACGACATTCGAAGTCGATCCAAACGAAGTCGGGCCCGTCCACACCGACTCATTGCTCGGTGTTTCCTTTCAGCCGCCGCGAGATTTTCAGGGGGCTGATCCAGCTTTCCTGCAGCGAGTGCGGCGACAGATGCTTCGGACCCCGACGGCCGGAGAGCGTTTTTTTATCGTGCCCACGATGATTTTCGCCGTGCCCCAAACCGATGCGCGCTGTTTTCTCTCTGAATTTCAGAACATCGGGGCGGCCAGCTTCGATGCAGAGTGGAAACAGAGTTATCTCGAAGAGGCACAGAGCAAAGCGGTCGGTCAGAAGATAAACTCCCGAGACCTCGTCATTGGCGGTGCCAATGTGCTCGAGGTCGAAATCGACTCAGCGGAAAGTCTCAACCGGCGTTACGTCTTCCAGGGAAAAGACGGGCGATTCCTCCAGATCGACTACCTGATTCCGACCGCGAACGAGGATGAGTATGGCCCGATGCTCGGGTCCAGCATCGGGAGCCTGCGACTTTTCTAGCGAGAAGATGTAGTTGGATCTGTCCTCGACCTGCTAGTCTGATTGTTGAACGAGAGCACTCGATTGCTCGACGGCCCCTTTAACTTGGTCCTGCGAGACCAGCAAGGTAGCTGCTATGTCTTCTTATTCTAGCCTCCGGCCCCTCTGTGCCACCTCCGTTGCTTTCGTTGCCGTCATTTTCTGGCCGCCGCTCCACCACACACTGCCCTATGGCTCCACTCGGGAGGGCTCATGAGTACCAAGCACAAGGCGTACATCGTCAACGTCGATGAAATGCGTCGCGCGATTGTCCGCATCTCTCACGAGATCGTCGAGCGCAATCGCGGAATCGAAGATGTCGTTCTGGTCGGAATCCGCCGGCGGGGGGTTCCCATTGCCGAACGGATTCAAAAGAACATTCGAGAGTTTGAAGGTGCCGAAGTGCAACTTGGAATCCTCGACATCACTTTCTACCGGGATGACCTCCAGAAGGTGGCCCAGCAACCCGTGGCTCGCACCACGGAGCTGCCCTTCGACATCGATGACAAGGTCGTTGTCCTCATCGACGACGTTCTTTTTACGGGCCGAACCGTCCGAGCAGCCCTGGATGCGCTTATCGACTTCGGTCGACCCCGGGCCATTCAGCTCGCGGTGCTCGTCGATCGAGGGCATCGGGAACTGCCGGTCCGGGCTGACTTTGTTGGCAAGAACGTCCCAACGTCACGCCGTGAGGTCGTCCACGTCCACATGCTCGAGACCGATGGGGAAGACGGTGTCCACATTGACGAACTCGATCATGACATCCAGGTCTAGTTGGAAATCCAGCCGAAGGAGCCAAGATCCATGACTGCTATCGAGACGGGGTTCGCGAAGAAACATCTGCTCGGACTCGAAGAACTCACAGGCAGTGAAATCACCCACATTCTCGATACGGCTCGCTCGTTTCGTCAGGTCCTCGACCGACCTGTCAAGAAGGTCCCAAGCCTGCGTGGGGTGACGGTCTGCAATGCCTTCTTCGAAGCTTCGACGCGGACTCGACTCAGTTTTGAGCTGGCGGAGAAGCGGCTTTCCGGGGACGTCATCAACTTCGCCTCGGGTGGGTCTTCGGTCTCCAAGGGAGAGACGCTCAAAGACACCGTACGGAACATCGAGGCGATGAAGGTCGATATGGTCGTCCTTCGTCACGGAGCCTCGGGCGCCCCACACTTTCTCGCCCGCAACGTCGATGCCCATGTCATCAATGCCGGGGATGGAGTCCATGAGCATCCGACTCAAGGTCTGCTCGACCTCTACACGATGCGGGAACACAAGAAGTCGCTCGACGGGCTCAATGTGACGATCGTCGGTGACATTGCCCACAGTCGGGTTGCCCGCTCAAACATCTGGGGTCTGCGAAAGTTCGACACCCGCGTCACGCTGGTTGGGCCGCAGACTCTGCTTCCCTCTCAGGTAGAGAAGATGGGGGTCGGAGTTACCCATCGATTGGCCGAGGGATTGGAGGGGGCGGACGTTGTCATCGTCCTCCGACTCCAGCTCGAGCGGATGAAGAGCGGGTATCTGCCTTCTCTTCGGGAGTACGCTCTGAAATTCGGCTTGGGTCAGAGACACCTCGATGTGGCCAAAGACCTTCTTGTTATGCATCCCGGACCGATCAACCGCGGCGTCGAGATCGAGCACGAAGTTGCCGACGGCGCTCAGTCTGTCATCCTCGAACAAGTCGCCAACGGTGTCGCGGTGCGGATGGCCGTCTGCTTCCTCGTTTGGCAGAGCGCGGGCATCCATGCCGAGACAGACGATCCGGCCACGACGTTGGTTTGAAGGAGAACGGAATGAACAACGCAGCAGACCTGTCGATTGTGCTCCGTGGGGCAAAGATCGTGGACCCAGACGGGGCCCGACCGGGTACCTGGGATCTCTGGATCGAAAAGGGCGTCCTCCGGGGGATCGGGGCCGAGATTCGGCGCCCAGACCTTGCATCGATCGATTTGGGAGGGCGGACTGTGGTTCCGGGCCTCTTCGATATGCACGTAAATCTGCGGGAGCCAGGAGGCGAGGACGCGGAAACCATCGCGACGGGAGCAGAGGCAGCCGCTCGTGGAGGGTTTACGGCAATTGCCTGCATGCCGAGCACACCGGTGCCCAACGACACGCGGGCGGTCATTGACCTCATCCACGTTCGGGCCCACGCCGCTTGCGGGGTCCGGATTCACCCCGTCGGGGCGATTACGAAAGGACTGCAGGGTGAGCAGTTGACCGAGATGTGGGAGCTGAAAGACACCGGAGCCGTGGCCGTTTCCGACGACGGTTTTCCGACGGAGTCGAGCGAAGTGATGCGACGTGGAATGGAGTACGCCAGCATGTGCGATCTTCCCGTGCTCGCTCACTGCGATGATCGTCAACTCCGTGGAAACGGGGTCATGAACGAAGGCTACTGGTCGACCGTCCTGGGACTTCGCGGCATTCCCGTCGCGGCCGAAGAAGTCGCGGTCGCACGAAACATCGCTCTGGCCGAGCTGACTGGATGTAAACTTCACATTCTCCATCTCAGTACCGCCCGTGGCGTGGAATTGGTGCGTCAAGCCAAGTCTCGCGAACTCCCCGTCACCGCTGAGGTCAGCCCGCACCATCTGACGTTCGTCGATGACGCGGTTCGCGAGTACGAAGCCCGCTTCAAAATGAACCCGCCCCTTCGCACCGAATCCGATCGTGCAGCCCTTCGGTCAGCCATCCTCGATGGCACGATCGATGCAATTGCGACAGATCATGCACCCCACACAAACGTGGCGATCGAGGTCGAGTTCGACCAGGCCCCCTTTGGAGTCATTGGACTCGATACGGGATTCGCGGCGAGCTACCGCGTTCTGGCCGGTGAAGAAGATGCCGATCTTGCACTCTGGATCGATCGTCTGACCTGGACTCCTCGACGGATTCTCGGTCTGGAACCGAATCGCATCGAGGAAGGGCAGGTGGCGGATCTGACCGTGCTTGATTTGGAAGCATCCGGAACCGTCGACCCGCAGAACTTCGGCTCCCTTGCTCGAAACTGCCCCTTCAACGGTGAAACGCTTCCGACCGAGGTGGTTGCGACAGTCGCCGAGGGGCGGCTCGTCCACACCAGCGCGGCCTGGAGTGCACCGGCTCTGACCGGACAAACAGTGCCTCTCGAGGATTCCGTTTCGTGAAGAACCTGGGGCACAAACTACTCCGGGCCTCTCTGCTCGTCGTTTTGCTCTCCACCCTTGGTGGATGCGCGTATTTCAATACGTTCTACTTTGCCAAGAAACACTATAACCAGGGCGAGCGAAGGCGCGCCGAGACGGCGGCAGAATCTGACATAGTTCCGACCGACGCGGTCAACTCCTATAACAAGGCGATTCTCCAGTGTAAGAAGGTTCTCAACTTCCACACGGGAAGTCGTTGGGTTGACGATGCGGTGTTTCTGCTCGGGGCTTCTTACTACGGGAAGGCCGCGTTTGACAGCGCCCTGACGACCTTCGACGATTTCGTTCGCAGTTTTCCGGATTCAGACAAGCAGGCAGAGGCTCAGTACTACCGCGGGCTTTGTTACTACGAACAGAACGAATTCGAAGAAATGGAAAGTGCCTTTTCTGAGGCTCTGGCTATCGATCAGGACTTTGAATACGTCGACAACATGCTCTACACGCGAGCGCGAACTGCGGAACGCCAGCTCGACTACAATCGGGCCATTGGTGCGTATCGTCAGCTCGTGTCGACTTTCCCGGGGACAGATCGCGGCGAGGATGGGCTGCTCGAGATCGGACGGCTCTATTTTGAATCGGAAAAGTATGACAGCGCTCTGGTTGCCTATCGTGAGTTGGTTGCTGCGACCAAGGACGAAGAACGATATCAAACGGGTCAACTCCAGATAGGTCGTTCTCTTATCCGGCTCGGGGGTGCGGACGAGGCCTTGGACAGACTTCGACGTCAACTGCCCCGGGAAGAAGGGGTTGGGCGCGGTGCTGGATCGGACTATCCACCGCAGGTTCGCCTGATCATGGCACAGGCTCTCAATCGCATGAGTCGACACGAGGAGGCTATCGAAGAGCTGGCGGTCGTACCGGAAAAGTATCCAAGCTCGCCTTACGCCGTCGAGGCGCAGTATCAAATCGGGTTTACCTACGAGTCGTACATGGACTCCCTCACTTCGGCGGAAACCGCCTACGGGACGGCTGCGAAAATGCCGTCACGCTCATCTTTCCGCGACCTGGCCCGTGAACGACTCGTCGAGCTCAAGAAGCTCATCGCGCTGTCCAGCCAGGCGACGGCGGAGAGTGAGGGAAACGCGGCGGAAGAGAAACAAGCGGAAGCCGCACTGAAGATCGCCGAACTCTACTATTTCTCGCGGCGAGAGATCGATCTTGCGAAAGGTCAGTATCAAACGGTTATCGACGGCTATCCGGAGACTTCGATTGCTCCGAGAGCCGCTTACGGACTTGCCTGGCTCGCTCTTCGGGAAGAGCCGGCCGACACAACCCTTGCCTACCAGGCCTTTCGTGATCTCGTTGCTGAGTATCCAGCTTCGGACCAGGCTCGATCGGCGATCGATTTCCTGGCCGTGGCCGGGGAGGATACCGTTGGACTGGGCGATCTTCTTATCGAGCCAGAGCCGGTGACGACGCCTTCTTCCGACGAGAGCGAGTCTTCGACCCCAGCGGCACGAATCCCCGGCACTTCCGTGCTCTCGGACTCACTTCGTGGTGTGTCGACAATCTTGAATGAAGACTCCGGGCCGGGGACGTTGTTTCCGGGCGAGGTAGATTCACTTCTCGAAGTCCCGACATTACCGGACTCCCTTCTCGACGGGACCCGGCCGGTGGGAGGCGATACTCTGAGAGGGCGGCGAATCCCCGAATCCCGCCTCAAGGAGGGGTTTAAACCATGAGTGCAGCTGCCCTCGTCGGACTCGGAACGATCCTCGAGAACCGCCCGCTCGGTCCGGAAATCCACCTGATGGTGCTGGCCCTGCCTGCGGATTGGCCCGTACCGTCCCCCGGGCAATTCGTGCAGGTCGAATGCCTTCCGGAGCGCCCTTTTACCCTCCGTCGTCCTTTCTCCGTCGCCCGCGTTCGCGCGCACTCCGACCGTCTGGAGATCCATCTGGTCTACGGGCCGATCGGTGCCGGAACCCAGGCAATGACCGAGCGGAGACCCGGGGACAAGGTCTCCATCGTCGGACCCCTCGGGCAGGGCTTTCGCCCCCTGCCCGGGCGACGCCCGATCCTGGTCGGAGGTGGGCGCGGTGTCGCTCCGCTCCTGGGACTGGCCGACACTCTTGACGGTTCGTTTGACGATGGACTCCTTCTCTTCGGAGTCCGGACGAAAGCCCAACTATATGATCTCGAAGGAGTGCCGTTCCCCGTCGAAATTGCCACCCAGGACGGCTCCGCTGGCTTTTCCGGGAATGTCATTGAGTTACTCGAACAGATGCGAGTTCGGGGTGAGTTGCGCAGTGATCAGTGTGCCCTCTACAGCTGTGGGCCCAATCCGATGCTCCATGCCCTTTCCAGTTGGAGCGTCGAGCATGGTTTCCCATGTCAGGTGTCCCTCGAAACACTCTTCGGATGTGGCTTTGGGATTTGCGCCGGCTGCGCTGTGCCTGTCCATCCGGTCCCGGGAGAAGAGAGCGATGAATTTGGACACTACCGGTTTGCCTGTGTCGAAGGGCCGGTCTTCGACGGGGGACGAGTCGATTGGGAAGGAGTTGTGGAATGAGTGATCTCTCGACTCGTCTCGGCCCAATTCAATTCGAGAACCCCGTCCTCGTCGCTTCTGGAACTTTTGGCTATGGCACCGAAGCTGCCTCGCTGACCGGGGCGGCCCGGCTCGGGGGAATCGTCACGAAGACCCTGACGATCGAACCACGGCGCGGAAATCCTCCCCTCCGTTTGCACGAAACTCCGGGCGGACTGATCAACTCGATTGGGCTGCAGAACGTGGGGGTCGACCGTTTCCGCGAAGAGAAACTCCCGAAACTTCGCGAGCTTGGGGTACCCATCATCGCTTCGGTGGGGGGCAAGCAGGTCGATGACTTCGTCGAGGGGGTTCGTCGCCTCTCTGATGCCCCGGGGATCGCCGCCTACGAGATCAACATATCCTGCCCCAATGTAAAAAACGGAATGGAGTTCTGCCAACGCCCGGAGTCGGCCGAAGAGGTCATTCGCTCGGTCAAGAAAGTAGCCACGCTTCCGGTCTGGGCCAAGCTGAGTCCGAACGTGACTCACATCGGGGAGGTGGCGCGAGCCTGCGCTGGAGCCGGCGCAGATGGCCTCACGGCGGTGAACACCTTTGTCGGCCTGGCCGTCGACCTGGAGAGTCGCCGGAGCGTGCTTCCGTTCGGAACGGGTGGAGTCTCGGGCCCGGCGATTTTTCCGCTCGCCCTCGCTAAGGTTCGTGAGGTGGTTCAGGCAACGGAGATTCCGGTCATCGGCTGTGGCGGCATTTCCGATGCCGCAGCTGCTCTCGCTTTTCTGCTCGTCGGCGCACGAGCTGTCCAGGTCGGCACCGTTTCGTTTCGGGAGCCCGACGCGGCGTCACGAATCGTCGCCGAGATCGACCGTTTTCTCGAAGAACACGAAGTGTCCCAGCTCGAAGACTGGATCGGAAGCTACGAAGACTAACAAGCGGTCGGTCGTGAATCTGTGTGGCTACCTACAGATCGACCGGAAAGAGGAATGAAGAATGTCTGGACAATCTGCCCCTACCGCCCTGGCTCGCCCACAGACCAATCTAGAGCGACTGATCGTGGCTCTCGATGTCCCGGAAGGCAGAAAAGCTCTCGATCTCGTCGATCGTCTCGGGAACGAAGTCCTCTGGTACAAGGTCGGGATGGAGCTCTTTTACGTGGAGGGACCTTCATTTCTGTCCGAGTTGCGGCGGCGAGGGAAGGAGATCTTTCTCGACCTCAAGTTACACGACATTCCCAACACGATGGCCTCCGCCCTCCGGAGCCTTTCCGCCCACGAGGTCGGACTGACGACCGTTCACATTCCAGCAGGTCCCGCCGCCCTCGAAGCGGTCGCCGAAACAGCTCAGGCCCTCCGCGAGGCCGGGACGAGGCCACCTCAATTGCTCGGGGTGACCCGTTTGACCTCCCTTCCGGCCCCTGACCCGGACCTTCCCTGGAGCGATGTCGTCGATCTGGCCGGGGATGCGGTCAGGGCTGGCCTGGACGGTTGGATTGCTCCTGTCGCGGCCGGGCCCCTTCTCCGGCAGGCGCACGGCGAGCGTCCTATTCTGGTCTGTCCGGGAATTCGGCTTCCAGAGGGGGATCGCGGCGATCAGGTGGCAATCGGAACCCCCGAAGCGGCGATTTCCGGTGGGGCAGATTGGATCGTGGTCGGCCGGCCCATTACCCGGGCTGTCGATCCAGCTCTGGCGGCCCGGACGATCATCGATCGGATGCCCTGATCGGGACGATCGGCCCCTCTTAAGGCTTCATCGGCACTGCAAATGTTGACCCAGGCTCGCCGGCGGAATACGATCGTTCTTTACTCTTTTTTACAAAGAACCCGCGGAGGGTTGGATGCAGAAAATCGCGATTCTTGGGACCGGATATGTCGGACTCGTCACAGGGGCGGGACTGGCCGATTTTGGAAACAAGGTGACGTGTGTCGATCTTGACGAAGAGAAGATTGCTCTTCTCCGGACCGGCAAGATCCCCTTCTACGAGTTCTCGCTTGGTGAAGTCGTCGAGCGGAATGTGCGCGAAGGCAGACTCTCATTCACTTCGGACCTCGTTACGGCGATCAAAGGAGCCCGCACCATCCTGATCGCGGTCGGAACGCCGCCTGGGAAGGGTGGTGAGGCCGACCTCTCGCAGGTTTTTGCGGCGGCGCGCACCATTGCCGAAACGATGACCTCCTACAAACTCATCGTTCAAAAGAGCACAGTCCCTGTCGGGACAGCTGCCCAGGTTCACCGCCTTATCGGTGATGTACTGAAGAAGCGGGGCAAGAAGATCCCCTACGATGTGGCCAGCAATCCGGAGTTTCTCCGGGAAGGCTCTGCGGTCGAGGACTTCATGCGTCCAGATCGGGTCGTGATTGGAACATGGTCGGCCAAGGCTGAGCAGATTCTCGAAGAGATCTACGGTCCGCTCTATCTGAATGAAACGCCGATGATCAAGACGTCGGTTCAGACCGCCGAGCTGATCAAATACGCCGCCAACGCTTTTCTCGCTACGAAGATTTCCTTTATCAACGAGATGGCCAACATTTGTGAGCAAGTGGGCGGGGATGTCAAAACCGTTGCCCGGGGGATGGGGCTGGATCGGCGGATCGGTCCGAAGTTCCTCCATGCTGGCCCCGGCTATGGCGGGTCCTGTTTTCCGAAGGACACTCTCGCCCTGGCCAGTTTCAGCAAGAAGGCCGGTGCTCCCAGCCGGATCGTCGCGGCGACGATCGACGTGAACAAGAATCAGCGTAAGAATATGCTCGAGAAGGTCGAGGAGCTCGTCGGAAACCTGAAGGGTAAAGAAGTGGCCGTGCTCGGACTCTCCTTCAAACCTCAGACGGATGATGTCCGGGACTCGGTTGCGCTGGAGTTGATCGCATCGTTCCAGAAGGCGGGAGCCTCGGTCCGTGCTTTTGATCCGATCGCGATGGAAACCGCCGCTCAGGTTCTGAAGAAAGTCGAATTCTCCAAAGACGCCTACGCAGCGGCCGACGGGGCTGATGTTCTGGTCATTGCGACGGAGTGGAACGCGTTCCGCCAACTCGACTTCAGCAAGCTCCGCCAATTGATGCGAGCTCCGCGGATTGTCGATTGTCGCAACATCTATGATCCGGCCAAGATGAAAAAGAGTGGTTTCGAGTACATTGGGGTTGGGCGCGGAATCAATCTCGATCGACGGGGCGCTATCGATGGTGCGAAGGGCGAGACCGGCAAGCCTCGTCGGGCGCCGAAAAAGAAATCGCCAGCCGCGAAGGCGGCCGGTCGGAAGGGAAGGAAAACGTCGTGATCGAAGGTGTGGCTCTAAAGCCTCTCAAGCCGATTGCTGATGAGCGTGGTTACTTGATGGAGATCCTTCGCAACGACGATGAGATTTTCGAGAAATTTGGCCAGGCTTACATCACCGCGGTCTATCCCGGAGTCGTCAAGGGTTGGCACTTCCACAAGAAACAGATCGACCACTTCTGTGTCGTCAAGGGCATGGTCAAGGTCGTCCTCTATGACGATCGAGAGGGATCGTCGACTCGGGGCCAGGTCGACGAGTACTATCTCGGGGAAAAGAACCCGACCGTCCTGAAAATCCCCAAACTCGTGCTACACGGAATGAAGGGGATAGGAACAGAGACCGGCATCCTCCTCAATCTTCCGACCGAACGTTACGACTATGATGACCCAGATGAGTATCGCGTCGCGCCCCACGACAACGATGTTCCCTACGACTGGGCCCGAAAGGACTCCTGAACGTGAACGAATCTCAACGACCCGTTGCGACAGGGCGGTATCTGATCACGGGGGGGGCAGGCTTCATCGGGGCGAATTTCGTGCACCTTCTGATGGAACGGCATCCCGAGGCCAAGGTAACCGTGCTCGACAAGTTGACCTATGCGGGGAATCCCAAGAACCTCGACCCCGTCCGCAGCTCCCCGAACTTTCGTTTCGTCGAAGGCGACATTGCGGATGCTTCCGTGGTAAGCCCTCTCATCGCGGAAGGCTTTGATTTTGTGATCAACTTCGCAGCAGAGACGCACGTCGATCGCTCGATTGGAGATCCGTCCTCCTTCGTGACAACAGACGTTTTTGGCGTCTACACCCTGCTCGAAGCCTGTCGGGAAACCCCCATTTCTCTTTTCGTACAAATCTCGACGGACGAAGTCTATGGCGAAGTCATGGCCGGTGCATCGACGGAAGAGGCGCCACTCATGCCGCGCAATCCCTATGCCGCATCAAAAGCGGGGGGGGATCGACTGGCCTACTCCTACTGGGCGACCTATGACATTCCCGTCGTCGTGACCCGCTGTAGCAACAATTACGGGCCCTATCAGTATCCGGAAAAGCTCATGCCACTCTTCGTGACCAACGCGATCGATGGAGAGTCGCTCCCGGTCTATGGGAACGGCAAGAATACCCGGGACTGGATTCACGTCCGTGATCACGGAACCGCCGTCCTCTCGCTCCTCGATACGCCGGGAGTCGAAGGAGAGATCTTCAACATCGGAGCTGATACCGAGCGCAGTGTGCTCGAAGTTGCCGATCGACTCCTTCACTTCACCGGTCGTGACGCCTCGCTCCTCAAGGGGGTAGTAGATCGCCCGGGGCACGATCGTCGTTATGCGGTCGATTGGAAGAAGATCACCCGCGTGACCGGATGGAAGCCAGCCGTTGGTTTCGAGGAAGGTGTCCAGCAGACCGTCGAGTGGTATCAGAAGAACGAGGATTGGTGGCGCCCTCTCAAGAGTGGCGAGTTCCTCGAATACTACAAGAGCAACTACAAGTTTCTGCCAGAGAAGTAGTGGAACGCCAAAGATGGCGAAGTGTTTGTCCGGTTTAGCCTTGGACAGATCTCCTCGAGCCGCGGATGAACACGGGTTTCGAGTTGACTCCATCGCGTACCACCTTGTAGCGTAACGAGTAACCGATGCCGGATCCCGCGGGCGGCCCCGCCGCAGCTTGAAGTCCCTGGAGCAGGTTTGGGGTTCCGGATAGGAGGAACGTCGTTCTGAACAATCCGATTCTGGTCACTGGTGGCGCTGGTTTTATCGGCTCTCACCTGGCCGAGGAATGGGTCCGTCGGGGTCGGACCGTACGTATCCTCGATAATCTCTCCACAGGTCGACGGACCAATCTCGAGGCTCTGTTGGCTTCGGGACAGGTCGAACTGCGGATCGGCGATGTGCGTGACGCAGATGTCCTTGCTGACGCCATGCGGGGTTGCGACACCGTATTCCACCTGGCTGCCTCGGTCGGCGTGGGGCGGGTCACATCGGCGCCGCTGGCCAGCCTGCGCAACAACATCGACGGCGCCCAGGCCCTCTTCGATGCAGTCCACGCCCAGTCAAGTTATCCTCGGGTCGTCTTCTTTTCGACCTCTGAGGTCTACGGCAAGTCCGAGCAGGTACCGCTTCCGGAGGAGTCGACCTGCCAGATTGGCCCCACCTCGGTACCCCGCTGGTCGTACGCCGCCGGCAAGATCGTGGGGGAGTATCACGCTCTTTTCGAGCACGAAGAGCATGGCGTTCCCGTTACGGTGGTCCGTTGCTTCAACACGGCTGGTCCGCGCCAGCTCTCGACCTACGGGATGGTCATTCCGCGGTTCCTCGAACAGGCCCTCTCCGGGCAGCCTCTATCCGTGTATGGGGACGGCTCGCAAATGCGGTGCTTTTCCTATGTCGGGGATGTCGTCGACAGTGTGATCCGTTTGGCCGAGCGGCCTGAGACCGTCGGACGGGTTTTCAATGTAGGCTCCGATCAGGAAACCTCCGTCCTGGAACTGGCCGAAGCCATTCGGAAGCTCACCCAGTCTTCTTCGCCAATAGAGTTCGTTCCGTACGAGGCTGTCTTTGGGAACCGCTTTCAGGAGAGTCGTCGTCGGGTTCCCGACCTGACGGCATTGGAGACAGCTTTGGGCTCGATCCGCCGGACCGGTCTGACCGAGCTCCTCCAGCACACCCTCGTTGCGATGAAGAGTACGCAATCGGTGGGTGAGGAGACACCCTGGGTACCCGAAGCCCACGTCGATGCCCAGGTACCAGAAACTTGGAACGCGGACTCGGGTTCGTAGCCGCGTTTTTGACCGCGGCTCTGGCTGTCCCTTTTTGGGAGCGGCGACTCAAGAGCGAAAGCTGGCAGGATCAGCCTCGAACCGATCGACACCACAAACGTCCGACCTCGAAGGTGGGTGGGCCGGCCTGGCTGGTCGGGAGCGTTGTCGGGGCCTCACTTGTGCTCGGCGAGCGTCCGATCGGAGAGCTGCTCCGTCTCTTCGTACCGCTGTTCCTGGCCGCACTGCTCGGCCGATTTGATGACCTTGGCCGGGTTCGGCCGGGGCCGAAGTTGGTCGGTCAGGTACTCCTCGTATTCGGGGGTTTCTTTGCCCTTACCTCTGGAGCAATGGCGACGCGGTCCGGTCCGGAGTGGATCCTTGCCTGCCTCCTTCTTCTCGTGCTCCAACTCGCCCTCCATATCAGCGATCATCTTGATGGGCTCCTCGCGACGACGACGGTGATAGGTCTGCTCGCTCTCGTCGTTCTTCCGGGAACGGGAGCGCTGCCCGGTGCCCTCGCGGCGGTCGGGGCGGGAGCCGGTGCTGGATTCCTCTTCTGGAACCGACCCCGGGCCCGGACATTCCTGGGCAACATGGGGAGCAGTGCGGTTGCCTGGTGGACGACGCTGGTTCTGGCTCTGGCCTGGCTCGGCCCGGAAGCAAGTGCGGACCTTCGCTGGGTCTGGATCCTCCCTCTCGTATGGCCGCTGGTCGATTTTGTCTTCGTCTGCACCCGCCGCATCCGAAGGGGTGTTTCTCCCTGGACGGGGGGGCGGGATCACCTCGCGCACATCATCTCGCGAAGATTCGGAGATCGGATCGCCTGGGCCTGTGTGAGCGTGGTTGCCTTGGTTGGACTGGGAGTTGCCTGGCGTTTCGGATAACACATAACTGCCGTCGCCCTGCTGGTTTGACCTCTTTCAGACGCTGTGATAGCGTCTCGAATCTCTTCGGAGCGCTCCTGGGGAACGAGAGCGCTTTTACTTGCGAACACTTGGATATTGATCATCAAACAATGCTCGACCTGAAAACTATTCGGAACGAACCGGACCGCGTTCGCGCGGGAATGGCGGCCAAAAAAAGCGATGCGGACATCGACGGAATTCTCGTGCTCGACGAGAAGATCCGGTCGCTCCTCCAAACGGTCGAAGTGAAGAAGGCGGAGCGAAACTCCAGCTCGCAAGAAATCGCCCGACGGAAAAAAGCCGGTGAGGATGCCGACGAACTCCTCCAGACGATGAAGTCTCTCTCCGAGGAAATCAAAGAACACGATCGGGAGATGAAAGAACTCGAAGAGGCCCTCGGCGAAAAACTGCCGTGGATTCCCAATCTTCCGCATCCGGAAGCCCCGATCGGGGACGAGTCCCACA
>Ga0315338_1001369_pt1 | contig 31231 bp, 21 predicted proteins | sample ASW8metaG_FD_204518 | JGI IMG/M metagenome (GOLD analysis project Ga0315338, IMG submission 204518) | Ammonia-oxidizing marine archaeal communities from Monterey Bay, California, United States - ASW #8 | ecosystem: Environmental > Aquatic > Marine > Coastal | place: USA: California | collected... | reverse complement strand
GCTGGGGCATTAGGGGCTACCGAGCATGAAAACCCTGATCGTCGATAATCCGCTGAGCATTGCTCACCACATGCCCGAGGGGCATCCTGAGCATGCGGGGCGGTATGACGCGGTGCGGGCGGCGCTCAAGGCGGTGGGTCCGCTGGACTGGGCCGAGGCGACGCCGTGCAACACAGATGCGGTGACGCGGTTTCATCCGCCCGAGCATGTCTCGCGCGTGCTGGCCGCGGCGCAGGCGGCGGGGGCCGGGCTGGTCTCGCTGGACCCCGACACCCATGTTTGCGAACGCTCGGCCGAAACCGCGATGGCGGCTGTGGGCGGGATTAATATGGCGGTCGATCATGTGATCGCGGATCGCTATCAGGCGGCCTTTATCGCCAGCCGACCACCCGGGCATCATGCCGAGCCGGATCGGGCGATGGGGTTTTGCCTGTTCAATACAATTGCACTGGGTGCGCTGCACGCGCTGGACGGCCATGATCTGGAACGCGTGGCGATCATCGATATCGATGTGCATCACGGCAATGGCACACAATGCCTGGCCGAGACCGATGAGCGGGTTTTCTTTGCCTCCATTCACCAGGCGCCGCTCTATCCCGGCACGGGCCAGGCGCATGAGACGGGCCTGAACGGCAATATCGTCAATGTGCCCCTGCCTGGCGGCACGGGCAGTACAGCGTGGCGGGCGGCGATGGAACGCGATGTCTTGCCGGCCCTGCGCGCGTTTGATCCGCAAATGATGTTCGTCTCGGCGGGTTTTGATGCCCATGCGGATGACCCGGTCGGCGGGTTTGAGCTCACCGATGAGGACTTTGGCTGGGTTGCCAGCGAGCTGGGTTTTGTGGCGCGCAAACATGCGTCGGCAAGGCTGGTGGCGGTGCTGGAGGGCGGCTATGATTGTGACGCTCTGGGGCGCTCGGCGGCGTGTTTTGTGCGGGCGTTGAGTGAGGTATAGGCGACAGTCGCATTCTCACTGGAGGCCACGTCCAAGACCAATCCCGGGATAATAATCAGCACAACCAAAAATAGCTGTTAGTTCTTTTTTATTATTCAGGTGGTGTGATGAATCTCGAGATAATCTGATGGCGTAGAGGTTTCCCGCGACTGCTCTTGCATCAAAAGTTGTGCCGAGCGCTGACCCGCTTTTAAATGTCTTGGAGCTTCACTCGACAATGAGTGTGGAGGATAGCCCGTCCGTGGCGTGCTCTGTGATGGATATATCGCCAGGCGGCGGGCGGCTTCGGTCGCGATATTCCCCGGTCGAGGGGTCTGAAGTTCGGCTGATGATCACCGGACTTGGTGCGATTACCGGACGGGCGGGTTCGGTCAGTGGCCATGCGCCTGATGGCACCTGCACGTTCGGCATCGAGTTTATCACCTGCGATACAAAAAAACGTCGACTGGGTTCGGTGCTCGCGCGAAAGTTTAACGAGCGCCGTATGAATGCGGTCGGGAATGACGATCAACCAGTCGAGCCAGGGCAGGTGATGGTTGAGATCGATGATGGGCCGACCTTTGCCGCTGTCATCGTGGACATTTCCCTCTTGGGTGTCCTGTTTCGCAGCGAGACACGCCCGGCACCTGGAAGCGAGGTGAGCGTGGGAGGGCTGACAGGACATATCCACCGCCTGCTGGATGATGGCTTCGACGTGATTTTCGAGCCACCACCAGTGCCAGGCGCGTGATGTCTCCGGCTCCCGTCGCATGATCACCTGTCTACCCGCCCCACGGGCGGAGGCGGAGTTCGATATCCCTGTAGAAAGCGCCAGATACAGGTCTGGAATTGAGAGAATTAATCGCCTCCACTCCCGCTTCGGCCGACCTTTAATAGTCTCGGGAGTCTCGCGACTTGGGGAGGTGCGAGGCCGGTGGTCACCAATGTCGATGCCTCAATCGCGAGCAAATGCATAATTAAGACGCGATGCCGGAGGTTTAGCTGATGTGGTTGAGACCGGTTTTAGTCGCTTTGGGCAAGTGGTTGTGCTAACTCTCCCGACAAGGGAGACGACCATTACATGAAACAACTGTTGAGCGAGCTTCGCCGCCGGAATGTTTTCCGCGTTGCTGCCGCCTATCTGGTAGTGGGCTGGCTGGTCATGCAGATCGTGTCTGTGATGACACCAGCGCTGGAATTACCGGGCTGGGTCGACGGGTTTTTTGCTGTCTTCTTGATGGCAGGGCTACCCGTGGCGCTGCTCTTGGCCTGGGCGTTTGAGATGACGCCGGAGGGAATGAAGAAGACCTCGACAGTGGACGAGACTGCGGGTTTTCGGCCACTGGGCAGCACCGATTTTGTGCTGATCGGGTTGATGGTGGTGGTGTTGGGCGTGATCGGTTGGCAGCAAATGGCCGGGCCCCGGGTCGCGCCGGTTTTGGCCGGGAATATCGATACTGGCACCGCGGGCGTTGCGGTTGCGGATTCGTCGATTGCGGTCTTGCCGTTTGCAGATCTGTCTACCGACAGCGACAAGCAATATTTCGGCGATGGCATTGCCGAGGAAATTCTCAATGTGCTGGCCCGGATCGAAGTGCTGGACGTGACGTCGCGAACCTCGGCTTTTGCCTTTCGCAGTGATAGCGAATTGTCCATCCCCGATATCGCTGAAACGCTGGGTGTGCGGCATGTGCTGGAGGGCTCGATCCGGACCGCCGGCGGCAATATTCGCATCACCGCCCAGCTGATCGATGCAATCTCGGACACGCATTTATGGTCAGAGACCTATGACCGTGCGCTAACGGCGGAAAATGTGTTTGCCATCCAGGACGAGATTGCCAGCGCGATCACGGCGCAGCTGACGTTGCGGCTGGGCATCGAGGTCTTGGCCGCGCCCGGAGCGGTCTCGGGCGGCACGAGCGAGGTGGATGCCTACGAAGCCTATCTGGAAGGGCGCAGCCTTTTCATCAATCGCAATTATACGAATTTGCGACTGGCGACCGCGGCGCTGGAGCGCGCGGTGGAGGCCGACCCGGAATTTGCCCGCGCCTGGGGTGTGCTGGCCATGGCCTATGTGGTTTCGCCGCAATGGGGTTTTCGAGACCGGGACTTTTATCCGTTGGCAATGTCGGCCATTGATCGGGCCCTGGCGCTTGATCCCAGCAACGCCGACGCGCTCACGGCGATGGGAAGTTACCATCAGAACCGGCCTCCGGCTGACTATGCCGCCTCAATCAGTGCCTATGAGCAGGCCATCGCAGCGGACCCACAGGCCACCACCGCGCATCTCTGGCTGGGGCAGGCTTGGCGCAATTTGGGGTTCTTTGATCGCGCGCAGGCGGCCATGGAGGCCTGTCTGGCCATCGATCCGGATTACCCGATCTGTTTGTTTACCCGCGCCGAGGCCGATCTTTTTCAGGGCAATTTCGAAACGGCGAAAACGCACTTGCTGGAAGTTTATGCGACAGCACACACGGAGGCCTACCCGACCATGCTGGGCGCGGTCGCACGGCAGGGTGATGATGTTTTACTGACCCTGATGCTGCGTGAGATGGCTGATTTGATCAGCCCGGATGCGCGCTGGATGGTCAATGACATGCGGCGGGCGCTCAGCGATGAGGACTATGACCGTGCCGAGGCGCTGCGTCGCTTCCGGATCCGTCTTTCTGCGTTCGAGGGGCTGGGGGCCTATGACGACCCGTATACGATTTCGTCCTATCTGTTGGCATTTCGATCCTATGACGAGCTAAACCAGCATGCAGATTCGACCTGGTGGTGGGCTCCTGGCTATCCCGGTTTGGCAGAAAGTAACGTCCGGCATGCATCGATTTCGGCTTCCAATTTACCGAGCTTTTGGCGCGCACACGGCTTCCCGCCGCAATGTCGTCCTGTCGGCGACGATGATTTTGAGTGCGATTGAGGGATGATGACATGATTTTGCGCCGCGTCATGGAGCATGTCCGCGAACAAAACTGGTTTGCCGTCGGTCTTGATTTCGTCATCGTTGTGTTTGGTGTGATCATAGGTTTTCAGGTCACGGCCTGGAATGAAGATCGCAGTGATGATTTGCGGGCGGATGCTTATCTGGAACGTATCCATTCCGATCTCGCAGACGATTCCGCCAATTACGAAAATCGCAGCGCGTTCTGGAGAATTGTTGCGGAGCATGGGCTTGCGGCCATTGATGCTGTTCATGCCGCCCGCGATCTCGAGCCCGGCGTCCGGTCAGTTGAAGAGAATTGGAAGATCATCCTGGATTTTTTCCAGGCCAGTCAGGTCAATGAATTTCGCACCACGCAAACCGCTTATCTGGAAGTCACAAGCGCGGGTGAATTGAGCTTGATCGAAAACGCGGACATTCGCAGTCAAATCACTTCCTTCTATTCACAAAGCGGCAATACGACCCTCACAGAACGGCCGGCTTACCGGGAGACCGTCCGCGGCATTATTCCGATCCGGTTACAAAATTATATTTGGGTAAATTGCTGGAGCTCCGTCGGGAATGGCGACCAAAGCCTGCTGGATTGTGAGGCCCCCCTCAACACTGATGGTCTCGACAATGCTGCCGAGGCATTGCTAACAAACGACGTTCTGCATCAACAGCTTCGTTTCTGGCTGTCGACGCTCCGCGTCCTGCCCTTTATCGCCAGAGACCGAAACATGCAGGCTGTGACACTCTCGGCAGCGATCGAATTGGAATTAAACCGAAGATGAACCAGCTTCTCGCCGAACTTCGTCGCCGGAATGTGTTTCGCGTTGCCGGCGCCTATTTGGTCGTCGGCTGGCTGGTGATGCAGATTGTATCTGTCATGACACCCGCTCTGGCGATGCCGGATTGGGTCGACAGCTTCTTCGCTATCCTACTGATTGTCGGCTTCCCGGTCGCCTTACTGCTGGCCTGGGCGTTTGAGATGACGCCGGACGGAATCAAACCAACAACGCACGTTAAGGAAGGCGAAGGCGGCGATCTTCAAGCCGTGCGAATGATCGATTTTGCGATCCTTGGCGGTCTCGTCCTGGTTGCGCTCTTGATGATCGGGTCGCATGTCCTGCAGCCACAAGCCGTGCCTCATAATTCTACGTCGGGCAATTCCGAATCGACCGGGATCGAGGCGGCGCAATTGGAACCGGCCGACCCGGACCAACGTTCCGTCGCCGTCTTGCCGTTTGTCACCATGTCGACGACCGAGGAAGACCGGTTTTTCGCTGACGGATTGACGGAGGAAATCCTGAACTCGCTGGCTGCCTTGCCCGACCTGCTGGTCACGTCACGAACTTCGGCTTTTCAGTTTCGTGGTGAAAACCTTCCTTCAATACCCGAGATCGCGGACCAACTCGGCGTTGCACATGTGATGGAGGGCTCAGTGCGCCGGTCCGGCGAACAGGTCCGCATCACCGTTCAGTTGATCCGTGCCGCCGATGATGCCCATTTGTGGTCCGGCACATACGATCGAACTCTGGATGATGTTTTCGGCATCCAGGAGGATATCGCCGAAAACGTCGCCAGTTTAATGGGCGTTGTGCTGGACGAAGCTTTGCGCGCACGCCTGCAGCGTTCGGGCAGCCGTAATATCGATGCCTTTATCGCCTATCAGCGCGGGTTCGACATTTTCACCCGTCTGCACCACGCTGATTCACGACGCCTGATCGAGGCCGAACCGTATTTCGAGCGGGCCATCGCGCTCGAGCCGTCGCTGACACAAGCCTATCTTTACCAAGCGGACTATTACGCTCATCAGATGTATCGGCTCCTGACGGATCCAGACGTATTTGATCGTGCAGCCTATGACCACGCAGCGTCCCAAAACGAACGCCTGATCGCGATGGCGGTAGAGACCGCGACCGATGCAGATCAGCGCACCCTGGCTGCGGCCAACCAGATGGTGTTCTCCGATAATTGGTCCAGCGCGCAAGCTGTCCTGGACGAAGTGTTTGCGCAAACCAGCTGTATTGGAAGCACGTGGGCAGACAGTCTCGCCATCGTCGGAAGCCGGATCGAAGAAATAATCCAGCGGGCTGACTTAATCCTCCGCTGCGACCCACTCGACTTGACCTTCCGCTCACAGTTTGCGGAAATCCTCATCGTGAATGGTGATTTGCAGCGCGCGGAACGGGAAATAGAATTCCTTGCAGCACACGACTACCCGCACGCTCGTGTTCGCGCCTTGCTCGATTCAACCAACACAACGCCTCCGGAGGCGTTTGCCGACAACCTCTCGGCCTCGGCACGGGGGCATGCGCTCTTGCGCGCTGCCGCCCGACGGGGGGCGTCCGAGACCGTCGACCAGATGGCACTGACAGTCCTGGCGGACGAAAATATGAATCTGGCCCAGCGTTTGAGCCTCGCGGCTCAAATCGGGGATCGCGCGCAAGCAAACGCTCTCGCCGCCCGGATCGATGCGCGGCCCATGAGTGGTTACATCATCTTGTTCACCCTGATTAGCTGTGCGTGTGGCGCGCCGTTTGATCTGGACGTCACCCCCAATTTCGCAGCGCGCATGGAAGAGGCAGGCTTTCCCTGGCCCCCGGAGGGTGATCTGGGCTGGCCTCTGAAAGATTGGTAGAAAGCGCAAACAGTGCCAGAGACTTAAATGCGATTGCCAGGACGGTTTTTGTCGTCAGGAAACAGACATCGTGCTAATTCTCGTGACAAGGGAGACGCCATCCAGATGAATCAATTGTTGAGAGAGTTCCGCCGTCGCAATGTCTTCCGCGTGGCGGCGGCCTATCTGGTGGGCAGCTGGCTTGTCTTGCAGATTGTCAGCGCGATTGAGGCCTCGGCGGGATTACCGGCGTGGACCGATGGCATGGCATTGGTGGTGTTGGTCATCGGGCTGCCGATTGCGCTTGTGGTGGCGTGGGCGTTTGAACTGACGCCGGAGGGCATGAAGAAGACGGAAGCGGCTGATGGAGAGGTCGCGATCCGGCCGCTTGGCGGCACGGATTATGTGCTGATCGGCCTTATGGTGGTGGTGCTGGGCCTGATCGGGTTTCAGATGCTCAATGCTGGCCCGCCAGCGTCCGTGACTCAGCCTTCGACCAATTTTGCGGTCGCTGATAGCGATGTGTCGACCGCAATGGGCCCCGCAATCTCTGACTTGTCGATTGCCGTTTTACCATTCGCCGATTTGAGCGCGGCGGGTGACCAGGCCTATTTCGGTGATGGCATGGCGGAGGAAATCCTCAACTTGCTGGCACGCATTGAAAATATGGACGTCACCTCACGCACATCCGCATTCCAGTATCGCGGCGATGAATACTCTATTCCCGAAATCGCTACAGCGCTGAATGTGCGTCATATTCTGGAAGGTTCGGTGCGCAAAGATGGTGATACCGTGCGTATCACCGCGCAGCTGATTGATGCCTCCGGCGATCGACATCTCTGGTCACAAACATTCGACCGTCCGCTAACGACCGGAGCTTTATTTGCCGTACAGGATGAAATCTCGTCGGCGATTGTCGCCGCTCTGAGTGAGGCGCTCGATATTGAGGTTGCCGCTCCGGCGTCGACGACGGCCCTCACGGCAAATCTGAACTCCTACGAGGCGTTTCTCGAAGCGCGAGACTTGTTTCGGGCTCGGACCAATTTCGCGCGCATTGAGCAATTGCTGGGCCTTGCCGTGAGCGAGGACCCAAATTTCGCGGCCGCTTGGGCTCTGCGCGCCGCCGGTCGAATTTTGGCGAGCGGATATGGTGAAAGCGAAACCAGCCTTTCGGATACCAACCGATTGGCACTGGATTATATCGACCGAACCCTGGCCATCGACCCGACAAACGCCCAGGCGCTGGCCGTGCGCGCCTTTATCAGGCAAAGCGAAAACAATGAGATCGGGACTCCGGTGCATGACTGGGCGGAAATCGTCGCCGATTTTGATGCGGCGCTTGTTGCTGATCCCAATAGCCTGGAAGCCCTGAACTGGCGCGGGAGCTTGATGGCTCGATTGGGGTTTACTGACGAGGCGCGCGCCAATTTTCGTCAATGCGTCGAGGCCGATGCTTATTATGTGACGTGCCATGCCAATTATTGCGATCAACTGGTTGATATTCAGGATGTCGAGGGCGCGCTTGAATGCCACACGGAGGCCCTGGCGCGGGATTTGGTCCTGTCATCCGGTGTATATCTCCAATTGTTCGCCCTCATTGGCGATCAGCGCGCCTTTATGATGTCGTTTAGTGATTCACGGGTTTTTCCCGGATGGGACAAAAATGACGAAGTTTACCAAGCGTTTCGCAATCTGGGAGACGACCATTCAATATTAATCGCCCAACTCGAGACGCATTTCGAGACGCTGCCAGATGATCGGTATCGCAGGCGTCTGGACCAAGAGTTATTCGTGCCTCTTGGGCGGGAAACATCAGAAATATACACAAGGTGGGGACCGGTTTTTTCACGTTATCGAAGCAGCACAGGTTTTCGGCGTTACATCGACCAGTCCGGTGTCCTCGCTTACTGGCAGGCCCACGGCTTTCCGCCGCAATGTCGTCCCGTCGGCGACGATGATTTTGAGTGTGATTGAGGGAGGATGACATGAACCAGCTTCTGTCCGAACTCCGCCGTCGCAATGTCTTCCGCGTGGCGGCTGCCTATCTGGTGGGCAGCTGGCTTGTCTTGCAGATTGTCAGCGCGATTGAGGCCTCGGCGGGATTACCGGCGTGGACCGATGGCATGGCATTGGTGGTGCTAGTGATCGGCCTGCCGATTGCGCTGGTGGTGGCGTGGGCGTTTGAACTGACGCCGGAGGGCATGAAGAAGACAGAAGCGGCTGAAGGAGAGGTCGCGATCCGGCCACTTGGCGGGACGGATTACGTGCTGATCGGCCTTATGGTTGTGGTGCTGGGCCTGGTCGGGTTTCAGATGCTGCGTAGCGGGCCTGCACCAGTGGCGCAGCCGATCGCACAGGCCCCGCGCGGCGAAACTACGGTCTCTATTGCCGTCCTTCCGTTTGTCGACCTCAGCGAGGCCGGAGATCAGGAGTATTTCTCGGACGGGATTTCTGAGGAAATTCTCAATGTGCTTGTCCGCATTCCCGAGCTGGGTGTGGCGGGTCGGACATCGAGTTTTGCGTTCAAGAACCAAAACCAGGACTTGCGGATTATCGGCGAGGCACTGGGGGTCAATCATGTGCTGGAGGGCAGTGTGCGTCGCTCGGGCGAGCGTTTACGCATTACCGCACAGCTGATCCGGTCTTCGGACGGGTTTCATATCTGGTCGGAGACCTATGATCGCGATCTGATCGATATCTTTGCCATCCAGGACGAGATTGCCCTGGCGGTGTCGGAGCAATTGGCGGTGTCATTGGGGCTGAATGGGGAGAACCTCGTCAGAAACCGTACATTGGATATCGAGGCCTATGAGGCCTATCTCGAGGCGCGACAGCTATTCACCCAACGGGGCAGCGACAATCTGGAACGTGCGGCCTTGCTTCTGTCGGAAACCGTCGCCCGCGACCCCGATTTTGCACCGGCTTGGGAAACCCTGGCGGGCGTCTATTCGGTCTATGAAAGTTATCAGGGTGCCGAAGACAGCCACAACTATTCACGATGGCGCTCCTTGGCTGAGGCCGCGGCGCGTCGCGCGATCGCGCTCGATCCCGAGGCTGCTGAAGCCTATGCCTATCTCGGGGTCATACTCCTGCTCAAAGGTGAGGGGCTCGAAAGTTTTAATGCGTTCGAGCGTGCGGTTGAACTGGGGCCCGACAATCCTGCCGTGCTGGACGCCGTGGCTCAACGGATGCTCGGCATGGGCTATCCAGACCGCGCACGCTTGCTCGCCGAACGGGCCGTGACGATTGACCCTATGGTCGCGATATATCGAAACACGCTCGGTCGGGCCCAAATGCGTGATCCCGAGGTGGACGGCTCGATCGCCCGAGAGACCTGGCGTGTCGCGATCGAGATTGATCCGCACCTGGTTTTTCCCCACAACAACGCTTTTCAAAACCTGTTGAATACCGGTCAACGCGAGGCGGCACGGGCTTACAGTGACGCGCTATTCGCCAGCGACCATTGGCCATGGTCAGACGAGCGCAAAGGCCAGCTCGACACGTTCTTTACGGCTTGGGATTTGGGAGAGCCGTTCTTGCGAACCGTGCTACCAGATCTAGCCGAGTTTGATCGCATTGGAGTTGGGATCATTTTGGGCGATATGGAGTTGTTTTTTTCCAGCGCGCAAATCTATTGGAATTTCGAGCCTCGCAGTGAATTACGCCTCTTCTATAATTTTCCCGGAAATTACCGCAATGACCCGAGATGGCGTGCCAGGGTAATCGAAGACGGTCTGCTACCGCTTTGGCAGGCTCACGGGTTTCCTCTGGGCTGCCATGCCCTGGGGGATGATGATTTTGAATGCGAGGATATTTCGCAATGAATGCCTTTCTCGCCGAGCTTCGTCGCCGCAATGTTTTCCGCGTTGCCGCCGCTTATCTGGTGGTGGGCTGGCTGGTCATGCAGATCGTTTCTGTGATGACACCGGCGCTGGAATTGCCGGGCTGGGTGGATGGGTTTTTCGCGGTATTGCTGATGGCGGGACTGCCGGTGGCACTCTTGCTGGCCTGGGCTTTCGAGATGACCCCGGAGGGCGTGCAAAAGACTGCGCCTGTTGATGGCGATGCCAAGTTTCGTCCGCTGGGTATCACCGATTTTGTGTTGATGGGCCTGATGGTTCTGGTGCTTGCGGTCGTGGGCTTCCAGATCAGTCAGGGCGGTGTTGCACCCGCTGGCCAACCGATAGCACAGACACCACGGGGCGCGACCACTGTCTCTATTGCCGTGCTGCCCTTCGTCGATCTGAGCGAGGATGGCGATCAGGAATATTTCTCGGACGGGATTTCTGAGGAAATCCTGAACGTACTGGTCCGCATTCCCGAGCTGGGCGTGGCGGGGCGGACGTCGAGCTTTGCCTTCAAGAACCAGAACCAGGACTTGCGGGTGATCGGCGAAGCGCTGGGCGTCAATCACGTGCTGGAGGGCAGCGTGCGTCGCTCGGGTGAGCGTTTGCGCATTACCGCGCAGCTGATTAGGGCGTCGGACGGGTTTCATATCTGGTCGGAGACTTATGACCGCGATCTGATCGATATCTTCGCCATCCAGGACGAAATTGCCCTGGCGGTGTCTGAGCAATTGGCGGTGTCGCTCGGGCTGAACCGGGAAAGCCTGTCGCGGTCGACCACCACTAATATCGAGGCCTATGACGCCTATCTGCAGGCTCGGCCATTATTCTTTGCACGGCAGGAGGATAATCTGCGCGATGCGCTGGTTTTGCTCGACCATGCGGTGTCGCTCGACCCGAATTTTGCCCCCGCCTGGGTGACGATGGCGGGTGTGTATTCGGTGCTGGAATATTATGTTGAAGACCGGTCAATCGAGCAGGTGCGGCGCTGGCGTCGGGCCGGTGTGGCGGTGGCGCGCCGGGCGATTCAACTGGACCCCAATGCCGGGGAGGCGTACGCCAATCTCGGCGTCATTCTCGCCTATGAACGCGAATGGGAAGCGGCGTTTGAATCCCTGGACCGGGCCCTTGAATTATCACCCAATGATGCTGCGGTGCTGGATGCTGTGGCGCAGCGCTTTGCCGATGCCGGATATAGCGGTTTGGCGATCGAATATGCCGAGCGTGCGGTGGAGATTGAGCCTTTGCTGGTTTATCAAAACACCCTGGGCTGGGCGTATTCGATCAATCCCTCCATCCCCGCGGGGGCCGCGCTGGCGCAGTTCCGGATCGGAATGGCACTCAAGCCGGACGGTCGCTATATTCATCTCAACGTCCTTTACGAACTGATTGCCGACGGGCGGCGCGACGATGCCGATACGCTGCTGGAACAAGGCAGGGCCGGCGGTGCCTGGCGCGATGGCGAGTATGAGGATTATCGAAGATTGCTGGATGCCTGGGGCGAAAGCGAACAGGCCGTTCGAGCGTTGCTACCCCAATTGGCGACCTACCCTGCGCTGAATGCCGGCGTTATTCTGGACGATATGGATGTCGTGATGGAGAATTTCACGACGTATTCTACCCGCACGCTCCGCAATGATCTGGCGAACTCGATTGTCTATCGAAGCGATTATCAAAGTGATCCGCGCTGGAACGCCCAGATCGTGCGCGACGGCTTGCTGGACCTGTGGCGCGTCCGCGGATTTCCACCCGGGTGCCAGGCTGTCAGTGATGACAATTTTTCCTGTGACTGGAGGCCCGCGCAGTGAATCAATTCCTCACTGAACTTCGTCGTCGCAATGTGTTTCGTGTGGCCGCCGCCTATCTGGTGGTCGGGTGGATGTTGATCCAGGTCGTCACGCTGATCGAAGCGCCGCTGAGTTTACCCGGGTGGACCGATACGCTGGTGATCGTCCTGCTGGGGCTGAGCTTTCCGGTGGCGATGTTGCTGGCCTGGGCATTTGAAATGACGCCCGAGGGCATGCAAAAAACCATACCGTCTGAGGGGAATGTGAAATTTCGACCGCTTGGCGGCACCGACTTTGTCTTGATCGGGCTGATGGTTGTGGTGCTGGGCCTGATCGGGTTTCAGATCCTGCGCGGGGGCGCGGCACCGGTGAACCAGCCGATAGCCCAGGTTCCGCGCGGCGAGACGGCAGTCTCTATCGCTGTGCTGCCGTTTGTTGATCTGAGCGAGGATGGCGATCAGGAATATTTCTCGGACGGGATTTCTGAGGAAATTCTCAACGTGCTGGTCCGTATTCCCGATCTGGGCGTGGCGGGGCGGACGTCGAGCTTTGCCTTCAAGAACCAGAACCAGGACTTGCGGGTGATCGGCGAAGCGCTGGGCGTCAATCACGTGCTGGAGGGCAGTGTGCGTCGCTCGGGTGAGCGCTTGCGCATCACCGCGCAGCTGATTAGGGCGTCGGACGGGTTTCATATCTGGTCGGAGACTTATGACCGCGATCTGATCGATATCTTTGCCATCCAGGACGAGATTGCCCTGGCGGTGTCCGAGCAATTGGCGGTGTCGCTCGGGCTGAACCGGGAAAGCCTGTCGCGGTCGACGACCACCAATATCGCCGCCTATGAAGCCTTCCTGCGGGCGCGGCCACTATTTTTTGCCCGCGGTGTAGACAATTTGGAGCAGGCGCAGGTTCTTCTGAGCCATGCGACAGCGCTGGATCCAAATTTTGCCCCTGCCTGGGCGACGATGGCTGGCGTCTATTCGGTGATGGCGTCGTACGCAGTCGGCGCTGAATTCGAGCGGGTGCAGCAATGGCGCAGTGCCGGGCAAGCCGCGGCAAATCGCGCCATCGCCCTGGCCCCCAATAGTGGCGAGGCGCATGCTTATTTGGGCGTTATAAAGGCGAATGCTCTGGACTGGCTCCCAGCCTTTGAAGCGCTGGATCGTGCGATCGAACTGGCACCGAATGATCCGGCTGTTCTGGATGCCGTGGCCCAGCGATTTGCCGATGTGGGTTATGCCGCGCAGGCGATGGAATATTCACAGCGGGCGGTTCAGATCGAACCGCTGGTCGCGGTCTATCGCAATACTTTGGCATGGAGCCATCTGAGCCTTGAACAGGGCAGTATTGAGATCGCAGCGGAACAACACCGGGCCGGGATCGGAATCGATCCGACATTGTTTTTTCTATATAATAATATGATGGATGAATTGATCGCCGACGGCCGTCGGGAGGAGGCGAGCGCCGCCCTTGAAGAGGCCCGCGCCGTTGGGGGGTATCCCGATTTTCCCTACAATGCACGCCGACGAATTTATGATGCCTGGGCCAGCGGTGAGACCGCGTTGCGCGAGTTGGTGACGGAAATGGATCCGTTCCACGCCCTTTATATCGGCATTATTTTGGATGATTTCGATGTGATTTTCGACGCGTATACCGCCTATCAATCGCTGCCGGTGCGCAATGATTTGCTGTATTACATCCCGTATCGCGGTGACTACCAGAGCGACCCCCGCTGGAAGGCCCAGGTGGTGCGTGATGGCGTGCTGGATCTGTGGCGTGCGCGTGGCTTTCCGGAGACCTGCCAACCGGTTGGCGATGATGATTTTGAATGCGACTGGAGGCCAGCGCAATGAACGCGTTTTTGTCCGAACTCCGTCGTCGCAATGTCTTTCGCGTGGCCGCCGCCTATCTGGTCGGTGGTTGGCTGGTCTTGCAGATCGTGGGGGCGATCGAAGCGTCGGCCGGCTTGCCGGCGTGGACCGATGGCATGGCGCTGGTTTTGTTGATGATCGGCCTGCCGATTGCGCTGGTGATTGCCTGGGCGTTTGAGCTGACGCCGGAGGGGTTGAAGAAGACGTCGGACGAGTCGGGCGACGTCGCTGAGGCGCGCGGCGTGTCGGTGTTTGACTATGTCTTGCTGGGCGGGTTGGTGCTGGTGATTGTCGGTATCGGGGCGCAGGCCTTGTTTATGGCGCCGCCGGAGACGCACGGGCCGGGGCTTGCCGTGGCTGAGCCGGGTGAGGTTGCAGAGGTGGTTGTAGAGCCGGATGCGGGACCAGCGGAGAATTCCATCGCGGTTTTGGCGTTTGCGGATCTGTCGCCGGACGGGGATCAGGAATATTTCTCCGACGGGATGGCCGAGGAAATTCTCAATGTGCTGGTTCGGGTTGATGGGCTGGCGATTACCTCGCGCACATCGGCATTCCAATTCAAGGGCCAGGATATTGGCATTCCGGAGATTGCCGAACAGCTCAATGTTCGTCACATCGTCGAAGGCTCGGTGCGCAAGGCGGACGACACGATCCGGATTACCGCGCAGCTGATCGATACGCAGACGGATGCCCATTTGTGGTCGCAGACCTATGACAGCCCGCTGACCACCAGCAATGTGTTTGAGATCCAGGACGAGATTTCCACGGCGATTGTTGCCGCGCTGAGTGAGGCTCTGGGGTTTGGTGACGTCGCGGAGATCGAGGTCGAAACGACGACGGAAAATCTGGACGCCTATGACGCGTATTTGCGGGGCCAGGCGCTTTTTTACCAGCGCTCGAGCACCAATTTTTACGAAATGATCGATCTGTTTGAGCAATCGGTGGCGGCGGATCCGGAGTTTAGTCGCGGCTGGGCCTCCCTGGCATTGGCCTACTCAATTTTGCCGGGCTGGCACCTGGTCGATGTGGCCGATATTCACGCGAGAGTGCAGGCCGCCGCCGACCGGGCGTCTGCACTTGATGACCGGCTTGCGCTTCCCTACCTGGCACGGAGAGCTGTGGCTGAAAGAGAGGGCAATTTCGAGCTGGCTGCTGCTGCTATGGCGCAAGCGCGGGCCCGTGATCCGGACTCCTTGCAGGTCGTCTACCAGTCTGGGATTCAGTGGCTGAGGTTGGGGTATTTGGATCGAGCCATCGCAGCGTTTGAGGCGGCTCTTGAGATCGATCCAGATTATCAGATCGCGCGGCGACATCTCTCACAGGCGCTGATTTTTTCCGGTGAAACTGAACGGGGAATCGAATTGTTCGAGACCAGTTTTATCGCGGGACAAGGATCGCTCCTCTTTGATTTTGCTTCCGTCTACGCGGGGATTGATGCGCCGATGACGGCCTATCTCCTATTAGTCTCGGACGGCGTTAACACCCCTGATTTTGCGTATTTTTTGCACCCCTATCACAGGTGGCAAACAGACCCCGAATTTAGCTGGGCCGATTATCGCGCGGCGTTGATTTTTGCCCATCAGCAACAATTCGGCACGCGACCCCCAATTGAAATCCCTGAACTCTACGAGGATGGGATTACCGACCGAAATTCGGAAGATTATCGAACATCAAACGCGAATGTGTTGTGGAATCCGTTGCTCGTTGACCGTCGACGGCCGGATTTGCGGGACCGATACTTTGAAGCCCGCAAACAAAAAATGCGGAATATGGGCCTGGTCGCCTTCTGGCAGGCGAACGGTTTTCCATCGCAATGCCGGGCCGTCGGGACCGATGATTTCGCGTGTGACTAGCATTTCGGGCAGACAGATAATTACGATACGAACACCGGGGCTTAGCCTGTGTGGTTGTCGCCGGTTTTTATCGCCTTAGACAAACGGTTGTGCTAACGCTCCTGTCAGGGGAGGCGACTATCTGATGAATCACTTATTGCGCGAACTTCGCCGCCGGAATGTGTTCCGTGTTGCCGCTGCTTATTTGGTAGTCGGCTGGCTTGTTATGCAGATCGTTTCGGTGATGACACCGGCACTGGAATTGCCGGGCTGGGTGGACGGATTTTTTGCTGTTTTCCTGATGGTTGGATTGCCTGTCGCGCTGGTTGTCGCCTGGGCGTTTGAGATGACGCCAGCCGGTGTGAAGAAGACGGAATCCATCGAGGGCGAGATCGAGATGCGACCGCTTGGTGGCACGGATTTTGTGCTGATCGGGCTGATGGTGATCGTGTTGGGCACGATGGGGTATCAAATTGTTGGCGGTGGTGATGATGCGCCGGAGATCCAGAGCCAGGATCTTGCGGACGCCGGCCCCGCTGTCGCCGAGGCGCCAGAAACCGAGACTTCGGAGCCAGAAGACATCGGTGTCGCAACAGCGCCAGCCCTCTCCGTCGCCGTATTGCCATTCATCGCCATGTCCTCGAACGAGGATGACGGCTATTTTGCAGACGGGCTGACTGAGGAAATCCTCAATTCGCTCGCGGCGCTGCCGGATCTGCTGGTCACCTCGCGCACGTCTGCGTTCCAGTTCAAGGGCGATGATTTGCCCTCTGTTGGCGTAATCGCTGCCCAACTGGGTGTGGCGCATATTGTTGAGGGATCGGTGCGACGGGGCGGCGATCAGGTGCGCATTACCGTGCAGCTAATCCGGGTCTCCGATGACAGTCATTTGTGGTCGCAAACCTATGACCGCACGATGGATGATGTGTTCGCGATCCAGGAAGACATCGCCAGCAATATTGCCCAAGTGCTCGACATCGTGCTGGACGCGGAACAAATCGCCCGAATGAATGCAATCGGTATCCGCAATGTGGAAGCCTATATCGCCTACCAGCGGGGTGTGGAAATCTCGATTGAGGCCCACAGACCCGATCGACCTACGCTTGAAGCGCTCGTCCCTGCAGAGGCCCTGTTTGCTGAAGCCACGGCGTTGGCCCCTGATTTTTCAGACGCCTATTTGCATCGCGCCGATTACTACGCGCATTTGATGCGACGGTCAGAATTTGATGAGACCGATGCCGGGCGTGCCGCTTTAGAAGCGGCGGCTGACCAGTATTTCGACCTGCTTGATCTGGCGAAAAACACCACCGACGATGTTGATCAAAGGGCGATGATCGATGTCGACCGGGTTTATATGAGGGACAGTTGGGTTGGTGCCGGCGCCATTCTTGATCGTGCAAGCCAGACTTCGGGTTGCCCCTATACTGCATGGATCCCGGAGCTTTCAGCAATCTCTGGCCGCGCCGCTCAATTTGTACCCTATGCCCAGCGTTTGACGGTTTGCGACCCGCTCAATGAGCTCAATTGGATGAGGCTGACGGCCATTGCCTACAATGCCGGTCAGTTTGACCTTGCCCATGAGGCCGCGATCCGGGGGTTGAGGCTCACCAGCAATAATGTCGACCTGATGTGGCATTCTGCGGATGCCCTGTTTCAGGCCGGCCGGTATGACGACATTCGCGAGTTTATGGATTTCTTGCAGGTTCCAGAGATCGTACGCGGTCTTTACGACACCCAGATCGCAGCCCGATCGGGTGATCGTGAAGCGGCCGCTGAGGCCCGCACCCGGATGTGGCAGCCTGAAGATGATGGGTTCAACCGGTTTGAGCTGGCCATGCATGCGATGATGGGAGAAAGGGACGCAGCCAACGCTATGGCGGCGGTTGCAGAAACCCGACCGGACCAGTCTTTCCATAACTTGCTGCGTGTGGCCGCCCGGTGCCGTTGCGGTGCGCCGTGGGATTTGGAAGCCACCCCCAATTTCGCAAGGCGCATTGCCGAGGCCGAATTTCCGTGGCCGCCGCCTGGAACGGGTGATTATCCGTTGAAGGATTGGTAGCGGTGATAAACACCTTCCTGGCCGAACTCCGTCGACGCAATGTGTTTCGCGTGGCGGCTGCCTATCTGGTGGTGGGGTGGGTGCTGATTCAGCTCGTGACACTGATCGAAGCACCGCTCGCCCTGCCTTCCTGGACCGATACGATGGTGATTGTGTTGCTGGGGATAGGATTTCCGGTGGCGCTCCTATTGGCGTGGGCATTTGAGATCACGCCCGAGGGCATGCAATTGACGACCCGTCTGAACGAGGGTGAAAGCGCGATACCGCATTCCGCACGCAAGCTGGATTATGCCATCGCGATCGGGCTTGTGCTGGTGATCCTTATGCTGAGCTGGCAGCAAGTTCGACCGCAAGCAACGATCCCGACTTTGCCGTCGGTTCAGCTGCAGGCGCTGGATCCCGGTTCGGCCTCCGTCGCTGTTTTACCATTTGCGGATATGAGCGCGGAAGGTGATCAGGAGTACTTTGCCGACGGTATTTCCGAAGAGATACTGAATGTTTTGGTGCGCCTTCCGGGTCTGCGAGTTGCCGGGCGCACATCGAGTTTTGCCTATAAAGGTCGCGATGAGGATTTGCGCGAGATCGGCGAGGCTCTGGGTGTCTCTCACGTGCTTGAGGGCAGCGTTCGGCGATCAGGCGCGCGCCTTCGCATCACCGCCCAGCTGATCCGCAGCGATGACGGCTTCCATATCTGGTCGGAAACCTATGACCGCGAGATGACCGATATCTTCGATATCCAGGACGAGATAGCGGAGTCGGTGACGGGTGAGTTGGCGGCGTCACTCGGACTGACCGTCGAACGCGCCGACTCAACCCGGACCGATGATATCCAGGCCTATGAAGATTATCTGCGCGCCCGCCCTCTCTATCTTGCCAGAGAAAATATGGATCAGGCCCTCGCCCTGCTAACCACCGTCGTGGCACGAGATCCCGACTTTTCACCGGGCTGGTCGACACTGGCGGGGGTTTATTTGGTCTATATGTATTATCAGGACGACGCCTCGCCAGAATTGGAGGCGCTCTGGCGTCAAGCGTCCCTCCAGGCGGCTAATCGCGCCATCGCGCTTAATCCGCTCGATGCCGAGGCCTATGCCTATCGCGGTGAGGCTGAAGCTGCAAACTGGGACAGAATTAGAGGGTTTGAGTCACTTGACCGGGCCCTGGAATTGGCTCCATCGGACGCCAGTGTGCTCGACCGGGTCGCTCAAAACATGGTTCAAGTTGGGTATTTCGACCAAGCTGAACGCCTTGCTCGCCGCGCTGTGGACCTGGATCCACAGGTCGCCGTTTATCATTTCACCCTGTCGCGGGCGATGGGAGGTCTGGGCGATAATGATCGTGGAAACGCGGCGGGTGCCGAGGCGATCCGACTTAGCCCAACCTTCCTTTATGGGCATTTGTACGCCATTGCTCGTCGGGTCAATGCGGGGGATTTAGAGGGCGCTCAGGCCGGTGTCTCAAACATGCTCGCATCGGTGCCTGCAAGCGCGATTCCCGATGATCCTTGGAATGATTTTATCGCTGCGAGGACAGAAGAAGACCTGCTCGCTGTGGCCGAAAATTCGGCTCCCGAATTTATCCTTTGGCGTTTGAGGCGATGGTCTTTGAGCCTCGCCGGCGAGACCGAATCTATGCTCGCGCAATGGAATGCATCATTAGAAGCAACCGAGCCGCAGGAATTCCGCCTGTTTCTTACTTCCGCGATTCCAGGCGCACGCAATGATCCACGTTGGAAAGCGCAAATTCGGCGCAGCGGCATTCTCGCCTTGTGGCAATCTCGCGGCTTTCCAACCCAGTGTCGGTCACTGGAAGGCGATGATTTTGAATGTGATGAATGGACGGGTGCCGAATGAACCAGCTACTCTCCGAACTCCGTCGCCGAAATGTGTTCCGTGTCGCGGCCGCTTATCTGGTGGGTGGTTGGCTTGTCTTGCAAATTGTTGGCGCGATTGAAGCGTCGGCCGGCCTGCCAGACTGGACCGACGGGATGGCGCTGGTCGTCTTGTTGATTGGCCTGCCGATTGCGCTGGTGATTGCCTGGGCGTTTGAGTTGACCCCTGAGGGCTTGAGAAAGACCGACTCCGCCAGCACCCAAGCTGAGCCTGCCTCACTGGGAAACACCGATTTTGTGCTGATAGGTCTGATGGTGTTGGTGGTGGGCCTGGTCGGGTTTCAGATGAACAGGTCAGGCACGGTTCCTCAGGTCCAGACGGCAGAGGTGGAACTTGCTGCGGTGGTGGTTGAAGACACTGTCGCAGAAATCAATGACATGCCTTCACTCACAACGGCTGCGCCCGCTCTTTCGGTCGCGGTGCTGCCGTTTGTCGCCATGTCGTCGAACGAGAATGACGGTTATTTCGCAGACGGGCTGACCGAGGAGATTCTCAATTCTCTGGCTGCACTGCCCGAGTTGTTGGTGACGTCGCGCACATCGGCTTTCCAGTTTAAGGGCGATAACATCCCGTCTGTTCCGGAGATCGCCCGGCGGCTGGGCGTGGCACATATTGTTGAGGGATCGGTGCGACGGGCAGGAGAGCAGGTCCGAATTACGGTGCAGGTTATCCGGGTCGCTGATGACAGCCATTTGTGGTCACAGACCTATGACCGGACCATGGATGATATCTTTGCCGTTCAAGAAGATATCGCGACCAATATTGCTGGCGTTCTGGACGTCGTTCTGGATGAAGGCAAACGCCAATTGATGCGAAATACCGGCGTCGACAATGTTGAGGCCTACATCGCTTATCAGCGTGGCTATGATTTATCTGCTGAAGCCCACGTCACGCCGTTTACAAATCTGGAATTGCTTGCTGAGGCCGACCAATATTTCGCGGAGGCGACGCGGCTTGTCCCGGATTTTTCGGATGCCTATTTTTTGCAGAGCGACCAATTTGCTCATCTGATGTTTGATGCGCGTAATTTCGGAAATGCTGAACAACGGGCCATACATGATGCGGCCCGCGAGCGATATTTTGAGCTTCTTGATTTGGCGAGGGCGACCACTCAGGATCCGAGCCGTAGGGCGCTGCTCAATATTGAACGCATTTATTTTTCGGATAACTGGACGGGCGCGAATGCTATTCTTGATGAGGTCCTCCAGGTCACGGGTTGTCCGGCGGATGGCTGGCTGGTCGACATGGTTATCCTGTCGGGCCGCGCGGCCGAATTTATTCCTTATTTTGAACGCCAGGCGCAATGCAATCCGTTAGAGGGGCAGTCTTGGGGTTTACTCAAAATGATCCATGCTTCTGCGGGGCAGCTGGAGCAGGCGTTGGGGGTGGTCGAGCACTCGCTCAGCCTGAACCCCGACAATGAAAGCGTTCAAAGGGGACGCGCCTACCTGCTGTCCCGCACAGGCCGCCTCGATGAGCTGGCTGCATTTTTGGACTCGAATCAACAATCGCATACGCCCTATGATTTGTTACGGGCATTGGAGGCAGGCGATCGGCGTGTTGTGCAGGACATTTATGTGGCCAATGGTGCAAGTGGCGCAGATATTCTAGCGGATTTGGAGATCGTCCTTCCAGCTCTGGGGCGGGCGCGGACAATTTCCCTTCTGGCGCAAATGGGAGAACGCGATCTGGTTAATGAGCGGGCCGCGAATCTCGATGCGTTCTCCGGTTCAACAAATGAGCTCATGACCGCGATCGATAATTGTCGTTGCGGCGCTCCCTGGGACATCGAAGTGACTCCCAATTTCGCCGCCCGCATGGCCGAGGCAGAGTTTCCTTGGCCGCCGCCCGGAACCGGCGATTTCCCGCTGAAGGATTGGTAGACAGATGAACCAGCTACTCGCCGAACTTCGTCGTCGAAATGTGTTCCGTGTCGCTGCCGCCTATCTGGTGGTGGGCTGGCTGGTGATGCAGGTGGTGGCGACCATTGGGTCAGCGGCGGGCTTGCCGGATTGGGCGGACAGTTTTGCGCTCATCTTGCTGATCACCGGCTTTCCGATCGTCTTGTTTGTCACCTGGGCGTTTGAGTTGACCCCGGAGGGGATGAAGAAGACCGAGGCAGCGAGTCATGACACCGCCGGTTTTAAGCCGCTGGGCACCAGTGATTATGTGTTGATCGCGGCGGCGGTGGCGGTTTTGAGTGTGGCGGGCCTGCAGGCCCTTTCAACACCGGCATCGTCGGATGGGATAGTCGCGGCAGGCAGGGAGACGGAAACGTCTGGCCCGTCCATGGATCGAGTGGCGGCGATCTCCGACACCTCTATTGCGGTTTTGCCCTTTGCCGATCTGTCGCCGGACGGGGACCAGGCGTATTTCGGCGATGGTATTGCCGAGGAAATTCTCAATGTTCTGGTGCGTATTGATGGTCTGCAGGTGACGTCGCGCACCTCGGCGTTTGCTTTTCGCAGTCAGAGCGAGCTGGGCATCCGCGATATCGCGGCGGAGCTGCGTGTGCGTCATATCCTTGAAGGATCAGTGCGTAAGGCGGGAGATACGCTGCGCATTACGGCCCAGCTGATTGATGCACAGACCGACGCGCATTTGTGGTCAGAGACCTTCGATCATCCGGCGACGGCGGCCAACATATTTGCGGTGCAAGACGAGATCGCTTCGGCGATCGCCGCGGAATTGTCGGGACGGCTTGGCTATGGTGTTGAATTGGAAGCTTCGCCTGACCGCATTGAGACCGAGGATATCAGCGCCTATGAAGCGGTGCTGGAGGGGCGGGATTTTTTCATCAATCGTTCCTATACAAATTTCCCGCTGGCGATTGAGCGGTTTGAATACGCGGTTGAGCTTGATCCAAATTATGCCCGGGCCTGGGCGGAATTGGCCGTCGCCTATTCGATCGCCATCAGCTGGGCGATGGTCGATCGCGATTATGTCGTGTTGGCCCAACATGCCGCAGAACGAGCGCTGGAAATCGAGCCAGAAATTTCCATGGCGCTAACCGCCTTGTCGACAGTTCATACAATCGACCCGCGTTTCTATGATTCCGAGCGGGCGATTGATTTGTCGCGGCGAGCCGTTGCCAGTGACCCCGTTAGCGCTTCGGCTCACCTGTTTCTTGGTGATGCCTATCAAAATGTGGCCTATTTCGACCGCGCGGAACAATCTTTTGCGCGATGCCTCGATATCGATCCAAATTATGGACAGTGCCGCGTGCGGTATGCGGAAATTGCCTTTATGCGCGGCGATGAAGCTGCCGGCCGGGCGCGGTTGGACGGGATGCTGACCCACACCTTCATCGACGATGGATATCCAGGTTTTTACGGTGCCCTGGCGAGATCGGGCGATGATCTGACCCTGTCATTGCTCTTGTTGAACATGTCACGGGTATTGCCCGGTGAGCCAAGATGGATCGTCGCGCCTATGCGTCGGGCGCTGAGTGATGAAGTGTATGATCGCCGAGCGGCACTCGAACGTTTTGAAACGCGCTTGGTGGCCGGTGGCTTTAACCCGGAATCCGACCGATTTGTTGCCATGACCTATCGGATGGCCTTCCGCGCCTTTGAGGAAATTCCCACCGCACGCGTTGAGACCTGGTGGTGGCATGTTGGCTATCCCGGGGCGCTGGAATCGGACGCAGCGCGTCGCACTATTGAGAGCCTTGGCCTGCCGGCCTATTGGCGTGAGCACGGATTTCCGAATATTTGCCGACCGGTCGGATCTGATGATTATGACTGTCGGTGGGAGTATCAGCAATGACTGCATTCCTCGCCGAACTTCGTCGCCGCAATGTGTTCCGCGTGGCCGCCGCCTATCTGGTCGGTGGCTGGCTTGTGTTGCAGGTGACCAGCCTGATTGCCGAAGCGGCGGCGATGCCGGCCTGGGCGGATAGTCTGGTTTTGATCCTGCTGATTGCCGGGTTTCCCGTCGCGATCATTGTCGCCTGGGCGTTTGAACTGACGCCCGAGGGGATGAAGAAGACGGATGCAGGGGCAGGGACGGGCGCTATCAAGCCGATCGGACCGACCGATTATGTGATGATTGGTCTGCTGGTCGTGGTGCTGGCGATGACCGGTTATCAGCTGATGGGGCGCGGGGAAGACGCGCCTGGTGTTGTGCCGCCGATCGAGGTCACTGAGACGGAATCCGCCGATGAAGCCGCGGCTGAATTGCCCGTCGCAATCACCAATTCGAGCATTGCCGTCCTGGCGTTTGAGGATTTGTCGCCGGATGGCGACCAGGAGCATTTTTCCGACGGGATTTCCGAGGAGATCCTCAATGTGCTGGTGCGCGTCGAGGAGCTGGATGTCACATCACGCACCTCCGCGTTTCTCTATAAGGGCAGCGGTTTGCGCATTCCTGAAATCGCCGCTGAGCTGCGGGTGCGCCATGTGCTGGAAGGCTCTGTGCGCCGAGCCGGAAATAATATCCGCATCACGGCGCAGCTGATTGATGCCGTCGATGACACGCATTTGTGGTCGCAGACCTATGACCGTCCTTTGACAATTGAGAATGTGTTTGAGGTGCAGGACGATATCGCCCGCGCGATTGTCGATGCGCTCGGTGAGGTGATGGGGCTGAGTACATCTCTGACTGCAAGCGTCGACGCGCCGACCAGTGATGTCGAGGCTTATGACCTCTATCTGCAGGCCAGGCGACTTTATCGGGGGCGCGGTGAGTTTGAGACCGCCGAATCTTTGCTTCTGGAGGCTGTGCGGCGCGATCCAGAGTTTGCTGAAGGATGGGCGCAATTGGCGGCGGTGATCGAAGTGGCCTTCGCGTATGAAAGCGAGATGAGTTTTCGCCCGCAATTGGTGCGGGAATATACGGATCGCGCTCTGATGCTCAATCCGGAAAACGCGCTCGCCCTCGCTGTTCAGGGGCTTGCCGTCCTGGACAAACAGATAGCCGGGGACAGTTTTGAATCGATTGATTGGGCGAGGGCCCTTTCGCTTCTGGCGCGGGCATTGGAGCTGGATCCGGACAATACCGAAGCTCTGAACTGGATTGGTTGGGCGTATTCCGCGGTTGGTGAGCACGAACAGGCTCAAGAGAGTTTTCGGCAGTGCGGCAGGCTCGATCCAATTCACTCTGCCTGCTTTGCAAATACCGTTGGTACGGCGCTGACCTTGGGAGAGTTGGAGGAGGCCAGACATTTGATGCGCCTCGGGCTCGAACGGGGTATCACAGGCCGGGATGTAAACTGGTTGGTCGTTCTGCCGCAACTCGCGGACCGGGACGTGTTTCTGACCTATACTTCAAGGCTGGATATTCTTCGGGATTTTAGAGATCACGGTGCCCTGTACGATGCCCTGACATCGCCCGGAGTGGATTATGTGCACTTGAGAGAAAAGCTAAATGACTCGTGGCGGGGCAACCCGCCAAGTGAATATAGTCATGGAATTTTGATGGCGGCGCTGGGGGATTACAGTCAGGGAGCCGATCCGGTGACGGCGTGGTATCCGGGCTTGAGTCATTTTCGAATGAGCGACAGCTTCAAGCGTCAAATCCGCGGAAATGGCGTGCTCGCCTATTGGCAAGATCACGGCTTCCCGCCGCAATGCCGGGCGGTCGGTTCTGATGATTTTGAGTGTGATTGAGCAGCTAAATCAATCGTGCTGCCACACAAAATACGCGTTCCCGTCTTGTTTCTGACAGGCAGGGCAGATAGGTAAGCACAGCGTTTGGTTATTCTTTGTCTGCATGGGTATGGACATGATGAATGACCGGGCCGTTTGGTGAGCTTCAGGGGGCTTGTCGGGCGGTGATTGAAGCTCCCCGATTGCATGGTTCATGACACAAAACGCGTCTCCTAACACCGCTGTTTCAACGGCGCCTGGCACGCCGGGCATGATCACGATTGCCCGTCACGGGCAGCCTGATGCGTGCCGCGAAACCATGCTGGACTGGCGTGGCTATGAGGATTGGTGGGACAATATCTACCAACCATCCTCACTGGTCGCCGGGCAGGATGCACCGGACGGGTTGAAGGCTGCGGCCGCAGAGGCACATGTGGTTTACGCATCGTCGCTGCAGCGCGCTATCGAGACCGCGCAATTTGCCGCGCCGGGACGGGATTTGATTATTCGGGATTGCCTGATCGAGGCGGAACTGCCGCCGCCGGCTATGGCTGGCCGTTTTATGGCCAAGACCTGGGGCGTGTTTGCACGTTGCTCGTGGTGGTTTGGCAATTCGCGGGGCCGCGAAAGCCGTGTCGAGACCGAGGCCCGCGCTGACGAGGCCGCGCAAATGCTGGTTGAGGCGGCGCAGCATGGCCATGTGGTCGCCTGTGCCCATGGCTGGTTTAATCGCATGATGCGGCCACCATTGAAGCAGCGCGGCTGGAAATGTGTGCGCGATGGCGGGGACAAGTATTGGTCCTATCGTCAGTATGTGTATCGCGGCTAGACTGATCCACTGACTGGCCAGGCCATCGCGCCGTTGTCTTGCTGGTTTTTCAACGCCTATCCGATGACGGAGATTGCCTGATGACCGAAACTGCTGTTGCAGATATTTCAAAGCTGAGCTTCGAGCAGGCCCTGGCCGAGCTGGAGACGATCGTTCGCCAGCTTGAATCCGGCGAGGTGGAGCTGGAAAAGTCGATTTCGATCTATGAGCGCGGTGCGGCCTTGCGGGCGCATTGTGAGGGCAAGCTTACCGATGCCGAGCTCAAGGTCGAAAAAATTGTCCAGGGCAAGGATGGTTCGCTGTCGCTTGAACCTGCCGGGCTCGATTGAGCATTTGATTCATGGCCGCCCTGAAGGCGCGCCGGCACAGGCTGACCAAATGGAAGAATTCGAGCAACGCCTGAATGAGACGGCCGACCGGGTGACCGTGGCGTTGGACGCGCTATTGCCGCGGGCGGAGGGGCCGGAGGCAAATCTCAATTCTGCGATGCGCTATGCGGCGCTGGGGCCGGGCAAGCGTTTGCGTCCATTTTTGGTGATCGAGTGTGGGCGACTGGTCAATGCGGATGAGCGCGGTCTGTTGCGCGCGGCGTCGGCACTGGAGTGCATTCACGCCTATTCGCTGATCCATGACGATCTGCCCTGCATGGATGATGACGATATGCGTCGCGGGCGACCAACGGTGCACAAGGCCTACGACGAGGCGACTGCGGTTTTGGCCGGTGATGGCCTGCAATCGATTGCCTATGAGATCCTGACCCACCCCGATACGCATGGACGTGGCAGTGTGCGTGCACGGCTGGTTGAACGTTTGGCACGAGCGTCTGGTCCCTCCGGCATGGTGGGCGGACAGATGATCGACATCATTGGTGAGAGTGAAACCCTCGATATTTCAGTGGTTACCCGCATGCACCGGATGAAAACCGGTGCCCTGATCAGCTATGCGGCGGAGACCGGATGTATCCTGACCGAGGTAGAGGAGCATGTGCGTCGTGCGCTGGAAGGGTTTGCCCATGACCTTGGCTTGGCCTATCAGATCACAGACGATATTCTGGACGCGACGGGGAATGAGGCGGAAACAGGCAAATCTGTCGGCAAGGATGCCGGTCAGGGAAAAGCCACTTTTGTCACGATACTGGGTCTTGAAGGCGCTAAAGAGCGTGCGGGACATCTTGCCGCACAGGCCAAGGAACACCTTGATCTGTTCGGCAAGCGGGCCGATGTTTTAAAGAGTACGGTCGATTTCGTTTTAGATCGCCGTTCATGAGGGGCTGAATCCTAGATGCCAGTTGTAACGCCAACACTCGATCGGGTGAATTGCCCTGCAGACCTGCGCAATTTCAGTATTGAACAGCTGAAAGACGTGGCCGACGAGCTGCGCGCGGAAACGATCGATGCAGTTTCAGTCACCGGCGGTCATCTGGGCGCGGGTCTGGGCGTGGTCGAACTGACGACTGCGCTGCATCATGTGTTTGAGACTCCGACGGATACATTGATCTGGGATGTCGGCCATCAGTGTTATCCTCACAAGATACTGACCGAACGCCGCGATCGAATCCGCACGCTGCGTCAGGGCGGCGGTCTGTCGGGCTTCACCAAACGCTCCGAGAGTGAATACGACCCGTTTGGCGCGGCACACGCCTCGACCTCGATCTCTGCCGGGCTCGGTTTTGCCGTGGCCGCAGATCTGAAGGGCGAAGAGCGCAATGTGATCGCTGTGATCGGTGATGGTTCGATGTCTGCGGGCATGGCCTACGAAGCGATGAATAATGCTGGAGCGCTCAACAAGCGGCTGGTGGTCATCCTCAATGATAACGATATGTCGATCGCGCCGCCGGTTGGCGCGATGAGCCATTATTTCGCGCGGCTGGTGTCGAGTGAGGGCTATCGGAATATCCGTAAATTCGGCAAGGGCGTCGCCAAGGTTATCGGCGTTGAGGACACGGCCCGCCGGGCCGAGGAATATATGCGCGGCATGGCCATGGGCGGCACGCTGTTTGAGGAAATGGGCTTTCGTTATGTGGGCCCGATTGATGGCCATGACATGGACCAGCTTGTGCCGGTATTGCGCAATGTGCGTGATGGCGAAACCGGTCCGGTCCTGATCCATGTGGTGACCCAAAAGGGCAAGGGCTATGCGCCTGCCGAGGCCGCTGCCGACAAGTATCACGGCGTAGCCAAATTCAATGTGATCACTGGCGAGCAGCAAAAATCCAAGGCAGGCCCGCCGGCCTATACCAAGGTTTTCGCCCAGCAATTGGTGCGTGAAGCCGAACAGGATGAGACCATTGTTGCGGTCACCGCAGCCATGCCGGGCGGTACCGGGCTTGATGTCTTCGGTCAGCGTTTTCCCGAACGCACATTTGATGTGGCCATTGCCGAGCAGCATGCCGTGACCTTTGCAGCCGGTCTGGCAGCCGATGGGATGAAGCCGTTTGCGGCGATCTATTCCACCTTTCTGCAGCGCGGGTATGACCAGGTGGTCCACGATGTGGCGATCCAGAAATTGCCGGTGCGCTTTGCGATCGACCGGGCGGGGCTTGTTGGCGCCGATGGGGCCACGCATGCTGGCGCGTTCGATGTAGGCTATCTGGGGGCTCTGCCCGGTATGATATTGATGGCCGCCGCTGACGAAATCGAGCTGTCGCGCATGGTCGCGACCTCGGTTCAGATCGATGACTGCCCATCCGCCTTCCGGTATCCACGCGGTAACGGGTTAGGTCTTGAAATGCCGGCCGTGATCGAACCGTTGGAAATCGGCAAGGGCCGCATTGTGCGCGAAGGAAATGGCATTGCCATCCTGTCGCTGGGCACGCGTTTGGAAGAAAGCCTGAAGGCGGCGGATATGCTGGCCGGTTATGGTCTGTCGACCACCGTTGCCGACGCACGATTTGCCAAGCCGCTGGATGAGGATTTGATCCTGCGTCTGGCGCGCGAGCATGAGGTGGTGCTGACGGTTGAAGAGGGCGCCACCGGCGGCTTTGGCGCATTTGTTCTGCACATGCTGGCCGATAAGGGCGCATTGGATGGTGGGTTGAAAATCCGCACCATGACTCTGCCTGATGTGTTCCAGGATCATGACAGCCCGTTTGAAATGTATGAGACAGCCGGTCTCAATGCGCGCCATATTGCAGCCAAGGCGCTTGAGGCGCTCGGGCGTGAGAAGGATGCGGCGACTGTGGCGACATCTCCGTTGATGGCTGAGTAGGGGCGGGTGTCGACCCGCGCCGACAAATACCTCGTCGAACAATACTTCTTTGAAACGCGCGCGAAGGCCCAGGAGGCCATCGCGGCGGGCACGGTGATGATTGATGGGCAACCCTGCCGCAAGCCGTCGCAAAAAGTGCCCGACGGGGCCGAGGTGATTGCGAAGGCGGCCTATCCCTGGGTGGCGCGATCCGCGGTGAAGCTGGAAGCCGCGCTGGATCAATTCAAAGTCGACCCGAGCGGCCAGACCTGCCTGGACATTGGGTCATCGACGGGTGGTTTTACCGAAGTGCTGTTGTCGCGTGGGGCGAGCCGTGTCTATGCAGTGGATGTCGGACGCGACCAGCTGCACAAAAAACTGCGCAAGGACGATCGTGTGATTTCTATGGAATCCACGGATGCAAGGCATCTTGAGGCGGAGGACTTTACTCAGCCACCATCCTTGATCGTTTGCGATGTCAGCTTCATTTCCGTGCTCAAATTGATTGACCGACCGATGTCGCTGGCGGCCCCGAATGCCGTCTTGATCGTGTTGGTAAAGCCCCAGTTTGAAGTGGGGAGGGCCTCGATTGACCGTGGTGGTTTGGTAAATAACCAGGACGAGCGCGAGCGGGCCGTGCGCGAAGTGAGCGACGGGATTGACGGGCTTGAAGGCTTTTCTGTCCGTGGCATCATAAACAGTCCCATTGAAGGCGGCGATGGCAATCAGGAATTTCTTCTGATCGCGACGCGCACGTGAAACCCGCAGTCGAATCAATTCGACCGGCCTAGCCTGCCTTATACATTAATCAAAAGTTAACCGGGTAAATGAGGTGTTGAAAACCCAATGGGCCTGCCGTCTCGCACGTGGCGGAGGGCAGGCCCAAATCGGTTTTCTTGTGTCGTCTCGATATTAAATCAGTTGCTTACATAGGTGTCGTAAGGGCGCCAAATACCGTCACTGCCCTCACACATATAGACCTGTTCGGTGGTGATCTGGCCGTAACTGTCTTGGCGGCTGGAATTGGTCCATTCGCAATTCCAGTCAGAGGAGGAGGCGTTATACGTGCGCGACGTGGATGAATTTCCGCCGACAAGTTCGACATTGCTGGTGGAATATCCCTGGCCATCCTCGACATAATAGCTGTCGGTATAGCTGCCCTGTTGCTGATAGCCTTGCTGGTCGTAGGCGGGTGGCTTGTCGAGATAGCGTGGATCATTTTGACGGATGCGATACTGGTCGCACTCACCGCCACCGGCGACTCCGGCTCCGATCACGGCACCCACACCGGCGCCGGCGATTGTGCCAACTTCTTCGGCGTTGCCGCGATCGCGGTGTTCATAGCGACGACGGTGATGGCGACCGTAACCATGGCCGCGCCCGCGTCGATGGCTGGCACCGTGGCGATTATTATTGCTGTCATCGGCGATCTCATTGCCGATAATCGCGCCGAGAATGCCGCCAATGATCGCACCGGTCACCTGGCGACCCTCGCGGGCCTCTTCGCATTCCTGATAGGACTGGTACTGGCGCTCGCTCTGGGCCGAGGCCGCAGGAGCAACAAGTGCAAAAGCACTCACAGAGAGAAGGGCGGTAGCGATCAGTTTCATAACATCCTCCAGGATGATCTTGGTGTCTGTCCAGGGCATGGCCGCCCATCTGCCGCTACACTAGCGAGCGGTTGATGAGTGCAGCATGAACGTTTGTTATGTTGTGTGTGGATGCTTGCAAGGGGCGGGCCGGAACCCCCTCTTCCCTCTTGGGGAGAGGGGGTTCCGACCGATAAAATAAACGTCATGCCAGCGAAAGCTGGTACCCAGATCAAAAGGCGCCGGTGTGTGGAATCTGGGTCCCAGCTTTCGCTG
>Ga0315338_1001368_pt1 | contig 31299 bp, 27 predicted proteins | sample ASW8metaG_FD_204518 | JGI IMG/M metagenome (GOLD analysis project Ga0315338, IMG submission 204518) | Ammonia-oxidizing marine archaeal communities from Monterey Bay, California, United States - ASW #8 | ecosystem: Environmental > Aquatic > Marine > Coastal | place: USA: California | collected... | reverse complement strand
TGGGTAAGTGAGGCATAGGGGTTTTGCCCCAGCCGGCGTAATTTGGACCAAGTTTTTGAGATGAAATAGCTAGTCACGGGCTGAGTTATGGTCATTTTCTGCTCGCCTGCAGAGGGGCAACTCTACAGCCAATTTGAACCTCTCGCTGCTACTCGCCGATCATACCCGCTACATAGGCCGCAACATCAGCAATTTCTTGTGGGGAGAGAAGATTCTCGAAACTAGGCATATCGTTACGACCACCCCTAACAACAACCGATATGAAGGCACGTTCATCGGCGTCAGCGAGTGATGGTCCTTCATGGCCACCGGTTCCATCCGCGCCATGACAGAAGGCACAAGTCTGTGAAAAGACCAGACGGCCGGCATCTAGATCGGACTCTCTTACGCTAAGATCTGTCTCCACATCCTCAGCCCCCTCATCCTCGGAAATCAACACCGCATCTATTGGAGGCGCAGCGACGGGATCAAGCGTTCCACCCAATGAGAACAACCACACGCTGTCGCCTCTTGGTGAGCGCGCAAACAGATTTCCTGCTGAATAGGCAACGATATATTGTACGCCATCTTGTTCAAAGATGGCGGGGGGCGCGTTGAGGCCTGCGCCCGTTTGAAATTCCCAAAGATGTGATCCGTCTGCCGCATCGAGCGCCATGAATCGCCCATCATTACGTCCGACGAAAACAAGACCTGAAGCGGTCACCGCCGATCCACTGTAACAAGTGCGGAGCCATCTTTGCTGCCAGACGAGGCGGTTAGTGGTCATATCAAGTGCAGAAAAAATACCAAAGCGTGGAAAATGGAGCTGGCCGCGCAATGGCCCACCAACTCGTCGCTCGCCAAGCATTGGGTTTTCATTGTTTACTTGCTCAACCAGGGCTGTGGCCTGGTAGCGATCGGTGGCACAGACATATAGAATCTGGTTCACTGGATCATAGGAATTGGGTGGCCAATTGGCGCCGCCGCTGGAGCCAGGGCGATACACGCCAGGTTCTCTCCAATAGGGCGTAAAGATTCGGCCGCCATTGATGATTTTAAATCCTTCTGGGGCGATATCGATGCTTTGCGGTACAAAACCATCCCCGATGGGATGAGGCTGAGTCGCGGCCGTCGCCTGGCGTGGCTCCTGGGGCACGGGCAATTCCTCGATTCCTATGATCGGCTCGCCCGTTTCACGATCCAGAATATAAACCCAGCCGGTCTTGCCCGCCGCGCCAAGCCCCTTACGCAGCCGGCCTTGCTCGGACACACCGTCCATGTCCAGATCGAACAACACAATGGGAGTCGACATGTCGTAATCCCAAAGATCGTGATGGACTGTTTGGTAATGCCAACGATACTCGCCGCTCATCACATCGAGCGCAAGAATAGAAGAAGTAAAAAGATTGTCGCCCGCGCGGTAAGAGCCGTCGAGATCAGGATTAGCATTAGCGGTAGAAAAATAAATTAATCCTAATGCGGGATCTACGGCAGGAGTTTGCCATACTGCGCCACCACCATAACGCCATGCCTCATTGTCTTGCGGCCAAGTATCATTACCAAATTCGCCTGGCGCGGGGATGGTGTAAAAGGTCCAGACCAGCGCACCGCTTACCGCGTCATATGCCTTCACCCGCCCGCGCGTTGCACGCTCAGCACCGGCAAAACCAGTGATGACCAATCCATTGTAATAAAGTGGCGCACTGGTGATGGTGTAGCCTTCCTCCCAGCGCTCGGCCTGCACCGACCAAGCCACCTCGCCGTCGGTTTGACTGATAGCGACCAGTTTTCCGTCAAGCTGGCCGACATAGACTCTACCGTCGCCGAACCCAACACCTCGGCTGGTCCAACCGCAGCAAACTGTATCGATACTTTCGTCAAGATTAGCTTGATATTTCCATAAGATCTCTCCCGTCGTGACGCTTATGGCAAAGACATCATTGGCGCCGGTCGGGATGTAGATAACGCCGTCATAAACGATCGGCTGCGCTTCGCCAGAATAGCGTGGGCCAGCACCTGAACCATCGAGATGGGTGCGCCAGACAGCTTTCAAGTCGCCAATATTCTCCCGGGTGATTTGGGTCAGGGGAGAGTAACGCTGATTGGCAAGATTGCCGCCATGGGTTGGCCAATTTGTGGTAGGAAACGCGTTCAGCTCGTCCCCCGAGAAGGCTGGTGCCGGTCGTATGACGGTTGATTGCGCAAACGTAACACTCGTTGCGGTGAGCGCGGTGACGAGGATAAGTGAGAAAAGGGCGAGCCCTGAAACTCGCTCACGTTTTTTTACCAGCCGTCCCACTGTCCCCCGCATTGATGCCTCCTGTTTCGTCCTATTTAGCCTGCATTCATAGTTAACACTCGAACTTAGTGTCTTGTTCATGGCTCGGATGAAAATACTTAGTCGAACTCTCGGCCGGCATGGAGTTCATGCGTTGGCGGCAAATCCTCACCATCAAGAGTAAGTACATAGCCGCCTAAACAACCCGGGCCTCTACTGCGAAGTTGATAGCAACTGACTTTTATCGAAGAGCCGACATTCAGCATATCGCGTGTCCAGCCTTTTCGCGCTAATTGGTCGATCGCTGCGCCTTCCATGGCCCAGCTCTTGGTTGTGCCGTCCTCATTTTGGACTTCGAGGTAGATCCAAACATGCGGATTGGCCCAGCGTATCTCCGTTAAGACGCCTTCTAACTCGATCTCGCCGGACGCGTCATACATGGCGTGCGAATGATGTGCTCCGGCAGGAACCACAAAGAGCAGGGCAGCAAATGCCGTGAGTGCAAAGAGGCTAGTTTTCATTTTTTACTCCCGGAAATATTTTACTGGTAGTAGAGTCTGGACAGATTGGAAAATGATACGCCACAAACATGCGTGAGGGGCAATCCCTGATTATGCAATAATTCTCTTAGATCTTGGACAGATATGCTCGTTATGCGGTTTGACTTGGGTTGGAGGTAGTCTGGGGTTGGTCTGGCCGTATTTGAACGCCAAATTGGGCGCTTGTGTTTAGATTGTGGCGCAAAGTTAAGGGCGAGGGAGAAAATCATGTGGCTTTCACTCATATTTTCGGCTGCGTTGACGGTTTTGATTTCAAGCCCCTTAGCTGCGGCCGACGATCCTTGGTTTACCTATGTGAGCCGCGAGGATCGGTTTGCTCTAGATCTTCCAGCTCAGCCGCGGGTTGAGGGATATATCTTTGTCTCCGAATATGGTGCGCCCTGGCAGGGCCGTCGACACACGGCCGAGTATGAGGGCTTTACGCACCGCATGAGCGTTGTCGACATGAGCACAGCGCAAACCGATGATGTTTCATCGGGATTCGAAAAGCGCGGCGCCATGGCCTTTGCCGCAGCACAACTGCGAACAACCGGCGAGGTGATACTGGACACTTATGATCAAGTGCAGGTCATCCCAGGACATAAGCTGGAGATCATTCTTCCTGACGGGCGTTTGAATCTCGTTGAAATTCATATCTATGACCAGCTTCTTTACATCCAGGAGAGCATTTCGCCTGTTGATGCGATACCTGGCTATTACGTTCAAAGTTCGATGGAATTGCTCAACGCTGATTTGATTGTACCGCGCTATCAAAATACCGGCTTCCCGGGTCCAGTTCCTGTCGTCTCGTCGAGCGCCTATGTGCCACGTGCACAGGCTATGGGCGGTATCGACTATGTCAGCCATGATGACCGTTTTGCAGTGACGCTGCCGGGCGAGCCAACGGTGGAAGAATTTACTTACGAATCCGCGCAATATTCACCGTGGAATGCGCGTCGTTATAGCGTCGAATCTGACGGTCACCAATACAGGATGAGTGTGATTGATATGACCACTTCACGCTTGGGGCCAGGCGTTGATGCGTTTCGTAATACCGCGCGGCCAGGAAGCGAGAGAAGCGGGGCACTGGCCTTTGCCGCGTGGAATCTACGCGAGTCCGGTACGGTGGAAGTTGATACCTATGTCGAGCGGCAGGAGATTCCAGGCATAAGAGTCGAGGTTATTTTGGAAGATGGGAGTCACAACGCTGCTGAAATCTACGAGCACAACGACTATCTCTATATATTAGAGCACATTTCTGCGCGCGATTCCGGAATGGGTGTTGACGTGCATGTTTCGCTCCAATTGCTCGACACTGAGGGCAGTGTTCCGGTCTATGTGGACGATGATCGCACCTTCCCCGATTTCATGATCATGACCGGTGATGGTACCGGTGCTGCCGGACGTGATCTTGGGGCGATCATCCGTGGAGAGGCTTCAACTCCATTAGTCGTGGGAGAATGACCATGAGATATAAGACTATTGTAGCATTGTTGTTTACAACGCTTCTTGGCATCTTATTTATTGTGGTGCCGGCCTCGCCACAGACGCTATTTACGAGCGAAAATTTTCGTGCGGACCGAGGGCATTGGACTGATCCAGCCTATTTCCGCAATAACACTATTGCGCAAATACACGGTATGTCTTTTGACTATGACAGTCAGGGCGAGGGTACAGGTCAACTCGCAGCCTCCAGGCTCTATGGATCGGAGGGCTCTGGTGTGGACGCGTTTGAATTAACCACACCTTATCCCTACGCAAATTCGGAAGAACATTATCAAGCATGGCTCGCGGCAGCTGATGGCGGTACGCAGCATGATTTTGTGAGTCTTCCTGATTGGAGTGGACGTTGGGTCGGAAATCCCGGTTGGATGAACGGTCGGCAGACACAGGCAAGCACACTCGTTGCCGCATTGACGGCGGACTACCAGGAATATTTTGTGCAGCAGGAAAAAGCTGAATCCGAAGGTAGGCATTTTTGGCCAGCCTCCTTTTGCCTTCCGCGCGGTTTTTTAGAGTCGGTTTTGAGTAGTCCCAAAGAGTTTATCCTCTTTCCTCATAAAGTGTGGGTCATTGGGGACACTTATACCGAGAACCTTGTTCGCTGGATTTATACAGACGGCAGTGGGCATTCGCCCGAAGGTGCGCAATTTCCTAAATGGCATGGCGAGACGATTGGGTTTTGGGATGGTGACACCCTGATCATGCACACTAATCAGATTAGAGCGTGGATGCGGCCGTTGATCGAATGGAGCGACCAGCTGACAACCATTGAGCGCTATCAACGCGTTGGCGACACGATCATAGGTGAAATTACCCTTTATGACCCAGTGGCTTTTGTTGAACCGTTACATGCCAAGATCAGCTACGAGCAGATGGCTGACGACGATCCCTTGGTGCGCCCGATCTACAATACCTGCACTGACACCAATGGGCCTTCAAGTAATGTCTTTATCAATGAGGAGGGTCTTTTGGATCAGCTCACCGTCGGTGATCCGGGTTATTGGAATTTTTCTGATCCGCGACCCTGGGCGGCTTTTTACGCGATCGGCGAATAAAGCAGCGTATATGGCGAGCAAGGGAAGGGACGGGGTGTGAATTCGATTTTCAAAACATCATTCGTTGCGCTTTTTTTGATGGGCGCACTCATTGGCTCGGCACAGCCGCGAGAGGCCCCGACTCCGACTATTGTCGGTCTATGGGATCGCGGCGGAACAGCGGGAACAGCCTTTCTCTCCCCCGAAACCGGTCCGGGGCCAATCGTCGGAACGGTTGGCCAAGACGAATTAGATACCGGATGGCGCGGCAATTATGATTCGCCAATTCTTCAGCCTTGGGCCGCGGCGGTCGTAAAAGAGAAGGTCGATAAAGACCTTGCCGGCATCAACATGCCGGAGCCCAAGGAAACATGTGAACCGCTGGGCGTGCCGCACATCCTGCAAATGAATGGGGCGTTTGAAATACTCCTCACACCGGAGGTCGTAGCCATTCTCTATGTGCGGGCGCGGCAGGCGCGAATTGTCCACCTCAATGTAGGTCACCCGGCAGATTTGGAGCCCAGCTATTACGGCCATTCCATCGGCCACTGGGAGGGCGAGACGCTGGTCGTCGATACGATCGGCTTGGATGATTCAACGCCGACCGACGTATTTGCAACGCCGCACACTGAACAATTGCGCGTAGTCGAGCGTTACAGGCTTATCGATGATGGGATGACTTTGCGGACCGATCTTATGATTGAAGATCTGGGCGCATTCACCACGCCGTGGAAGGCCTATGTGATCTCTAGCGAGGCAGTCGATAATTTATTTTGGGAATTCACCTGTCAGGAGAATAATCGCATGCCAGATGGGAGCATTATCCAAATGCCTATAGACGAGACGCCTGATTTTTGAGCTAAGATTTGTTCTATAGAAAGAATGGGGAGGGTTACGCGTGAAAAATAATTTTTTGGCCGTAGCATCAATTGCAGCACTGGTCACAGCTTTGCCTATGGTCAGTTCCGCCATGGCACAGGATATGTTTACTACAGAAGACTTTCACCAAGACCGCGAGTTGTGGGGTGACCCCGACTACTACCGTAATAATACTGTCACGGAACTTCGCTTTATGCAGGTGAATGAGCGCTATGGTGAGGCAGGTTCTGGTGAAGAAACGCGTGAATTAAAAACCCCTTATAGCTACACCTCCGCCAGTGAGCATTATCTCGCGTTGTTGGGGGCTGCAGATGGTGGCACGGAGCACACGATAGAGACAATGCCGGATTGGGACGGTCGCTGGGAAACAGATTCTGGCTGGCTAGGAGGGGGCGGGATTTTGCCAAGCACCTTAGTGCCGGTGATGACGTCCGAATATCAGGAATATTTTGTCCAGGCGCAAAAGGCTGCGGCAGAAGGGCGCGATTGGTGGGCTTCGGCGTTCTGTCTGCCGGGTGACTATTTTTCCGTATTCTACCGCGGTCCGAACGAATTTATCCTGCGTCCGCATCAGGTCGTTATCTTAAGTGAAGACAATGTCACGCATCGTATTCGCTGGATCCACACCGATGACAGCGGTCACATTCGTGAGGAATTTCGTTTCCCGAGATGGCATGGTGAGTCGATTGGCTTCTGGAGTGGTGATACCTTAGTCGTACACACCAATCAGATCCGGGGGTGGAAGGGTCCGACTCTCGAATATAGCGATCAGATGGAAACGGTAGAGCGTTATGAGCGCGACGGTGACGTGATTCGGGGTGAAGTGACGATCTATGATCCGGTCGCTTTCACCGGTCCGCTGCACGCCAATGTTTCGTTCAATCTGCGTAGCGAGGCAATTCCTGAAAATCGTCCACTCTTTAATAGTTGCACCGACACCAACGGCCCCTCGGTGAAAGTTTATTTGGACGAGAATGGGATTCTCAACGAGCGTACTCCAGATGATCCGCTCTACTGGGATCCCACCGATGCGCGTCCCTGGGGCACTTTTTTTAATGAAAGTGACGGGCGCTATCAGAACTATCTTCAGCGTACGGGTCGCTAGGGCTGCGTGCAATTGGCGCGCTCGCCTTTGGTGCATAACGCATTGGTAACAGATCTAGTTCGTATTATTGCGTGGATCATCTTCAGGGTTGACGAAAGTCGTGCCGGTTGGGCCGACGGAAGTGCACTGGACGATCACGCTAGTTTCGCGTGTTTCCGCAAAATGCGCACGTCCTGCCGGTTCGGTGTAATTGCTTCCGGGCGGTAGCATTTGCAGCCCGTCAGAATCGAATATTTCGCCATAGCCGAAATACCAATTGCCTGACAGAACAAAGCAGGAGCGTGCATCGGGATGGGAATGTGGGGCGATTTGTGCACCTGTCCCTAGGCTAAATACTAGGGAGTAAAGTCCCTCTTCATTGCCATCGCCAACGACATAGACCGTGCTTAGCCCTTGCACCATTCCCGAACCCATTTGAGTAGGGTTTCCCCCTACCCAAGGCATTTCCTCTAAGCTCAGTCGTTGTTCAGGAATGTCTTGGGCCACTGCGTTGGACGTCAAGCACATCAAGCACGCCAGCGGCATAACCCATCCACGGAACAACTTCATTATCCCCTCCTTAGTGATTGACCATTTTTCTAGGGTTCCAAACTTTCCCTGCGCCACCATGAACTTAAATCTCTGGTGCGGCGACGATGATATCCATGTTGCAGGATAATGTCCTTCTTTCGCCTTCGCCAAAAAAAGGTTGAACACTGTGAAGGAGCCAGTTTGGAAACACCATAAGTTTTCCAACTTCTGGTTTGATAAATTGTTGTGTGGGCGGTCTCAATAAACTCAGATCCGTTACGCCATGCGTGCCCCAAACAAACTGGGTAAAGCCGTCACAGGCGCCAGATGAGTTCATCAGATCGGGTGTTCGGCCACTATCGACACTCTCTTTCCTGGAAATCGTCTCTGGAACTTTCAGATAGATGATGGAAGAGAGTCCAACAAAAGTATTTGCACCATGGTCGTGAATGGGATTGTAGTCGCCTGCATAGCTATGGATTGTCCACATATCGTTGGGGATGACCTCCGCGCTTATGCTCAAACTCTCGACATATTGCTTCCCAACTTGCGTGATGACCTGTGCCAGGGTCATTGGCGTTTGGTCAACAAGATTGAGCTTTAACTGTGCGGAGCTAGGGTTCTGTTTGATTTGCCCTACTAGCTCACCGGCATAGTCCTCTGCGCGCTCTCGTATTTCGTCGATATAGGCGTTGACGTGACTTATTAGATCTAGTGGCAATCGCGCTTCCATATAGGAAAGGGCCGGCTTGCTAACAATCCGACAGGTGATTTGTTCCGTGCTCTGATCACTCATCTATCTCTCCGGCTGCCCGGGATTTACCGCGACAGCATCTAAGAAGGCCCTCATTTAATGCACTAATTTCGCACTGCAAATCAGGACATCGCAAGGGTGCATATCCGCGCTTGACGCGGCAATGACGGTGCGTAGTGTAACGACGAAGTTACTTCTGGGGAAACAATATGCGATTGGTGATACTTTGGGCCGGTGCTCTTTTCGTTCTTGCCGGCATGGCTGCGTCTTCAAATCTTCAGGCGCAACAAGCCAACCTTGCTGTTTATGGCCTGGTTGAAAAAATACAGGGCCCTTATGTGAGAGCAAGAAATACCGATGGGCTTCTGGTGCTTTTCGAACCGTCCGGCCGTATCGTGTCGAACCAGCCCATTACAGTGAATGAGATTAGAGCCGGTCAGTCGGTCGCCTTCGATACCTTTGATGAAGGTGGAGAGTTGGTTGTTACCCACGTGCATACGCAGGACTGGCTGCGCGCCCCGGGGACATTTTCGACACGACCACTAAGGACCAACCCTGATGGAACGCGCCATCTTGGGGTTATTACATCCGTCGAGACCATAGAAAACGGCGTTAGAATGGCTGTCACGCATGAGGGTGGTGAAAGTAGTGTCGTTGTTGACGTACTCAACACGGTGCCAATTTTGTATCACAACCGGGTTGAAGAATTTGATGCCATTCAGCCCGGTGCGTTGATTATGGCCAATGTTACACCCGGTGAGGATGGTATATATCGTTCGGGATTCGTAACGGTCGAAGTCGAAGGCGTCAGGCCTGTTCGGGTTCCCGGTTGAGTCAGTTTGAAACTATTAAAGTTGTGCTAAAAATCTGGTGTGGGATCATTCGGCACCGGTACTAAGCCTTGTCCAAAGCGGTCATCATTGTTTTCTTGGCAGATGATTTCTTTGAAATAGTCGGTTGCGCGTTCATAGACTTGCATTACAGCGTAAGGCGCATGGAACGTTTTGGGGTCTTCGACCCATGCAATGACTTGCAATACTTCGTTCATGGGGTCGATGAAATACGAGTCGACAGGTATCTGCTCGACTCTGATCAGCCCGGGCGAGCCACGCACAATACGGTAATGTTCTACGACATGTAGTTTATCGCTATGTGGCGTACCAAATTCATCGATGAATGCACGGGGATCCAGTGCAATCGTATCGATAACGAGCATGTCGCCTTCGTAATGACCTACCGAGTGGCCCATCCAACTCGGTTCGATTTCGTCGGGATGTTTTTTGTTCAGATGGACGTGACGAATTATTTGTCCACGTTCATAGATGATCGTGACTTTATCTGGCTCTTGCAAAAATAGCATGGGCTGTGCCGTGAAATTCAAAATGCCAGGCACGCCAGGCGGCCAGCAGCGGGGTGCAGCTCCAAAGCGTGATCCTCCCGCATGAATGGCCTGATTGGCTTCACGGATAATAGTGGCAGCCCAGGGTTGTAAGAGTGAGTGTAGGTCGTTTCCGATTCTTGCAGTGGGAATGTGGCCACTATTGTTTGCGTAATGCGGAAACTCGGGATGGTCGCCGATTGGCCCGTGCTTGCCAGGCGTGTCAACAACAGGTGGAAGTGTGGCAACGGTGCGCGAGTGCCAGCCAAAGCCGCTGCTGTTAAAATCAATAATGCTATTATCTACCTCTGCCGCACCAGCTCCGTGCCACGGATTGGGGAGCACGATAGTGGTCACAACTGCTAATAGGCCGCACCTCAAAAAAGATAGGTTCAAACGCTTGTATGATGCAGAAAACCAGATTGGTCTTGTCATTCCAATTTCCAATAGGCCCATGGGCAATCTCCGCAGCTTAGAGGTAGCTTAGGCCCATTGGCTCTGGCGAACGAATCTTGTCGTTAGGTTCGATGCGAGAAAGGCCGTCCAGCTGGGAATCCATGCTGATTTTGCGGTGCTCACCTACATGGCTATTGTTGGGATTGATCTACGAGCTTGGGGCTAGCCTAATTTTGAACCACATAGCCAAATCGATAGCTGCCCCACATGGTTTGGTGATGGATGAAAAATGATGCCGGGTGAAATTGTCCAAAAAGACTTTGTCGAGAGCATGTTCTATCAAGATCTAGATGTAAGCCAAGAACTTTACGACTACGTCACTTCATACGAGATGGATAAAATAGATCATGTAGAAACGAGTTTTAATAGAAAAGAGATGGATCTGCGCTTGGCCGAAATGACAATGGAGTGCGTGGAAGGTTTCTTTATTGAAATCGGTAAGAGGATTAACAAAACTAGCTTGCAACTTTTGAAAATTTGGGTGCAGAGGTACGGGCAGTACAGTCATCACGCCATACATGTTCATGCGGCTGACGCGCATAATTACAGTTTTGTATTTTATGTCGACTGTACGGAAAAATCTGCTGGCACAATGTTTTACTCTGTGGGTTATCCCTATGTGGATCACACTAATTATAAAGTGCTGCCCCAAAAAGGCCGGTGCGTGGTGTTTCCTGGCGCCATGCCCCACGAAGCCTTGCCAAACCAAGACAATAAAAGGGTGATTGTAAGCGGTAATATTGTGTACTTCGACAAAGAAGCTTTGGTGGCTAATCCAAACCTCAATCTAGGGATACAAGGCACAAACTGAATCTTTTTTTGGAGTGCACTGAGCGGAAGCGGAATCACCCGTGGCAATTGTGGCTTTCGCTCGTTAGCCCAAGCACTTATGGGCGATGGCCAAACCTGCTGGATTGTCCGGTCCCAGGAATCTAAGCTGGCCTGACATATTGGGGGTTTTGCCCATTGCGCGCATGCCAGGTAGTTAAACGGCAGAAAGCAAGCGATGGTGTGAATAAGGATGCAAAAGGAGAGTCCAGATGAGATTTGCGACAAAGATTGCCAGTTACGCCGTTGCGGCTTCAGCAATTCTGACCACACAAAGTGCATCCTATGCCCAAAGCAATCCCAGTTATGTTCGGCTTGGGCCTGTTAATGCTGCACGCTTTGTTCCGGACGAGGGGCCGGCACCGCATATTGCTTTTGTTTCAGCGCACCGCACCGCCAACACCATTGGATCCAGTACTTGCACCGAATTAGCGCAGCGAGGCTTTATGGCAATCTGCTTCGAAACGCGGTTTCGCAATGATAATATTGGAATCCAATGGGAAGAACTGCCGCATGACGTGAAGGCCGTGGTAGATCACGCCCGCGAACAACCAGGAATTACCCGTGTGATCCTTTTAGGACATTCGGGCGGATCACCGATGATGAGCCTTTATCAGGCCATCGCAGAAAACGGTAAAAGTGTTTGTGAAAGACTAGAATTCTTCACCACTTGCGCTGACGAGGACTATGGCGAAATGGTCCCGGCTGATGGCATCGTCTACCCTGACGCGCATCCTGGTAATCCGGTCCAAGCGCTGCGCAGCTTTAACCCCTCTGTCACGATTAAAGACGGCGTAAAAACGATCATTCCGGAGCTTGACCCCTACAGCCCCGCCAATGGTTACAACCCACACGGTTCATCGACCTATTCGCAGGTATTCATCGACCGCTATTACGCCGCGCAATCGGCGAAGATGAACGCCCTGATTGAAGAAGTTCAGCACAAACAAAATCTCATCGCAGGCGGCGAATACGCCTATAATGATGATGATCTCATTATCATTCCGGGTGGTAACGCGGTTATCGCACATGCAGCACCGGATCTTGCGCGTGAACTTACCGCGACGAGAAATCCGGCAAAGCTCATGCGCAATGACGGTAGTTTCGTAACTGAAAATTTTACGAGCGTGATGGTTGCTGATGAAGATCTCGCGGCGGGCGGGGATTCACTTGACGGTTCTGATATCCATAAGCTCTCGACTTTTATGAGCTCCGTTGCCATCCGTTCACGCAATGCGTTGGACGATATTGACCATTGCTCGACGATCAATTCGACTATCTGTTTTGTTGCCGACATTACGGCCCCGGTAGTTTTCATGGCCATGGGTGGATACAAATTCATTCGCGATCATGAAATCATGTATGAAGTCTCAGGCTCTGAAGACAAAGATTTCGTTATCATAGAGGGCGCTTTGCACGGTTATAATCCTTGCACGCGTTGCGAAACTACACCCGGTCAATACGGTAATTCGACAAAGAATACATTCGATTATATTCGCGATTGGACCAACGCACGGTTCTGATTGCACTAAGCTATTTTCTGTTCATTTAGACGCCCATCGAGGCTTTGCTTGTATAAGGGGAAAAAAATAATGAATTATTCCAGGCTTGCATCCTTAGGTTTATTCGCTGCTGCTTTGAGCGTCGCTGGTATCAGCGCTGCGAATGCGCAGAGCCACCCGGAATATATTCACCTTCGTCCCGTGAGCGCGGCGCTCTATATGCCCGACGAGGGGCCGGCGCCTCATATTGCTTTTCTTATTGCCCATCGGACAGGGAACAATCTTGGCACCCTTGCGTGCAGTGAGCTTTCAAGTCGCGGGTTCATGGTGCTGTGCTGGAATACGCGCTTTGTAAACAATGAAACGATCGTTAATTGGGAAGAAACCGCTCTTGACGTGAAGCGTGCAATGGAATTTGCCCGTGCGCAGCCTGGTATTGAGGCAGTTATACTCCTGGGCCATAGTGGTGGTTCGCCGTTGATGTCGTTCTATCAAGCAGTGGCGGAGAACGGCCTTTCTTTCTGCCGGGGTCCCAACAAGCTTACACAATGCGGCGATGAGCTGGCAGATTTGATACCAGCCGATGCCATGTATTTTCCAGATGCACATCCTGGCAATGGCGTCCAGGCGTTACATGGCCTTAATCCCTCTCTCTCAATTGTTGACGGCAGAATTGTCGTTGATCCTTCTCTCGATCCGTTCAGTCCAGACAATGGATTTAATCCTCAGGGTGCATCTCAATATTCAGACGAGTTCCGTGACCGCTACCATGCGGCCCAAGCCGTAGTTATGAATGCGAAAATTGCTGAAGTCGAAGCGCTGCGTGCCCGTATCGATGGCGGCGATCACATTTATCCTGACGATGACATTGTTCTGCTACCTTTCGATGCCCAAGCGGGTGCTGCTCGGCTTGATGCCTTTGACCCAACGGTACCGGAAACAATGGTAACGGCGCAGGCAAGAAAATTGGTCCGCAATGACGGTACGGTTGTTATGCAAATCGCCAAAAGTGTCATGCTACCGAAACCACATCAGGCCTTGATCAACCGAACATTTGAGGGTGTGAAGGTATTGACCACGACTTCTTTTTTAAGTGCAAATTCTGTGCGTTCGACGCATGCCATGGATGGCATTGATCATTGCTCGACTAACTCGTCGACCAATTGCGCCGTCGCCAATATCCGTGTGCCAACATTGATTGCGGCCATGGGCGCGTATAATCACCTTCGCTTTCAGGAAATCATGTACGAAGACTCGCCGGCCGAAGATAAGGACTTCATCGTGATCGAGGGCGCCGTACATGGCTACACAGCCTGCGTGCCTTGCGAAACGACACCGGGACAATATTCGAACTCTGCAAAGAATTTGTTCGATTACACTGCTGAATGGGCGAATGCGCGCTTCTGAAGCAGTTACTCTTTAACGCTGAGTACGCCTATTCAAGTGCCAAACATGGCAATCCAGGTGCGCATTGGGGTGCCAATAAAGGCTCTCCACCTGTTCTGCCGCCATCAGGAGAAGGCACAACGCGGAATTTATTTCCCTCTATATCGGTGTTGTAGCGGACTTTTGCTCCCTCTAAGTCCACGATAAAGAGCGATTGCTGGAAATGGCCGGGGATGGGGAGCCCTGCGGCGGCATAACCCTCGACGATATAAAGACGATGCAGATCTGCCGATGTCGGTGGATGAATGATGGCTACAAAACGCCGGCTTTGGTCGGCATTGGTGAACTGCATCATTTGCGTTTCCATGCCGTCATATACGGCAACCTCATCATAGGTTATATCACCGCCGCTGCCCCGCATTACCTCGATGGCGTCGTCATGTATCGTTGCGACTTGGTCGCGGGTTGCGCCCTCATAATTGACAACGGTGAGCACGTAGCGCCCTGCACTATCCTCCGCACGATATATATTTGCTGGATAGGCCGGGCCACCCAATTCGAAACTGGTTGCGCCGCGCACTGGGTCGCCTGGAAAATTGATTCCAAAACGTTCCTCTAGATTGATATATTCAGCCCAGCCTTGCGCGAGTACCGGAGCAGGGAATTGGACGGAAAAAATTGTCATTGCAACCGAAAATATCAGAATTTTGTTAAACATTGGTTTCCTCCAAACGTACGCAAACTTCTTATATCACGACATCGAACATTTACTGCAAAACTTGTAGTAGAGGATTTATGGGCCTCGGCACGGCGAATGGCTTCACTGAATCTTCTTTTGCAAGTGTGCCGCATACCGTTTTCCAGAGAAAACCTCACATCTCAATGGAATCGACAAACGAGCCTTAGTTGCCTGCTCCATTTGTTATAGAGTGGCTCTGTTAGTTTCAGTGCCGATTAAACGATTTTGCATGCCTATCGGGTGAGCAGCACAAGAAACCATTTGTCAATCGGGCTGTTGTCTAAAAGGAGAAAGAGCTGATGAAGTTAAAGACACTCACTCTCGCGGTTGCAGCACTTGCTATGCACTCTGCTGCCGGGGCCGTTTACGCGCATCACTCCTACGCGATGTTCGATGAGTCGGCCAAGCTAACACTGGAAGGTGTGGTCACGGAGTTCCAGTGGACCAATCCGCATGGCTGGATTCATGTCGAAGTGACTGATGAGCAGGGTGAGCCTGTAGTGTGGTCGATCGAAAGTGGCGCACCGGCCGCTATGGCGCGCCAAGGTTGGCGTCCGACAACGATTGGGCCGGGGGACGAAATCGAGATCACGTTTCATCCTTTGCGTAATGGCAATCCCGGCGGCGACTACATGTCCGTAACGCTGCCCGATGGTACTGTTATGGGCGATCCCGAATTACAGTGATTGTAGGGCAAAATGTTGGCTGGGTTTGTGTTTCACAGAGCTGGCGTAGCTTATCGATATTGCGTCCGGAGGCGCCTAATGAAGTCTAAGAACTCGGTCCAAACAGCAAAGCCCGGAACATTTTCTAGTTACCTTGCTCTTGGCGCTGTGCTCGCGTGTTTTGCACTCGTGCCAAGTAAATTAGCGCTCGCACAAGAGGGGGCAGCGCCTTCGTTCGAATTTTTTGTACCTGAAGAAGGCCAGGACATTGGTGGAATCTATTGGCTGAAATCCTATAGCCCTGAGATCCGGACCATGGATGGCGGTGAACTGCCCTATACCCCCGAAGCTTTAGCGATCTATGAGGAGAGGCGCGTGCGCATTGAAGCAAGCGGGGAGATTATTGAAGAGGATCAGGCAAGAAGGCTTTGTACGCCAGATGGCGTGCCCCGCGTCTTGCAGAGCCCTTATCCGTTTGAAATCGTTCAGACCCACGGGCAGATTCATTTTCTCTATGAGATCAATAAAATCATTCGGCTTATCAGGATGGACGAGCCCTTACCGGACGACGACTATTTAGAAATATTCCCCTGGTATAGCGGTCACTCGGTTGGTCATTGGGAAGGCGATACGTTGGTCGTGCAAACTGGTGGGTTCAAGAACTATACGTTTCTTGATAATTTGGGCGCGCCGCATGGTTACGGTTTGCGTGTCACCGAACGCTACCGCAAGATAAATGACGGCAATGAATTGGAAGTCGTCGTCGACATTCATGATCCTGGTGTCTTCACAGAAGATTGGAGCGCGCGCTTTGTCTATGATGTGCGCCCTGACCTACGCATGATGGATTGGAATTGCGGTGAAGTGCACCGGGACATATCGGGCGTTCCTGGTGTAGTTGTGCCTGAATAAATTGCATTTGGCTGATCCCAAGATAATTGCGGAGACATGTATGTCATCGATCCGAACACTGCTTCATTTACTTTGGGTTACAACCTTGTCGTTTTGCATCTTTGGTGCTGGATCCATCCAAGCCAAAATTGTTCCTGATTTTTCCTCCAATGGTATCGGCTGGCGGGTAGCTGGCAATGTTGACAATACAGGGCTTGCCGAGGTGCCCGAAGACCCGGGCAATGGTTATATTTCACATCACCCCGACTGGCCCTATGCGCAGAATGTGGTCAACCGCGTTGGTGATTTTACCAATCCAAACCTGATGCCCTGGGCGGCAGAAGTGCTGGAGGAGCGGGCACGCAAGGTCATGGCTGGTGGGATTCCGTTTATACCTAATTCGCGCTGTTGGCCCGGTGGCGTTCCTGGCATGCATTTCTTTCCGGCATCCGTATTTTACCTTCAAACCGAAGAACAGGTTTGGATTTTGAACAATCGTGGCGAGGTGCGCCGTGTCTTTATGAATATCTCGCATAGCGAAGATCCAGGTTATTCCTGGTACGGCGAATCCATTGGACATTATGAAGGCGGCGATACGCTTGTGATTGATACGATTGGGCAGGACGATAAGGGTCCAATCGATCGCTACAACACACCGCACACACGAGAATTACATGTGATTGAACACCATAGATTGGATGCAGGCCGTCAAAATGTGCGGGTGGTGGCAACAATAGTTGATCCTGGCGCCTTCAGAGTTCCCTTGAAAGGAATGATCAATTATGGCCGGGCGACAATGCGCGGTAGCCCGGAGCCAGCAAAGTGGGAAGAATATGTCTGTAACGAAAACAGCGATGAATATTTCATTCCTGAGGAGGAATTGGTTCCGGTGCCGAGCGCCACAAGGCGGGATTTTTAACTAAGCGCGGCAACCTAGCCCACATCGATACTGATCCATCCAGCACTGCCAGGAAGCGATGGGATAACTAAGTCTAGAGGCTGATTATGAAACCTAAGTTACTCATCGCATCTTCGATCGCGCTTACGCTCATAGCTGCCGCCTGCGAGCAGGCCGAAACCTTACCCGAAACGGATAGTGCTATCGCTATGGCACCCGATTTCTATCAAGATAACACTGCGTGGAGTACGCCGCGGGGTAAGAACCTTGAGCCGCCACCAGAGGGTGCTCCGGGCGCGCGTGGGCCGATTGGAAACCACCCGGACCACCCCCATTTTGGAAACATTACAGGTATGCCCACCCTACGGATTGGTGACGATACCAATCCCCTCCTGACCCCTTGGGCGGCGGATCTAATGCGTCAGACCCGTGAATCGGTTTTGGCGGGTGTTGCGCCCTTCGATCCAGCAGCGCGCTGTTGGCTGCCTGGCGTTCCGGGAATTATAAGCTTCGGGGTTGCGCCAATGTATTTTATGCAAACACCGGACGAGGTCATCATCTTGTATGAGCGCGGACAGATCGCGCGGCATGTCTATCTTCAAACAGAGCATTCGTCTGATATTGGACCAAGCTGGCATGGCGAATCGATCGGGTGGTACGAAGGTGACAGCTTGGTGGTTGACACCATCGGTCTAAACGACAGGACCACTTTAGATGTGTTTAATGTGCCACACTCTGAATCATTACATGTCACCGAAATTTATCGTGTAATCGATGATCAGCTCCAGGTAGTGATTACCGTGGAGGACCCAGTCGCGTTTACGGAAGTTTGGTCTGCGTCGAAGGTTTTTGATCCCGGCCCGGAAGCCATGCAGGAAGTAATTTGTCAGGAAGGTGCTGATAATTTCACTGAGGATCAGGTTCCAATGCCCACTGCTCAAGCTCCAGATTTCTAAAAATTAAGCAAGTAATTTAATTTTCTGACACACTATATGTTGTGTCTTAAGTGCTAGAAGTTGGAATTAAGGCACTGGTAAAATGTCTTTAGCAAACCAAAATAGCTACGATTTAGCCCGTGGAACCAATCAAGTTGATCATTGACAGTTGATCATTATTAATTGGAGAATTCATCGAGAATACGCTGTGGCGTGTATGTTACTCGTCACATGTTTGGGTAGTGAGTGCTGCAGTCTGTTTTAAGAACCTGAAGAACCTTAGAAAAACGCAGACTGTTAATTTTGATTGTATTTTAATGAACGTTAATTATTGCGTTCTTTTCCCATGGGGGGGGATATTATGAATATGTCTTTTGGCCGCGCAAACAACACGCAGCGCCTAGCGCTCCTACTTGGAACCGCTTCAGCCAGTGTTTTGGGTGTTTCATCCGCGAACGCTCAGGTAGCTGAGGTACTCATTACAGGCTCGTTGATTGCCGGCAACCAGAGTGTTGGTGTGCCAGTTACTGCTTTGGGTGAGCAGGACTTTATTGAGGCAAGCGCCGTCAATGTCCTTGAATTACTCGAAACAGTTCCTTCTTTGGATATTCCTCCGACGAACTCCCCCGCTTTTGGTGCAGGAACACTCCATTTTGCTAACAATGTTCAGATCCATGGTCTTGGCGTCGGCGACACGCTGATGATGCAAGACGGCCGGCGCTGGCCGCTGGCAGGCTATGACGGAGAGCGGGTTGACCCTGCTATCTTCCCGCAGCTTGCTGTTGCGCGCGTTGATATTCTAACGGCAGGTGCTTCGGCCACTTACGGTGCCGATGCGACCGCCGGTGTGCTTAACATCATCCTAAAGCGTGATGTTGATGGCCAAGAAAGCTTCTTGCGCTTTGGTGCAATTCCGGGCGCCGCGGGTGAAAGTGTAACGGCAGCGCATCTCTACGGAACATCGTGGGATACTGGTAACGTCACGATGACCTACGAACATGTTACCCAGCGCCACGTTCACGCTAGAAATCTGCCTTGGTATACTTGGAATTTCAATAACCGGGGTTTTGAAGGTTTCGATTTCACAGACATTGCCGCATCGAACCCAGGCTTTATTACTGAGGGTAATTGGAGCAAGGGCACGATCCCTAATGGTCCTGATGCAGGTGATAGTTATCCGAAGTTCTTTTATGAGCGTAATGGCGGCGTCGGTTGTACCGACTGTCAGTCTATGCCTAGAGGCATTGGTTGGGATTATGGCACGAATGATCCGGGACCGACGGCTGACTATAGTCAATTCTCAAGCAAGCTGGATCCAGAAAACATTCTTGATCCATGGTCACATGGCTGGGTACGGCCAAACATGGAATCAAACGCCTTTGTCGCGACATTATGGCAGAGGGTTACTCCGAATTTGAATTTATTCGGAATCGACTGGGGCCCAGTTAATCTTATCTTTGACGGTATGTATTCAAACCGTCGCTTCAAGCAGAATTACCCGAATGACCAGGGCCAATCCCGTGAAAATATGAGTAAAAGGGGCAAAGGCTACCAGGTACCAGCCAACAATCCTTATATCCCGACAGGTCTTCCGGACAATCTGAATCCTGCAAAAGAAGGTGGCGATCTTCATGTCAGCTGGAACTTAAGCCCTGAGGTTGATACGCCGATCACATCCGGTGGGCAGCAAAACGGCCGCTGGATGGCTGGGTTTGAATTTGACGATCTTCCCTTCGGTTGGCACGGCAGGGCGGATTACACCCTGACGGACAATAAATCCTACGGCTATGACCGCGGTGGCTTTATTCGGAGCCACGTCAGTGCAGCCCTGGGTAATGTAGAGGACATCGATGATCCGTTCGCGGGTACGAGCGGTACGGTCAAATTAACCAAACCAGATAGCATTCCCTACCTTAATCCGTTCTGTGACGGGACGATGCATCAGTGTAATTCTCCTGAAACGATTAAATGGATGCAGGGACATCGCGATCAGCTCTTGAGGTCGCATTTCAGTGAAATCAACGCTCAAATCGACGGGCCGCTATTTGAGATGCCAGCCGGTCCGGTTGTTGTCGCTTTGGCGTATAATCACCTTGTTAAAAACCAGCAATTCCGTCAGGAAAACAACACCAATTCAGATCACTCAGAGCAGATTATCATTGGTGGCGACAATTTAAGCGAACTGAGTAACTCGCTTATTTTCCAGGCCAATATCCCGGTCTTTAGTCCTGAATGGAATATGCCAATGTTCGAAGGGCTGGACATTGAGGTTGGTTATCGCATCGATGAGTACGATAATCTTGATAAGCCTGTTTATACGCCGAAGATCGGTGGTAACTGGACTTTAGGCTTGGGCGTGACCTTGCGTGGGAGCTGGGGCAAGTCCTTCCGCACCCCGAAGGGTGAAGAAATATCTATGACGGGTGTTGGCATTACCGCTTTGAACTCTAACGGCGGTATTGAGAGCAACGACACCAACCCACTTTACAGCGAAACGGGCTGTCCTAACGGTGCTGGTGGAGCGCCGTTAGCCGGGACACTCATTGCGCTTGCAAACCCAACTTGTGATGCCGCTCAGGTATCGGCTTTGGGCGTTGCAGTTTCTGGAAATCCAATTGGTACAGCGCACATCCTTAACGCATCCGGCCTTGTCCAGGCCGGTGAGGCGCCGACTTTGGGTCCACAGAATGCTTCCCAGTTCAACCTCGGCTTTAATTTTGCTCCGGGGCCTGAGCATTTCGGCGGCTTGTTTACTGGTCTAAATGTCGATGTGACTTGGTGGAGTTTACAATACAAAGATCTGATCGACAGCATCTTCCAGGGTTCTGGACCTGATGATCCCTTGTCGACACGTTACTACATTCCTATCACTGATCCGTCTAAGTCATTCACCGATCCAGCAAATGCTGATTTCGCGAAGTTAGTGAATGATTTGGTGGCGGTTCCGACGCGGGTATCGCGTAGGCCAGCGCCGAGCATCGTAGATCAAACGAAATTCGTTCAGATCAACACGACCGGCAATGTCGGTGAAGCTGAACATGAAGGAATTGAGTTTAATGTGCGCTATGATTGGGACTGGAACGATTGGGGTTCATTCCATGTTGGCGCAGTCGGGGATTACCGGCTCAAGGCGCGGCTGCGTGCGGCACCTGGTGACCCATGGGTAGAGCCGCTTTTCGGTAAGCCAGATCATACGCAGATTATAGGTGGCAAAACCTATCAGGGTACTCCTACCCGTGGTAACCAGCTTGAAAAAGTACGTTTCCGGACAGGCTGGACGGATGGTGCTTGGAATATGACGTTGTTCGGAACTTATTACGGACATCATCAACAGGACGAAAACGGCGCCCTCCTCTTACCGGGATGTTACTACAAGCCAGGATATTCGGCGGGTGATTGCTATCCAGGTTCGCCCTATTACGGTCCTCGTGATGTGTTCCCGCTGCATTCTCCGGCAACCATGCTCTTTGACATAACCTTTGGTTACCAAACTGGGGATACGCCGGCTAATCCTTATCTTCGGAACGTTGCCATCCAAATGGGTGTGACGAATCTTCTTGATAAGGCTCCGCCAATGGGAGTTCATCCCTTGCGTTCACGTGGTACCGGTGTCTCTGCTTACGATCGCCTCTATCCAGACGTAGGGCGTGAATTAAGCTTGACGCTTACCAAGCAGTGGTAATCTAAAGCGAATAAATTTAAGGGCCGTGATCGAAAGATTGCGGCCCTTTTATTTTGTGCGGGTGGCACACTCGGCTTACTTTGGTCAAGTTCTGCGTTAGTTATTTGCAAGCAGCAACGGGCTGGAGACGCTTGCTAACCAAATTTGCAAGTTAGTGTTTAGTGAAGCGTAGAAGTACTTAGGGGTGGTGTTTTTTCATGATTAGATATTACGAACCAGACCTAAGCTCGAGCATTGATAGTCCATTTGTGCGTGATGAAGCTGGTAAGCTTGTCCGCCGTTCCTATTGGGCCGATATGAGTGATCGCACACTCGTAAATGTGATGGTCAATGGACTCGGGGCAAATTTAACAAACGACCAAAAAAGAAATCATCTTACTGATTTGGGCCGCGAGCATCTAATTGATCAGATATGTGTGCAGGAAATTCTTCCTCCAGAATGATAAAATAAAGTACTGAGAGAGAGCGAGGGCCTTTAAGGGGGCCACATTGTGGCTGCTTGGGGCGGTGTGCGAGATGCACATTATGGATGAGATGGAATATACCAGGGCCCGATACCCGGCAGCATTGTCCCTATTCGGTTACGGGCCTGAATCGTTGCACCCGCTGGCCACGATTCTCAGCGACATAGATATTGCCGTTTGAATCGACGCCAATGCTGTGTGCCTGATTGAATTGACCTGGGTAGTTGCCAGCCCGGCCGAAGCTGGTCAGGAACTTACCGTTCTCGCGCTCGAAGACGTCGATCCGGGCATTATTTTGATTGATGACGTACATCAGCCTTTGTTGAGGATCTGAGGAAAAGGCAATGTCTACTGCCGAACCGCCACTCTGGACGAGTTGTCCGTCTTCTGGCGGCGTGACAGGCTTCCAGGGAACCGCAATGCGACGTTGGAGGCTGCCCATCTTGTCGAAGACACGGACCTCGGAGCCACGACGGTGACAAACATAAACCATACCGTCATTGGACAGGTGCATGCAGTGCACAGAGTCCATGTCGCCAATCACCCATTGGCGCAGGAACTCGCCGCTCATGTCCATAACTGCGATGCGGTGGTTGCTGGCCGGCTGTTCGCCGTCCGAGACAAAGATGTCGCCGTTCGCCCGGTCGACGCGGATACTCGATGGCGTCAAGAATTGCGCGGCGTTGGAATTGAGCGGCGTACCTTCGCTCGTCCCATCCGAGGAATCGAGGACGTCCTTCTCACCGATCTGCATCAGTAGCCTAGCGCCATCGTGGGAGTATTTCTGCACCATGCCCGAGGGCGCACTGGCAATCCATACATTGTCATCTCCGTCAAAATGGCACGAGTGCAAGCGCGGATTGAGTAGCTCTGGATCGCCCCAGGAATTGACGACATTGCCTTCCAGGTCGAACTCGATCATATGCGGCGCCGGTTTACCTGCATTCCGTCCTCCCTCGATCAAATCTTCCTGTCGATGGAGAACGAGGACATGGTTCTGACTGTCTATACAGAGAGCAACGAGCCCACCAACCACCCATTGGTCGGGCAGGGGCTTTGGCCAGGCAGCATCAACCTCGTAGCGCGGCACGGGCTGCGCGAGGGTGGCAAGTGGAAAGAGGGTGCCAAGAGTGATCGCCATGCCCGCGCCTAGAGCGGCATAGGAAATCTTCGTTTTCATTGTCGTGTCTCCTTACCCTATCGGTGTAAGGACGCGAACGCGTCCGCCTTTTATCGCTTGATCATGCTTGTCTTCGGCACCCGGCGCAACGCCGACCCGAAAAACAAGAACAGGCAGGATCGGGCTCATGATGTCGTTTAGGTCACTCTGGTGGCCAGCCTAGGCCATTCTAGGCGCCAATGGGTGGCCGCTCCCGACACAGTCTATATAAAAGGTTAGGGTCGCGTGGACCTGTGAGACATTCACACAGACCGTGATACGGTTTAGGGGTTTTGAGTACCGGTCTGATAGATACGTGGACCCGTTAGAGGGCCTCTCTCTTTCCGCCTCGCGGCTGCCGATTTGCCTTCATGGGCGAAAATAGTATCGTTGTGACGATAACTCCGTACATTCAGATATGCGAAGGGGAAGTTGAATGAAGCGCTGTATAATCAGCAAGTTCCTGTCTGGTTTTCTGTTGGCGGGGGTTATGACTCCGATGACTGCCCTAAGCCAGGGCGTGGAGGAGGACAGGGGCATGCAGCTTGTCGTGCAGGCATGCACGGTCTGCCATCCAATCAATAACATTGCCAATCCTCACAAGGGGTTAACCGCCGAGGAGTGGGAGTTCTATTTTTATGAAATGGTCTCCCGCGGTGCACCCATATACCCGGAAGATCTGGAGACCGCGAAGCAGTACCTGATAGACACCTTCGCTGTCGACGGTTAAACGGAGACCTTCATTTCACTTTTACTGTAGAGCAGCGTTGGGGTTTGATATGCGCAATCTAGTCAAGGACATCATCAATACTAATATCTCACGCCGGGGCTTCCTGTCCGGCATGGCTGTGGCCAGCTATAGCGCTTCAGCCGCCAAATCCGCCTTGGCTGCGGTTGAGCCGTTCATACCAGGAGGGGAGTTGTCCGAGGGCTGGACCCGATCTGTGTCTGGAACCGGAGCTGACCTCTTGCTTGCCCAGATCAAGGAGACCGGGGCGAAGTATATGTTTGTCGCAAATGGCTCTGGCCTGGGACCTTTGTGCAGTGCCATGGTCCGGGATCCCGGCTTGCAGTTTATCCAGGCCACCCATGAAGGCCAGGCGGTCGCCATCGCCGATGGCTACGCCAAGATTACCGGCAAACCCTCTTTTGGTATGTATAGCCGTGTCGGCCTGCCACATTCCTGTTCCAATATGTATAACTCGATGAAGGACCGCACACCTCTGGTCATGATGAGCGATCATGCTCCATCGAGCACCCGTGGGACCGACGGACACGAGGATATCGATAACTGGGAGGAAGCAGTTCGTTTCTATACCAAGTGGACTTGGACCGCGGGCCGCTCCAACCGCCTGGCGGAATGGGTACGACGGGCCTACAAGGTAGCCGGTGTCATGCCAGGTGGCCCGACCCACCTGCGTATCCCTCGCGAATTAATGAATGAGCAGGTCACTGCCCCTGTGTACACCGGCCAAGCGTTGAATATCCCAATGGAACTACGCCCCAATACGCAGGAGGTCGAGCGCGTGGCCAAGATCTTGCTGGCCTCGGAATCGCCTATGATGGTGGTGGGACCAGAGGTCAGCCAGTGTGGTGCCCGTGCCGCGGTTCAGGAATTAGCCGAGCTACTGGCCATCCCAGTCATCCAGTTCCGCAGCTTCTATTGCGACTTCCCCAACTCCCATGATCTGTGGGTCGGTGACAACCGCCTGATCCCGGCCTGGGTCAATGCCTATGGCAAGCCAGTTGATTGCTGGTTCAATATCGGCGCGCGCACCATCCGCCGGCCGTACAGCGAGGGTGTGCCCATGATCCAGGCCAGCGTTGACGGTGATACCATTGGCCGCAATATTCCACTGGCAGGCGCCTTGGTCGGAGACTTGAACGAGGTAGCAAAGGACCTTATTGCAGCCATCAAGAGCATGGCCTCACCGGAGCAACTCAGACAGCGTACTGTCGAGCGGCGCGGGAAGTGTGCCGCCCATACCCAGAAATTGTTGGCTGCGCGCATGGAGGCCGGCCGGATGAGCAGTGGTTCACCGGTACCGTGGCAGCGGATGATCTACGAACTACGGCAGCAACTGGAGCCGAATGCAGTCGTGGTCGAGGAGACCGGCACCCAGTATAGGGCCCTGGGGATGCTGCCCTTCGGCGACAATGCCATGGAGAAGATCGGCCGGACTGAGGGTCGGGCTTTGGGTTGGGGTGTGGGCGCCTCTGCCGGTGTAAAGTTGGCACTGCCTGATCGCCAGGTTATCTCATTGCAGGGCGATGGTGGTTTTCTGTTCGGTCAGACGGATTCCCTGTGGACGCATTCGCGATACAACATCCCGGTGATGACCGTGGTCTTTAATAACCGCTCCTACGAGGAGACCCGCTGGGAAATGCTGGGAAGGCGCGGGGAGGTCACCGATGCCGGGGAGGCAGGGCGCGATTACGTGTCCTACCTTGGCGATCCGGATGTGGATTTTACCGCCCTAGCTTCAGCCTACAACATTCCAGGCGCGGTGGTGAACAACACTGAGGAGCTAAGCAGTGCCATCCGCCGGGGCCTGCGGACTCTGGCTGACGGCCGGCCATTCATGCTGGACGTCCGCACCCGCCGGCTCGGCATTGGCGCGGAGCTGGGCTGGTATCCTGGCGATTTCTCGGTGGCGGATCTGCGCGAACGTAAAGTCTGATACGATCTAGCTGAAATCACCCTGCCGGGTACCGGCATGACGGTGCTGTCAGACTAATCGCATTTTGCCTTCTTTTCAGAGACAAGTTGCCATTAGCAAACACCAGCCTGCGCCCACAAATAGGACCATTCAAATGGTCTTATTTTCTGGAATTATCCTTATCCGTGGTTGCCTAATTATTGGTAAGGTCGATACCACCCACTCCCGTCGGGTCGGCATTCAATTCGTGGCTGGGCGTTCCACCTTCCGCAAGATAGGCGTTATAGCGCCTTTCACCCTCTTCTAAATAGGTAACCCAGGGCCGGTTATCAGCTGCATTAAAATAGAGCGGGTCGCCAGGTAGCCGTTCATTATTAAGACCACGCACGTCCATATGGACCTTGTTTGATGGGCCATTAGTATCAGTGCAGCTGTTGCGCAGCATTCTGTTAAGCGCAATGTTGGTTTCAGGATCAAGTGTGAAACGTCCTGTATTATGTAAGGGGCGGACGAAAACCTCAGGGTCATAGACTGTGATTTCGGCCTCGATAACATCGCCCACGCGGGTATAGCGCTCTACGGCTTCCAATTGATCGCTGTATTCATACACGCCGCCAGCCCAGCCTTTGACCTGGTTGGTGTGAACAATTAGGGAATCGCCATCCCAGAATCCGATCGATTCTCCATACCATTTGGGATAGGCAAAATTGTCTGGGGTATGACCTTCGCCATTGGTGTAGATCCAACGGATGGTATTGCCAGTATTGCTCTCACCCAAATTCCAGGCTCTACCAGGGGTTACGATCCACTCGGTCGGGCCAAGAGCGTTGAAAAAACCGCTCGGTAGACAAAATGTTCCGGCTCCCCAAAGACGACCTTCGATAATAGATCTTAATTCTAAAATGATGGCTTCCTGATAATCAGCCTGGATCAATGGAATGACATCAGCAGGCGAATGGCCTCGAACGTTCAAGCCTACGCCGCCCATCCAGCGGCCGCTCCAATCAGGGATGGATTCCCTGGTATGCTGTGTGCCGCCGTCTGCTTCCGCTAACCAGGCCTCGTAATGTTCTTCTGCCGTCGTGAAAGCATATGGGGTAACAAAAAGTCCACCAGGTGTAACGGGCTCAGCTGTACCTTCAGTGCCGTATGTCCTGGACGAAGCAATTTGACCACTTCCTTGGCCGCCACTATCAAAGTTAAACGCCTGCCCTCGGAGTTGACCCCAACTATTGTTCCGGTAATAGGCTGGATCAGTCCAAAGCGTGCGGTCATTGCGGAAATTCTCGGTGGTAAATAGATCTGGCGTTTCCGCACTTTGAGCACAGGCCGACACGCCTAACAGCAAGCCGGCAATCAGCGCGGCCGTTGAAGCGGTCGCCATCCATTGATTGGTCACAATTGTCCCTCCCGGAATCAGCGTACTAACAACCGATCCGTCTAGCTCACACGATAAAAACTCACTCGTACTGTGTACCGTCCGCCGCGATGACGCTCGAGTAGTTTCCGCCCGGGCGGCCATCCTTCAACGGCCAATAGTTTACGGTGATTTCATCGCCTTCAGCAAAAGTATTGTGGCCGATACCGCGACGAATCATGTTCGGGATGTTCGACATCTCAAACCAATAATGCACCATCTCGCCTTCTTCCTCGACATCGACATAGAGAAAGACATGCGGATTGCGATAAGCAAAATCAGTGACATTTCCAGTGATGGACACCTCAACGGTGTGATCAAACATCGCATGAGAGTGGTGAGATAAAGTGGGTGAAGAGATTGCAAACACTATCCCTGCACCCAACAAGGCCGTCGAAATCACTTTGCGCATTTGTCTAATCCTCCTATGGACCTAGGCATATTTCACAAATTGTAGTTGGGACTGACTATAGGCGAGGATTCGTCAGCCCGGTAGTCTAATTTTAGTACGTTTGGCCTGGAAGGTAGGACCGCCCAATCTCCACTATGGGTTCAAATACTTCCTGTGTAAGCTGGTGGGTCAGCTAGTTCTACCCGATGGCTATTCGCGGGGCCTAATCTGGCATAAAGTTCGAGAAATTGGACGGAATTTCTTTGTTTAGCCAAACGCTTATTCACTTTGGATTAAAGGCGCGCCAGATGGTTGATGGGATAATTCGTGGATTGGGAATCTGTCTTTTCATTGCGTTAGGTCTGGTTGTGCTCCCAGTGCATGCACAGGGTGTTCAGGCCATTGTGATCGAAGGTGGCACCTTGATTGACGGGAATGGCGGGCCGCCATTGCCAAATGCGGTCATTGTTATTGAAGGCAATATGATTACCTCTGCCGGGGCGGCGGGGGAAGTTAGCATCCCTGCCAGTGCCGAAGTTATCGATGCATCCGGGAAATGGGTACTTCCGGGTCTGTGGGACGCGCAGAGCAATTATTCATCGATGTGGGGAGAGCTTTTCCCCTATTTTGGAGTGACTTCCTACATCGACGTCGGTTTGGGTGGCGAAGTTTCCATCGCTTCACGAGATGCGGTGAATAGGGGGCTTCAAATTGGCCCGAGAGAATTTATCGGAATTGCTCATTTTGGTAGATATAACGAGAGCAATATTTCCGACTATGACACCCTCTATGATGGCTGGCAGTATCCACGGAGCTTGGAGGAGCTTCAGGCAGCTTCGCACCGGCTGCTGGATGCTGGTGCCGACATGCTCATGTTCCACGATGGCAGCTGGCCGTTCGAATGGGTTCAATGGGGCTGTAATGAGGTGCATAGCCGCGGCAAACCGTGTTTTCAGCGTTCCGACGGACCAAATACCGGTATCGTCAAAGCTGCACGGGCAGGCGTAGACGTGGTCCACCATGCGCGTGGTGTTGACCTCCATGTGGTTCGTGAAGGTGCCGAGGCAAGTAATTCGCTTGAGCGCTTTGCACAAATGGACGAAGTCAAGGCAGAAGAGTTAATCCAAATTTTAGTGGATGAGGACGTCTATCTCGTTCCAAATATCATCAATGATGCGCCAGGTTACCCCGCGGACTGGCCCCAAATGCAGGAAGTTTATCACGAGATTTTTTCGAACCCCGCCGTACTCGCCTATTACCAACCTGCATTTCTTAATCGTCTACGTATGACCCGTTCAAATACCGCGACAGGCGAGGTGCGCGCACGGCGCATGGTAGGTTATCAAAACCTCTTGCGCTTTTACCGAAATCTGGACAGAGCGGGCGGCAGGGTCCTGGTCGGCGGCGATACCAATGGTTCCAAAGTGCCGGGCTCGATCGTACATGAAGAAATGGCGATTTTTCGTGAGGCAGGCATTCCTGCGATGCACATCATCCAAGGCGCAACGTCTTGGGTAGCCGAGGCCATGCGCGCTGATGATTGGATAGGGACGGTGGCACCGGATAAAGTCGCAGATATTTTGATCGTCAACGCTGATCCACTCGCAGATGTTCGCAATCTGCGCCAGATTGACAGCGTGATTCAAAACGGCCGCGTTTTGGATCGCACGCTGCACAGTTCACTCAACATCCCGCTCCACGGTCTTAATACCGTTGCGCGTTACACGATTCCTGATCGCTTTTGGGTGCGCGCGTTGAAGGCCGAACATGGCAATCCCGTTGCGTTTGCCTCGCCCCAACCTGCCATAGAGGCAATCGCGCCAACAATGACGGTGCAAGGAACGCCGATCACGCTCACCATCACCGGATTTAACTTTGTTGATGGAAGCCAGGTTTTCTATGGAGATATTCCGGTGCCCTTTGAGGTGATAAGCCCAACCGAGTTAAGTGTTATGCTCGATGAGAATGTCATGGGACGGGCGGGGCGTATTCCGATCACCGTCAGGAATCCAGGGCCAGTACAATATCCAATTTGGGGTGATGGGACATCCAATCCCGCTTATCTCATTGTAAGCTTTAGGTAATTTTTCTTAGGGAATATAGCGCTCGTCCTGCAAGAAGAGGTCAGTCGGGATTTCGGTCCCTAGTCCTAGCTCTCTGCAGCGCTGATAGATGTGGTGACCGGTGGCTGCAAACTGTACGCCGTCGCCACGCAGGATCATCCCCGTAATCTGTTCATCAGATGTACGTCCTGGATGCGTTCCGGAGATTACGTCTCCCAATAAAGGTAATTCATCCCATTTGATCGGCGTCGGGCGGGTGTATTGATCGCGGCTGTGTTCAGGGATTACATCAACACCGCCTATGGCGTGGCGCATCCATCTCCGGCCATGGCGGTTCATCACCAGCACATCGCAACGCTCCCAGCCGGCTAAGTCTAATTCCACATCTGATACATTGCTTATGAATTGCCCCGGTTCCAACCAATCAGCTTGCACCACGGGGTCTTTTGAGTTGGTCGCCATATAAACAATATCAGCGTCTTGCACTGCCTCACGCGCAGAGTTTACGGGGACAATTTCAAGCCCGGTCTCCTTGGACCAATGTTCAGCAAAGGATTCTTTTTTACCCGGGCTTGGGCTGAACAATTGAATGCGTTCCAATTGTCCCAGCGCAGCCATGCATTGGACCGCGGCCTGTGCCTGCCAACCAGTACCAAGGAGCCCCATGATGCGGGCATCCTTTCGCGCTAAATATTTCGCGCCCACCGCACCAGTCCCGGCGACGCGGAATTTTTGAAGATAGCCGTCATGTATGATGGCCAGCAATTCTCCGGTCCGTGAACTGTAAAGAAAGATCAAGCCGCAAAATTTTCGGTCGGGTGTTCCTGGGACACGGCGCTGCAATACCGCACCGTCGCGTTCGACATAAGTGACAATGTCTGAATCGATACGGTCAGCAGTTACATCGAGTCCAGCGATAGCGCCGGTAAGCGAAGTGAACATATGATGTGTCGGGTTACCACCTTTAGGAAATTTGGGGCCGTAATCTTTTCCGTCACGCGGCGTGAACACACGGTAGGGCGGTGCGTTGATTGCCCCTCCATTTGCAAGCTCACGTGCTGCCAATTCCAAGGCGTCGATCATTTCACGCGGGCGAAGCACTTGCTCGACTGTGGGATTATCAATGATTAGCGTCATAGAGATAGCTTTAGACGGGCGGCTTAAATGCCGTCAAGAAAAGCAGTTTAGGGCGTATACCCTATGT
>Ga0315338_1001367_pt1 | contig 31325 bp, 23 predicted proteins | sample ASW8metaG_FD_204518 | JGI IMG/M metagenome (GOLD analysis project Ga0315338, IMG submission 204518) | Ammonia-oxidizing marine archaeal communities from Monterey Bay, California, United States - ASW #8 | ecosystem: Environmental > Aquatic > Marine > Coastal | place: USA: California | collected... | reverse complement strand
TTCGCAATTTCACTTCCCCTGTTTGTCTATTTTGTTTGGAAGTTCCATGTAGACCAAAACTTGGTTGGCCGGGAGCTATCTATCCGCCCGTTCGAAAAATGGCACGTTGATGCGATCCCGGAAATTCTTGAACGAATGGCGTTGGTGGCTTCGAAAAAGGGTGGCTATTTTCTGATGATGTTTGCGGTCACGGTCGGTGGAGTCGTGGGCTTTATTAGACCGTCCAGCCCATTACGCCGCTTCGCCGTCGTCGGGGCGCTAATTTTTCTTGGGTACAACGCCTTCTTGGTGTTCACCTATGTCGCGGCCTTTGGCCGAGAAGACGCTTTGCGGGTGGCATCGTATTGGCGCTACAACACTCATCTTGGGTTGGTCGGAACTGGCATCACTCTCATGGCCTTTGCCGGATATTGTGCAAGCAAATGGCCACATCATCGAAATTGGCGGAGACTGGCTCCAGTGCCATTGATCTTGGCGCTCATCGTCCCGCTGGTACTGGTCAAGAAAATCCGTTTTGATGTTGATTCTCAAAAAATCTACACACGTACTGTCGCCAAGGAAATTGTCGGTCTGTTGCCAGAAGGCGATACTGTTTTTTTGTTGGACCCTCGTGGGTCGGGGCTTTCCGGAATGATGCTTCTGTTTGAATCGCGGAATAAGCTTAAATTTGGCGGCAAATTCACCTCTCATTACAGCAGCGACGAAGAGACAATTTCCAATATTCGACAGATGAAGAAAATCGATCACATATGGGTATTGAACACCGATGAGGCGACGGCAAAGGTATTCTCGATTGAGAATAACTCTCCTGCTTCATACCTATTTAGCCGCGAAGAAGACGGCGAGTGGCGGCTCGGTCGTGATTGGCCATATCCAGACAACAGGCTACCGGATGACTATCCATAGGATGCCGGAGCAAGGCTTGGTCTCCCCGATGAGATCATAGAACAATTATTTACTACGAGGGCGGTCGCCGTTTCGCCGTTTTCGAGAGGAAGTAAGCGGAAGTGATGCCCGAGATACGTTCTCCTATTCTTCGATCTCTACTCATCGTGCTATTCACCACGCTAGCCGGTTATTACCTCAGCGTCATGGTGATTTACGGCAGTTATCCCGGGTATCTCGATCACGGAGAACCAGTGATCGCGGCTGCGGCGTGGAAACTGCTGGATGGTCAGCCCGTGTACCCGCCGTTCGATGGTCCGTTATTTACGTCGAATGCATACGGACCCGTTTTGTTTGCCCTCAATGCCATATCGTTTGCCATTTTTGGCGGCTCCGTCGCGGCCAGCAAAATCGTTGGGCTGTTTTCCGCGTCAATAGCTGTCTTGTTGACAGGCTTTGCGGTCGCTCGCGGCTCAATCCTTCGCGGAATGGCGGGCGCCACATTCATGATTGCGATGGCATTGCTGTACACACCAAATTCGTTTTGGAACCGCCCCGAATCACTGCTGTGCGCGCTGGTGGCTGCAGGCTTGTTTGTATTTTGCCGATCCGAAAGCCGAGATGCTGGCCGCTGGCTTGCTGACGCCTTCTTACTCGGCATCCTGGGCGGCTTGGCAACGGGCTTGAAGATTTATGGCGCCATATTCTTTATCCCGCTCGGCCTTGCATTTGCTATCTCTCGACGGAGTCTCGTTCCCATTTTTGTCATGGCGTCCTCCGGGTTGGCGATCGTGCTGTTACCGTTCGCGTTTTCGGTCTTTCCTTTGTCCGGTTACTTGAGCTGGTTCGAATTGGTGTCGGAAAAACCATTTAGCGGCGAGATGTTCACGCGGGCCGTACGATATGGAATTTTTTTCATACTGCCGCCATTTGCCTACATCTTGGTACTGACTAATTTTGCTGCCGAGAACGAGGCAGAACCTCACTCAGACAAATGGGTAACGAAATATTGTAGTGTTGTTTATGGCGTGAGCTGTCTGATTGGAATTGCCGCATGCATGTATCTTGCCGCGCGCCCTGGCGCTGGTGGTTACTACTCTCTTCCATTTGCGCCACTAATTTCCGACATGATAGTTCGCGGAACGGAGTGTGCGGCAAAACGCGTTCGGCGCTATTTCATCTATTTTGGTGGAGCTTTGATAGTTGCAGCACTTATCGTATCGGTGCCAATTCAAAAGCGGTTTCATCGCGCTATACAGTGGAACCATGCTGAGGCCATTCAATCGGACTTGGAAGAGATTGTTCAAAAATACAGCACAAAATCCATTCAAATGGGTGTTGGAGAAAGCATTGTTGGCTACAAGAACGCAATTTACAAAACTGTGCTCGTTTTCGCGGGACATCCATACACCATCGATTTTGGAATTATGATGGAGACGAGCATGATGGGAATCCCAGTTCCCCAACATTTCATTGATGGCTTCGCCAGATGTGATACGGATATCTGGTTGATTCCAGTGGGTGAGTTTCCGTTCAGCATCGAGGGATATTATTATAATCGGGTCTTTGATGTGATGTTTCGCAAAGCGTTTTTGAACGCGTATGACCTAATCGAGAGCACCAAATTCTTTGATGTTTGGTCGTGTTTTGAGTCCGGCGGTGATGGTCGCTAACAACAAAACAAAGATACTTGGTTCATGGTGACTCTCTATCATGTAAAAAAGTTTTTGATGAATCGAATTCGTGATTTTCGAATTCTAGCGTTCATGGAAAATGTCTATTACCTGACAATTCTCCCGTTCGGGTGGATGGCGTATTGCTACAGCCGGCTGGTAAACCAGCCGTACTTTGGCGTCTGGATGGCATCCGCTCAGGGGAATCCATTCCGATACCGGCATATGCGCGATACGGTCTTCAGTTACGTCAGGGAACTCGCTGGCCGGGGAGAGTTCGGGGGCCTTGTAACTGTTATGGAGATCGGCAGCTATGCCGGCGGGAGTACCATTCAGTGGGCTACAGCGCTTCACGAATCGGAGGCGCCTGACTATCGAGTGTACTCGGTCGATCCATGGGACGCCTATATCGACGAGAGCCAAAATTTACGTGTCGCCTATCGGATTATGAATCGAAATCTCGCCAACGGAAATGTGCTGCGCCTGTTTGTACAAAATCTCACCGCGGCAGGCGTCGCAAACAATTGCCGTCAGTTCCGGGGGCGGTCAGAGGAAATTCTATCGATGTTCAAGCCCGGTCAGTTCGACATTATCTACATTGATGGTGACCATGCTAGCGAGGCCGTACAGCAGGATTTAAACAACGCTATGCTGCTTTTGAAAGCCGGCGGCATTCTTTGCGGCGATGATCTCGAGTTGCAGATGGATATGTTGGATAAATCGTTTGTCTACGAGAATGCTAAGTCAGATTTCATCATGGACCCAAGGTCCAATGTCTTATTTCATCCAGGTGTCGTTATTGGCGTGTACGAATTCTTTGGCCGTCGGGTGAGCAATTACAATGGTTTCTGGTTACAAAAGTGGGATGGTCGTGAGTTTCACGACGTCGAGTTACCAAACTGATAGCCATCAGGGCGTTAGCCGCACCTGATTTCCAAGCCGCTCAGATCGATGTGCCGCTTTGCCGTCCGGAGAAGCCCAGCCAGCGGAATAAACATAGAAAAACTTCCGATAAGTGTCGGCCTGTATTGAAGTCTTCGCGGTTTTCCACGCCAAACTCAAACACGGGTTCCGGCGGCAGATAGGTTCCAAACATCCGATCCCACAGGGTGAGAATTGATAAATTCTTGTTGAAGTGTCTCGGTTCATTCGAATGGTGGATCCGATGGGCGGCTGGCGTGATCAGGATCGGTTCCACAATCTCCGGCCAGTCATAATTCGAATGCACCATTGACTGATAGAAGGCATTAAGCACCATCCATGCCATCATCACTTCCGGCTCAAACCCAAGTAACCCTGTCACGGCAGCGGTGTAAATGTTGGCGCCGAAATGATCCAACGGATGGCCACGATACGGCAACAAGACGCCATAGAATTCAGCCGAATGATGCACTTTGTGAATCTCGAAAAAATACTTCGAGTGGAGCAGTCGATGCAGCCAATAGTTACAGAAGGTTATTAGCAGAACGAGCACTGCAAACTGTGCAATAACATGCGAACCGGCCAGCAGCTGAAATGCAAATGACTTTTCGGCGAGAAACAGCACGTGCAATGACGTTCCCAGTGTCATGATCAAGGCGAGGAAGCTTGCCAGTCCTGAAACTCTTATAAAAAAATAAAACAGGTCACTGCGTACAGACGCGTTCGTGTCATCAATCACCTGAAACAGTGTTGAGTTCCTGTAGCCGAGAACAATCGATTCGAAAAATAGGCAGGCGATTGTCACGCCGGCCATGGCGATCGGGATTAAGACGGCCGTTTCCTTAAATCCATGAACACCCAGAAACTGGGCGATGGCTTGAAACTCCGCCAAATTAGCGGCGGCCCAATCTATGGAAAGAGGCAATGCAACACCAAGTCCAACGGATATAAACAATACGGCCATCGCCTTTGCGAGGCCTTTTCTGTTGCTGGCCGCATGGGACCAAATGTTGATGCTATCTGTTGAGGTCATGTCCTGGACAATTCTGCGAAAACCATTCTGGTTTGGCCGGAGTTAAGCAGCGAACCTCGTTTCGCGAACAATCTCTTGGGTCACTATGGGGCCACCTTATATCATCACGCCCCGAAAGCGTCCAACAGGTCGTCGCGGCAAAATAATTTGGATTGCTAGACATTCGCCTTAGGTTTCTGCATTTATCTCCATCTGCTTACTAGGCTCGAATAGCCGTTGGTTGAGGTTTATCCATGCACACGTGCCCGTCGTGTCTTGACCACTATGAAGATGACACATGGACCTGTCCGGCGTGTGGAGCGGAGCCGTCGAGAATTAGCGGCTACCCGACATTCACTGCTGGCGCCGAAAGTCAGCAGCCTGCGGAATTTGACGAAACGACATACCAAACCATGACCTCGTTCGAAGCGCGTAGTTTTTACATCAAATCGCGTTTCGATCTGATGTATTGGGCGTTTCGTAACTTCTTCCCCGAAGCGCGTAGTTTTCTGGATTTTGGTGGAGGCACCGGATATTGGCTGGAGGCCTTGGCTGATCGGCAGCCTGAAGCAGCATTGTTTGGCACCGACCTCTCCATAGATTCTCTGCACGTCATGAAGCGCCGGTTGGGCGAACGGGCTACGGTTTTCCATACAGATGCGGAGAGTATTCCATTTGAAGATCATTTCGATGTGATCGGATCATTCGATGTGATCGAACATATTGATGACGATGTCGGTGTACTCAAGACACTAAAGAGGCCACTGAAGAAAGGGGGCGGTCTCATGGTTACAGTGCCGCAACACCCCTGCCTGTGGTCCACGCTCGACACCAAAACAGGACACAAGCGGCGCTACGCTGGCAATGAGCTCGCGCGAAAAGTGTCGGAAGCGGGCTATGATGTCGTTCTGGATACTGGGTTCATGGCCAGCCTGTTTGTGCCGCAGTACATTTCCCGGCGATTTCTCAGTCAAGCCGAAGAAAGTACGCCTGATTTGGAACATTCTCTTCCGGCGCCCATTAATGGGCTTTTTCGGGCGGTGCTCGCGGTTGAACTCGCAGCAATAAGGGCCGGATTGCGGTTTTCATTCGGCGGTCTCCGCATTGTTTGTGCGCGTAGCCGCTGAGTAACCTGCTTACGGCCAGGCATCTGATTAAACGTCTGTGACATCTGCTAAATTTGAATGGTTTCAACGTGATCAATGTTGTATACGGCGGCTGACTGCGAGCGATTCCTAACACCCCGGCACCCGGACTGCCGGTATCGCCAATCGGATCGACAATTGGATGCCCGTCAATATGGTCAAGCCGCCGAACCTCCCTGATTTGAATGTCAGTAAAGAGACGCTGATTCGTCTCTATCGCGCCATTCGCCGAATTCGCCGGGTCGAGGAGCGGGTCGCCGAAATCTATCCGTCGGACAGAATTAAAAGCCCTGTGCATCTCTCCATCGGCCAGGAAGCGGTCTCAGCCGGCGTATGCGACGTACTTGAAGCTAACGATATGGCGAGCGGAACTTATCGAGGCCATGCCCTGTATCTGGCCAAGGGCGGTGATCTCCTAGGCATGATGGCCGAGCTTTTCGGCAAGCGAGACGGCGTTGCCACCGGCAAGGGCGGATCCATGCATCTCATTGACATGAACGCCAATGTGTTAGGAACGTCGGCGGTGGTTGGAACCAACATTCCGGTTGCCATGGGCGTGGCGCTAACCATGAAACGCCGCAGTGAAAAGCGCGTCACGGTTTGTTTTTTCGGTGATGGTGCGACGGAAGAAGGCGTTTTTCACGAGAGTTTAAATTTTGCCAGCCTGCAAAGATTACCCATCCTCTTTGTTTGCGAGAATAACCGCTATGCCATTCACGAGCCTTTGGAGAAACGCTGGGCAACGCCAAAGCTTTGTGAACGAGTTGAAACATATGGCATTCCCGCCCACAGCGTCCCCGACCAAGATATCCTGGAAATTCGCGGTGTCGCCGAAGGCGCCGTAGAGCGAATTCGAAACGGCGGCGGACCAGAGTTCATGGAGTGCCATACCTATCGATGGCGCGAGCATGTTGGGCCCGGAGAGGATTACGACGCCGGATATCGGTCCGAAACGGAACGCGCACCGTGGCTGGAAAATGATCAGATAACCCGACTTGCCGGCATGATCGAAGCCACTGAGCGTGCCGCAATCGATCAAGAAATTGAGGGCGAAATTGACGAAGCAATTCGCTTCGCCGAAGCAAGTTCTCCTCCCGATGCTGAGGAACTCTACACCCATGTCTTCTCCTAATGACGCTAACGTGATGGTCGGAGCGGAGGCGCCACGCCTGGGTGAAGGCGGCCGGGTATTGACCTATGTGGACGCGATCTGCGAGGCCCTTGAGCAGGAAATGTCGCGTGATCCCGATGTCTTTGTGTTTGGTCTCGATGTCGATGACCACAAGGGTATCCAAGGGTCGACGCGGGGTTTACTCGAAAAATTCGGAGCGGAGCGCGTATTTACGACGCCACTTTCCGAAGACGCCATGACCGGTGTCGCCATCGGCGCGGCCATGGCTGGCATGCGGCCCGTGCATGTTCATATTCGCATGGATTTCCTGATGCTGTGCATGAACCAATTGGTAAATATGGCGGCGAAAGCACATTACATGTACGGCGGTCAGGTGCGCGTGCCCATGGTTGTGCGCTCCATGATCGGAAAGTCATGGGGGCAAGGCGCGCAGCATTCCCAAGGCCTCCACGCCATGTTCATGCATGTCCCCGGACTGAAAGTTGTCGCGCCGTCCAATGCCCACGACGTCAAGGGATGCTTGATTGCCGCCATTCGCGACGACAACCCGGTCATGTTTGTGGAGCACCGGCTGCTCTATGGCACCGATGCCTATGTGCCGGAAGAATCCTTTGCCATGGAATTCGGCAAGGCGCGCGTTATTGGCGATCCGGGTGAGGTAACGCTGATCGGCATTTCCAACATGGTTTCCGAATGCCTGCGTGCTCGTGAAATTTTAGCTGACGAAGGTATTGCGGCTGAAGTTGTGGATCCGATTTCCCTGGTGCCGCTAGACTCAGATACCATTCTCGATTCGGCGCGGCGAACGAAGCGCGTCGTGATTGTCGATAATAGTTGGACCATGTGCGGTGCCAGCGCTGAAATCGCGGCACTCATTGCCGAGAGTCTAGAGCCGGGGGCTGGCGTTGACATAAGACGTATGGGGTACGCGCCGACCACCTGTCCAACGTCTCCATGGCTTGAACGGCCATTCTACCCAAACCCCGCGACCATTGCTCAAACCGCCCATGCTCTCGCCCGGCCCGGAGAGGATGATTGGGAGCCCGCCCCGGAACTGGTCGAGCAAGTGTGCGAAACAAACTTCCGCGGTCCCTTCTAATAGGCGATTTGTATGTTTTTTGAGCTGGCAAGTTCGAGTTGGGGCGAGGAGGAACTTGGCGCGATCCAACGCGTCGTCGCATCAAATCGATTTACTATGGGGCCCGAAGTCGCCGCATTCGAACAGGAATTCGCTGCTTATCATGGACAGCGTTACGGCGTCATGACAAACAGCGGCTCGTCGGCAAACCTTCTGTCGGTGGCCAGTTTCTTTTTCCGTAAAAACAATCCGTTGGTTCCCGGCGACGAAGTAATTGTGCCGGCCGTTTCGTGGAGCACCATGTATCATCCGCTTCAGCAGTACGGTTTGAAGCTGCGCGTTGTCGATATCGAATTGGATACCCTGAACATCGACACAAGCATGCTCGAAGCTGCCCTTACCCCCCAAACCAAGATGATTGTCGCGGTGAGCATTCTGGGAAATCCGGCCGCGCTTGACGTGCTGTCCGACTTCGCCGTCGAGCACGGTCTTTATTTCATGGAAGATAATTGCGAATCCCTGGACGCCGAATTAGGCGGACGTAAGACCGGCACTTTCGGCGACGTGGGCACCTTCAGCTTTTTCTACTCGCATCACATTGCCACTATGGAAGGTGGCATGATCTTGACGGATCATGAGGAGACCTACCATCTCCTCAAGTCGCTCCGCGCTCATGGGTGGACGCGGGACTTGCCTGAGGACTCGCCGGTTTTTGACCGCACCGACTCTGATTTCTTCGAAGCCTATCGGTTTATCTTGCCCGGCTACAACGTAAGGCCTGTGGAAATGAGCGGTGCCATCGGCCGGGAACAACTGAAGAAATTACCTGCCATGACAGCGGCGCGGCGTAAGAACCTGGAACTGTTCGAGAGCCTGTTTACCGGAGACGACCGCTTTATCATCCAGAGGGAAAACGGAACCAGCTCAAGTTTTTCGTTCCCGATTGTTCTTAACCCCACCATGAACTTGGACCGATCGGGTATATTTGACGCCCTGACCCAAGCCGACATCGGGTTTCGAATTATTACCGGCGGATGTATCCTGCGTCATGACGTCATGAAGCTGTACGACTTCGAAGAGGTTGGTGAAATTAAGAACGCCTATATCGCGCACGACCATGGATTCTTTGTTGGCAACCATCCGGCGGATTTGTCGCCGCAAATTGAAAAGCTGCATCAAGTCCTCGATCAATCCTGTTAAATTGGAGTGTCCGGCATGGCTGATGGCCTCAATATCTTGATAACCGGCGGCGCCGGCTACCTTGGCTCAGTGATGACGCCGGCCCTGCTGGCGGCGGGCCATCGCGTCACCGTACTGGACGCATTCATTTTTCAGCAAAATTCCTTATCTGAGCATTGCCTGAATCCGAATTTCGATGTCCATCGCGGCGACGCACGCGACGAACGTTTGATAAAAGAGTTGGCGACCAAGGCCGACGTGATCATCCCGCTGGCTGCGTTGGTTGGCGCGCCGGCATGTAATTTTGATAAAACGGGCGCGGTAACAACCAACCGTGACGCCGTGTTGATGCTGCTCAAACATTTGAGCACTGAACAGCGGCTCCTGATGCCGATCACCAATTCCGGATATGGTATCGGCGAAAAGGGAAAATATTGTACCGAGGAGACTCCGCTGCGCCCGATCTCACTGTACGGAAAAACCAAGGTCGAGGCTGAGGAGGCGGTGCTGGCGCATGGCGCCGCGATCAGTTTCCGTCTTGCCACCGTCTTCGGCATGGCGCCACGCATGCGGATTGATCTGCTGGTCAACGATTTCGTACACAGGGCCGTCACTGACCGGGCCGTCGTCCTGTTCGAAGCCCACTTCAAGCGCAACTATATTCATGTCCGCGATATTGCCCGGGTTTTTCTGCATGGCCTCGACAACTTCGCAGACATGCAGGGCGAGGCCTACAATGTAGGCCTCTCGGATGCCAATCTGTCGAAGTACGAGTTGTGTGAGAAAATCCAGGAACATGTGCCAAATTTCCAATTCCTTGAGGCTCCCATCGGCGAGGATCCGGATAAACGCGACTACATCGTGTCCAATGAAAAAGTAGAGAAAACCGGTTATTTGCCTGCTTACTCCCTGGATGACGGGATCGCCGAACTGATCAAGGGTTACAAAATGATCAGAAACACGGTCTACGGTAACTTCTGACATGGCGGGGCCGCCGGACCCTATCTATCCACTGGCCGGCAAGCGCGTCTGGATCGTTGGCCATGGCGGTATGGTTGGTTCGGCATTGGCACGACGGCTAGACGATGCGAACTGTACACTTTTGACAGTGTCGCGGGACGATTTGGACCTTCGTCGTCAGTCGGAAGTCGAAGCCTGGGTCAACGCAAACAAGCCCCAGGCGATTTTTATGGCGGCCGGCACTGTTGGCGGAATTGCCGCGAATGCATCGCGGCCGGCGGAATTCATTTATGACAATGGAGCCATGGTTACCAATGTCGTTGAGGCGGCATACCAGGGCGGTGTCGAGAAGCTTCTTGTCTTGGGTTCGTCGTGTATCTATCCGCGGCTCTGTGATCAACCCATGCATCCCGACATGCTGCTATCCGGCGCCCTGGAACCGACCAACGAATGGTATGCCCTTGCAAAACTCATGGGCTTCAAGCTCTGTCAGGCTTATCGAAGTCAATATGGTTGTGATTTTATCACCGCCATTCCGGCAAACCTGTATGGACCTGGTGATGATTTCGATCTTGAGAGCGGTCATGTGGTCGCCGCGCTGTTGCGCAAGACTGACGCAGCCCTAACCGATGGCGACCCCGTTACCATATGGGGCAGCGGTGAGCCGGTTCGTGATTTCTTGTACGTAGACGATGCCGCCGATGCTTTGTTGTTTTTGATGCAGCACTATTCCGATGACGCGCCAGTCAATATCGGGTCAGGCGCTGAAACCTCTATTCGGGAGCTTGCCGAGGCTGTTGGGCGTGCTGCCGGTTTTGCGGGAGACTTTGAATTCGACCGCTCTAAGCCGGACGGCATGCCGCGCAAACGCCTGGACGCATCCCACCTCGCCGACCTAGGATGGGAGGCAACCACGGGGCTCGACGAGGGACTTTCGGCCAGCCTTGCGTGGTATCGCGACCACAAGGAAAAGTTCGTTTCATGACCGTTGAATGGGGCGCTGTGCTCAAATGACTGCCGAGCCGATTGATGTGCTGTTGATCAACCCCGGCGGGCGCGAGCAAATTTACCAAGAGCTGGGCAAGGACCTGACCGCGGTCGAGCCACCGCTATGGTGCCGCCTCATCGCCGGTCATGTCCGCGACCGCGGCCATGCAGTCGCCATCTTGGACTCTGAGGCCGAAGGATTTAACCCGGCGGCAATCGCCGAGCGTGTCGTCGATTTGGCGCCCAAGTTGATAGTTATGGTCGTGTTTGGTCACCAGCCATCGGCCTCGACGCAGCAAATGGTCGGCGCGGGCCAGGCCTGCGCCGCCATCAAACAGGCCAATCCGGAGCAAAAGATTATCATCGTCGGCGGCCATGTCTCAGCCCTGCCGACAAGGACTCTGGACGAGGAAGCCGTGGATTTCGCCTGCAAGGGTGAAGGCCCCCATACCATCACCCAATTGCTGGATGCCTTGGCCGAAGACCCGGCGCGCGACGCCTTCCACGAGGTGCAGGGACTTGTATGGCGCCAAGGTGACGGTGATGCCGTCGTCAACCCGCCGGCGCCATTGATAACCGACCTTGATGCTGACCTCGCGGGTGATGTCTGGGATTTGCTGCCCATGGACCGATATCGGGCGCACAACTGGCAATGTTTCGGCGACCTGGATACACGCATTCCCTATGCATCCATCTATACGTCCCTCGGCTGTCCCTATAAATGTACGTTTTGTTGCATCAACGCGCCGTTCGACGTCAATCGGTACCGAATGCGCAAGCCGGAAAGCGTCGTCGCCGAGATTGAGATGCTCTATACGCGTTACGGAGTAAAAACATTCAAGATCATCGACGAGATGTTTGTGCTCAACATGCGCCACGTCCGGGCAATCTGCGAAGGCTTGATTGCCAAAAACTTGAAAGATCTCAACATCTGGGCGTACGCCCGGGTCGATACGGTCAAACCTGATATCCTGTCGCTGTTGCGCGATGCCGGCATTCAGTGGCTCGCCCTCGGTATCGAGTCGGGCTCGGCCCATGTCCGCGACGGAGCTGACAAAGCGTTGGATCAAAACGATATCGTCCAGGTCGTGCGGCAAATCCACGAGGCCGGGATCAAGGTCATCGGAAATTACATTTTTGGCCTGCCGGATGATGATGCGGAGTCCATGGGCGAGACCTTGAGTCTGGCACAAGAACTCAATTGCGAGTTCGCAAACTTTTACTCCGCCATGGCTTATCCGGGATCACCGCTTTACGGTTTGGCCCTGGAAAAGAGCTGGGACCTGCCTTCGGACTGGTCCGGATTCTCGCAGCATAGTCACGACTGCCAGCCTTTGCCGACGGACTGCGTCGGCGCCGCCGAAGTGCTGAAGTTCCGCGATGACGCCTTTCATGCTTATTTCGAGTCAAAGCGCTACTTGGACATGGTGACTCAACGCTTCGGTTGGGACACTCGCCATCATATCGAAGAAATGTCCACGCACCGCCTGAAACGAAAGCTGGTTGAAGAGCTGGATGCCGCCGAATGAGTGTGGCGACGAATCAAGAAGATTCGCGTGGGCTTGCCGAAATTGACGTCGCCATATTGGCCGGTGGTCTGGGTACCCGATTGCACGGCACCCTGGGTGATACACCGAAAATTCTGGCACAGATTGACGGCCGTCCATTTCTCGACCATCTCTTGGAATGGTTGACCACGCATGGCGCGACAAGAATCGTATTTTGTCTCGGTCACCTTGCTGATCGGGTGATCGCCTATCTCGATGGCCTTCCGTCGAGCTCCGTGCAAATTGCAACCGTCGTCGAGAAGCACCCCCTTGGCACGGCTGGGGCGCTCCGTGCTGCCCATTCGGAGTTCACGAGTGAGAGTCTCATGATCATTAACGGCGACAGTTGGATGGATGCCGATCTTGGTGCTTTTTGCGACGACCATCGCGAGCGCCAATCCTATCTTTCCATCCTGTGTGTCCGCGTCGCCGACGTATCCCGCTACGGACGCGTTGAGCTATCAGAGAACGGGGCGATCTCCCGATTTGTCGAGAAGGACCCCGCCGACAACGGCAGCGGGTGGATCAACGGCGGCATTTATCTGTTTTCGAAAGTTGCGTTGAGCGACCTGAACGAGGCCAAAGGTCCGTCACTTGAGCGTGACTTCTTCGCCCTGCAGCCGCCCGGCCGGATACGTGCCTATCTTGCGGAGACTGCTCATTTCGTTGATATAGGGACCCCGGAAAGTTTGAACGCGGCCGCTGGGATTCTTCGTGCCGGCCAGGAGCAAAAATGATCATTTCCAGAACGCCCTTCCGCGTTTCCCTGTTTGGCGGCGGCACCGATTATCCAAAGTGGTACGAGAACCATGGTGGCGCTGTATTTGGCTTCACCATCAATAAATACTGCTACATATCGGTCCGGCCCTTGCCACCGTTTTTCGAACACCGTCATCGAATCGTCTACTCAGTCGTCGAAAATGTTCGAGAAATTGATGAGATCCAGCATCCAGCCGTACGGGGCGTACTGTCCGACCGGAACGTGGATACAGGCCTCGAAATTCATCATGACGGGGATTTACCGGCTCGTTCCGGACTAGGCTCGTCGTCCTCTTTCACCGTCGGTTTGATTAACGCGCTTGAGGCCATGGATGGAAGCATGATCGGCAAGAAGCAATTAGCCCGCGAAGCCATTCGCGTTGAGCATCATGTGATCGACGAGCATGTCGGCATCCAGGACCAGATTTGGGCGGCATTCGGGGGCGTCAACCGGATCGAAATCCAGCCGGACGGTGATTTCGACGTGCAGCCGGCCATTCTAAACCCGCAACGGCAGAAAGAACTCGGTGACCATCTGATGCTGTTCTTTACCGGCTTTTCCCGCATCGCCTCGACGATGGCAAAAAAGCAGATCGACAACATCGATAACCGGGGAGCTGAGCTGACCACCATGGCCAGCTACGTTGATCAAGCCATCGACATTTTGCAATCGGACCGCTCGATCTGTGAAATCGGCTCGCTGTTGCACGACAATTGGATGCTCAAGCGCCAACTGGCGGGAGGTGTCAGTACGCCGGAAATCGATGCGATGTACGAAACGGCCCGAAATGCCGGTGCCATTGGTGGAAAGCTGTTGGGGGCCGGTGGCGGCGGATTCATGGTGTTGTTTGTAGAGCCTGACAAACAGCCTGCCGTTGAACAACGTCTATCTGAGTATGTCCGTGTCAGGTTTGATTTCGATGTCACCGGTTCGAAAATTGTCGTCTATGAGCCAGCCGGACTGGAAAGCCGTTAGGTTTCCTGTCGGTTCTCAATTGCGCACCTTGACAGTGTTCCAAGTTAGAGAGTACTGAGCCAACCCAACTGGGTAATTCAGGAGACGGCAATGGCGGCGAAGAAATCATCAGCAAAGACGAAGCCCCGGGCAGCCGCGAAAATCGCCCTGATTTCGGTCGTTCTGTCCTTTCGTAACGAAGCCAGTGTCCTGCCGGAAATGATCTCCCGCCTGGTGGAAGTATTCACCACCGAGCGGCTCGATTACGAACTAATTTTTGTCAACGACGATTCCACCGACGACTCGCTCGCCATTCTGACAAAGAGTGCCGCCAAAAATGATCGTATCAAGGTCATCAACATGTCACGCCGGTTCGGTGTTTCAGAATGTGTGATGGCTGGAATCGCCCTTTCCAAAGGCGATGCGGTGGTCACCATAGACGCTGATCTGCAGGACCCGCCGGAGGTAATTCCAGAGCTTGTTACAAAATGGCGGGATGGCGCCGAGGTTGTCTATACCGTACGCACCGGCCGCGATGGCGAACATCCCTTGAAAATGTGGCTCACGCGAATGGCTTACCGCGCCATCAAATTGGGATCGGAAATCGATATGCCGGTCAATGCCGGGGATTTCCGCCTTCTCGGCCGGTTGGCCTGTGACAAATTGCTGGAACTGGGGGAACATGACCCCTATCCCCGTGGCCTCGTACCCTGGCTCGGGTACAAGCAAGAACCGGTTTACTACCGCCGCGATGCTCGGGCTGCCGGTGAAGCGCATTTTTCACTATTCAGTAGCCTCAATCCGTACAAAACCTTCATCTCGGGCCTGACCTCATTTTCAATGGCGCCGATCTTTTTGATTTTCATCCTTGGCGGCGGAGTTGCAGCTTTGTCACTGATTGGGTTGACCATTGCCGGCATCATGGATGCCGGGGAACTGATATGGGTCTTATTCGCCTTATTCTTATGGGGGTCGCTGTTGTTCGCGCTCGGCTTCGTTGGCATCTATGTCGGCCGCACCTACAAGGACGTTCGCGGCCGTCCCCGCTACATCGTCAAAGACACCATCGGTTTCAACGACTGACGAAAAGTTGGTTGAAATTCAGTGCTCCCAATCCCGGAAATCATGGGCTAATGTCCCGCCCGTGAATATCAATTTCTGCCGATGACAGCATGCGGAGCCCGATTGCCGCCATGAGTGACTTCCTCGTGACCTCCGATATCTCCGAAATCGTCGATCGCCTGGGCGCTGATGCCCATTCTCTTTCCGGTAAGACGGTCTTGTTGACCGGCGCGCGCGGGTTCCTGGGCCGGTATTTCACGGAAGTCTTCACATTGATGAACAATCAGATTCTGGAGAAGCCGGTTCGAGTCGTCGCCCTCGACAACCTAATAACCGCCGGCAAGGAGGGCGCGGAACTACCTGACATTCCGCATATGGAGTTTGTCGAGCACGATGTGATCAAGCCCTATGATTGGACAGGTCAACTCGATTACGTCATCCATGCGGCAGGTATTGCCAGTCCCTTTTATTATCGCGCCTATCCTCTCGAAACCTTGGAGGTCGCGATTTCCGGGACGCGCAATATGCTGGAGCTGGCCGAGCGTAACAGCGCCAGATTCGCCTTTTTCTCATCGAGTGAAATTTACGGCGACCCAGATCCCAAGCATGTTCCCATGTCGGAGAGTTACCGCGGCAACGTTTCCTGCCAAGGTCCGCGGGCATGCTATGACGAAAGCAAACGGGTTGGTGAAACGTTGTGCTACATCTTCCATACCAAGGAAGGCACGCACACCAACACCATCCGACCGTTCAACGTCTATGGCCCCGGCATGCAGGAAACCGATTATCGCGTGCTGCCCAATTTCGCCAACCGCATCAAGGCGGGCCTCCCGCTCAATGTCTATGGCACCGGCGACCAAACTCGGACATTTTGCTACATCACCGATGCCATAGTCGGATTCCTGCAGGTGATTCTCAAGGGCGTCGCCGGTGAAGCCTACAATATCGGCAACCCGTCGCCGGAGATTTCCATGATTGACCTGGTCAAGCGCATTGAGATGGTCTCTGAGCAAGACGTCAGCTTTAACGTTGTCGAGTATCCCGACAGCTACCCCGCCGATGAACCAAACCGCAGGGCGCCGGATATCAAGAAAGCCCGCCTCCAATTGGAATTTGAACCCACCGTCGATCTGGACGAAGGACTCCGCCGGTTCCTAATGTGGACCGATGGGGTCTATACCGGCGAACAATAAGCGGCTTGCGAGGCGCTCATGGCTCCTGATCCTCTTGTGCGGCTTGGCTTGATCGGCGCCGGGCGCTGGGGCCGCAACTACATTCATACCATTGGCGGAATTGAGGGCGTCCAACTTACTCGCCTCGCCAGCCGCAATCCTTCTAGTCAAGAATTGGTCGGAGCCGATTGCGCTATCAGTTCCGATTGGCGCGAAGTCGTTGGCGCGAATGACTTAGATGGCGTCATCATCGCGACGCCGCCGCATCTTCACATCGATATGACACGCGCTGCTGTGGAAGCGGGCCTCGCTGTTCTGGTGGAGAAGCCACTTTCGTTGGATGCCGTAGATGCGCGAGCCCTTTTGGCCCAAGTCGAGCAATCAAACACTTTGGTTATGGTCGATCATGTCATGACCTACAGCCCCGCATTTATAAAATTGAAAGCCGTCATTGAAAGTCAGGGCCCTATCCGTCGGATCGTGTCACGGAATGGAAATTGGGGGCCGTTCCGAGAAGACGTCACCGCACTCTGGGATTGGGCTGCTCACGACATTGCCATGTGTTTAAGTCTCCTCAACGAACCGCCCTCAGAAATTAACGCCGAGCGGACAGAATCTCTACAAACAGCGGAGGGTTTTGGCGAAACTTACTCACTGCACCTCACTTTCCCCAGTGGTCCCGTCGCCGATATCGAGGTCAGCTCTCTATGGTCGGAAAAAGTACGGCGTTTTTCCGCCGCACTCGATGGTCAAACTCTGGTATTCGATGATACCGCGCCGAACAAATTGAGTCAGCATATGGCAGGTACCGCAGAGGGTGAGCCCGTTGCCATTGATCCAAAGCCGGCGTTGACTCAAGCTGTCGAAGCCTTTGTCACGGCTATTATTGATGGCGGCCACAACCTAACCAATCTGCGCTTGGGGGTCGATGTGGTTGAAGTATTGGCCCGTTGCGATGCTATTCTCAAAGTAAGCAGCGGCAAGTGAGATTTCGACGCCGGGTTTCAGCGCGGCGGCGGCTTTGCTATAAGTTCCGGCCATGACATGGTTTTTTGCCAGCGGCTTCGCCATCTTCGCATTCGTAATGTCGTCGTTCCTTACCTGGGTCGCCATTGGCGCCTTGAGCCGCCGAGCAATCCTCGACCGCCCCAATGAACGCTCGAGCCATACGATACCCACGCCCACTGGTGGCGGCTTAGCTCCTGTCGGCGTCCTGATATTGATTTGGTGCCTAGTGGCTCTCGCCGGAAAGACACCTGCGGCCCCCTTTTTTATTATTGTTGGACTTGCCGCCCTGCTGACTTGCGAGGGCTGGATTGATGACATGCACAGTATCAGTCCGTTCAAACGCCTACTTTGGCAAGGCGCCTCTGTTTTACTGGCAATAATCTTCGCGCCCTTGCCGGGACCAGTGTTCGGCGGTTGGCTTCCTCCGATCGCAGATGGATTGATTGCTGGACTAGCCTGGGTTTGGTTCATCAATTTGTTCAACTTCATGGACGGTATAGATGGTTTGGCCGGCGGCGAAACCGTCAGCACTGGCATCGGGATAGCGGTAGTCGCCGGCATCCTAAACTTGGATGGTGACTTGCACGTGCTGGGACTCACCATGGCAGCGACAGTCGCTGGATTTGTCATTTTCAACTGGCACCCGGCGAGGATTTTCATGGGCGACACCGGCAGCATCCCTTTGGGGTTCTTGCTTGGTTGGCTTCTGCTGAACTTGGCCGCCCATGGCCAATGGGCCGCGGCAGCGATCCTGCCCCTGTATTTCTTGTTCGACGCGACCTGGACCTTGGTCCGCCGCGCCTATCGCGGTGAGAAAGTATGGCACGCTCACCGCGAGCATCTCTATCAGAAGGCCGTCCGGCACGGCGCCGGCCATGACCAGGTCGTTAGGTCGGTGCTGATCGCCAATTTGGTGTTTATTGGATTGGCCGCCGCCGCTGCCTCGGGTTGGGTATGGCCGTCCCTGGCCGGCGCGGCGATTGTACTCGGGATCTTGGTCCACCGCTTGAAATCCATGGGCGGCGGACAAGACGCCGCCGGATAACGCCATGCACATCCTGTTCATCAGTGAAAATTTTCCGCCGGAAACCAACGCCGCCGCCACGCGCGTATTCGAGCGCGCCCGCTACTGGGTCAAGTGGGGACATCAGGTGACGGTCTTGACCCAGGCTCCCAACTTCCCCCAGGGCCGGTTGCACGAGGGATATCGCAATCGCTGGCGCCAGATTGAAGACATGGAAGGCATCCGGGTAGTTCGGGTGAAAACCTTCATCGCCGCCAACCGCGGCACGGCGCTCCGCACCCTCGACTTCCTCAGCTTCATGGTCACGGCTGTCCTGTTCGGTTTGTTCGAGCGCAAGCCCGATGTTATTGCCGCCACCTCGCCGCAGTTTTTCTCCGCCGTGGCCGGCTGGGTATTGGGATTTTCTCGTCAGGTTCCCTTTGTTTTCGAGCTTGGCGATTTGTGGCCGGCATCCATCGCCGCCGTCGGCGCCATGAAAAATAGTCTGGCGTTACGCTCAATGGAGCTTCTGGAATTATTTCTTTACCGTCGATCAGTGGCCATCGTCGCTCTGACTCAATCGTTCAAGAACGACCTGACGCGACGCGGAATTCCAGACGGCAAGATTGCGGTGGTCATCAACGGCGTTGATCTGTGGCGATACCATCCGCAAGATCGGGATCCGGATTTGGCGACGGAGTGGAACCTGACAGACAAATTCGTAGTCGGTTACGTGGGCACCCACGGCATGGCACACGGGCTGGGCAATATTCTTGACACCGCGGAACGCCTTCATGGCGAGACTGGGCTGCGTTTCCTTCTTGCCGGTGACGGTGCCGAGCGCGAGAGCCTCATGGCCCAGGCCCAAGAGCGTGGACTGGACAACGTCGTGTTCATGCCGCCGCAGCCGAAAGAGCGCATGCCGGCGGTCTGGAGTTTGTGTGATGTTGCGCTGGTTCATTTAAGAGACTCTCCCGTCTTCGCCGGAGTTATACCGTCAAAAATTTTTGAAGCCATGGGCATGGGGTTGCCGGTGCTCCTGGCCGCGCCGGAGGGAGAGGCCAGTCAAATTGTCATGGATGGCGGCGTGGGCGTCCATGTTCCTCCCGGGGAACCGGCGGCTCTGGCTGATGCAGTCCGCAGCCTGATGCTGGACAAGGGTGCGACTCGAGCTCTGGCAGAAACCAGCTTGGCGGCGGCAGTGAGGCACGGCCGCGACCACCAAGCCCGACATATGATTGCGGTGCTTGAGCAGGTCGTTGCCGGACAAGGATCACGAGCCGCCGAGGCAATGCCAAACTCGGTTGATCAGCCATGAGCCGGGTCCTGGTTACCGGCGCCAACGGCTTCCTGGGCCGCTATGTCTGCCCTCACCTAACCGACGCCGGAATGGAGGTAATCGCCGCGGTTCGCACACCTATCTCAGGCGGCCTACCGTCCACTGCCGCCGTTCACACAATTGGCGACATCGGGCCTGAAACCGATTGGCGTACTGCACTGGATGGCGTGAATGCCGTCGTCCATATGGCGGCCCGAGTCCATATCATGCAGGATAAGATGAGCGATGCGGATGTCATCTATCGCCGTATCAATATGGACGGTGCGGTGGCTCTGGGGCGTCAAGCCGCCGCCGCCGGCGTCAACCGGTTTGTCTTTGTTAGCACAGTCAAAGTCATGGGAGAAGAGTCCCCGAATGCGCCCTTGACCGAGGCCAGTGTGCCAGCGCCTGGCGATGCCTATAGCGCCTCTAAATGGGCCGCCGAGCAAGCACTGCTGAAAATCGCCACAGACGCCGGGATGGAGATGGTGATCCTGCGCCCGCCCCTCATCTACGGCGCCGGCGCCGTGGGAAACCTGTTAAGCCTTCTGCGGTTGTGCGACCTGGCGCCACCACTGCCCTTCGCCGCCATCAATAATCGCCGTAGCATGATTTACGCCGGCAATATGGCCGACGCCATCAGGGCCTGCCTGATCCATCCGGCGGCGTCTGGGCGCACCTATTTTGTTCGAGATGGCGAGGACGTGTCCATGCCGGACTTGGTGCGGTACATGTCCGCGGCCCTAGGCCGCCCGGCCCGGCTGTTTCCTCTCCCCGTGCCGTTCCTTCGCCTGCTTGCTACGCTGGCGGGAAAATCCGATACCATCGACCGATTGACCAACTCGCTACAGATTGATGATGGCCCAATCCGACGTGAACTGGACTGGACCCCGCCGATCAACATGATACAAGGAATGAAGGAGACAGCGGCGTGGTATAAGACCCGGCGCAACCCCTGACCGCCGAGGCCGTGCACCCTTCGATATGAGCAGAGTCCTGTCCCGAGCATCGACCGTTTATTTACACGATATCGTCATGGCCGCGATCTCGTTCTGGCTCTCTATCTACCTGCGCCTCGGCGAAAGCATGCTGTTCTACTCGACAGACCGGATGATCCAAGCCAGCATCCTGTTCACCTTCATATGCGCGGTGGTCTTTCGGTTTGCCGGCATGTACCGGGGCGTTTGGCGTTACGCTTCAATTAATGATCTATGGACGATCACTAAGGCCGTCTCCATCGCTATACTCGTTTTTTCATTTGCCATGTTCATCTGGACCCGGCTCGAGACTTTGCCGCGTTCTCTACCGCTAATTAACTGGTTTGTCTTGATGACTCTTTTAGGCGGGCCGCGGTTTCTATTCCGCCTGGCCAAAGACAGGCGCTTTGATCTGTCACCCGGCGTGACCCACGGCCAACAGGTTCCAGTACTTCTAGTCGGTGCCGGAGATGGGGCGGAGTTGTTTATTCGCGCACTTCGGCGTTCCAACGACGCCGTCTATAAACCTGTTGCCATTGTCGCCGACAATCCGGGGCGAGTCGGTCGTGAAATTCATGGTGTGCCGGTTATCAACACCGCAAGCAATTTACCCGCCGCAGTTAAAAAACTGAAATCCGAGAACATCTCACCGCAACGGCTTATCTTGACCAAGGACGACATGGACGGTGCGCGGATCCGTGAACTGCTTGAGCAATCGGAGGCACTCGGCATGACCTTGGCCCGCCTTCCTCAGTTGACCGATTTCAAGGATGGTGCGGGTGACGATGTGGAGGTCACGCCCGTGGCCTTGGAAGATTTGCTTGGCCGCGCACAAACACCTCTTGATCGGGATGCCATGCGCCGACTGGTGGAGGGCCGGAAAGTTCTTGTTACCGGTGCCGGCGGCAGTATCGGCAGCGAACTGGTACGGCAGGCCGCTGAACTCGGTCCGGCCAGCATGATCCTTCTCGATCAGTCCGAGTTTGCGCTCTACACCATTGATATGGAAATCGCCGGTGCGTATCCCGAGTTGACCAGAAATGCGATCATCGCTGACGTCCGCGACCGAGACCGCATGGATCAAGTGGTCGCTGAAACCCGGCCTGATTTGGTTTTCCATGCCGCAGCCCTCAAGCACGTCCCGTTGGTTGAGGACAACCTGTTCGAGGGCATGAGAACCAATTCCCTCGGTACCATCAACGTGGCCAATGCCTGCGTCCGGCACGGTGTCGGCGCCATGGTGCTCGTTTCGACAGACAAGGCAGTTAACCCGACCAGCATCATGGGCGTTAGCAAACGAATGGCAGAGATCTATTGCCAAGCCCTGGACCTGGATCGCGCCGCAGCCGGGAACACGCGGTTTGTCACCGTGCGGTTTGGTAACGTCCTGGGTTCGACGGGCTCCGTTGTGCCGCTGTTCCAAAAACAACTTGCAGCCGGTGGTCCGTTGACCGTCACACATCCCGATATGACCCGCTACTTCATGACCCTCCGCGAAGCTGTCGAGTTGATTCTACAAGCTTCGGCACTGGGCAGTGAGGGAGCGCCCTCCAGCAGCGGTCAGGACGGAAAAATTTTTGTTCTCGACATGGGTGATCCCGTCCGCATTGTTGATCTGGCCCGACAGATGATTCGCTTAGCCGGACTTAAACCCGACGTGGATGTGGAAATCGAGATCATCGGCCCACGGCCCGGCGAAAAGCTTTTCGAAGAGGTTCTGCATGAAAGTGAAGCCCTGGTGCCCACAGCATGTGAGGGTATTCTTTTGGCGGCTCCCAGGGCCGCCGATCTGGCCGTTATCCGCGATGCCGCCAAAAATCTCCAGCGAGCCTGCGCCAATGCCGACGGCAGCGCTGTGCTGGCAACAATCCGCGAGTTCGTTCCTGAGTACCAGAATAATGGCGGCAATGACGTCGAGGTTGCCACAGGTTAGTCGAAATTGCTTGCCGTATAAGGACCTACGCCCATGTCGGACCCCATAAGACGCGCGCTCATATCTGTATCCGACAAGACCGGACTTGTGGAATTAGGAGAGTTTCTCCAGAGCCGGGGCGTGGAAATCCTGTCGACAGGTGGTTCCGCCAAGGCGCTATCTGATGCTGGCGTTTCCGTGGTTGAGGTTTCCGAACATACCGGCTTCCCGGAAATCATGGACGGCCGGGTTAAGACCCTTCAGCCCAAAATACACGGCGGCCTGTTGGCGGTGCGCGGCAACCCCGAGCATGAGGCCGCCATGGCCGAGCACGGGATCGCTCCGATCGACCTGGTGGTGGTTAACCTCTATCCGTTCGAGGCTACCGTTGCTGGCGGCGGCGACTTTGCCGCTTGCATTGAGAACATCGACATTGGCGGGCCGGCCTTAATCCGCGCCGCCTCCAAGAACCACGCCTTCGTTACCGTTGTTGTCGATCCCGGCAATTACAGTCGGCTGATGGAGGAAATGGAACAGGGCAGTGGCGCAACGACAACCGAATTCCGAAAAATCTTGGCGGCGACGGCTTACGCCCGTACTGCTGCCTATGACGCGGCCATCAGTGGCTGGTTCAGCGGCGAGCTAGGTGAAACCTTCCCTGCCCGCGCGGCGTTTGCAGGAGAACTTCGCCAGACGCTTCGCTACGGCGAGAACCCGCACCAAGAAGCCGCCTTTTACACGGATGGCGATGAACGTCCCGGTGTTGCCACTGCCGAACAGGTCCAAGGCAAAGAGTTAAGCTTCAACAATTTGAACGACACTGACGCCGCCTTTGAGTTGGTCGCCGAATTTTCCGAAGGGCCCGCCTGCGCCATCATCAAGCACGCCAACCCTTGCGGAGTGGCCGTGGCCGGCAGCTTGGGCGAGGCTTACACTAAGGCTTTGGCCTGCGACACGGAAAGCGCCTTCGGTGGTATTGTTGCATTTAACCAAGCCCTCGATGCGGCAGCCGCCGAAGAGGTCGCCAAGCTGTTCGCCGAGGTCGTCATCGCCCCGGCCATTGACGACGATGCGCTTACCATACTTGCCGACAAGAAAAACCTCCGCGTCCTGATTACCGGTGACATGCCGGATCCAGGCGCCTCCGGTATGACGGTTCGCTCGCTGGCTGGCGGTTACCTTCTACAAGGCCGTGACAATCGGCTGCTCGAAAACATGACCGTGGTCACCAAACGCCAACCTGCGGAAACTGAATTATCCGATCTGCGCTTTGCCTTCACCGTGGCCAAACACGTCAAATCAAACGCCATCGTTTATGCCAAGGATCAGGCGACCGTGGGAGTCGGCGCTGGGCAAATGAGCCGGGTCAATTCGTCACGGATCGCTGCCTGGAAGGCCGCTGATGCGGCCCGGGTGGCCGGGGATGAGACTTCCTGGGCCGAAGGCTCCGTTGTCGCATCGGATGCATTCTTTCCGTTCGCCGACGGCCTGATCGCAGCCGCCGAAGCCGGCGCCACAGCAATCATCCAGCCCGGCGGTTCCGTCCGCGACGACGAGGTGATCGCGGCCGCAGATGAGCGCAACCTAACCATGGTCTTCACCGGCATGCGCCATTTCAGGCACTGATATCATGCGCTCAGTACAACATTTTCCGATACCGCTTGATCATTTGATCTTCCGGTTCGTCCGGCTCGGTTGAACTGGTTTGGTCCTTTATCATCCGACCCATGGTCGGAATTGGTCGCGTCCCGTGCTTTGCGTCTTCCTCCCAAAGGCGCGATCGCATAAGCGCCTTGGCACAGTGTAGATAAACCTCGCGAACATGAACCAGCAGGACGGTCGCTGGGAGCTTTCCATCTACTTCGAAGCCGCCCAAAAGGTCGTTGTCATCGCGAACTTCGGCGGTGCCGTTGATGCGAAGTGTCTCGTTAACGCCTGGAAGAAAGAAAATCAGACCGATCTCAGGCCTTTCAAGAATATTCTCCATTGTGTCCAAGCGGTTGTTGCCCGGCCGATCGGGTATGGCGATGGTGTAGTCATCAACGACCTGAACAAAGCCCGGGGCTTCGCCGCGCGGTGATGCGTCGGCCTGACCAGTATTTCCGCTCGAAGCCAGCACCAGAAACGGAGAAAGCTCAATGAAACGGCGTGCGTGCCGGTCCAGCCGGTCGAGAACTTTGATGACGGAACGTCCTTTTGGCGTCTCATAGATTTGACGAAGTTCGTCGGTCGTCTCAATTTTGGACATCTTCAACTTTCCACATCAATCCCATTCCGACGATAAAAAATACCAAGATCGTCGCCATCCCGAGTCTCTGGCTGCCAGTCGCCTGGGTAACCAGAGCCAGTAGGGCCGGCCCTAGAAAGGCGGTCGCTTTGCCCGAGAAAGCGTAGAGACCAAACATTTCTGTCGTTAGTTCGGACGGCGCCATACGCGCCATTAGTGACCGGCTGGCTGACTGAGCCGGGCCGACAAAAATTCCCAACGGCAAGCCGAAGATCCAAAACAAGGTTTTGCCCTCGACTACCACCAGTGCACCACCCAGCAGGCTCAACGCCGCTATCGAAATCAAGATCACACGTTTCGCGCCCCATAAGTCATCAACCCAGGCAAAGGCGGTGGCGCCGATACCGGCGGTCACATTCATGGCGATACCGAAAACGATCAGTTCCTCGAAGGTCAGGCCAAAGCTGCCAGCGGCATATATGCCGCCGAAGGCGAACAGCGTGTTGAGACCATCCGTGTAGAGCATCCGGGCCAACAGGAAGCGGGCGATTTGCGAATGATCACGAACCCTCCGCAGGGTGGCGGCCAATGTGCCGAGGCCTTGGCGGATTGCGACCGCCAACGTCACGCCGGAACTAGGACGGTCGGGAGTGACTAAGAACAGCGGTAGCGCAAAGACGCCCATCCACAGAGCAACCAATGGGCCGGTCGCACGTAGGTGCTCGGCCGTATCCTTGTCGAGGCCGAACCACGGGGTCTCGGCTTGAACGAATCCGATTAAGGTTACGCCCAAGCAGGCCAAACCGCCTGCGTAACCCAGGCCCCAACCCCAGCCGGACCAGCGTCCCAATCGGCCGGCGGGGGCCAGATCCGGCAGCATGGAGTTGTAAAACACCATGGCCATCTCGAACGCGAAAATGGCGACGCCGACCAGAGTCAATGCCCATGGCACAGAACTCGGGTCCGGGGTCACCCTCCACAACGCTGCCGACGCAATCACACAAAGTACTGTGAACAGAAGCAGCCAGGGTTTCCGCCGGCCCGCGTGATCGGTGATGGCTCCTAAGACCGGTCCCGCCACCGCCACAGCCAAACCCGCAATGCTGACTGCGTAACCCCACTCCGCCGTGCCGCTAACTTCATCGGTGGCGACGGCCTGAGTAAAGTAGGCGGCAAAGACGAACGTGGTGATGACCGTTGGAAAGGCCGAATTAGCCCAATCGTAAAAACACCACGCAACCCGGCCTCGGACCGGCGCTTGCTGTCCTACGGGATCGGGCATGGCAGAGCCTTCCCCCTTAGTCAGGCGCCTCAGTCATAGTGCGGATTTGCCGGCTGGCAACGGCGACCATGGACAGGTCGTTGACCTCCGTGGCCCATAATTCCGTCAGCAATTGTTCCGTCGGTTCCACAATCAGCCGGTTCTTGTCAATCCAAGTGTCGATCGCCCTGTGTGGATCTACTTTGCCCCCGGACACATCGAGTACCTGGCCAGCCAAGGACAGCTGATGGCTGTAAACTTCCTCGATCAGGGCGGCGACGGCCAATTGCTGCCAATGGCTCTCGGCTTCCATATGATCGGCTGCTGCGCGCAGGCGGCCGAGCTTGAACCGGGTGCCGACGGCGAAATAGACACGCGCTACGTCAAGTACGCTCATCTTGCGCCGAGCGGCCAGTCTGACGATGTCGCAGCCGGAATAGAGATTTACCAGTCCGGCAACCCGTAACGCCACCGCTTCGGGAACGCCCTTGTCCATATAGGGTTGGGCCCGCGTTCGCGCATCGCGGACATAATGAGTAGGAAGAGCCTTGTTGACGCCGCCAGCCAAGGTGGCGATGCCATCACTGAACTCCTTGATATGTGCCCCCAAATCCAGGCCGCGCTTGCCATTGCGCAGGAACCACAGGGTCACCCACTCAATCAATTGATTGACGTCGGCTAGCATTGCCGTCTGTGTGTTGGCGGAAATTTTGTTGTCCAAAGCCTCTATATCCTGCCACAGCCCACGCAGTTGGAAGACCTGACGGGCAATAATGTAGGCGCGGGCAATGGCATCCGCGCCGAGGCCGGTTTTCTCGACAAACTCTGAGATGAAGGTGCAGCCGGCCCGGTCGATCAGGGAGTTCGTGGCGCGAGTGGCAATAATCTCGCGACGCAGCCGATGACCGGCAATACCACGGGCGTATTTTTTTCGCAGCGGCGTCGGGAAGTAATCGATAAGGTCGTCAAGCAGATATGGATCGTCGGGCATGTCGGACGCCATCATTTCGTCGTAGAGCCATATCTTGGCGTAGGACAACAGCACGGAAAGCTCCGGCCGGCACAAGCCCTGATGGGCCAAAGCCCGTTCGCCTAGCGTTTCATCGTCAGGCAGGAATTCCACCGACCGGTCGAGGCGGTCGGCCCTCTCCAGGCGCCGCATCAACCGCTGCTGATTCTCCAAGGCCATGACACCTTTCGACTCGATCACAGTCAGCGCCTGGGTCTGGCGATAGTTATGAATGAGGACCAATTCGCCGACTTCGTTGGTCATGGACGCCAACAGCGCGTTGCGCTTGGCCTGAGTCAATCCGCCGGCGGCCATTGCCGTATCGACCAGAATTTTGATGTTGACCTCATGGTCCGAAGAATCGACGCCGGCTGAGTTATCAATGGAATCCGTATTCATCCGCCCACCGGCAAGGGCAAACTCGATGCGGCCCAATTGGGTACAGCCGAGGTTGGCACCTTCACCAATTACCTTGCAGCGCAGCTCATTGCCATTAACGCGAATCGGATCGTTAGCGCGGTCGCCCGCGTCCAAATTGGATTCCACGCTGGACTTAATATAGGTGCCGATGCCGCCAAACCACATCAGTTCAACCTCGGACTTGAGGATATGGCGGAGCAATTCGTTGGGTGTCACTTGGCTCTTCTCGATGCCGAAGCATTGCATAATTTGCGGCGTCAACTTGAGGGACTTGGCGCTGCGCTCGTATATGGCGCCGCCCTTGGACATGGCCTTTTTGTCGTAATCGGTCCAGGCAGAGCGGGGCAGATTGAACAACCGCTTGCGCTCAACGTAACTCTTGGCTGAATCCGGATCTGGATCGACAAAAATGTGAAGGTGGTTATAGGCAGCCAATAGTTTGATGTGTTTTGACAACAACATTCCGTTGCCGAACACATCGCCGGCCATGTCACCGACACCGGCAACAGTAAAGTCCTGCTTCTGGATATCCTTGTCCATTTCACGGAAATGGCGCTTGACGGATTCCCACGCACCACGCGCGGTGATTCCCATCTTCTTGTGGTCATAGCCCTGGCTACCACCCGACGCGAAAGCGTCACCGAGCCAGTGCCCGTAGTCCAGGGAAACGGCGTTGGCGATATCGGAAAATGTCGCCGTTCCCTTATCAGCGGCGACAACCAGATAGGGGTCGTCGCCGTCACGGCGGATGACGTTCTTGGGTGGAACGATTTTAGGTCCGCGGATGTTGTCGGTGATATCCAGTAATCCGGAGATAAATGTTCGATAACACGCGATGCCTTCTTCCATGAAAGCGTCACGTCCGCCCGTTGCCGGCGGGCGCTTGACGACAAAACCGCCTTTCGAGCCAACAGGCACGATCACCGCGTTCTTAACTTGCTGCGCCTTGACCAGTCCGAGAACCTCGGTACGGAAATCCTCGCGCCGGTCCGACCAGCGTAATCCGCCTCGGGCAACCATGCCGAAACGCAGGTGAACACCCTCGACGCGAGGGCTGTAAACAAAGATTTCCCGTAGCGGCCGCGGCAACGGCAACTCGTCAATGTTTTGCGAGTTGAGCTTGAACGACAGATAGGGTTTGTTCCCGCCATCTTCAGCAGTCTGGTAGAAATTAGTTCGCAGCGTACTCTCGACCGCATTAATAAATCGTCTGAGAATGCGGTCTTCGTCGGCACTTACGACAGTCTCCAGCCCTTTGTCCAACCGCGCACGAATTCGCTTGAGTCGCGCCGCAGCGCCGCGTGTGGCGGCAGGATCAAAGCCGACTGTAAACATGTTGACGATATCCCGGGCCAAGCCGGCGTTATTGGCAAGGGTCTGCTCCATATAAGTCTGTGAGAAAGGAATGCCGGCCTGACGCAGATATTTACAATAGGCCCGCAGCACGACCACCTGGCGCCAGGTCAGATCGCTTTGCGGGACGAGGGCGTTGAATCCGTCACTTTCGATTTCGCCGGTCCAGACCCGGAAAAATGCGTCCATGAGATTGTCGCCGACGTCGTCCAGGTCAATGGATTGACCCCGGGCCTCAAGTTCAAAGTCATGAATCATCACCGGATGGCCGCCATCCTCCAGAGCTATTTCATGCGGTGTTTCCGAAACAACCGTGAAGCCCATATGCTCAAACACCGGAAGCGCGTCGGAAAGCGGAATGGGATCGCCCGGATGGTAAATCTTAAAGCGCACATTGGCGTCCGCCGCACCATCAGACCGATACAGATGCATGGCAATGGCGTTATCGGCGCGCATCTGTTGCAACTTCGCAATGTCTATCGCGACATGGGACGAACCATATTGATCTTGATAAGCCGGACCAAAAGCGTCGGCAAATTCGGCGGTCATGTCGAGACCGAGCTCCTCGCCGTGTTCTCCGACCAAGGCGTCCTGTACTTGATCGGACCACGACCTCGAAGCCTCTAGTAGGCGGGCCTCAATCTGCGCCTGATCGTATTTTGGTATACCGCCGCTAAGCATTGGCACGATGATATGGCACCGGGCCAGGAGCGATTCACCCAATTGGGTGAAGAACGCGGCAATTCGGCCTTGAAGTTCCTCGGCTAATATTTCCTGAATGCGGCGGCGCAGTTCCGTCGTGTAACGGTCGCGAGGCACGTATACCAAGCAAGACACATAACGCCCCAGCTTGTCGTGGCGCGTAAACAGAGCCGTCTGCTGACGGTCCTGAAGATGCATAATTCCCATGGCCGTATCGAATAGCGTGTCATCGTCGATCTGGAACAGCTCGTCGCGCGGGAAAGTTTCCAGCACATTGGCCAAAGACTTGGAATCATGACTGCCTGCAGGGAAGCCGGCCCGATCAAGGGCAACCTGCATTCGGCGTCGCAGCAACGGTATGTCCCTAGGGCTGCGATGGTAGGCGATAGATGTGAATAGACCTACATACAGTCTGAGGCCGACAACTCGGCCCCGTTTATCAAATCGTTTGACGCCAATGGCGTCCATGTGAGCAGGCCGGTGAATGGTCGAGCGGTGGTTTGATTTGGTGACCATGAGCAGGTTGGGTTGGTTGACGAAAGCCGAAACTTCTGGCGGCGCCGTGTCCAAGCGGTCCCAATTCTCAAAGACGGATAGCTTGGGATCTCGAAGGACGCCGAGCCCCGTAGTCTTATCGATCTTGAACGATGCCTTCCTCCCGCTTCCTGACTTGTTGTATTCACGGAATCCCAAGAAGGTGAAATGGTCATCATGTATCCAACGCAAGAATTCGCGAGACTCGTCGACTTCCTCTGAATGAACGCCTCGCGGCGCTGTGCGAAACTCTTCGATCAGGTCGGCCATAGTCGCGCGCATCAGGCGCCAATCTTCGACGGCGGCGCGAACATCAGACAACACCCGCTTGAGTCCAGCCTCAATCGCACCGAGCCGCTTCCCCGATTGTTGCGTCACCTCCAGGTGCATGAAAGATTCGTTCAGTACGCCTCGAACCCCGTGGCCATGCTCCAATATTTCTTGGAACTTGCCTGCCGGGGTCCGGCGCACGCTCAAGATCGGGTGAATGATCAAAAAGGCTGTCAGTCCTTGGCGATTAATTTCGGTAGTGACGGAATCGACCAGAAACGGCATGTCGTCGGTAATGATTTCGATGACCGTATGATCGGATTCGTAGCCGTGCGTTTTCTGCCGGGAATTAAAGGCTCGGACCATGGGCTTGCCGCGTTTGCGAGACTCCGCAAAGGCCAGATGATTTTCTGCCAGGGCGAACAGATCGCCAAGACTTTTGCCCGCCACATCTCGGAGCGGCACATTGGCAAGGTATTGTTTTAGGAAACTTTCAAGGCGGGCGGCCTTCGCACCCCGAACCTTGCGGCGGCATTCACGGATCACGTTGCGAACCAAATCGGATTTTCGCTTTGCGGCATCGGCTGGCATCGGCTGTTTCCCCTCATCTGTCCCAGAGTCCTCACGGACTCCCAAAAGGTATCCCATTCTCAATTGTTTTCATAATTGTTTCCAATGGTTTCGGGAGTTTGGGAAACTGACTTCCACGGCGGCGTGAAAACCGTTCCAATGGTGACGGGAATTGGGTAGTGTCGAGTTTGAAGTATGGGTTATTTGGTTCAAAATTATCTGGGAACCTTCAGTAATCAACACAAAGGATAGGCCGGCGCCATGACCACGTTGTCATTGGTCTCAGATAGCCTG
>Ga0315338_1001366_pt1 | contig 31327 bp, 40 predicted proteins | sample ASW8metaG_FD_204518 | JGI IMG/M metagenome (GOLD analysis project Ga0315338, IMG submission 204518) | Ammonia-oxidizing marine archaeal communities from Monterey Bay, California, United States - ASW #8 | ecosystem: Environmental > Aquatic > Marine > Coastal | place: USA: California | collected... | reverse complement strand
CGTGCAAGGCTAACTCATGCCAGTCCCTAGATCCAGCCATTTTGGCCCCCGACGCCCCTCGAACCCTCCCATGGGGGCGGCGTAGGCGACCGGCACGATTCACATGCGAATCATTCACTCGTAAATGCACAAAAAGGACTGTTTTGAGCACTAGAGTACAGGAACTCTTCCACACCAAGATTCGAAAGGTCGTCCTGGCCTTTGAGAGGGGTACGGATGAGAAGTCGATTGCGAGTCAGGTGGGAGTCTCCCCTCCTACTATCTCGAAGTGGCTGACCAAGGAGGGATACAAGCACCGAAAGAAGGGGCGTATTCCGCTGGCTATGAAGGCTCGGGTCCGCGACCTCCATCTGCGTGGGTGGGATGATTCCAGAATCACCGGCCTGCTGTGTCTATCCAGGGATCAGGTTCAGCAGTGGTCAGATCCCAAGCAGAATCCCATCCTGGGAGGTGAGAAAGACCCGCTCAAGATCAAGGGTCAACGAGGGCGGAAGAAGGACAAGGTCAAAGGGCGCAAGCGTGGAAGGCCTCGAAAAGAGCCATCCAAGAAGGCCGGCAAGTGGCCGCCCGAAAAGCACAGGTGCAGGAAGCATTGGACGCCGCTCGAGAAGTCCTACGTTCTTCAGCTCATAGAGAACGGGATCAAGCCCCTCGCCATCTACCGTCGCATGCGAGCATCTCGGAAGCGACAGATCAAGATCTGGCGCGAGAGTGGGGGGACCGGCCTGCCACCCAACTTTCCACCGCCCAAGGACAGGCCGCCAGGTCCACCAGGACCCGCTCTCCCGCCGGCTGAGGCAGCCAAGCGGCGAGCGGAGGTCAAGGCTTTGGAGGACGCAGCGGACGCTCAGCTGCGGCAGCTCGAGGAAGCTGCGGCTACCCGACAGCAGCGCATTGCCGAACTCGAGGCAGGCGCAGCCGAGGAAGAGCGCAAAATCAAGCTCCTCGAACTCGAGCAAAAGAAGCTCATCGCCGAGCGAAAAGAGAGGGCAAGGAGGTTGGCTCAAGCTCGAGCGATTCAGGAAAAGAGAGGCGAGCCTCCGACCCCCAAAAAACGAAAGGTCGTACCAGGGAGCTACGAAGCTGAAGTCCTCGGCCTCAAACCGGGCACCGTTGCCGTGCCAGGAAGACCCGGTCGACCTGCGCTCCCCAAGCCAAAGCACCTGGGCGAGTACGCCGACAATGGGCGTTACTTCGTCGTATCCAAGGACTGGGCTGATCTCGACGAAGCGAAGCCAGACGAACTCGCGCTCTTCGCCGACTACCTGACCCTCAAGAAATTCCCCGCGAAGGTCGAGAGATCCGGCGACCAACCCAAAGCCTTCTTCGAGTCCACCTGGCCAAAGAAAGTCGAGGACCGATGGACCAAGGTCGTCGACAATGGGCTCGCGCTGATCGAAAAATACAGCGCGCGCAAAGCCCAGCTCGCATCCAAGAAGATGTTCTCCAAGGGCATCGCCAAATACCTCGCAAAGGCGTACATCGCCTACGCCGATCCCAGCCTCACAGCAGCCCAGAAACGAACCGCAAAAGAAGAGGCGCTCGATGACTGGGCACGACTCAAGAAGGTCGACAAGCTCATCCTCATTTTCGGCATGAAAGTCTCGGAGGCAGATGGGACGCCTACGAGTAAGGGCATCGAGCGTGGGCGAGCTGCGAAAATCCTACTCGAGAAGGAATCCCGCGCGGCGGCGAAGAAGCTCGCCGAACGCCAACAGGTCGTCGAGAAGCGCAAGGCCATGCGAGCGGCCGAGCAAGACGAGGTCTCCGCGATTCTCTCAGGAGGGCGCCTGGCGCTCGGTGAGGGCGACGACGAAGACTAATCGTTAGTCTAGAAACAGATTTCGAGCTGCCTGGGCGGTAGCCTCTGCTCGGTTCCTCGAGCCCGTCTGCGTGTAGTGGATGCCGTCGTTTTGATACCATTCGGGCCGGACCACGGTCGACCACCGAAACAAACTCGCGTTTGGATACTTCCGCAGCTCCTTCTCCAACTCATCGTTCCAGGCCTGCATATTCGCGTCGGCGTACGCCTTGTCGTCGCGGTTCGTCTTGGTGTCCACCCACATCACTGGCGCGTCAGGGCCGATCGCCTCCATCATCCTCTTCACCCTCGTCCCCACCGTCACCTTTGCTCCGACCGCGATATTGGCCGCATCATTGGTTCCGAGCATGATTACCCACGCTGCCCGAGGGTGTTTCGGCGCTAGCCTCTTCGCCACCTGCACCCCGTTTTCCTTTGGCTCTCGGTGCTCATGCATCGATCGTCCACCTTGGTGATCGATCACGACCTCCGAAAACCCGGCAGCCTCGTACTCATCCTGCAAAAAAGCCCGCGCGCCCCAGGATGTGGAGTCGCCGATGTGTACAATCTTCGTGCTCCCCGACCTGCTCCCCGACGTCTTCGCCCGTGACTTCCTACCGCCGGCGAGCAGCATCGCTGCGCTGGCTCCAAGAATCAGGACCGGAAGTAGGCTCCTCTTCATGATGCGCAGCCTACGACTCGATGGCCCATTCCACCAGGTCAACCCAGGTGTTTTTCAGCTCTCCACTGAGACCGTGAGCGTGATCCACGATTGGGAAAAGCTCGATCGGTAGACCAGCGTCCGAGGCGCGAGAGATGAAGTCGGCCGTGCGGGCATAATTGACCGTTCGATCGTCCATTCCGTGAACCGCCTTCGTCGGCGGAAGTTCTCCGGGCCAGAGGTCGACGGGGAGCCAGCCTGATACGGGCACGGCGGCCTTCATGAGTCCTGGCGCTTCGGCGGCGACCGCGAACGTCATCATGCCGCCCTGAGAATGCCCGGTCACCACCGGGTCGCCCACGCCCATGAGGCAACGATTCGCCTCCTCGATGAATCTGGCCAGCCTCTTGGCCTCGTCACCCATCTGAATTGCGAGACCGGCCTGGTCCGGCGTCCTCGCCTTCAGGTCGATCCACATCGCATATTGACTATCCGCCGCATTCCCGCTCGGCATGACGACTCGAGCCCGCGCTGAAATCCCTTCAAGAAACTTTGTGAGCCCCTTTGGTCTGCAGCCGCGGCAATGCAGAAAGAAGATGATCGGGAGCTGCTCTTGGAGGCTCGCGCCGCCGGTCGCAAATTCGATGTAGTCGTATCCCGCCATATGCCCCGATCCAGGAGCGAGTGGCGGACAGGGAGCCGACGGCTTCCTCGAGCGCGCAACAGGCCGCTTCCTACCCGAGGCAAGAAGAAGTACTGCTGCGCCTCCGATAAGAATCGCCGGATGCATGGGTCATGTATGTGGATTGAAGCCGCAAAAGTCGTGAGCGAAAATCGCCGACACTCGGCTCCAGGTGTACTTCACGAAGTGCGGGGAATTGATGCGACCGAGGTGATCAGGCTCCGGAAGGGGCAGCATCGACGTTCCGATCTGGGGCCACATGATCATCACGACCTTTTTGACGAACGCCTCGCGATTTGGATCTGGAATCCAATCGCACATCTGCACCTCTTCCGGCCAAAATGGGTCGGGCTCGCAGTTGTCCGAGGCGCACAGCTCCTCTTGCTTGTCCTTGGGCAGCTTGTCGAGTTCCTTTTGGAGGTACTGCTTCACGACATCCGCGGTGCCCGGCTTCCAGAACACCATGCACTCGGTGCCGTCTTTGCTGACAGCGGCTTGTGTCCCCTTCGGGGATCCCGGAGGAGGCTCACACCGCGACCAGGGCTCGCCGAGCTTCGGGCCGGTAGGAATCCTGTGCCCCTTGATGATCTTCAGACCTCCGGGGCGCGGGGGCTCTCCAGGGTCAGGCTCATCGGGACCGGGCTCAGGCGTGGGTTCTCCCCCGTTCCCATTCGGACGGGGCCCCTGGGATGATGGCTTGCTCTTCTTCTTGCCGCCTCCCAAAAAGAGCAGAGCGGCGGCGCCGGCGAGTAGAATTGGAATCATCGCTACTTCCTCAACATCAGAAGGCCAAGCGCAGCAGCGCCGACGATCAGCATGGTGTTGTCTTTCTTCTTCTTGGCCGGCGGAGCAGGCTCCACCTCCGGCTCTTCATCGACCTCGGGGATTACAGGCGGCTCTTCACCGACCTCGGGCGGCGGCGGCTCCGGCTTTGTCTCGGGAATCATCTTTGCGATGCCCATCTTCGGAGTTGCCTTCTTTTTTGGCGCGTATTTGACGGACATCCCGGCGCCTGGCTGCTTGTCGTAGAACTCCTTGTTGCGGAAGTACGTGCCGACCGCAGCGGCTGCCTCTTGGGCGCACCGGGCATTTACCAGCGCTGCTTTGAGCAACTTGAAATACTTCAGCCTGTCCTCATTGTGCTGATCGAGTGCGGTCTGCGTCGGGCAGGTGAAGTTGACCGTCTTCGCGCCATCTTTCGTCATGGTGAAGATGCCGCCCTCGTCTGGCGCTACCTTGTAGTCGCAGCCGGAGCCAAAATGCTCGTTCTGCAGCGGCCAACCTCGAGGTCCTCGATTCGGATCCGGCTGGTACGAATCCTCCCAATAGTTTTGCAGGGCCCGAGCATGGTCGTAGTACTTGCGAGCCCTGTCGATTATCCCCTGGATGGACGATCGATTCTTGGAATCGATGTACCCCTCGTCGTCGTACTTGTCGAACATCTCCTGAGCGCCATCGATGCCCGCCCTGATTTCGTCGTGGACCGGTTGCTGAACGAGTGCCGGGAGCGATGTTTCCAAATCAGGCTCGGTGCCCTTGTGGTCCGCCGTTGACTTCATCGTAAAGTACGGCCCCATCTCCATCATGATGGGGAGCACGTTCACGTACTTGTCCGTGTTTTTATACGGAGCACGGACCTCGAGCTGATCAGCCCAACTAGTTCCGCACAGACTGTCCCTGCCTTGAACCGGAGACGTCGCCTTTGGGTGCCTGATTTCGAAATCGATTTTGGGTCTGTCCATCTCAGATTTCCTTCCCTCGCAGCTTCGCCACGACTTCTCTCAGCGCAGCTGCGGCGGTTCGGATTCGATCTTCGGTCGTTCGTGATCCGAAGGAAAAGCGCACTGCCCCAGACTGCAGAGCCTCATCGGTGCCAATGGCCTCGAGTACATGGCTCTTGTCCCCCGATTTGGAGCACGCGGAGGTTCGGGAAACGCAGATCTCGTGCTTCCCAAGCTCATCACGGATGCGCCCTGCATCCGCGTTGTAGAAACAAATGTTGTTTATCCACGGGACCTTCATGTCGTAGTTGCCCTGCAAATACGACATCGGAATAGTCTTTCGGACCAGGCCCAAAAACAGAGTCTCGAGCGCCTTGAGGCGATCCCACTCCTCAGCCATCCGTCCGCAGGAGATCTTCGCAGCCTCCGCCATCCCCACGATGCCGGGAACATTCAGCGTTCCCGCGCGCATGCCATGCTCTTGAGCACCACCAGAAATCTGGCACTTCAGCGGCAGCTCGTCGGCGACGTAAAGCGCTCCGACACCCTTCGGCCCATAGAACTTGTGCGCCGACAAGGAGAGCATATCGATATTGCTCCCCACTCGCACGGGCAGCTTTCCAAACCCTTGCGTCGCATCAGTGTGAAACGCGACGCCTCGAGCATGGCAAATATCCCCAATGTCGTCGATGGGCTGAATCGTGCCGATCTCATTGTTGACCAGCATGCACGACACCATGACCGTGTCATCCTCGATTGCGTCGGCGATATCCTTCGGGTCAACGATGCCGCCTGGGCCAGGCTTCACGACCGTGACTCGATGCTCCCACTCTTTGAGGTCCCTCATCGCGTTGAGAGCAGCCTTGTGCTCAATCGACGTCGTGATGAAGTGCTTGGGCTCGTCGAACTGCTCCGCGAGCCCCTTGATGGCCAGATTGTTTGCCTCTGATGCGCCAGACGTGAAGACGATTTCCGTCGGACTACGAGCGCCGAGCAGATCGGCCATCGTCTTTCTCGAATCCGCAACTGCCTTCGCAGCCTTTCGCCCACACGAATGTTTGCTGGACGGATTCGAAAAGACCTCACAGAAATACGGAATCATCGCCTCGAGGACTCTGTCGTCCACGGGCGTCGTTGCGGCGTAATCGAGGTAGATCAGGCCCCGCTTCATGCGAGGATTCTACCACGAAACCAATCGATTTCAGGAGCCCAAACGGAGGCCGAGTTCTTCGGCTCGCTCTAAGAAGGCTCGTTTTGCCTCTTCAGGAGTAAGGCACCGTAGGCGCAGTAAATCGTCGAGTTCGGAGTGTGGAATCTCGTCTTTTCCAGGCATCAGGATCGAGCGCTCCCTCAGATACATGCGAAAGTCGCACTCCTTCACGGCTGGATGCCTGAATCCAAAACTGAGACCAAACGCCTCAAAAATCACGCGCTCGAAGTGCTTTTCGATCAGCTGGTATCCGGGGCACAGAACCTTGAGCGGTGTCGGCAGGTCGATGATGTAGGCTTCGGACCCGTCATGCATCAGACCTGACTTCTCGAGCCCTGGAATAGCCGATACATGTTCGACATACCGAGACACGAGCACCGAGTGCTCGGCGACTGAATAGAACTTTCGGCACTGCCCGCCGTATCGACACATGTTGCTGAGACCGTGAGCGATATCCTCCAGGCGAACGTCATTCACGGAGAAATCGAGAAGGCGCATCTCGACTCCGCTCATTGTGACGAACTCGTTGTTCGCGTTCTCGTAAAAATCGTTCTGAGCCGCGCGCTGGAATATATGGAGCGCTTCGTTCAGGCTCATCGATATCTGAACGTCATTGGCCATTTTTCAACCCCTTGCCGAGGGCGTCAACGAGCCCCTCGGCCATTGTGATGTGTTCTGAAATGCGGCGGGCGAAGGCGACCTCTCGTGAGGTCAGCGTTCGCCCGGAAAGTTCGTCGTCGAGAAGCTGGTTGAGCCTGTCCGCGAGTCGGCACTGGGCCTCTGACAGCTCCTCGACGAGACTGTCGCTCTCGAGCATCCTCAGCCGGCGGGTGGGGCTGAAGCGGCGTCGACGGGCGTAGCCTGTTGGGCGACTTCTTGCGACGGAAATCCAGTCTCGGGATAGTCCCGCCAATTTCGCTGCCCGATAGCGCTCCACGTTTCACGAATGATGGTCTCCAGATCCCACCCCTTCAGCGCGGTCAGGTACAGCACGCTGACTACGAGATGCTGAATACGAGACACGTTCTCCGGCTCCTCGACAATCTTGCCGACGAGCCGATACACCGTGAGCACTGACTTGCGCACGAGCGTCTGATCAGTCGCCTTCTCTACGTCCTCACGCGGAACAAACAGCGCCAGCTTGTGACCGAGGCCGCTCATGTAGTTGAGCATGTAGATCATGATGTCGCCAACAGCATCGCGCATCTCAGCCTCGAGTTCCTCCGGAGTTCCACGTATCCCCTGCTCGAGTTTCAGGTGCGCGTGGCAAAGCTCGCCAGCCTCTTCGCACATGCCCATCAGCACGCGCTCATTATCCTGCTCTCCGAAGTTGTACTTCTGCCAGTCGTATAGTGACTCTTGCAGGTCGTGAAGGGTCTCGGGCTGTAGGTTGAAGCGGTCGTTCTGCTGAGGCGTGTTCATGTGGTTACCATCCTGGGCGCGGACCCTAGCACCCTGTACATGCCATGTACAAGTTTTTGTTGACCTACCCTTGCGGCGGCGTCTAGCATGGCGAAGCGATGGCTTCAGGACCAGTCCACATCCACCCTTCGGGTCGCGGTGTCAGAGGTCGGCGAAGCCTTGTCGTGCGCGCGACAACATCCCCGGAAGAGCAGGCGTTTTTCCTCAAGATGAAAGAGGAAATGAAAGCGCCGACGATGTCGGATTTGATTCGGCATTGCTGTATTCGAATCGCAATCGAGGAAGATCTCGAAATCGAGCTACCCGAAGGGTGGCGCGCGCTCTACGGCATCGAGTCGTAGGGACTGTGGTACAATGGGCGCATGGATCCATCCCAGGTCCAGCGCTTTATCCGCGTCTACCGCGCCGCAAAAACGGCGCGACAGGTGAGGCTCGGCCATCGAAAGCTCAAGAGAATGCTCGACGATCACGGCGGGCAAACCGAGACGCTGCTCGATGCAGCCGAGCTTGTCGGGCGAGTGCAGAATCAAGAGGTTCGTGCCGAGGATGTGCAGGCAGGGGCTCGAGCTGTGGTCAATTCGATCCCTCGGGTCTATCGGGTCGTCGCTCGCCACGTCAGGAAGAATCGAGAGAATGCGGAGGCGTAGACTCTACCGCTACTCGCAGCAGCAGCAGGGACAGGAGCATCCATGGTCCCCGCGGCCGCGCATCATGGAGAGTTCGCAGCCGCAGCCGCCCCCTCCACCATCGCCATCGCCTCCGCCTCAGCATCTGATCGAGTCCGAATTCCAGCGAGGCGTGCAACAGGGGCTCGAGATGGCGATGCAGCAGCACGGGCGCGTTGTCGCGGAGGTCCGACGTGAGGCGCTCGTCGCCGTGCACAGTGATCCCTACCTCCTGATGGCGCGGCGTGGCGGATTCGACGAAGGATTCGCCGCCGGCATGCAGGCCGCTCAGCGAGCAGAGGCCCCAAAGGGCGCTCAGTTTACCTACGCCGATGTCGAAAAAGCGCGACGTCGAGGATTCGAGGAAGGAAGATCCGCAGCGCCTCGGCAGCAAGGCGGAATTCCAAACGTGGACGAGGCTCGCGTTCGAAAGAAGGCGGTCGACGACATGCTCGAGAACTGCCGCGTCATCGCGGAGAGCAATCCGAATATGGACTCAACCTCGTTCCTCAAGGCTGTCCGGCAGCGCAGCAAGAAGATCGCGTAAAAAGCCCCAGGCATAATTGCCCGGGGCTTCGCAGCGTGGACGAGCGAGGGAAGACTACGGGATGGCGCCGTGCGCACCTGCGACGACGGCAGCGATGCGGTCGAGAGCGTCCTTCACGTTGGTAGGAATGACCCCTGCCCACACCACGCCGAGCGCCCCGAGCGGCTCGTAGTCGTCCTGCCGCGTGAGCGTGGTCGGGCCTGACGGATTGTTCGCGGCCCAGAAGATGTCGCCGGTCGTGACTTCGAGGGTGAAAATTCCACCGGGCGCGACGACCACGAATGGGTCGCTTCCGGGTCCGCCGCCCCAGTTGTTACCCTGCACTCCACCGAATGATGTCGCTGCAAGCGTGGAGGTGGCGTCCACGGCAAACACTGGCACACCCGGGTTGACGCTGGCAAATGATGATTCGTGGGCGAGAACCCCCAGAGCACTTGCAGCGCTGATGTCGAAGATTGGAAACGCCGCCAAGGCGCCGACGATGAACGAAGCCTTGTCGAACGAGATGAAGTGTCCGGCCCCGTCGTTGAAGACGAAGTTCGAAACCGTATTGGCCACCGACGTTCCGACGCCCATCGCCAGATTCGTGACCTTCATCAGATTCTGGAACACGACATCGGTGATGTCGGCAAACGCCAGCGGGGTCTCTCCGCTGATGATGATGTCCGTCATGTCATAGGTGCCGGGGGGAATCGTGATGACCGGAGGCGCCTCGGGGATGAGGATTTGCTTGATCCCCGGAAGGCCCCGCATCACCTCGAGCATCGCGTCCCAGTCGTTGTACGACGTATCACTCTGCGGCGAGTTGGGGTCGAATATGAACGACTTGAGCGCCGTCTCGACCTCGAGATTGATGTTCTGTTGCTCGTATTGCATCGTCATGGCGATTTACCTCTTCGAGAGTGCGAGGACGCCAAGTGCGGCGGCGCCTGCGATCAGTAGCGTGTTGTCCTTTTTCTTCTTCTTGGCCGGAGGGGCAGGAGCTTCCTCGACCTCTTCTTCGAATTCTTCTTCGAATTCTTCTTCGACCTCGGGCTCCAGGGCTGGATCCGTCGCCGTCTCAGGAATGGTCTCGGGCTCTTCCTCGAAAAGAGGTCCATCCTCCTCGAGGATTGGCTCCTCTTCAAGATCGATCTCCCCTTCTTCCAACTCCGATTCGCCCTCTCCTGGGTCTGGAGTGGGAGTGGCGGGAACGAACTTCATTTTCTTCACGGTGACGCCGCCGCCGCCTCCTTCGTCGTCTGTGGGAGCGAGGCCATTCACCCCAAACACGCGACCTTGCTTGTGGCGCTCCTGATTGCGGAGGCGAATCGTCGCCTTCTTCGCAACTTCCTCGGCGCATCGAATGTTTCGCAAGGCAGCGCGAATCAGACGCTTCCATTTTTCACCGTCCCTTTGGTGGCCCTCATCGATATTCCCGTTGATCGGGCCCTTCGGCTGACCGCCAAGCGGCCACGCGGGGATCTGGCCGCTCCCTGGCGTCGTGAATCCGATGGACCAAAAGTTCCAGATCTGCCGCGCGTCGGCGATGTAGGCCGCGGCGCGGGCGAGCATTTTCTCGATATTGCCCCGTTGCGCGTTGGTCATCTCAGCGAGATGTTCCGCAACGAACAAAACGATGCGCTCGTGGTCGCCGAGCATCTCGTCGAGGAATTCCAGATCAAACGATTCGATCTGGCTCGGCTCGCCGAGCGATGGCAGGGTTCGGAACGCAACGTCGGTCCCCTTGTACGGGCACCGAATACGAACGTCCTTCCACCAGTTGTCCCCGCACTTGGAGATGGGCGATTGGATCGTTTGGGTCTCGGTTTTTACCCGAGGGACAATGCTGACCTCTGCCATTTGTCAGGGCACATTGTACCAGAGGGCGGGAAATTCAGCCCGCCTTTCTGGCGGCGCAAGCTCGGCAGGCCACGTAGACAGTGAAGGATCCCTGCTGCAGAGCAATCCTCTCCTCACCGTTACACACGACGCATCCAGACCTTTTCTCCGTCGTCTTTTTCTTCGACGCCTTCTTCTTCTTTTTCGACTTCTTTTTCGACTTCGTCTGCGCTGCCTGGGCTCGAGCGGTTGCAGCCGCCCTGTTCACACGAGTTCTGAACCCGCCAGGAATCCGAGCGTCGAGATAATCGCCGAAAAGACCAGCAAACGTGTTGATGAACTCTTCGGGGTCAAGGAGGCTAGGATCGATGGTCGTGGGGTCGAATGTCCCGCTCTTCGAATCGAACCCGAGGTCATACCCCTTGCGCTTGACCGGATCCGAAAGCACTTCGTAGGCCAAAACGATGTGCTTGAACTTTTCCTCGATCGCCTTGTCTCCCGGATGCTTATCCGGATGCCACTGAAGAGTGAGCTTTCGATACGCCTTTTTGATTTCCGGCAAATCGGCTTTTCTCGAGACTCCGAGGGTCTCATAATGAGTCTTCTTCTTCATGGCTGTTCTCAGCCTAAAATTGTGCGAATCCGCGGTCAAGGTTCGACGGAAACTTCCGGGTGGCTAGCCCTCGACCGGCGCACACGAAGAAGCGCGAGGCGCGCACCTAGGACTCGTCTTCGCCGAGCTGTGCGCGAAGCAATCTAATCTCCTGCCGAGCTGCGTCGAGCTTGGCCTCGAGCGTCGCCAGAGACTCCTCAGCAGCGCGCTTCAGAGCTAACGCCCCATCCCTCTCCTCTTCGAGAACGTACACCCTGGCGACCGCCTCGTTCGCCAGGCGATGCAGTGAATCGACGAGCCGGTCGCGCTCCTTCTCGAGTTCGTCGACACGCCTTTGAAGACGGCGCGCGAGCATTCTTTGGATCTCCAATTCACCGTTCGCCACAACCGGGACATTCTGACACATCCCCGCGCGAAATTGCCCCGTCTTGAAGCGTAGGCATACTTCTACGCCATTATGCGACACCCACCCAGATGGAGTTGAACGCACACATCCGCTATGGCAACCTCCGTCCATGGAAGAAGAGAACCAAGAAGACCGCAACGTCGTCGCGGCGCTTCGCTACTTCACTACCGGAGACCCCGAATGTGCAGTCTGTGAAAAGCGAGCAACAGTCGTCCGAGTAACGACCACGTTGACGCGAAAAATGCTCATCACGATGATGTGCGAAAAATGCAGCGCAGAAGAGATCGATGGAGTGCTCGAGCGAAAAGAAATGCAGCCGTCCCCCGACGGAACGCACCTCATCAGTCCGGCCCTCGCCGCGGCAACCGAGGAAGCCCTCCAGAAGGCTGTCGACCATCAACGCGAAGAGTTCGAGAGAAAGAAGAAGCGTCGGGAAAAGAAGAAGAAAAAGAAGGCGAAGGAAGCTGCGAAGAAGAAGTCGAAAAAGAAGTCGAAAAAGTAGCCTTACGAGAACCCTACGCTCTTGCCTTGAAAATCCGCGTAGGCCGTTCCATCCTCGACGAGTCCGGTCCCCTCCACGGTAAATGCGGCGGCATCTGCGTCGAGAAGATTTTGGAGATTATCTCCTTCCGTGGTGGGGAGTACGCGGATCTCCAAACACATTTCGGCGCCGGTGGGGCCGTCTTGAACGTAGGCGCCGGTAAACTCGAACGCTCTGCTTGCCTCCGGCACTCCGACTGGATCAATCCAGGTTCCAGCGGGGCCGCCGTAGAGGATTTGGCCGTCCATTTGATCGTGCAAATCCATGATCAGGGCAAGAATCTGCTTCTCGGTATGGACAACTCCAGAGCCGTCTGCGGATCCGATTTGAAGAGCGTGTACGATAATGGGCATGGATCGCCTATGGGGACTGGCGAACAAGCTTCGGGTCTTCGCGCACAAGTTCATTCCCGTTACCACCGGCGGTGCCCCCGAGAGGCCGATTCTCTCCGGCCAGCGCCGTGGTGCCGAACGCCATGACGTCGGTCTCGCGCAGGTCGCCTGGGATCGCCGTGGTGGCGAACGCCATGACGCCGGGCACTCTCAATCCGCCGGGTAGAAATGCCATGACGCTCCTACGCGACCACCGGAACGGTGCCGTTCCACGGCAGAATCAGGTCGTTGACCTGAATGAACAGATTGGTCCCCGCCACAGGGTACGTGTCCCCGGTCGCGTTGCCATCGATACCCCACCACATGTCAAAAAACTCGGCATGCCGCCCCGCGAAGCCGGGGAAGAGAGAGGCTACACCCACCGGGAAGAAGCCGTAGTCGTTGTCCACCTGATTGGCGGAGACGAAATTCTGGCCGCAGGGTTGCCCATTGAACCCCTCGCTCGTCATGTAGATCCCCGGAGGCTTGGAGGTCGCCTGCGGGTTTTGCTGCACAGGCGAGGTCCCATTGTATTGCGGCGAGAACACGCGGGTGTCGATATCGTGCAAGCCTGCATAGGTAGCCTCCGCCCCGCCGGCACCACCGGTGGATTGATCGACGGCCATCATTTTGCAGATGATCTCCGGCGAACTCATGCCCGAAACCGGATTCTTGAGCCGTTCGAACATCCAGAACCCGCGGATCTCGTTGGCGTTGAACCATGCGACCCGGGTTACCTCCCCGTCCGTGCTCACCATAGTCGAGAACACCCAAGCTTTTCCGGAGTTGTCGTTGGTGCCCCACCCCCACTGTTCGTTCTCCACGAGCCATGATTCATCTGGCGCGGTGGGCCTGGCGTTCGCCGCCCCGCCCGTGAAGCCAGCGCCGCCTGAGAGCGTGGGCCGAGAAATGTAGACCCGCGGATGACCACCCTCGTCGTTGCTATTCGTCCGGCAGATGATCAGGACCTCGAGGTCGATGGTCGTGTTTTGCAGCACGGTCCACGCAAAGTTCGGCGTCCCGGTATTGATAGCCCAGAGAACGTCCGCGATGGTGCTCCAGTTGTCGCCAGATCCAGTACCGGGAGTCGTACCGTTACTCGAGGACTTGACCGACCAAAACGCCGTCGCCACGAGCGCGTCCTTGACCTGGAGCAGCAACTCCTTCCGATCATTCGTTGGCTGCTCGCCGTCGTTACTTGGCGTGAATCCGCCATCCAGAGGAACGACGTTGTTGACGTTGAACGTGTAGGCCTTATCGAGAACTGGGAGTGGCATGATGATGCTTCCTTTAGAGTACTAGAGGCGTGGTGACGCCGTCCCAGGGAAAAACGATATCCCCGAACTGGACAAACTGGAGGGGGCTCGCACCCCTTGGATAGGCGGTCCCGTTGGGTCGAAGCTCAGGCCCCCACCACAAATCGAACATCTGACCGTGACGCCCTATGAATCCGGTTGCCATAGATGCCACATTGATGGGTGACAGGTGAAACTCCTGGTTCAGCTGGTTTACACCGTCTTGGAGATCACCTTGCTGTCCAATAAGTTCAGACACGCTTCCGAACCCCTCGCCCGACATAAAAAGCCGCACGTCGCCAATGCCCGTTCGAATCGAACGCATTCTGGCCGTTCCCGTGTTCAGCACGTCGTAATCTGGAGTCCTGGCGTTGTTGACGTTCCCGTTTTGCAGAACCCCGCAGACGAACTTCTCGCCCCATCCCGTGACCGGGTTCTGCACGGTATCGAAAAACCAAAAGCCAATCGGGCTGTTGTTGTAGAGGACCAGGACGCGCGTACATTGGCCGTCTGTGGACTGCCACACGTTGAACACAAAGCTGCGAGCAAGGACCCCGGAGTCTCCGCCTCCCCAACACCCCTCGATGCCGAAAGTATTGCCGCTGTTGATCTGCACTTGGTCGGTCGCTGTGGGCGGCACAGTGATTGAGCCGTCCGTACCACCGTTAGCAGCGCCGAACCCTACCTCACTTATGAAAACGTCGAACACCGCACCGTCGCCGTTGTTGGCCCCCTCATGGTTGAAGAGGACGGAAAGCCCGCTGCCTCCCACGTTCGCCTGCTTCATCACCAGCCACGAGTGGTCCTGAGCAAATCCGATCTGGCTGCACCGCAGGTCCGTGATCGGGTCCGTGATCAGGTCCGTCCCGCTCATGTTCGAGGTGACAAAATCGCTCGAGCCCTCCACCGTCCATGGGTTCGAGGCAAAGTTTTTCATCGCCTCCTTGATCCCGTAGAACAGGTTGCGTTGGTCGTTCCCAAAATCCTCATTATCCGTGCGGCCTGCACTGTCCGCAAACACGCGGTTGTTGAGATTGGTTTGCCAGGTCTTGACGAGAACAGGGAGGGCCATGGGTCAGTTCCTTATCTACGACTCACCCCAGAGGACGGCTTCGATTTCGAAGGTCGCCGTCCCGGCGTCGTTCTTGGTGATTCGCCCGTAGAGGGTGTCGAGTTCGAGGGCGCTTCCGTCGTCGCCCATGAGGGTGGCCGGGTTGCGGTCGGTGTACTGCGTGCTCGGATCCTTGTTGAGCGCGCTGTAGACCTGGACCGTGCGCAATGAGTCCCGAAAAAACTGAACATTCGCGTCTGCACACACGCCGGTACCTGTTACCACGCGGAGGAACTGCGATGTGACGTAGCCAGCGCCCGCGGCGATCGTGAAATCCGCCTGGCCCGCCGGTCCTACAGCTCCCGTAACGATCGGAGAGCCTCGATTATCGAACGTCCTGGCGACGTTTCCAGCTGCAGCCCCCGCCGGATTCTCGAGCGCGAACGCTTCGATTCCGCTCGAGTTGGCTATCAGGGTAGCCGCGCCTGTGATGTTCGTGTGTTGCCCCTGGATCTTGACGGTATCGCCGTTGTTGAGGGTCAGAATCGCGGTTACGACCACCTCCCCCTCTCCGGCCGCCGCCGAAATGTAGGTGGAGCCTCTGGCTCCGATGACCTCCGCAAAGCCGGCCCCAGAGTTGACCATGATCCGGCCGCGAGCGGTGGCCGCCCCTGGCGGCGTCATTGTGATCCGGCCAATGACCAGGACCTTGGTTCCGCTGACGCCGACCCAGGTAAAATCGGGTGCTGGCGTCGCGTGGGTGAACTGGGCAGTGTCGATCTGCCGGTTCGTTCCCAGAGGGATGTCGGTCCAGCCGGGGGCGGCCGTCACCGACGTGCCCCCGGCTGAATCGTAGGCGTCCATCGACGGGAGCGCGCCCAACTTCCCGTCGACGTAGTCCTTTGTCGTGAGGTCGTCACCAGCTACTGGTGTCGCCCCCTGCGTTCGAGCAAATGCTGAATCGACAGAATTACGATGCTGGACGACCCCAGAGCTGTCCTTAACTCTGGGCCCGCCCTTGCCGAGCGCGACGTCACTGGCAACGCCAGTTTGTCCGTAATTCTTAGACATTCAGCTGCCTATCACCTAGGCGGTGACGTAGTAGTACACGTTGATTACTGCGACGCCGGCGGTGGACGCAGAGCCGCCAACCGTAGCGCTGACCACTGCCGCGGCCACAGTCTCCGTGTTTTCTCCATCGCACACGTACACATCGGCGATGGTTGCATCGCTGAGTGATGTGCCCTGTACTGACACCGCACCAACGAGTACATCGATGTCTGCTGCCGCATCAGTGAATGCGGTAGTGACGTCGACCTCGGTCTTCACGACTCGAGAGTTCGCCAGGAGGGTTGGTCCGGTGACCGTTGTACCCTGATCCGTGAAGGTGACCGTGAAGGTCGCTCGAATCATCGACGCGTTCACATCGAGCTTGGCAGCCGTGACACCTTGTGCCGCGAGCTGAGCCGTGTCGATGGACAGGGCCACGATATCGAGCGTGATGACGCTCGCTGCCACCGTCACGCTGATGCGCGCCGAGTCGTCGAGCACGTTCATCGTGACGGCGCCGGTGCCGGCCGAGCTGAGGAAGCTCGAGCCGCCGGACGGAACCGCCACAGCGTCGTTGACCGACGTGACGCCGGCAGCGGTGCTGCCGATCAGCAACATGACCGGGTCGTTGGTATCGACAACCGCGGGGTCTGCCGATGCGATGTAGATGCCGTCTGCGGCCGTGCCTTCTTGGATGCTGATCACAGACCCCGACTGATCGGAGCCCGTCGCCCAGTCAGCCGGACGTGTGAGCGCCACAGCTGCACCGTTCCACACCCACACACCATTTTCTGAGGGCGTACCGGTGTTTCCGGTCAGCACGATCCGGTCGCCAACCGTCATGGTAATGCCGTCGATGGTTGCACCCGGGGCAGTGATCGTCACCGCGGTGGCCGAGAGGGCGACCGCCGCCTCTTTCCAGGTGACGCTGAGCGCCACGAGGTCGTCGACATACTTCTTCGTTGCCGCCATCGCATCGGCGGTCGGCGTTGCGACCTCCATTGTGACAAGGGCAGTGTCGGCGGCGTTACGGGTTTCGAGCGTGGTTGCACTGGTAGCTTTGATTCCGGCTCCGTTCTTTCCGAACTGGAAGCTCGCGGCACCTGCGGTTTGGCAAAAATTAGCGGACATGATGTTTTGTTTCCTTTCCTGGTGTTACGGCAGCAGTCTTGGGATTGTTTGCACGGTATATGCGATTCCCGATTGAACCCCGGTCCCGCTGCCAACGAGCCGGAGGAGTACGTTTGGGCCCGACGACGCCGCCTGCGGCGTAATGTCTGTGATGGGCGAGTCAGAGTCAGATTGCAGGCAATCGAAACCAGTGAGACCCACACCTGTGGGGCTCACTCCGAACATGAAGTGGTAGGAGGTCGACTCTCCGTCAACCTTCGAAATCGAAGCGTGAACGACAATACAACCATCAGTCGTGATCGATCCGACGGTGATGTCAGTCGTCACGTTATCGAGGAACGCCTGAGTCAGGGGAGCCGCGGCTCCTCCTGGGATATTCACCGTTGCAGTATTGCCTGCGCCCGCGACGTTCACTCCGGCGCCGGTGAAATTGTAGATCTGGGTCGATGCTACGATCGTCCCACCGTTTTGCTGGGTTTCCGGAAACCCCCCACCACCTCCGCCGCCCAAAAAGAGTTGCCAGTTCGCACCATCTGATTTCAGGAGTGCGGATGCCTCGTCCGTATTCAAGACGAGTGTGGCAGATCCATCGATGGTCTGGCCGGCGAACCCGGAAATCGTCACCGCGTTCGTCGAGCCGTCTGGCGCCTTGATGTAGACCGTATTCCCTGGAATCTGCCTCGCGTCGGGCAGCTCGAGCAATACCGGATCGACCGACGTATCCGCGACGACCAAATCGTCGTCTAACGTCAGGATCAAATTCCCATCAACGCTCCGGGAGCCTCTCGGATTGTTGATGTTGTTTTGCTGGTACTGCTCGGTCACCGCGCCGGAATCTCGAGGTGAAAAACTGCCCTATTCTACCAGAATTTGCCCGTTTCCGGACATTGGCGCGCGTGGTACAATCGCCGTCAACATGAGACACCGCGAGGCATCCATCGTCTTGTTCACAATCTATGGCTGCCCGTTCTGCCAGAACTCGGTACGCTTTTTGAAGCAGAACAATTTGCCGTTCAAAGCGATCAACATCGGCAACAACGCGCAGATGATGAAGAAGCTTGCGGAAACGACCGGTTGGCCGACTGTGCCGAAGATCTTCGTGCAGGGAAGATTCGTTGGCGGGTACAACGAGCTGATGGATATGGCGAATTCCGGCGAGCTGGCACAGAGGCTTCAGCAGCCGATGGCCTGAGCGCTCTATTCCGAACCGAAAACGGTCTCGCTATTCCTCGACGTCGCCCACCAGCGCGTCGAGTTTTGCGTCAAGCTCTTCGGACTTGGCCGCGCGACCTTCCTCTTCGTTTTCGAGGTAGTTCATTCCGTTGTATCCGATGGTCGCCACACCTGTTGCGATGAGCGCGAATCGGAGCGGACGAGGCAAATCTTCCTTCGCCTTGTACCCCGCGTAGATCATCAGGGGGCCGACCCCGAACACGTCGAGCAGCCGAATGAGCTGCGTCTTTTCGTGCTTGTCCACGCCGCCATTTTACCACGTAGAATCTCTTGTTGCACCGGTCACGGAGAGGGTGTATAGCTCCCATCCGAGGCATTCTCATGAACGCTCTGAACCACACCGTCCTTCCTGTCCTTACTCGCTCCGCCCTTCGCGGAGGACTGGGTACGGGAGGGCGAGGTTCATCGCTCAGTAGTACCTCTTCATCGTCTAGGAGAGCCTAGTCCACCCAGGGCTAGGTTCGGCTCTGGGGTTCTATGCCCCGGTAGCTCAGATGGAAGAGCATCGGATTTCTAATCCGTACCGCGCAGGTTCGAGTCCTGTCCGGGGTGCTACTGAGCGGCAAAAGAGGCCGCTCCACATTCGAATATGGAGGGGTGGCCGAGTGGTAAGGCAGCGGCCTGCTAAGTCGTCGTCTGCGTGAGAGCGCAGCGTGGGTTCGATCCCCACCCCTTCCGCCATGGAAGGCGCCGCTAAATGGTTGGCAACCGGATTCGAAACCCGGGGTGGTGTCACAGCCAGGGGTTCGATTCCTCCGCCTTCCGCCAATTCTGCCCGAGAAGTGTTTTTGGCTGCACGTCGCATTGCCTATGCGAAAGGACGGGTTCAAATCCCGTTTCGGGCTCCAATTCTCAAGCGCCAGAAGTGTTACCTGGATGCACGCCTGATTTCCAATCAGGGGGTACGGGTTCGAGTCCCGTTTGGCGCTCTCAGGATACTGTCGTATCCTTGCCCCCATGCTCCATCAAGCAGACGATTCGTCATTCACCCAAGAGGTGCTCCAGTACCCAGGGCCGGTGCTCGTCGACTTCTACACCACCACCTGCCAGCCATGCCGGCAGCTCGAGCCCGAGCTTCGCTCGCTGGCGACGCAGATCCCCGGAGTCAAGGTGGTGAAGGTGGACTGCGGTCGCGCCCCGAATGTTGCCGCGCACTTCGGAGTGAGATCTGTCCCTGTCCTGATCGGGTTCCAAAACGGAGAGGCGGTGCAACGGGTGAATGGAAAACCCCCGCTGCCACGCCTCCGCCAGCTGATGCAGTCACTGCTGTAGGTTCTACTTCTTCTCGGCGGCCTTCTCGTCAGCCTTGCCGGTCTCGTCGGTCGCCGGGACCTCGACGACTTTTGCATCCTCAGCCTTTTCGGCGGGCTTTTCCTCAGCCTTTTCCTCGGCCTTGGCATCGGACTTTTCCTCAGCCTTGGCGTCAGCCTTTTCCTCGGCCTCTTTACTGTCGCATGCGGGCACGAGACAGATGGCCAAAACGAGTGTCGTGATGGTGTTTCGCATCGGCGCAGTCTACCATAGGCGACTACGCGGCCACCTCCCCCTGATACGAAGCCGCGATTCTCTCCGCGATATCGCGGTTGTGCTTTTCCATGTCCCATATCAGCTCATGTTCGCGCCCTTCTTCGAGCATCGACCGATGGAAGTCTCGAATCGGAGCCGGAGGATTCTTCCTATGCATCCTCCCCCGCAGGAAGGCTCGGAGCGTGTAGAGGCCGGTCATATGGGTTGCGTATGGAACGGGCCAAAAGCTGTCCGACCATTTTCTTCCCAATCCACGGGATTCGCACCACGATTTCCACGATCCAGAGCGATAGGCTTGCTCGCCAGTCTTGATGTCCTCGACCAGCTTTTCGGTATTCACGTTTTCCATTGTTCTTTTCCTTCATTTGAGTAGCCGCAAGCGCCTTGTGGCCTTGCGCAGTTGTTTGGTTGGAGCCATCGGCACCACGCCGATGGCCATCAGTGCGCCGCACCAAGGCTCGTCCGGCTCTCGGACGGCCTTGTGCGGCACCTGAAGCTCGAGCAGCCGGCGCTCCACAGCGTGGAGACCAGCTTCGTCGTCGACGCCCAGGGCGACGGCATGCGTCCCCTCGGGAAGTCCTCCTGGGGCGCTCTCGCCGGCAGCGTGGATGAGCTGCGCTGCGAGAACTCCACGCGGGAGATCACTCCTGACGATGCAGAAGTGCGTGAGATGAGCGGGCTGAACGGGAATCGAACCCGCGGCCTCCTCGGTGCATACCCTCGGCGCTCTACCTACTGAGCTATCGGCCCGTTTGGATTGACTGTCATGCCATGACGGGAATGATGGTAGGCACGGGGCCGATAGCTGTCAAGGGGCTCACTTGCTCACTTGCGACCGCGCATCATGAGCAGGCCGACTGCGGCGGCGCCGATCAGAAGCGGAGCGGCCGACGACTTCTTTCGGGTGCTCGTTTTGCCCGACGTCGCTCGAGTTGGCTTCCTCATTACTCGAACGTGTGCTGCCCGAGTCGGCGAAAGGGTCATCCCCTTCACGCTTGAGGTCACAACCTGAATCGGGTCAGGCGGGGCCGGCGGCTCAGGGTCGCCAAGTATGGATGGGCCTTGATGCGCAGCGATTCCCATCGACTGCTTTCCTTGCCCAAATTTCTTGTCCAGGTTGAAGAACTTTTCCGGAGTCGTATCGTAGCGATTCGAAAGCACCAGGCGAATCGCCTTGTCAACTTCCTCGCCGGGGATGACGTCCCGATAATCGACGCGCTTCCAGTCCCCCGACTCGAACATTGCCGTGACACACTTTTCCCAAAGCTTGTGCTGCTGTGACCCCTTCTTGATCGACTTGAATCGAACCTGGCCGGTTCCGTCAGCGTTCGTGCTGTCATCGAGGTACATGCACTTTGGTGAGCGAATCATCGCGTCCTGGCGCTCGCGCAGGTTTCGAAGCGCCTGCACCGGTGTCATACTCTCCCACCACTCTTCTTCTGTCTTCAGACTCTCGCCGTGCTGGAATGTTTTCCATCCAAGCATCTTGTGCAAATGCGCGACGAATGCGCTCTTATGACCGTCACCTGGAGGAGTGCGCCAGCGATGCTCCTCCTTTTTTCCGGCAAGTTTGTGGGAGCAATTCGAACTTCCGGAATCGCAGCTCGAGCAGTTGTACTTCAAGCCAGGAATATCAGATAATTTGAGAGGCTCACTCCTGTCGATGCGCCCAGCAACCATCGACCATCCACCAAACGCTTCGAGTCCGTAGTGATATGCGGCGGCGGCGTAGTCCTTCCACATATCGATCAGCTTGTCAGTGTTGACTGCGAACGTCAGCCCGGAATCGCCTTTGATGGCCTGGCTCCAAAGCTGAGAAGCAACCGACCTCGTGATTGGGAAAAAGTCGCCATAATCCTTGACTGACCCGCCGGCGGTCGTACTGAGCGACATGGCCCCATGCAGATTCATGGTCCCAGGGACGAACCCCAGGCCAGGCATTTGCTCCGGCGACTGGTTACCGGTCTCGAATAGCTCTGACCATACGAGCCATGCCGAAAAACAGTCATCATCCGGGTCGTATTTTTGGTGCTGAGCAACGAAATCGCCTGCATTTTTCGCGGGGTAGCGAGGCGAGAAGGCCCACTCCAAATCAAACTTTCCAGGCATGAGCTTTTTTTGCAGCTCCTGACACATCAACGTGTCAGCCTCGGGCGTCCACTCGGCCATGGGCAAACCATACGACCGGGCGATCCTGTCGAGTTCCGATCTCCTCCTTTCGGCCTGCTTCTCCCTTACCGATGAGATGATGCTCGTAATAATCTTGGCAACCTCGAAAATGATCTTGATAATCCATCCAACAATCGGGATCCACGCGATGGCGTTGACCGCGAGTTCGATCGTCTCCATCACCGTGCTCAGGGTGTCCATCACCCGCGACACCATCGCAAGCGTGTCCTTGAAGAGCAGCTTTACGAACTTGAGCGAACTCTGAAAATACCCCCACGCCGTGGCGACCTGGGTGACGCAGTTTCGCATGGCGCCAAAGACTGAATATCGACCAAGCTCTTGGATGGCAATGGACCCCGAATCCATCGAGAACAGGTTCTGATAGGCTGGGTCAGTGCGAAAGAATTCGACCGTCGAAAGGGCGGGCAGCTCGTTTTCCCAGCTAAAGGGATCGCTCTCCCGCGCCCATCCGGAAAAGACCCCGGCGTTGTCCCTGATTTGGTCCTGCGAAAAAAGCACGCCTCATTCTACCTCAGAATCGAATTCGGAGATAACCTCCCACATTCGCCCACAGAACCGCCCGAACACGGCTTCTCCAGGGGGCTGGCACAGCGAGACCCAGTTCGGTCAAGAAAAATCGACACCGGCGCTTGACAGGGCCTGAGCGCTGGCGTACAGCTAGCCGTGGCCCTTGGCAGGCCAAACCATTCAGGTTCACGCCATGAAGAAACACTCCACAGCAACGACCAGCACGACGACCGCCCACGCGGCCGCCGATGTCTGGTTCGTGGCCATTATGGCCACATGCCCGTGTTGAGAGTTTCCCGGCGTTCGAACGAACACAAGTAGACGCCGGGGACCCCGGACGGGAAGCCAGCGAAGGCAGCCGCCGCAAACATGCGCCGGTGTAGCTCAATTTGGTAGAGCAGCTGATTTGTAACCAGAAGGTTGGGGGTTCGATGCCTCTCACCGGCTCCAAAGTTCCACTACTGACCCCTAGATCGAAAGGAGAATGACCAATGCCGACGCAAAACGATGCCGACGCGGATGATGATGCGGCAGCCGCCGCGAACTCCCGCCGCGTTGAGGTAATGGCAACCTTCCTGATTGTCGATCAGGCCCCACGGGTTCGATCCCCGTACGCGGCGCCATCTGGGGCGATGGTAGTAGCGGGAACACACCTGGTTTGCACCCAGGAATCCCGGGTTCGAATCCCGGTCGCTCCACTGAGAGGCGCAATGCCCAATCCACTTTCAACTCGAAACCAGCTCTGGCGAGGCTGTACGAACTCCACTTCGTACAGGTCGCGCCCTGGTGGCACTGCTGGACTCCAAATCCGGCGGGCAGAGTTCGATTCTCTGGCGGCCTGCTCTTTGGGCAGGTGGCCGAATGGTAAGGCGCCGGATTGCAACCCCGGTATTCGTCGGTTCGATTCCGACTCTGCCCTCTGTAAGGTCGTGAGGCCCACGATGCTCCCCCGGATCGGGGAGCACAGCCTCATGCCCGGTTAGTTCAGAGGCCAGAACGGCGGTTTTACATGCCGCGCGTCGGGGGTTCGAATCCCTCACTGGGCACTAGAAAGTCAGACCCATGAACGAAGACTACGACATTACCTACTCGGCCTGTGGCCCAGTAGGTTGGGGCAGCCGCCTGATAAGCGGAAGGGCGCTGGTTCAATTCCAGCCAGGCCGACCATTTTGAATTTCACCACACCTGATGCGGGATAGCTTAGTTGGTAGAGCGCCGGGCTCATAACCCGGAAGTCACGGGTTCGAATCCCGTTCCCGCTACCATTTGAAGCGCAGTGCGTCGAACTTGCCCGATCGAATGCCGGGCGGAAAAGGAAGAAGAGAAAATGTCACGAGGAGCACGAGCTTACGCAAACATGACTTCGGCGCGGAACACTCCACAGACCGAAAAGGCGCATCGAGACCAGCGGAAGAATAACGCCGGTGGATACTCGTTCGTCGTGGACAAGTGGTGCCGACTCGAGCGGTTCCTGATTCTGGGAGCCGAGGGTGGAACCTACTACGTGAACCAGCGCAAGCTGGTACGCGACAACTTCACCTCCCTGCAGGAGTGCCTCGACGAGGACGGCGTGAAGACCGTCGAGAAGATCGTCGAGATCTCCCACGGGGGACGTGCGCCCAAGAACGACGCAGCTATCTTCGCGTTGGCCGTGGCCGCAGGCCACGACAGCGTCAAGACGAAGCACGCCGCTCTCGAGGCGATGCCCAAGGTCTGCCGAATCGGCACGCACCTGTTCGACTTTCTGAGCTGCGCTCAGGAGTTTCGAGGGTGGGGCCGCGGCCTCCGACGCGCTGTAGCAGAGTGGTACCTCAACAAGGACGCTCACAAGCTCGGGCTGCAGGTCGCCAAGTACCGGCAGCGAAACGGCTGGACGCACCGAGACGTGCTCCGAAAGTGCGGCGGCGAGGTTTACGGCGACACTCACCAGGCGATCCTTCGTTGGGTCGTGTCCGGCATCGACGGTATGGGCGAGCGGACGGTGAAGCGTGGGGATTCCGTGAAGGTCTACCCGGCGCTCGATCCAGAGTCGTTGCCGCGGATCATCCTCGGCTACGAAAAGGCCAAGGCAGCTTCGAGCGCTCGAGAAGCAGCGCAGATCGTTCGGGACTTCCGTCTCACTCACGAGATGGTGCCCAGCGAGTTCCTCAAGTCCAAGGACGTGTGGGACGCACTGCTCGAGAGCATGCCGATCGGGGCACTCGTTCGAAATCTCGGTCGCCTGACGGCGAACGGGAATCTCGAGGCGTTTTCCGAGGGGCAGAAGCTGGCGGTGGCAAAGCTCACCGATCCAGTTGCCATCAAGAAGTCTCGACTCCATCCGCTCGGCGTCCTCAAGGCGCTCAAGCAGTACGCGATGGGTCAGGGCGGAAAGGGCAAGCTGACCTGGAAGCCTCAGGCGAAGGTTTCGACCGCGCTCGAGGACGCGTTCTACCTGGCGTTCGATGCAATCGAGCCAACCGGGAAGAACATCGTGGCCGCACTCGACGTTTCTGGATCGATGGGAGGCCTGAACAACGCAGGCTTCGAAGGCTGGTGTGCAGGCATGGAGGGGATCTCCCCGATGTGCGCAGCTGCAGCGATGGCAATGGTCACGGTTCGTTCCGAGCCGAACCACGAAATCCAGGCCTTCTCGCATACCCTCGTGCCGGTGGACATCACCGAGCGAGATCGACTTGCGACCGTCGTTCAGAAGATGGGGCGCATCCCCATGGGCGGAACCGATTGCTCACTTCCCATGAAGTGGGCGATGCAGGGAAAGATCCCGGTAGACGCATTCTACGTCTACACGGACAGCGAAACCTGGGCAGGCCGCAATGGTCACCCGCACCAGGTGCTCGAGCAGTACCGGCAGAAGATGGGGCGCGACGCAAAGCTCGTCGTGGTCGGAATGACCGCGACCGACGTGAGCATCGCCAACCCCAACGATCCAGGAATGCTCGATGTGGTCGGCTTCGACACTTCGGCGCCGGCCGTGATGGCCGACTTCACCCGACAAGGGTACGGTCGATAATCGAATGCCCCGCGAGGGCTTGACAGCTTTCGCGGGGCATGCAACCTTCCACCATACTTTCCTGGGCCGAACGCAAGAGGATTATCGCACTGTTCATGCTCCGACGGGCTAGACCCGTCAGAACTCCTCCGGCACCCAACTTGCCCCTGAAAGTATCTATCGCCAGGTCGCCCAAATCGGTGGGCAAACTCCCGACCTCACCATCTTGCCCGCAAGGGCCGAACGCGGATCGGTTATCGTAGGTTCGACTCCTGTACCTGGCACTATTCGGGCCGAAGTCCGAGGGTTATCGTTTCATGCACAACCAAAGCCCTCAGATACCAACTTGCCTGAGTAACTAATGGGTGACGTAGCTCAGTTGGCAGAGCAACGTAAAACGCGACTTTCACCAACTTGCCCCACTCGGGCCGATAGATCGTCGTTATCGCATTCGGAGCCGTAGGTCGCTGGTTCGATTCCAGCCGTCACCCCCACTCCGTTCCTGAAAATCGAAGAGTTCATTATGGCGCCTGTGGTGTAGTGGTAGCACGTTCGCAACAATTTCCTCTTTCACCAACTTGCCCTTTCGAGGGCCGATAGATTGGGGTTATCGCACTCTGTCCAATCAACAGGAAGCTCCGGTTCGAATCCGGACGGGCGCCCCATGAGGGCCGAAAGCATCGGGATTATCGCTTGTAACGAATCAAACTCCCCTTGCAACAACTTGCCTTCAGCAGTATTCTCTCCCTGGTTCAGTCATGAACACGCAGCTCACAGAACTCGAAGGAGTCGTCATCGACGAGTCCCACCATATTCCATATGTGGTGTGGAGTTCGGCGGTTGAGCGCCTGGTTGTGGCCCAGGATGTCGCGGGTTCGAATCCCGTCACACCACCTACTTCTCCGGGGGAGCGGTTTACGGCGCCCTTGCGGCTGCGCAGCTATCAGATTGATGCGCTGCGACAGCTGCGAGGGCGACCCGTATTCCGCCCCGTGGTAGCTCAGCTGGTAGAGCGCCGGCCTGAAGAGTCGGGCGTCGCAGGTTCGATCCCTGCCCGCGGGACTACGCTCAAGCTCAAACTGTAGCTCGAGACTTCGCCATCTGGTTGAGGTCTCGAGCAGCACTGGTTTTGGGCCGGTAGCTCAGTTGGTTAGAGCGAGTGACTCTTAATCTCTAGGTCGTGGGTTCGAATCCCACCCGGCTCTCCGGTCTTCACCGCAGGTAGCTCCTGTGGGCTCGGATCAACCCGGTCGAGGTCGCCCCTCGGCCGGGTTCCGGGTTGACGTTTTCGGGCCCATAGCTCAACCTGGTAGAGCAGCGGACTTTTAATTCGCGGGTTCTCGGTTCGAATCCGAGTGGGCTCTCCATGCAAATCGAAAACGAGTTCCGCGAGCTGATCGAGCACCTCGAGCGAGAGGGCGCTGTAGGCCTCCAGTGCTTCCTCAAGCACGCCGAGCCCGAACATGTGCCCGAGCGCTTCCGAGGCGCTCTCGGCTTCTGGAAGACGCTCTCAGGGCCATCTCGCAACCTGATGATCGACGTGGCCCAGGGTCGTCGCACCAAGAAGCGATTCTAGGGCAGCAGCCCCATCTTCTCCGCATCTTCGCGGGCCAGCCAGCATCGGCCCTCGTCGTCGTAATCGACCAGGATGGCTCGGCTGATCGTGACATCGCGGCCACCAATCTGAAAAACAACAATCTCGTCGTTTTCCCCAACGATCAGCTCATACTCGCACTGAACGACCTCGCTGGTGCCATCGTTGCCCAACTATGACGCCTTCCTCTTTTCAGCTTTCTTGAAGCGATTGTAGAGATACGTGTCGACGACGAGGGCGCCTATTCCGAGCGCCAAAAGACCGCCACGCTCAGCCTGATTGAGCCTACGTGTGCGCGTCGCCGCCCAAATCATCAACGGAGAACCGATCAGAAAGCTCCACAGCTCAGTCTTCTTGTGCAGGCGCACCTGCTCCGGGCTGACTACGACAGACCCGTCAGGAAGCTCCTTCGGCGGCTTGCTGGCCACTAGCCAAATACCTGGGCGTACTGGGCCAGAGTGAATGTGGGACTCGGCTCTTCTTCGGCTGCGCCCACGGGGCGGAGGTTCCAATTCATGTCCAGCGGCTGCATGACGGCGACACCCGCATGAACCCATGAGCACGCTAGGTATTCGCCCGGCAGCACGCATCGGCCGGGGATGATCGTGTCCGAGATGTCCATGTCTCCACCGGGATCCGTGAATGTCGCCGCGGAAATCGTGAACGTATTGTTGAGCTGGACGAACCCGAACCCCGCAGGGTTCGATGACGGACGCACCCTGAACAAGCGAAGCTCAATGGTCTCGCCCACTCCGGGCGCGACGACGCCGGACCATGAGAGCCGGCTAAGCGCCAGGATTCCTGGAATTCGGACTCGCTGATACGACGCGGTCGTTCCCGGGGGCACAAGCGCCTCGGTCTGTCGAAAGTCAAAGCTCTGAATCTCGAGCGACGACGGGTTCCCGAAATCGTTGATGGCCTCTTGTTGGTACTGCTGAGTCATGACCTCTCTCTTTCTGGACTTAGGTCGTCTGAGAAACGGCGATCCAGTTGTCGAATCCATTCGACCTGAATGTCGTGACGATATTGTCGGTGCCAATGACGAGGGTGATTCCGGCCGAAACGATGAACGAGTCTCCCGGTGAACCGGTGATAGTCAGCGGGTTTGAAGACGCGTTGCCGGCCACGATTGCAATCTCCGCATTCGGCCCGGCCGTTCGAGCTGGAGGCAGGACTACGATACCAGCGACGTTGGCCGTATCGAAGGAGGCCAGCTGCGACTGGGGTCCAAGCACCTGGCTCGGAGACGGAAAGGGCGGGACAATCGGATCCGTCGGCTGGAACTCTCGAAAAAAGAAGTTCTCGCCGTTGTTGATGTCGCGCTTTTGGTACTGCTCAGTCATGGCTCACGGATTTTACCATGGGTGAAGATTAGGTGGAACGGCAGGCTATCCCGCTTAGGAGCCATCCTTCTTTTTCGCCAACCACCAGCCAAACAAAAGAGAAGCGGTGTCGCCTACCTTGTTTTGCGACGTGTCGATCGTCGAGCGCGGGAACAGCTCCGGCATTCCACGCTTCGCGGCCGGCTCGGCCGCCTCCCACACGATACTTGCGATCAATGCCTGGCCAGCCGAGGCTCCAGCAGCACCCATCAGGCCGCCCACAACGGTGTGGACGAGCGAGTACCGGTCGAATGCCGGGTAGTTCTTCTCGCCGTGACGAGCCTTTCTCGTAGGGGTCATCGGTTGTCCACAACCGCAGCAACCTCGGCAGGAGTCGTCGCTGCGCGCACCTGATCTTTGAGCGCCGTTCCCGAGTCCTTCCAGGCACGAATGGTGCCAAGCGCCGTCAAATAGAACGAGTGCGCCGTCGCGGCATCTGGGATCGAATACAACCCCTCATCGTCGATGCTGTTCCAGTTCACAGGATAGGCGAACGCCGGGTCAAGTCGCGCGGTTTCCAGTCCGAGAATACTGGTCTGAGCGTTCTCGGAAAGGCTGAAAATGAACCCTGTGGAAGGGGGGAACTGAAAACCCTGAGCGATCAACTGCTGGGTACGCTGGTCGATCTGAGCATTTTTAGCCACTTGCAGCGGAACAATTCCGTTGTAGCTCGCGGCTAGAGATGAAAGCGTAGCCTCCTGCCCCGAGTCGAGCGTCACGTCGGTTTTGACCGTGGCTGTGGTCGCGTCACAAGCGACGCAGATGTGTACGCCTGGCAGCGCAACGCTTGCCTCTTTCGAGAACTGGAGCTGGGCCAGGTCATATCCGCCAGCGTTGATGCGTGGGTATGGGTATTCAGCCATGATGCCCCTAGGTGTTCGAGTACTCCAAAAGAACTCCGAGGTAGTCCATTCCCCCAGTCATTCCGTTTTGGTCAATTTCGAGGCCGCACTCATCTCCAGCCTCGATTGAAGAGAATACGCTAGAAATATCGATCTCGATCAGCTCATCGGCTACCCTGGGAACAGATAAGCCTACGTTGCTTTCGCTGTGCGTGTTGTAGGCCTCTCCGATCTTCCCGTAATCCGAACTGAAATCAATGGTGCCGTTGCTAGTCGTGTTGTTCGCAATTCCTACGAGGACGAGCTTGCCGAGGGTCACGAAATCTGATGGGATCCTAAACGAGAAGTTCCAGATAGCGCCAGCCGCGACATTCCTGGTCTTGAAGTCGCCCTTTTCGTCGATGAGGTCCGTGGTGTAGAAAGCCTCGATGGGGCCAAGGGGAGTCGTCGGGTCGACTGCCTCGAGAGACCAGCCGAGCGTGGCAAGATACTCGTCCAGATCTTCTTGTGCGGGAGTCGAGACAGGATCGGGCAAAAGCTCGATATCCGTGTACACCTTGTTTGTGCCAAGAAGCGTCGGCGTAACACCCGCCGGCAACTGACTCGTCAAATCGGCAACGGTAAAATTGCCGTGCCATAGGTATCTGCGAATCATTACTCAACCTCCACAAGCACGATGATGTCGTCCGGGCTATTTGCGACATTAGCCGCCTTGGTCACTTCGATATCAAGGACGTCTCCAGCGGCGATGGCCACGGTAGCTGTTGCGGTTACCGACGTTCCCGTACTAGCCAGGGTTGCGGTCAGGGCGGTGGTCGTATTGTTCACGCGAAGAGTATAAACGATATCGTTCCCGTTGCCGGCGGGTATATTGTGGCGGACGTCCATGCGTATCGCATTGAAACTCGTCACCCCGCTAGGAATTTCGACTTGAACAGGCGTTGTTTGGGCCTGACTATTGGCAAACGATGGAAACAGATAGCGCGTAGTCGTAGATGCGCCGACCTGGCTGGCCCCAAACATGAAGAAGGCGCCTTGAGCCGATCCGGTTGCTCCGGTTGCTCCGGTCGCTCCGGTTGCTCCGGTTGCTCCGGTCGCTCCGGTTGCTCCGGTCGCTCCGGTCGCTCCGGTCGCTCCGGTTGCTCCGGTCGCTCCGGTCGCTCCGGTCGCTCCGGTTGCTCCGGTCGATCCCGTTTCGCCGGTCGCACCAGTGGCACCGGTATTCCCAGTCGCTCCGGTACTCCCCGTGGCGCCTGTCGGCCCTGTACTTCCGGTCGATCCCGTTTCACCGGTCGCTCCGGTTGCTCCGGTCGATCCCGTTTCGCCGGTCGCACCAGTGGCACCGGTATTCCCAGTCGCTCCGGTACTCCCCGTGGCGCCTGTCGGCCCTGTACTTCCGGTCGATCCCGTTTCACCGGTCGCACCAGTGGCACCGGTATTCCCAGTCGCTCCGGTACTCCCCGTGGCGCCTGTCGGCCCTGTACTTCCGGTCGATCCCGTTTCGCCGGTCGCACCAGTGGCACCGGTATTCCCAGTCGCTCCGGTACTCCCCGTGGCGCCTGTCGGCCCTGTACTTCCGGTCGATCCCGTTTCACCGGTTGCTCCGGTATTCCCAGTTGCACCGGTACTCCCCGTGGCGCCAGTCGGCCCCGTGCTTCCCGTGCTTCCCGTTTCGCCAGTGGCTCCGGTCGCACCAGTATTCCCAGTCGCTCCGGTGGATCCTGTCGGCCCCGTGCTTCCCGTGCTTCCCGTTTCACCGGTTGCTCCGGTCGCACCAGTATTCCCAGTCGCTCCGGTGGCGCCAGTCGGCCCCGTGCTTCCGGTCGATCCCGTTGCCCCCGTTGCCCCCGTGCTTCCAGTGGCTCCGGTATTCCCCGTTGCACCGGTCGGCCCCGTGCTTCCCGTGCTTCCCGTTTCACCGGTTGCTCCGGTCGCACCAGTATTCCCAGTGGCTCCGGTATTCCCCGTTGCACCGGTCGGCCCCGTGCTTCCCGTGCTTCCCGTTTCACCGGTTGCTCCGGTCGCACCAGTATTCCCAGTGGCTCCGGTATTCCCCGTTGCACCGGTCGGCC
>Ga0315338_1001365_pt1 | contig 31334 bp, 20 predicted proteins | sample ASW8metaG_FD_204518 | JGI IMG/M metagenome (GOLD analysis project Ga0315338, IMG submission 204518) | Ammonia-oxidizing marine archaeal communities from Monterey Bay, California, United States - ASW #8 | ecosystem: Environmental > Aquatic > Marine > Coastal | place: USA: California | collected... | reverse complement strand
TCTGGCTCTGGCTCTGGCTCTGGCTCTGGCTCTGGCTCTGGCTCTGGCTCTGGCTCTGGCTCTGGCTCTGGCTCTGGCTCTGGCTCTGGCTCTGGCTCCGGCTCTGGCTCTGGCTCTGGCTCCGGCTCCGGCTCTGGCTCTGGCTCCGGCTCCGGCTCTGGCTCTGGCTCTGGCGCAGCGTCGACGGTACCGACGACGAGCGCGCTCGTGATCACCTCCACCCCGGGTACGCCTCGCGTCACCGAGTGGATGCGGTTTCGCGTGTTCTCGTCCGCCACTCGTCCACTCACGTTCGCGACTCGGTTCTCGACGATAATCTGCTCGATCCCCGTATCCAGCTCCTCCTGCATCAGCCGGAACCAGATCTCCTCTTCGACCTCCGGCGTCACTCCGACGCGGACGCGGAGCTCGCTATCGAGCGAGGCCACCTCCGGAACACTAAACGCGGTCTGAAGGACGAGTAGTTTTTCGCGCGCGTCGTTCACCCGACCGGAAAGAACGATCATCCCGTCCTGTGCGGCTACGCGTACGGAATCGAAGCCGTTCTCACGCAGGACCTCCCGGACGCTTTCTTCTAACTTCGCGTCCGCTTGTTTGGATTGAGCGGCACGGGCGCTATGCGGTACGAGTGCGGTGAGAAAAACGATGCAAGCCAAGGCGAGCCTGGTCATTCGGCCTCCAGGCGCCCATTGTAGCCATTGGGGGGGAAGTTAAGAAAGAATGGCGCCGGCGCTCGAGCGCTTCGACTTCTACTCGCGTCCCAACGCTCTAATCCGCGGTCGGAGCTTTCGAACGTCGACCCAGCCTTTGGTGGCGTCCGTCCGATCGGTCCGGCGCGCCCTTCCGCGGGTATCGAGATCGATGAAGCCGAGCGTGTCGAGCTCCTCGAGTTTGGTCACGGCCTCCTCGGGAGCCATCCCGAGCACAGTCGCGAGCGCGCCCGCGTCTAGCTGGCCGTTGATGGTCGCGATGAGTCTCCACTGGGCGGCCGTGAGCCGGAAGGGCTCGTCACCTTCGATCTCCTCTCTTAGCTCGGGCACGGCGTCGAAGAGTGGGTCTCGTACGTTCGCCACGGCGTCGAAGGAGATCACGCCGGCCGAGAGCAGGTCGAGCGCGGTACGGCCGGTGTCATATTCGTCCAGATGCAGGCATTCGCCAATATCGCGGAGAGACGCCCGGCCGTTGATACGTTGTATCAGCCGCCACTCGCCGCGGGTCAGCGACACCGGCTCGTCAACGGCCTCGGTTCGGACCGGCACGACGTCCTGACTCGGGATGTGCGAGGAGATACGGACCCACTCGTCCAACCGGCGCGTCGCCTCGAGTACGAGTGACTGACTACTGGATTCGATCGTTCGCTGCTCGGAGGTCGCGCCGACGCGATAGTGGAACAGGCCTTTGCTCCAGGTACAGAAACGGTAGAACGCGCTTTCGCCCGTGAATCGCTCGAGCTCGGCGTGGACGGCGTTTCCGTCGACGAGAAACACCTGCCCCTCTTTCGTGCCGTCGATCATGGACAACGTCCCGCTCTGTCCGTACGCCATCGCGAGCTGAAACGCCTCCGGAAAGCTCTTCTCCTCGAGCGAACCGCAGAGGACCGCCTCCTCGGAGGTGGACTCCCGTCGTTCATAGCGCTGACTTCGCCGCAGGATCATCTCGATGCGCGCTTGAATCTCCTCCGGCTCGACCGTCTTGACCACGTAGTCGTCTGCGCCGCCTCGAATGCCTCTGATCTTGTCAGCGGTGGCCTCTCGTGCCGTGAACAGCATCACCGGAATGTGCTCGGTCTCGGGGTCGTCTTTGATCCGGCGGCACGCTTCGAAGCCGTCCATCACGGGCATCTCGAGGTCGAGGAGAATGAGGCCAGGGGAGAGCGAGCGCGCCTTGTCGATCCCCTCGACCCCGTCTTCCGCGAGCTCGACCGCATAGCCCCACGATTCGAGGAAGTAACGCATCATCACGCGATTGTCGCGATCGTCGTCGACGACCAGCACGAGTTGGTTTTGCATGCGCTCGTTGGTGAAGGGTCAGTTCAAGACGAGCTCTGGAGCGCGACTTCGGCTCGACCTCTCCTTGGGGGGAATCGGAACCGTAAACGTGAAATCGGAGCCGCGTCCCGGGTCGCTCTCGACCGTGATCGCGCCGCCGTGGATCTCGATGACTTGCTTGACGAGCGAGAGCCCCAGACCGGTCCCCATGATGGCGGCGCGCTCGCCGCCGGGCACTCGGTAGAACTTCTCGAACAATCGCGGCATCGACTCTCGAGGAATGCCGAGCCCTCCGTCTCGGACGGAGACGGCGAGCGCCTCGTTCCGTCGGCTCAAGACGACTTCGGCCCACGAGCCTTCGGGGCTGTACTTCAATGCGTTCGAGATGAGGTTGATCAGCACTTGTTCAATGAGGTTCCCATCGACGAGGACTGGGGGGACCGCAGGTTCAGGCGATGCGTAACGGAGCGAGATCTTCTTTTCGTCGGCAAGCGGTTTGAGATCGGCGACCGCGCTCTCGATGAGACGATCCAGCCGCGCCGGTCGAAGGCGTATGGCGTGCGACCCGGTCTCGATGCGGGCGACGTCGACGAAATCGCTCACGAGATTGACAACGTGGTTGGTCTGGCGATGGACGGATTCGAGGCACGCCATCGAGTCATCTTCGTCGAGCTTCCCTTTGAGAAGCATCTGCGAGAGCCCGCGCACGGACTCGAGCGGCTTCCGGATCTCACGCGTCACCATCGCCGTCAGCCCGTGCTTCGTTTGCTCGATCGCGGCCTCCCGCGTCTTGTCCGAGAAAACGCAGACGATGCCTTCCGTTTTCCCGTCGGGGCCTCGGGCCGGCGTGAGAGATAGGGCGAGCCGGCGCGTCGGCCCTAGCGTCACGGGAACCTCGCTCTTGACGCTCTCTCCGAGCTCAACGATGCGCCGAAAGCAGTCGCGGATCACGCTCACCGGGACCGGCTCGATTTCGCGGAGAAGCTCCACCGCGTTGCGGCCGGTCGCGCCTTCCGCGTGGTCGCCTAGAATCGTCCGCGCCCGAGCGTTGAGTCGTTCGATATTTCCGATGACGTCCGTGACGATGACGCCGTCATCCGCGCACTCGACCAACGAGATCGAAAGCGCTCGTTCTCGTTGCCGCTCGTCGGCGAGCGCGTCGATCTCGCGACGAGCGACGTGGGTCGCGTGCATGAGCGCCGCGGCCAATAGGACCGCGAGCGCGCCTAGGACGATGGAAAGGGCGATCAACTCGGTCCCCCCCATACGGCGACGCACTTCGCTCGAACCCGTTGTGTCAACTTTTCCCCCGGTGGGCATCGTGCCCGTGCTCTACCGATAGCAAGTTTCGTTCCACGGAAATTTGCGGGTGCGCCTCGGACCCAGTGGAACGTCGTGACCGGCCGCAGAGTTAACTTTCGAAGCAACAAAGAGTTATCACGGGCTCCCTGAGGGCTTTCGGTGGCGAAGGAGCGCTCGTCCGTCGTGCGCGAGGGGAATTTCCCTTTGGCGTGGCGGCAATCCCCTACAACGAGGTTTGGGGCGGATGAGCTGATGGGCGGGTGGGGAAGGAGGGACTCTGCGGGAGAAAGCCTATGACCGCAGGCCCCTATCGGGTGGAATCGGCCGCAGCGCGATGAGGATTAGGGCTATCGATCCACAAAACGTGGGTCTTTATTAAGCCCGCGACGAGATGCGTGTTGGCACATCCGTTGCTTTGTTCTCGGGCGAGTGCATCTGAAAGGCTTACAAGGAGACATGGGAATGGCTGTAGAGAATCAAGTTGAAGTTGAGCACGACTCCCGTCTAGCCACGCAGATCCTCGATTATTTCCGCCGTCACCCCCAGGCAAAGGACTCGGTCGAGGGCATCGCGAGGTTTTGGGTCGGCGCCGATCTGAACGAGGTCGGTCTCGCGCTGGAGAAGCTGGTCGAGATGGAGCTCGTTCAGAAACGGACGAACGCGTCGCTGACGCTTTTTAGCCGCAAGAGCGTGAAATGAGAGGCGACGCGCGTCATGGGCGTCGTCAATGGATCGAGTTGCCGGCATCCGCCGCGAGCTGGCGGCGTCCCTTCAGGTAGATCCAGGACAGCGCGACGACGACGGTGACGACCACGAGCCCGAATGCGGTGCCCAAGATCACGGCTGTCGTCCGCAAAATCGATCGCTGCTCGAAGCGTGCTTCGATGTAGAGCTCGGAGCCGCCGAAATGCTGCTCGGCGCTACGTTGCCAGCGGATGATGTTCCCGCGCTCGATACCGGTTTTGGAGTTGTGAAACCGGACGGCGCTCGGAAAGTGGAAGCGGACAGCGACCGGCGCGTCCGGGGCCACGCTCGTGGGCACGCCGCCGCTCTCGCGTATCGTCATGTTCACGGTAAGTCCGTCATCGTCTCGTGCGAGCCCACAGTCACGCGAGGCGAATAGGGGGCTCGAGCACAACTGGTTCCACTCCGAGAACCCGCCCTGAACGTGAATGAAAGCTCGGGCGTCTCGACGCGTCTCGCGCACCGAATCGACCTCGAAGCCCTGTTGGCTCAAAGAGGTCTCGATGCTTTCGAGCTCGCCCCGGTACAGTGAATCGACGGATTCCAGAAAAGCGCGTGAGCCGCTCACGCGGACGCGGCCCGATCCGTCGACGTTGAGGAAGATCTCCTCCTCATACTCATAGGACGTGCAACCGAGGAGACCGAGGAGCACGACGCTGAGCAGGGGCCGGTAGCGCATCTCCTCGATTCTAAGCCGAAGCGCGCGCTGGGATACAATGCGCGACTCATGGCCGCTCCTGAGGCGCCTTCGGCGACACCTGCTCCGCGTGAAACACTTCTCCTCGTCGACGGCAACAACCTCGTCTATCGCTCGTTCTACGCGATCCCTCCGCTGGCGAATCGCGCCGGGCTGCCGACGAATGCGGTGCTCGGCTTTGCCAACGTGTTGCGAAAGCTCTTAGCCGACGAGAATCCGGCTTTTGCGGCCGTGACGTTCGATGCCGGAGGCCAAACGTTTCGTCACGAACGGTATCAGGAATACAAGGCGAATCGCCCGCCGACACCGTCGGATTTGAAGACTCAAATGCCGCATGCGCGCCGCCTCTGCGCGGTACTGGGTCTGCCGGTCGTGGAGTTTCACGGGATCGAAGCCGACGACATCATCGGTACGCTCGCGACACGTGGAATCGAGGAAGGCTATTCGGTGCTCATCGCGTCGTCGGACAAGGACTTGTTCCAGCTCGTGACGGATGACGTCACCGTGATCCATCCGGCGCAATACGACAGGCTCGACCCTGCCGCGGTGCGTGCGAAGCTTGGCGTTGCGCCCGATCGAGTCGTCGATTTCCTCGCGCTCAAGGGAGACACGGTCGACAACGTGCCCGGTGTTCCCGGCATCGGTGACAAAGGGGCCGCGAAGCTCATAGAGCAATTCGGGAGCGTCGAAGAGATCTTGGCCCACGCGGACGAAGTCAAGAACAAGCGGCAACGCGAGGCGTTGAAAGAGCATCACGACGGCGCCCTTCTCTCGAAAGAGCTCGTGACGATCGATCGTGCACTCGACTTCGTGCTTCCGCTCGAGGATCTCCGCGCTCGGGGGTCGGACCGGGAGGAAGCCTTCGCGCTATTCGAAGAGCTCGAGTTCACCACGCTCATCAAGGACTACCTTCCGTCCGGAGAGCCGGAAGACCTGGATATGGAGCTCCATGCGCTCGAGTCGAAGAGCGCGCTTACGGACTTTCTCGATCGAGCGAAGCGCCGAGGGCGGCTCTCGCTATGGCTCGATCTGAGTGAGTCGAAGCGTTTCGATCCGTGGAGCCAAAGCCTCGCCGGGGTCGGGCTCGCGATAGATCCGGGCGAAGGCTTCTCGGCCTTCCTCACGGTGGATGAGCTCATCGCTTGTCTCGAGCCCATCCTCGAAGACGCGAGCGTCCTCAAAGTCGGCCACAACTTGAAGCAGGTCATCGCTTTTTTTGGCGCGCGCGGGATCGCGGTGCGTGGTGTTTCCTTCGATAGTCAGGTCGCCGCCTACGTTCTCAATCCTTCCCGCCGGTCGCAGGCCCTTCCCGACCTGCTCCTCGAATTTCTTCAGACGTCGCTCACCGACCAGGTCGCGGCGGCCGACAGCCAGGGAGTCCTGCCCGGGATGGATGAGCAGGAAACGAGCGCCGCCGCTCCGCTATGCGCGGAGCGAGCCGAGCGCATGTTGCGGCTCGAGGAGAAGATGTCCAAGCGGCTCGTGGATGAAGGTCTCGACGAGCTGCACCGCGACATCGAGCTGCCTTTGGTGTCGGTCCTCGCCTCCGTGGAGCTCGAAGGGATCGCCATCGATACGGCCGTCTTCCAGGAGATGTCGCAGGAGATCGATGAGAGCCTGAAGACGTTGACGTCGGAGATTTATGAGCTTGCGGGGGTCGAGTTCAACATCAACTCACCGCGCCAGCTCGGCGAGATTCTGTTCGACAAGATGAATTTGCCGTCGTTCAAAAAGACGCAGAAGCAACGGGCGGCGTCGACCCGGGTCGAGGTGCTCGAAGAGCTCGCGAAGAGCTTTCCGTTCCCGCGCAAGGTGCTCGACTATCGGAGCTTGTCGAAGCTCAAGGGAACTTATGTCGATGCCCTGCCCGCGCTCGTCAGTGCGCATACCGGTCGGCTGCACACCACCTTCAACCAGACCGTCGCTGCGACGGGCCGGCTCTCGAGCAGCGACCCGAACTTGCAGAACATTCCCATCCGCACCGCGCTCGGCCAGAGATTGCGCTACGCGTTCGTCGCTCCCGAGGGCGCGAAGCTTCTCTCCGCCGACTACTCACAGATCGAGCTCCGGGTGCTCGCGCATCTCAGCAAGGACGAGAACTTGATCGAGGCGTTTCATCTAGACGAGGACATTCACGAACGGACGGCGCGTGAAGTGTTCGGAGACGACTCCGATCTAAGTGAGCATGAGCGTCGCCGCCGCGCGAAGATCATCAACTTCAGCATCATCTACGGAAAGACGGCGTTCACTCTCGGTAAGGATTTCGGGATCCCGACCCGGGAAGCACAAGCGTTCATCGATGCTTATTTCGATCGCTACCCGAAAGTGAGCGTCCTCCTCGAGACGATCGTTCGAGACGCGAGGCGAACGGGAGAAGTGCGGACGTTGTTCGGCCGCAAGCGTTATGTTCCCGAGATCGGCTCCCGCAACAGAAATACTCGTTCCGGAGCCGAGCGGGTCGCCGTCAACACACCCATCCAGGGCACCGCGGCGGACCTCATCAAGAAAGCGATGCTCGATTGTTTCGCGCGGCTTTCGCGTGAGGCTCTTCGTTCTCGACTGTTGCTACAAGTCCATGACGAGCTCGTCCTCGAGGTGCGAGACGACGAGGTCGACAAGGTGTCGATCCTCGTTCGCGAAACGATGGAAGACGTCTACCCGCTCGAAGTGCCTTTGAAGGTGGATATGAAAATCGGCCAGTCGTGGGGAGGGTAACGACGTCGGCTGCCGTCTCTAATCGAGGCCCATGCCCCGGGGGAGATGGCTCGCGTCCGGCAGGATCAAATCGGGGCCGGCGTCTTCCAGAACCGTGCGGGGGCCGTACTCGCTTTCCACTCCGACGGTAAAGGCTCCGAGCTTTCGACCCATCGCAATATCCTCGGGGCGATCCCCAACGTAGATGGTGGTCTCGGCGGCCAGGTCGAGCTTTTCGAGCGCGTGCGCTAGAGGAGCAGGGTGCGGCTTTTTCTCGACGGTGTCCTCGAAGCAAACGACGACGGCGAAGAACCTCTCCAGGCCGAAGGACTCGAGCTCTCGGAAGATGCGCTCTCGGTCGCCGCTCGTGACGATCCCCATTCGGTAGCCGTCCGCGTCGAGCCGCTCGAGCAAGGCCGACGTGAACGGAAACAGCGATGACGTCTGCGTGCGATAGTTTTCACGCCACATCTGGTCCGCATTGTCCCACTCGTCTCTGGAGACTCCGAGCTGTTCGTAGGAGTCGTACCAGTTGGGACTGTAGGTTTCGAGGAATCGCTCGCGATCGACGTTGATGCCGTAGTGTCGCAAGACGGTCAACGAAGCTCGGTAGCTTGCCGGGAAAGAGTCGAGCAACGTCCCGTCCCAATCGAACAACACCGCCTGCGCGTGCTTCATAAGACATGGTAGATCACAATCGTCGTCGGCGCGTTTCCAGAGGTGGGCGTATCTGTGTTACTGATCTCGCGATGCTCTTGCATTCGAGCCTCGAGGCGCCGCAGCTCGGAGGGCGCTCGCTGCAGCTGTACTCCTCGGAGGAAGGTCTGGTAGCGCTCGGTTGGGACCCGTCCGACCGACCGCGGCTCGAGAAATGGCTGGCGCGTCACTTCGATGACGTGCAGCTGTTCCCCGCTGCCGGTGGCCATGAGCTCTATCGAAGTCAGCTTACTGAGTACCTGTCCGGCCGTCGCCGCGTCTTCGAGTTCCCGGTGGACTTGCGCGGCAGCCCGTTCCAGAAAGCCGTGTGGCACGCGGTGCTCGAGGTTCCCTTCGGCCACACCGCTTCTTACGGTCAGATCGCGGAGATCGTCGGTCGACCGCGAGCGAGCCGCGCCGTCGGTGCCGCCAACCAGCAAAATCCCGTCCCGATTGTCGTGCCGTGCCATCGGGTCGTCGGAGGGGACGGTAGCGCGACCGGCTTTGGCGGAGGGATCGCGCTGAAGCGAAAGCTCCTGGCATTGGAAGGTTTGGTCGACGCGCCGGCCGTCCAGATGCGCCTGTTCTAGTGGTAGAGTCCGCTAGAATAGGAGCTCACAAAAAGGAGATTCGTTTTCATGTCGCTCAGAAATTCGCTTTGGCTCGTCATCGCTCTCATCGCCACCGTTGTCGCGGTGGGCTGCACCGGAGGTGAGGAAGCACCCGCTCCCGACGAGAGCGAGTCGGCCGCTGCCGTCGAGCCGGCTCCGGCGGATCCCGCGCCTGGTGCCGAGACGGCCGACGCGCCGACGGAGTCCGGCTCCGATATCGCCTATCCCGTCGTCGAGATCGTGACGTCGCTCGGGACGATGGAGCTCGAGCTCTATCCGGACAAAGCCCCGAAGTCGGTCGAAAACTTTCTTGCCTATGTTCGCTCCGGTTTCTTCGACGGAACCATCTTTCACCGCGTCGTTCCGGATTTCGTGATCCAGGGCGGTGGTTTCGACACCGAGATGACGAAGAAAGACACCGAGCCGCCGATCGAGAACGAAGCCGATAACGGTCTCAGAAACCTGCGCGGGACCATATGTATGGCGCGCACGAACGACCCCCATAGCGCGACGTCGCAGTTCTTCATCAACACGACGGACAATCCGAACCTCGACCATCGCGACAAGCTGCGCGATTGGGGATATGCAGTATTCGGCAAGATCACCGTTGGGCTGGAAGTCGTGGACGCGATCGAGGCCGTAGCGACGACGAACCGCGACGGCTATCAAAATGTTCCGGTCGATCCCGTCATCATGGAGACCGCCCGTATCAAGAGCCCCGGCTAGCGGGCTGCAGAAAAAGCGGCGAAATAGGGAAGCGGTGAAATAGGGGGACACAATACCTATTACCCTGCTTTTGAGAAATATGGGGACACAAACCTATTACGCCGCTTTTTGAGGATGGTTGGCATCAAGAACAGAGTAATAGGTATTGTGTCCCCCTATTTCTCAAAAACTGCGTAATTAGGTTTATGTCCCCCTATTTCACCGCTTCCCTATTTCTAACGTTTTTCAGCCGCCGGCTAGCTCGATTTATTCCGGCAGACGCCAATCGTGACCTCCGGGATCGTCCGGACGTCCTCGCGCGACAGCCGTTTGGGCTCGTGGCGGTGGGCGCGCTCCCACGGAAGGCCGGCCAGATTTCGTAGCTGATGGAGACGCACCGCGTAGAGATTTCCGTAGGCTCCGGCCGCGGCGAGACGTGCCGCATGGCCTACCGAGAACCACGTTTGACCGAAGAGCTCGACCGAGCCGAACACCGACTCGAGAAGCGCGCGGAACTCGGCGATCGAGTACTCGCGGACGTGATATTCGTTCGCCGGAGGGTCGTCGATCGTGTTGCCTGGACTGAGAAGCTCGCGATTCGGTGTCGAGCACAACAAGACGCCGTCCTCACCGAGGACGCGCTTCGCTTCTTCGAGCATCGCGACGTCGCCGTCGACGTGCTCGATCGTCTCGAAGCACGTGTAGAGATCGAAGCTCCCGGTGGCGAACGGCACTTCACACACGTCGGCGCGGACGAGCTTCAGTGCATCGTCGTTTCCTCGGCGAGCGGCGTCGAACGCATCGAGGGACAGATCCGCCGACGTGACCGTCCGCGCCCCTGCGGAGCGGAGGAGGCGCGAGCCATAGCCGGACCCGCACGCCGCATCGAGGACCCGTGCGTTCGGGGCGAAACCCGTCGACCACCGGTAGCGCGCGAGGTGCTGGTTGCGCAGCCACGGCGAGGCCCAGCGGTCGAGTGCGAGACGTTCCATTGACGGCGATTATACGAGTTGCCCCGCTCGTTCTCGCCGCGGCGATGGGCGCCGTCGCGATCGAGCCCGAGTCCGATGTGCTCGTGCTGGAGGATTTCGAGGACGACAACGTCGGAGAAGCACCGGCCGACTGGAAGGCACGAGCGTTCGAGGACGGCGACGCGATCCCGTACGAGGTGGTGGAGGAGGGGGGCAATCGGTTCTTGCGTGCCGAAGCGCGCGGCGAGAACGTGATGCTTTACAAGGAGACCCGTTGGAACGCGGACGACTATCCGTTCATCAGCTGGCGCTGGCGCATCCGAGCCGTCCCCGAAGGAGCGGATGCTCGCTCCGAAGACACAGCGGATAACGCCGCGGGCCTGTACCTCAGCTACCGGCGGAAGTTCGGGATCGTTCCCGAAACGGTCAAATTTATTTGGAGCGAACGCCTCGAGCCCGGCGCTTCGTTTCGGCGACCCGGAATGGGCCAAGCGTGGACCGTCGTCGCGGGCCGCGGCGTCGCGGACGACGACACGTGGCATCAGGTCTTCTACAACGTCGGTGACGTCTACGCCGCTACTTTTGGCGCTCGTTCGGTCACGCGCCCTCTCGGAATCGGGGTCCTTACCGACGCCAACAGCACCGGGAGTTTTGCCGCCGCAGACTACGACGACGTGGTCGTGATGAGGCGTCTCCCGGAGGGGATCCGGTTGAGTCGGGTCGAGGAGAAGATCGACCTCTCAAATTGACACCTCGTCGCGGCGTGTGCTACCTTCGCGTCCCCATCTAGTTGACAGCGAACAACTTGCGAACTAGATTGGTTGTGGCCGCAGCGATGTTGCGGCCTTCAGGGGGATGAGGAGAACGCCTTATCAACTCGCTCGATCAACAAAATAGCATCCCTAGTCTATCGGTCGTCTTTCCCGCTTATAACGACGCGGGAACTATCGCTAGCATGGTCCTCAGCGCGCGGCGAAGTGCGCGCCGGCTGACGTCTGATTACGAGATCGTCGTCGTCAACGACGGTAGCCAAGACCAAACTCCGGAGATCCTCGACGAGCTCGGGCGGGTGGTCCCCGAGCTGCGCGTGCTCGAGCACGACGTCAACCGAGGCTACGGCGCGGCGCTTCGCACCGGCTTTCGCGCCGCGACGAAAGAGCTCGTTTTCTACACCGACGGCGACGGCCAGTTCGACCCTCGCGAGCTCGAGAAGCTACAAGTGCTCTTGGGGCCCGAGGTCGACTACGTGAGCGGCTATCGGCTCAAACGGGCCGACCCGTTCCTGCGCGTGCTCGTCGGCAATCCCTATCATCGATTCGTGCGTTTCGCCTTCGGCCTTCGCGTGACCGACATCGATTGCGACTTTCGACTCTTTCGCCGTCATGTCCTCGACGCGATCGAGCTGACCGAGACCGATGGCACGATGTGCATCGAGCTTTTGAAGAAGCTCGAGGACGGCCACTACCGCTTCGCCGAAACTCCGGTCGGTCACTACCCACGCGTCTACGGTCGTAGCCAATACTTCACGCTTGGAGGCGTCTTACAGTCTTACGCACAGTTGTTCCGGCTGTGGATGCGGATGGTGGTCAAGAAGACGCACCTCGAGCCGTCGCTCTCCGCGACCGAGCGACGCGCCGACGCCGGATGAACCGACTAACGGGAAGTGATACGGTTCTGAGCTAGTTTGGTTGAGCACGTTCCGCGCCGGTTTGGTGCGCGGAAGACGATACGAGGCTCCTCATGAGACTGATATGGCTCACGCTCGTGGCACTCGGGTGGCTCGCCCAGGACACGCCCCGGAAGCTCTACCAGCCCGAAGACGTGAATGAGCCGGTATGGCTCGCCGGAAGACAGAGCGCGCAGCTTCGCTCGGCGGACGACCTCTCGGCATTCCACGGATTCCGTTTCGAGGATGACCTACTTCGCAGCGGTATCACGTTCCGGAACGAGGTCACCGAAGACTCGAAGCGTCACTACAAAGCCGTGCACTACGACCACGGCAACGGCGTCGCCATCGCGGACGTCGATGGCGACGAGAAGCTCGATATTTATTTCACGAGCCAGACCGGCCCGAACGGATTGTTCCGCAATCTCGGGGACGGGAAGTTCGAAGACGTCACCGCGCGCGCGGGCGTTGCGCTCGACGAGCGCATCTCCGTCGCGGCTTCGTTTGGCGATATCGACAACGATGGCGACCCCGACCTCTACGTCACCACGGTCCGCCAAGGAAACGTGTTGTTCGAGAACGATGGGAGCGGGCGCTTCACCGATATCGCGCGCACCTCCGGAACGGACTATTCCGGCCACTCTTCCGGGGCGAACTTCTTCGACTACGATCGAGATGGTCTCTTGGACCTGTTCGTGAGCAATGTCGGTGTCTACACGACGGACGAAGTGGGCCCGGACGGCTACTACGTTGGAGTGCTCGACGCTTTTGCCGGACATCAGTTGCCGGAACGGAGCGAGCCGTCGATCCTGTTCAAGAATTTGGGGTCGGGGCGTTTCGAGGACGTGACGGACGCGATGGGCCTCGCCGATGACACGTGGAACGGAGATGCCGCGGTCGCGGATTTCAACGAGGACGGCTGGCCTGATCTCTACTTGTTGAACATGCAGGGCCACGACGCGTACTACGAGAACGCGGCCGGCGAGCGTTTCGTCCGCAAGAGCCGCGAGGTCTTCCCTAGAACCTCTTGGGGGGCGATGGGCGTGGGCGTGCTCGACTACGACAATGACGGCGACGCCGACATGATCGTCACCGACATGCATTCCGACATGAGCGCCGAGATCGGGCCCGACGTTGAGAAGCGCAAGTCGCGCATGCAGTGGGACGAGGCGTTTCTCCGAAGCGGAGGCAATAGCGTTTTCGGCAACGCCTTTTTTCGCAATGACGGCGACGGATCGTTCGTGGAAATCTCCGATAGCGTCGGTGCGGAAAACTACTGGCCGTGGGGGCTCAGCGTCGGAGACGTCAACGCTGACGGCTATGAGGACGTCTTCATCACGTCGAGCATGAACTACATGTTCCGCTACGGCGTCAACACGATGCTCTTGAACGACGGCGGCGAGCGTTTTCACGATAGTGAGTTCATCCTCGGCATCGAGCCGCGGCGCGATCAGAAGATCACCGGCCCGGCATTCACTCTCGATGCCGCAGGAGAGGACAAGGACTTGGCTCTCGTAGCTGCGTACGACTTGAGCGGCACGGTCGAGGTCTGGGGGGCACTCGGGAGCCGCGCCTCCGTCATCTTCGATCTCGACGATGATGGCGATCTCGACATCGTGACGAACGAGTTCAACGGGCCGCCCATGGTACTCGTGAGTAACTTGAGTGCGGAGACCGAACTTCGCTACGTGAAGGTAGAGCTCGAAGGGTCGTCTTCGAACCGATCGGCGTTCTCGACGAAAGTCGTCGTGACCGCCGGCGCATCCCGCTATACGAAGTGGAAAGACGGTAAGTCCGGTTATCTATCGCAAAGCGACGCGCCACTCTATTTCGGACTGGGCGACGCGGATCGGGTCGACCAGATCGACGTGACTTGGCCTTCTGGAAAAACGGAGCGTATCGACGGTCCCATCGAGTTGAACCGCACGCTCTCGATAAAAGAATCTCAGTGACCCGCGTGCTTCTGCTTTTGCAGGCGCTTGGGCTCGACCGCCTCTTCTACCGGTTGTGGCGCTATAACCCGGTCGCCCTGTACCGCCTTTACGGGCATCATGCCTTCGACCGCCGTTTTGGTGTTCGCACGAGCGGCTATGGCGACCTGCGTTACGAGCCGACGCCGGTCTCCGCATTTACCCGAACGGTCCGCGCGCTCGAGGCCCTCCCCGTTGCGCTCGAGGACTTGACGTTCATCGATATTGGGTCGGGAAAAGGCAAGGCCGTCCTGCTCGCTTCGACCTTCCCGTTCCACAAAGTCGTTGGCGTGGAGCTCTACGGGGAGTTTCACACGCTCGCGGTAGAGAACATGGAGAAGTTCCCCGAGGCTGTGCGAAAGTGCCGCGACGTGGAGCTCGTGCTCGAGGACGCCGCCGCCTACGAGCTACCGGCCGGTGGGATCGTTCTCTACTTCTTCAACCCGTTTCCGGAGGCGATCCTAAGGAATGTGCTCGCGAATATCGAGCGGACGATCGCCCTGCGGCCGTCGCGTCCGGTCTACCTGATTTACTATGCGCCCATCGTTTTCAGGGACACTCCATGGGACCGTCGGCTCATCTTCGACCGCTCGTCGCGGCTCGATGTCATGCACGCCTCCCGCGAGTTCTCTATCTACCGCGGCCGATCCTAGACGAACACTATAATGGCGCGATGACGACAGCGCTGTTATTGCTGCTCGCGGCCGCCGCGCAGTTTACCGAGATCACGACCGAGAGCGGTGCGGACGTCGTGCACGACCCCGGCGCGAATGAAGACTATCTGCTACCCGAGATTACCGGCTCGGGGGCGGCGTTCCTCGACTTCGACAGTGACGGCGATTTGGACGTCTATGTCGTTCAAGCGACTGGAGCCAATCGGTTGTTCGCGCAAGAGGCCAACGGAAAATTCGTCGACGTGACGGCGTCGGCCGGAGTGGGCGATACCGGCTACGGGATGGGGGTAGCGGTCGGAGACATCGACAATGACGGCTACGTCGATCTGTACGTGACGAACGACGGTGCTGACCGGTTGTATCTCAACGACGGTGCCGGGAGCTTCAGCGACGTGACCGACTCGCATGGGATCGCGGGCGAGCACTGGTCCGCATCGGCGACGTTTTGCGACTTCGATGCCGACGGGTTCCTCGACCTCTACGTCACGCACTACGTCACCTATGACGCGGAGAAGAGCTGCACGCAGTCTGACGGTAGTAAAGACTACTGTTCTCCTCAGGTCTTTCCCGGAACACCGGACGCGCTCTACCGAAATCAGGACGGAAAGCGCTTCGTCGACGTCTCGGCGCGCGCCGGGATCCGAGACGCTCGTGCACCCGGTCTCGGAGTTCTGTGCGCTGACTTGAACGGCGACGGTGCGCTCGACTTCTACGTGGCCAACGATGGCGAGGCGAACCAGCTATGGCAGGGTTCGGGCGACGGGACGTTCGTCGACGAAGCGCTTCTTCTCGGTGTGGCCCTCGATGACAGAGGCCAGCCCGAAGCCGGGATGGGTATTACCGCGGGAGATATCGACGCCGACGGTGATCTCGATCTGTTCATGACTCACATCATCAACCAGACGAATACCTTGTACGTGTACGACCGAGATTTGGGATACGAAGACCGGTCCACCGCTGCCGGCGTCGGAGCGACCAGTCTCGCGATGACGGGCTTCGGGACCGGGTTCGTGGATTTCGACCACGACGGCGACCTCGATATCGCGATCGCCAATGGTCGCGTGCAACGACATCCGGCTCTCCCCGGGGCATCGATGTCCGAGTACTGGAACGCTTATGCCGAGCCCAACCAGCTTCTCGAGAACGACGGAGAGCGCTACGTCGACGTGAGCGCGGACTCGGGAGACTTCGGGCGTCCGGTCGAGGTGAGTCGCGGCTTGGCGCTCGGCGACGTGGATGCCGACGGTGATATCGACCTTCTCGTCATGAACACCGCTTCGAGCGTCAGGCTCTACCGCAACGACGCGGACAAGAAGGGCGACTGGCTCCTCGTCGAGACGAAGGTCGGAAAAAGAGACGCCCATGGCGCGCTCGTGACCGTCGTCGCCGGTGGTGCGCGATCGACGCGCCTCGCGACTCCCGGCTATGGGTACCTGTCGAGCCATGACCCTCGGGCCCATTTCGGAATTCTTGGCGCGTCGTCGGTCGAGCATATCGAAGTCGTGTGGCCCGACGGCACCAAGGAGTCCTTCCCGGGCGGCGCTACCAATCGTCGGGTCGTCGTGACGAAGGGCACCGGAAACTAGCCGCCGTACCGTGAAGCGCCACAAGCAGAGCAACGGAAAAGCACGGGTCGCGAACCGCCGCGCCTCGGTCGCTGCCGCACTCGGAGTCGTCCTCGCCGTCGGTTTGGTCGCCGCCTTTTGGTCGCGAGATCCGGGTCCGCCCGTGCCTGACCCCGATACCGAGGGGATGGAGCGAAACGTCGCGGAGAAGATCGCGTCGACGCGTGCCGTCGTCGAGGGCGACGCGCGTTCGGCGGCGGAATGGGGACGGCTCGGGATGGTGTTCCACGCGCACGAGCTCTTTGCGGAAGCCGCTATCTGCTACCGTCGTGCGCGAGAGCTGAGCGATGACGACTTTCGCTGGCCTTACCTCGAGGCGCAAGCGCTGAAGGAAGCGCGAGAGCTCGAGGCGTCACTCGAAGTGCTTGCGGCCGCACTCGCACTGAGACCCGACTACGCCCCGCTGCACGTGTTGGAAGCGGAGCTCTACGAGAGCGCTGGCGACGTCGAGCGGGCGACGGCAGCCTATCGCCGCGCGCTCGCGGTGGATGATCGTTGCGCGCCCGCGCATTTTGGACTTGGGCGTGCGAGCTTGAGCGAGGGATCCATTGAGGACAGTCGAGAGCACCTCGAGCGCGCGCGCGAGCTCGCCCCGTCCTCGGGAGCGGTCCGTGCGACTCTTGCGCGGCTGTACCGAAGGCTCGGCGATCGAGACCGGGCGCTCGAGGCGGCCGCGCTCGCGCGAGAGCTCCACCCGGAGGTCCCGCTCGATGACCCGACGATGGCGGCGGTCGCCGAAGAAGCCGTTTCGGTCGTCGGACTTCAAAGCCGTGCCGTGACCGCGGAGTCTCGAGGAGAGACCCGGCGCGCGGAAGGGTTGTTGCGACAGATGATCGCGCTAAGGCCGGACGAGGCGAATCTCTACTACAACCTCGGGAACAATCTCGCACGTCAAGGTCGGGCCGCCGAAGCCGAGGCGCAGTATCGTGAGGCGCTACTAAGGCGCCCGGACCACGTCGCGGCTCTCATCAATCTGGGCAATGTCCTTGCGCAGAGCGGCGACTTGACGGGCTCGGAGGCGCTTTTCCGAAAAGCGCTCTCGTCGAGTCCCGATCATGCGGGCGCGCTTGGCAGCTTGGCCAAAGTCGCCTTGAGTCGCGGCGATATGTCGGGCGCCGCGGCGCTTCTCGAGCGTGCGATCGAATCGGACCCCCGTAGAACCGATGAGCACTTCGTGCTCGGACAAGTCCTCAGACGGCAGGGACGCAGTGCTGCTTCCGTCGCGATGCTCGAGCGCGCGATCGAGCTGTCGCCCCAACGGGGAGATATCCACTTCGAGCTCGCCGTCACCCTCGCAGAGCAAGGATCCTTCCGCCAGGCATGGCGCCATGTGCACGACGCCGAGGCGACCGGTTGGCAGCCGCCCATCGAGTTTCTAGCTGCTCTGCGCGCCCGAATGCCCGACCCGGGGTAGGGGGTAAGTTCGGAGGACGTCGTGGCGCGTATCCAATATATCGAACGACAATCCAATGTGTTGAATAGCGGCCGGCCTTTCCTGGATGTTCGATTCCGAACACGCTGTTTAAGTGATTGTTGTCACACGATTTATATATGATCGAGAGAACTTGGATCGTGGCACGGTCATTGCTTTAGGGGAGCACCAGCCTTGTATAGTTCCATTGACCTCAAGGAGGGAAAACACAACATGTTACGAAAAGCCATCTTCCTCTCCCTAGCAGCTCTGCTCGTTGCTGGCCTGGCATTCCCGCAGGCTCAGCTCGGTGGCAGGCTCGAAGGAGTCGTGAAGGACGGGCAAGGGCTCGTTCTTCCGGGAGTAACTGTCACGCTCACCGGTACTCAGGGTGAGCGTCTTGCCACCACGGATGTGGACGGAAGCTACCGCTTCCTAGCGCTGCCTCCGGGTGAATACACCATGGTCTTCGCGTTGTCGGGTTTCCAAACCGTCAACCGTGAAGGCGTTATTGCTACTTCGGGTACCACATTCTCCATCGATCAGACGCTCGACCTAGCGACCGTCGCCGAGACCATTACGGTCACGGGCGAATCGCCGGTCGTCGACGTCAAGACGACGGGTGTTTCTGCTACCTTCGACAAGACGCAGCTCGATGAGGTGCCTTCGGCCACGGACATGTGGGCGGTGCTCGGACAGAGCCCCGGCGTTCGCATGCGCGGCTACGATGTTGGCGGCTCGCACAAATCGCAGCAGTCCGGCTACGAGACCTTCGGTGTTCGCAGCCAGGTGCGTATCATCAACGAGGGCGTCAACACGACCGAGGGTACCGGTGGTGCCGGCGGTTATTACGACTTCTACTCCATCGAGGAGTTCCAGGTCTCGGGTTCCGGCGCGGACGTCGAAATGTCGACTCCGGGTGCTCAGGTCGTCGCTACCGTGAAGAGCGGTGGTAACGAGTTCTCGAGTCTCGTGAACCTCGACATCCAGCCGTCGGGCGACCTCAAGTCGCCGTTCGTGACGGACAACATCGACTCCGACCTCGAAGGCCGCGGCGGCTCTTCATCGCCCGTGCGTGAGTTCTTCGAGTTCCACGTTGACGTTGGTGGACCGATCATCCGCGACAAGGCTTGGTTCTACGGCGCCTACAACTACTTCAAAATCGATCGTGTCATCTCCGGCCAGCCCGTAGACGTCGCGACCGATATCGGTCTGTTCGACATGCCCAGTGCGAAAGTCAACTGGCAGATGTCCGAGAAAGACCAGTTCGTTGGCTATAGCCAGTGGAGCTTGAAGCAGAAGCCGTTCCGCGGCCTCTCCGCGACGATTCCTGCCGAGTCCATCCGCGCCCAGGATAGCTGGACGTGGCTGCACAAGGCTGAATGGCAGCGCGTTTGGAACGACCGCTTGTTCTCGAACATCTTGGTCGCTCATTTCGGTTTTGGTTGGCCGATGGCTCCCGCCGTGGATCCTGGCACGCCTACCGCTCCGAACCGTCCGGCGCGTCTCGACACCACGAGCAACAACCAGCGTGGTGCCGGTTGGCAGCCTTTCACGTTCAACCGTTACAAGCCGCACTCGACGGGTCAGTTCAACTACTACGTCCCGGATGCTGCCGGAAGCCACGACATCAAATTTGGATGGGACTGGCAGATCGACAGCTCGCAGTTCGGTTGGAACACCAATTCGGGCTCGATCCGCTACCGTGACAACTCGGGTCTAGGACCGGCTCCGGGGAGCTCCCAGGATCCTGGTCAGCTCGGTGCTGCCGACGAGATCGAGTTCTTCAACGTCCCGACGCTTCCGGACGATCGGAACAAGCATACGGACTTCTACGTGCAGGACATTTGGACCCTCAACGATCGTGCAACCTTGACGCTCGGTGTTCGCTTCGGCCACCAGAGCGCGTACTACCTAGACACGACGGTGAATCCTCTCCTCAACGACCCGGCCTTCGGGATCTCTTTCCCGGACAAGACCGTTGAGGGCGCGCACGTACAATCGTGGTCGAACTTGGCGCCTCGTTTGGGTGTCACCTATGACCTCACTGGTCGCGGCCAGACCGTCCTCAAGGCGTTCTTCGGTCGTTACTACGGTCAAATCGGTACCGGTCTCTCGGCTTCGAATCCTGCCGGCCAGACCTCCGAGCGCTACAAGTTCAACGACAACAACCTGGACGGTTTCTACCAACCGGGTGAGCTGGGCGACTTCGTCCAGTGCAGTGGTGTCTGCGGTGAAGGCGGCTTGGGAACTCCGGTTCTCGACGGCACGGACCTCATGTACACGGACGAGTTCAGTGCGTCCGTCGAGCACGAGCTCATGGCCGACACCTCGATCCGGTTCTCGTACGTGCGCAAGATGCAGCGTAACCGCTGGGCTTCGTCCGGTGGTCTCACCACGCTCAACCTCGCGCGAGCGACCGAGCTCCTGACCCAGCCTTTCGTGACGGCCTGCGACGGTTGTCCAGCTGGATTCGAGGGCACGCAGCTCAACCTGCGCACGCTCCCTGACGGAGCCTCCATCAACGATGTCGCCTACGCGAATGCGCCGGGCCAGACGGACGCGAACTTCAACACGTATCAAGTTGCGTTCAACCGTCGTTTCCGCAGCGACTTCTTCTTCAACACGAGCTTCGATTTCCAGACACGTGACGAGATGATCCGCGCCACCGGCGAGTCCACCAGCCCGCTGACGGCCGATCCGATCGATCGTGCCTGGTTTCCGGCGTACAACGCGCAGATCGGACAGACCCAGGACACCACGAACTGGAACTTCCGCGCTGCGGGCCGCTACGAAGCTCCGTCTGAGGTTGGTATCGCTCTCACGTATCGGCATCAGAGTGGTTGGCCGTGGGCTCCGATCCACCGCGTTGACCTCCCGAATGTCGGTACGCAGCCGTTCTTCCTCGAGCCTGTGAAGAACAACCGTTCCGAGCACGTGAACATCGTCGACTTCCGCGTCGACAAATCGTTCTCGTTCGGTGGCAAGTATCGTTTCATGGTGATGGCAGACGTCTTCAACTTGATGAATGCCAATCCGGAAACGAACTTCCGTCTTCGCACGGGTAGCTCGTACAACAACATCATCGATTGGCTCGGTGGCCGGACCTTGAAGATCGGTCTGCGCTTCCAGTTCTAAGCCGTTCGACTTTTCAAGCAACGGGAGCGCCTCACGGCGCTCCCGTTTTTTTTTGGCATTGCACCCGAGTCAGTCGATGGCGGCGAACGGGTCGATGCCGTGCCTGCGGTAAGATGAGAGTCTGAGCCCCGTGAGTCGGAAGAGAAAGAAGAAGAGCCGCACCCGCGCCGAGCCCGCGCCCGGACGAAGTCGTCCTTTTCTACCCGTTCTCTTTTCGATCGTCGTCGCTGCTGCCCTCGTGGCGGCTGCGATGACGTTGCGCGACTCACGGCCGTGGAACGTTGTCGTCGTTAGCATCGATACGTTGCGCGCTGATCAGCTGCCGGTTTATGGCGGTAGCGTTGCCGCCCCGGCGATCGAGCGGTTGTCGCGTGAGGGCGTCTTGTTCGAAAGCGCGCAAACCGTGGCACCCTTGACGCTCCCCGCCCATGCGTCCCTGTTCACCGGAACCTGGCCGTATACGCACGGGGTTAGGGACAATGTCGGCTTCTATCTCCCCGAGGGGACGACGACGTTGGCCGGCCACCTGAGGGAGCACGGATACCGGACGGGCGGCTTCGTGGGTGCGTTCGTGCTGGACGCGCGTTTCGGGATCGACGCGGGGTTCGAGCACTATTTCGATGATTTCGATGCGATCGAAGACGACCTCTCCGCCGGATATGTGAGTCAGCGGGATGGGAGCGAAGTCGTCTCGACAGCGCGCTCCTGGATCGCGAGTATCGTCGCCGATGACGAGGCCCCGTTCTTTGCGTTCGTACACCTTTTCGATCCACACACCCCGTACGAGCCTCCCGCAGGCTTCGTGCAGGGAGATGACGACTCAGACTCATCACTCTATCGAGGTGAGATTGCGTATGCGGACTCACTCGTCGGGGAGCTGTTGGGGTGGCTCGACGAGCAAGATTTGATGGAGCGAACGCTCGTCGTATTGACTTCCGACCACGGTGAGTCGCTAGGCGAGCACGGCGAGGCGACGCACGGCTTGTTCATCTACGAGTCGACGCTCCGGGTGCCCCTTATCTTCCGCTATCCGGGCGCGCCGTCGGGGGCTCGTGTCCCCGGGCTCGCGCGACTCGTCGATGTTGCGCCGACCATCGTTGATTTACTGAGACTACCGTCCTTACCGGACGCCGAGGGCGCATCGCTACTCGGGCGGATCGATGACCCCGATCGAGCCGTCGTTGGAGATGGCTACGCCGAGACATTCTTGACACGTCTCCACTATGGATGGAGCGAGCTTCGTAGCATCCGGCAAGGGGACCACAAGCTCATCCTGTCTCCGGAGCCCGAGTTATACGACCTGGCGTCTGACCCATCAGAGTCTCGCAACCTCTTCGATGGCGACGCTGACGTGGCGAAGCGCCTCATGCGGCGGATTGTGACGATTGTCGATGGTGACGAGTCTCCGGAGCCCGTGGCGACCGACCGCGAGAGCCTCGAACGACTCCAGTCGCTGGGATATCTGGGACGCCCGCGTGCGCTCGCGACCGAGCAAGCACGGCCTTTGGGAGACCCCAAGGCAAAGCTCGACATATACAACGCTCTCAATGACCCGACGCTCTCCGATGCGGATCCCTCCGACCCGGAGCGGTTCGCCCAAGCGCTCCGGCTCTTGGACCGTGCGACCGACGAGGTGCCCCTGATCCCGCGCGCGTACATACTCCTGGGCGAGCTTCTTATCAAAGCCGGGCAGTTCGATGATGCCTCTCGGGTGTTCGGTGAGCTCGCGCGGAGCGACGATAGCTTTGACGCGTGGTTCGGTCTCGGCCTCTCCCGACAGCGCGCCCGAGATCTGGCGGGAGCGAGCGAAGCGCTTGGAAGAGCCCAAGCGTTGGATCCGAACAACACCAAGAGTCACTTTCGCTTGGCCGAGATCGCGATGGCTCGCGGCGATCGGGCCGGCGCCGTCGAGTGGCTCACCGGAGCGATCGCGATCCGCTCGGACCGCGTGCTCGTCGCGAAGCTCGCGAGCGTGCTGGCTCTGAGCGGTAGAATCGACGACGCGCGCGCGACGCTCGAGCGCCACGACGCCGACGAGATGCTCGTGTACGAGTTGGCGCAATCCTCGCTCGCGAGTGGCGAGCCGGAGCGAGCGCTCGAGACGTTTCAGGCTGCCGCGCTTCTCTCTCCGGAAGATGCCAACGTCCACCAGGGGATTGGGAACGCGCTCCTTGCCGCCGGTGAGCTACATGCCGCTATCGAGGCCTATGACGAGGCGCTCGCTCGTGAGCCGTGCTTTCCGGGTGCCCATGCGAATCGGGGCGCTGCCGCCGCGCAGCTGGGTCGTCCGTCCGAGGCGATCGCGGCGTTCGAGCGCGCGGTCACCTGCGATCCCGCCTACGTCCCCGGATACCGGAACCTCGCGGCGCTCAAGCTCCAGAGCGGTGACGTCGACGGGGCGATCGTGGCGCTCACGAAAGCCCGTGGGCTGGCGCCGGAAGATGCCGGCCTCGGGCAAGACTTAGCCCAGCTCGTGGCGTTTCGGGAAACTCGGAAGTAGCGACCAGAGCCCGCATGTCGCTAGTATTGCCGATGGCCCGTCGAGCGCTCATCATCGCCCTCGTGACATCGGTCGTGGCGGCGTCGGTCGGGTGCAACACAGGCTCGTCCACCCCGTCGCGGATCCTCATCATTACTATTGATACGCTCCGGTGGGATCGGCTCGGCTCCGCCGGCTCCGATGTGGAGACGCCCCACCTCGACGCTCTCGCGGACGGCGGCACCCGATTCACGCAGGCGCTCACGGTTGCGCCACTGACCTTGCCGGCCCACTCCTCGCTCTTTACCGGGCTCTACCCCCCTTCACACGGCGTGCGTGCGAACGGGATATTTCGTCTCGACGATGAGCTCGTCACGCTGGCGGAAGTCTATTCCGACGCGGGTTTCACGACCGGCGCGTTCGTGGGCTCGTTCGTTCTCGACCGTCGTTTCGGCCTCGAACAGGGGTTCGACGAGTATGACGACGAGTTGCCGGAGGACAACCCGATCCATACTGCCTATTTCTCCGAACGACCCGCGTCCGAGGTCGTATCGCGCGCGACGGAGTGGATCCGCTCGCAGGGCGACGCCCCGTTCTTCGCGTGGGTTCATGTGTTCGACCCCCATGCTCCCTACGATCCTCCCCCGGAGTTCGCGGCACGATATCCGGGCCGGCCCTACGAAGGTGAGATCGCGTATACGGATCACGCGTTGGGTCCGCTACTCGACCTCGTCACGGGCTTGGGCGACGAGCTCGTCGTCGTCACCGCCGACCACGGAGAAAGCCTTGGCGAGCACGGCGAGTCGACTCATGGTTTGTATGTCTACGACTCGACGACCCGTATACCGTTGATTCTCAATGGCGCGGGCGTACCACGAGGCGAACGCTATGACGGTATCGTGCGTCTCGTCGATGTGGCGCCGACCTTGCTCGAGCTCTCGGGACTGCCGGCACTCCCGAACCTCGACGGGGAGAGCTTGATGACGCTCCTCGAGGACGAGTCGGCCGGGGCGCGGGACGCCTATAGCGAGTCCTTTCTTCCTCGTTATAGCTTCAACTGGAGTGAGCTTCGTGCGTTGAGACGAGGCTCGTTGAAGTTCATCCAGGCGCCGTCCTCCGAGCTCTTCGACGTGAGCGCGGACGCCGACGAATCGAAGAATCTATGGGACGGGCCGAGAGCCAAAGAGGCGACGACGCTCGCATCGGAGCTCGCTCGTATCGCCCGTTCGGAACGCCAAGCGCCGGAGCCGGTCGCGCTCGATGAGGAAACGAGACGCCGGCTCGAAAGCCTCGGCTATCTCGCTGCGAACGTCGCCGGTGCCGAGGACGACGACGTCGTACGCATCGATCCGAAGGAGCGTATCGAGGTCTACGAGCACATGCAGGAGCTCTTGTCCCCCGATCTCTCGCCGGAGGCGTCGATCGCCGGGCACCGCGCCATCCTCGAGGCGGAGCCCACCAACACCCTGGCGCGCAACCGCCTCGCGAATACGTTGTCCGAGCAAGGACGATTCGCGGAGGCCATCGAAGAGTACCGGCGCCTCGTCCGTGATAGCGAGATCGACTTCAAAGGGCTCGAGAACCTCTCGGCTGCGCTACTGCTCGAGCGACGCACCGAGGAAGCGCTGAGCGCGACGGAGATGGCTATCGCGACCGCGCCTTGGAATCCCGACTTTCAAGTCCTTCGAGGCGAGGCGCTCGAGCTCGCAGGCCGCGACGACGAAGCGCGCGATGCCTACGGCGCTGCGGTCGACGCCGCGCCATCGGCCCAAAATCTCTGGCGACTCGGTGCCGTGCAGGAGAAGCTGGGATCGACCGATGAGGCCGAGGCGAGCTACCGGCGGGCCAACGCGCTCGAACCGGGCTACGAACCTTCAGTCGCCGCACTCGTTCGCATCCTCTCGAAGAGCGACCGCGTCGAGGACGCCTACGCTCTCGTCGCGGCATCACCTGATGCGGATCCGGCGTCTGCGGAGATGGCGACAGCCATAGCCGAAGCGCATCTCGCCGCCGGGCGCATGACAGAGGCGAAAGAGCTGCTCCAGATCGCGCGTCAGGACCACCCTGACAACACTCGCGTGCTCGCGCTGCTGGGGCCTATCTATGGCGAGGAAGGAGATCTCGGCCGGGCGACGGAGGCGATGGAGCATGCGCTGTCGCTAGGCGAAACCTCGCCTGATCTCCGCCGAAACCTCGCGGTGCTCTACCTCAGGCTGGGGCGCGTGCCGGACGCGGTGGCGCAGCTAGAGGCGGCGGTCGAGCTCGCCCGTGACGACGCGCCGATCTGGTTCAGTCTTGGAAATGCCTACTTTCGTGCGGGCGCCGTCGCGGAATCGGTAGATGCGTTCGAGCGAGCGGTCTCCTTACGCGATCCGTGGCCGGAGGCGACCTTCAACCTCGGGATGGCCGCGCAACGGATCGGGAGAAACGATGTCGCGATCCGGGCGTTCCGCCGCTTTCTCGAGGTCGCGCCCGCTTCCGATGCGAGACGTCGCCAGGAAGCCGAACGACAGCTGGGTCGGCTCGCCGGCGGTTGACGCGTTTTGCAAAGACTTGCTCCTCTGGCTCTTTTGCTCCTCGCGACGGGCGCACGAGCCCAAGTGCCCCTACGGTTTCGCGAGATGCTTCCCGAAACGGGTATCCAATACTCGAATGTTGGTGGTGAGGCCGACAAACGCTTCATCGCGAGCTCACTTGGTAGCGGCGCGGCGCTCATCGACTACGACGAGGATGGCGACCTCGACCTCTACTTCGTGAACGGAGCGCGCGTGGACGGCGTGCGAGTCGTCCATGAAGCGTCGAACCGTCTCTATCGCAATGATGGCGATTGGGGTTTCGTCGACGTGACCGAGGAGGCCGGCGTCGGTGATACCGGCTGGGGTTTCGGCTGCGCGGTGGGTGACTATGACAATGACGGCCACGCGGACATCTACGTCACGAACCGCGGTGCCAACGTCTTGTACCGGAACCGTGGCGATGGGACGTTCGAGGACGTGAGCCGTAGCGCGGGCGTCGCGCATGAGGGCTTCGGGACGAGCACGTTGTTCTTCGATGCCGATGCCGATGGATATCTCGATCTCTACGTGACGAACTATTCCCAGTTCGTTATCGCAGACCTACCCTTGCCGGGCGGCGGACCCAATTGCATGTGGTTCGGGATTCCGGTCTTCTGTGGGCCCAGTGGGCTTGTGGGAAGCCCGGACGTGTTCTATCGCAACACGGGTAATGGCTCGTTCGTTGACGAGACCCATCGCGCTGGTTTGAATGGCACGAACGGTGCGTACGGGCTTGGAGTCGTGGCCGGCGACTACGACGACGACGGGGATCCGGACTTGTACGTCGCGAACGATTCGATGCCTAACTTCCTGTATGAGAATGACGGCTCCGGAACGTTCGAAGAAGTGGCGTTGTTCTCCGGTGTCGCCTACAACGCGGATGGCCTCGCCCAGGCCGGAATGGGAGTGGATATGGCGGACCTCGACGGCGACGCGCGGCTCGATCTGTTCGTGACCAACTTCTCCCACGATACGAACACGCTGTACCGCAATAGCGGAGGAGGCTTGTTCGCCGATGCTACGGCGATCGTCGACTTGCGCCAGGCCACTTGGTTCTATTTGGGCTGGGCCACGAGGGCCGCGGACTTCGACAACGATGGATGGAACGACCTATTTACCGTCAATGGGCATGTCTATCCACGAGCTGAGGACGCCGGTCGAGAGACCAGCTACCGCCAGCGCAATCAGCTATTCTGGAATCGCGATGGCACGTTCCGCGAGCTCGCATGGGCCGATGGTGACGGCATGCTCTCCGAGGCTTCGAGTCGGGGGGGAGCGTTCGGCGATCTCGACGATGACGGCGATATCGACGCTGTCATCGTCAATGTCGACGACGTCCCGTCGCTGCTTCGGAACGAGCAAGGGGGTCGCTCGTTGACGCTGCGCCTCCTTGGGCGCTCCTCGAACCGCTCCGCTATCGGCGCCCGTGTGAGGCTCACCGTGGATGGAGTCGTTCGAGTGCACGAGGCACGGCCTTCGGGGAGTTTTCTATCCTCGAACGACGCTCGCGTTCATATCGGGCTAGGCGCCGGGGTGATCGAGGAGCTCGAGATTCTATGGCCGTCGGGCATGCGCCAAATCGTCGAGGCCCCCTCCGAGGACGTGCGCGGCCTTTCGATCGTGGAGGGCGTGCCGGTCCGCTAGTTCGGCGAGCTCGCCCTTTGCGACTCGATCTTCTCGATGAGGCCTTGGATGCCGACCTGTTCCGCATCGATGGATAGTGAGCGTTGCAGCAGCTCGACCGCTCGAGTCGGGTTTCCGTTCCGGTACTGAGCGTTCGCGAGCATGTTGAGCATTGCCGGCTGTGGACGCCGTATGATGATTGCTTTTTCGAGGACCTCGATCGATTTCGGATAGTCCTCTTGCCGAAAATAGGCACGCCCCAACAGCTCCAACACTTCGTATCGATCGGCGACGGATGCGTAAACCGGCTCGAGGAGTTGGACCACGCGGGCGGTGTCTCCGCTTTCCATCGCATAGGCGGCGAGATATTCGCGTGCCCGCCCAAGTTTGGGATTCTCGGCCAGTGCCACCTCGAACAGCGGAATCGCCTTTTCGTGCTGCTCCAATCCGACATATTGCTCGCCGAATGCCATGTCCAGCATTCCGGGGACTTCGGAGGGAATCTGTGGCGCGGAGCCTCGGACTCCGGGGCGGATCACGGCCGTACGCGGAGAAATCGTGAACGGGACGCGTCGTCGGTCTAGCTCCGTTCCGGACGGGTCGACGAGGATCGCGTTCAGGTCATAGCGGCCGGGGTCGATATCGTCCAACGCAAGCTCCCGGATGACCGGTCCGGCCTCTAACGGAACCGTTTGATCGATCACGGCACCGGCGTCGGCGGCGTAAGCCGCGTCTAGCTCCGACCGGGTGATCTGAAACCTCATTTGTGATCCGTCCGGCGCGCCTTTCGGCTCAATCGCGGCCACGAGAGGATCGCCGACCGCATAGACCGCGGTGGGGTTGGGAAATACTTCTTGATGTCCGAAACGGTAGGCACGATAGACCGGCTCGCCGCTGCGGACTCTCGTGCCGTAACCCACGACGAGATCGCCCAATACAGCGCGATCGGTTGGCCATTCGGGAATCGTGACGTCTCCGTCGAGCAAGGCGTAGCCACGGAGACAGTCCCTTTCGACTCGGCTAGGGCAGGCGCGGTTGCGCAGAATGATGCGGACCGTATATTCGCCGGGAACGAGCGGCGTCATACCCGTATAGGAGATCGGCTGCTGCAGGAGAGCGTCATCGCCGGGGTCGAGCTGGATGAAGGACTCACGGCGGTACTGAAGGACGATCCTCTCGGGGTCGTCTTTGGGCACGACCTCCATCGAAGCGATAAAAACGGACGCGTAGTATCCGCTCTCTTTGTCCTCCACGAATGCGACGTTCTTGGCGTCGACTTGCACTACCCAGTGCAGATAGCCCGCCCCCTCGGGGCCGGGCAGGATATTGATCATGCCCACACTCGGAACGAACGTGAACATGTAGTCGCTCTCCACCGAGCCGCGCTCGAAGTCGAGGCGATCCGCGTAGCTCGTATCGACACCGACGAGAGGCGCCTTGACGATGTCGTCGACGAGCTCGATCGATCCGAATGACGGGTTCTGAAACTGAGCGATGTCGCCCTCATCCGTGCGAAATGACAGCGACGCATGGGCGAGCTCAGGATCCACGAACCGCAGCTCTTCCCAGGCCTGGAACGTGTCGTTGCGAAAGTCCATGCTGTTCGTCGTGACCCTGGTCAACAGCGCCTGCGGTCCATCGGCGATGGGGTTATAGAGCTGGTACTCACCCACGGCGTGGCGTTTGAAGAACAAGAGGTAGAAGAACGGCGGCAGGTTGTACCGCTTGAGCTGGGCGTCGTTGTAGAACCAGAGCTCCGCCGGGTAGACCTCGTCGCGTGACTCCCAGTTCTGCTTGCCCCGAGGCGGGCCGAGCATGATGAAGTAGCGCCCGCGATCGGTCTCCCAACCCTCCCGAAAAGTGGAGCGCCCGAAGAACTTGTTGACGTATTCGAGCCGCGCGTAGTGCTCTTCTTTGGTCTCGTTCAGCTCGGTCGTTGGGTTCTCGTCGCGCCTGCGCCAAAACACATCGATGAACGAGTCGCGCTCGGTGGTCGACTGGAGCCTGAGAAAAGTGTCACGCTCATTGTGGCCGATGATCCAGTTGACTTCCTCGAGCAGCCAAGTGCGGTAGGGCTCCGGAAGATCCTCCGGCTTGTTCTGCGCAAGGACGGCGGTGGATGAGATCGCGAGAAGTATCGTTGCAAGAAAAAGGCGGGGCATGGTCTAACCTCAACAAAACAAAAGCGCTGGTGGCATTCTAGCGCGTGCCGCGAGGCGAGACAAGCACGAGGGGGAGGCCTCTCGTGGCGCCTCCCCCCCGGTTAGAAAACGCTAGAACTGGAAGCGGACTCCCAGCTTGAACGCGCGCGGGTCGAGAGCTGCGATGATGTTCTCGAAGGTGTTGCCCGTGCGGATGGTGAAGTTCGTCTCCGGGTTGGAGTTGAACACGTTGTACATGTCGAACATCCCGGTGAGGCGTCGATTATTGCCGAGGTTGAACGCCTTCTCGACGCGGATATCGACGATGCTCACGTTGTCGGAGCGCCTTTGATCGATGTCGTCGAGGAACACGCGCTGCGTACCCGAGCCGGGAATGCTGACGCTTTGAGTCGGTGCCCACGGATAGCCGCTCTGGAAGCGGATGTTCGTGGAGATACCGATGTCCTGAACCGTCACGTAGCGCGCTAGGAAGCGAGCGTTCCAATTGCTGTTCTGCTGTTGGAATGTCGTGTCCAGGCTGTGGTTCTGCCAGACCGTCCCATGTCCGTCCGAGCCGACGTCGATCGGGTCCGCCGTCAGTGGGGAGGTGGATTCTCCTGTCGCGGCGCGGAACTCGTCTCGCCACTGATAGTCGAAGCTACCTTGAAGGAAGAAGTTGCCGGCGAATCGACGGTCCACCGCGAACTGGATGGTGTCGTAGCTGTTGTCCAGTCCGGGGAAGGTGTTCGTCTGGATGTCGACCACGTCGGCCACATCGCCGGGAACCCGCACCACATTCAAAGGTTGTCCGTTCAGCGCGTTGGTCGGGCAAGGAAATACGGCGTCGCCGCAAGGAATGCCGCGGCCTTCGAACAGCGCGTTTTGCTGCGCGACGTTCCACTGACCGCTGTCATTGTTGAGCTTCTTGTAGACATAGGAGAAGCGCAGTGACGTGTCGGTGACGATCTCGTGCTCCACGGAAAGACTGAGCTCGTCCACGAACTCCTTTGCGAGGTTCGGGTCGACGGGAGTTCCAATGGGGCGAAGCTCGGTGCCGGTGGCGCCTGCTTCCGCCCGCAACGCACCGAGCTCGTCCGCGCCGTCGTACAGCCCGTTCGCGTTCTGGTCGAGAAAGTCGAACCGCTGCCACGCGACGTTGGCCGGATCGGCCCGTCGATGAGCGTCCGCCAGATTGACGAAGTAACGCCCGTAGTGGCCTTTGACGACGGTCTTGCCCTCTCCCGTCAGGTCATAGGTCGCACCGACTCGAGGTGCGAAGTTGTTCCAGATGACGACGTCTCGTCCTTCTGTCACACCGGTGGGGAAGAAATCGGCGAGCAGCGGCGTTGACTCGGAGCTGAGAAAGTACGTTCGCTGACGGCCGAAGCGGAGGCCCAAATTCAGGGTCAGCCGCGGGTTCAACGTCCAGGTATCCTGCGCGAAGAAGTCGTGGTGCTGGTTTCGACTGTCCGCGTTGATCTGGCCCTCGGCCGGCATCGAGAAGAGCGCGACCTGGTCGACGTCGTTCGGGCGCCCCATCGAGCTGTCATCGATGTAGCGGATGTGCCCCGAGTTCGAGTTCGCTCCGAACTTGCGGCTGTCGATCTGCCAGTCGTAGCCGAACTTGAAGTCATGGCTTCCGGC
>Ga0315338_1001364_pt1 | contig 31396 bp, 29 predicted proteins | sample ASW8metaG_FD_204518 | JGI IMG/M metagenome (GOLD analysis project Ga0315338, IMG submission 204518) | Ammonia-oxidizing marine archaeal communities from Monterey Bay, California, United States - ASW #8 | ecosystem: Environmental > Aquatic > Marine > Coastal | place: USA: California | collected... | reverse complement strand
CATCCCTCCATCTTTTGTAATTTTTACAATTCTATCCATCATTAACATAGGAGGAAGTGGTAATTTTGCATTTCCTTCTCCAAAAAGTTTTCCTTTTGCACATTCAATTAATTCTTTATATGAATAATTATTTTTTTGCACTTTAGGCCCTATTGAAATTCTTCTCTGTCTTTTGTTTGAGGTCTTTCTTTTGTTTGAGATCTTTCATACTTAATTTAATTTTTCCTCTATTATCAATTCCTATAACTTTTACTGTAACTTTATCTCCATCTTTGACAATATCTGTTGTTCTTTCAACTCTTTTATCAGATAATTCAGATATATGAACCAATCCATCTTTTGAACCCATAAAATTAACAAATGCACCAAAATCCATAATTTTCACAACAGTACCAGTATAAATTTCATTTATTTCTGGTTCTGCAGTAATATTTTCAATTTTTTCTAAAGCCAGCTTTCCACCTTCCGTATCAGTTGATGCTATTTTTATAGTGCCATCATCATCTATATCAATCTTAGCTCCTGTTTCTTCAGTTATAGATTTTATAACTTTGCCACCAGATCCAATCACATCTTTAATTTTCGATGGATCTATTTTTATAACTTCTATTTTTGGAGCGTTGCTATTTAATTCTTTACGCGATGAAGTAATTGCTTTATCCATTTCTGATAGAATTTTAATTCTTCCATCTAAAGCTTGTGCAAGAGCTTTTTCCATAATTTCTTTAGTTATACTTGTGATTTTTATATCCATTTGAAGTGCAGTAATTCCATCTTTTGTTCCAGCAACTTTAAAATCCATATCACCCAAATGATCTTCATCCCCCAATATATCTGAAAGAATAGCATAATCCTCTTTTTCTTTAATTAATCCCATAGCAATTCCTGCAATAGGTTTTTCTAATGGAACTCCTGCATCCATTAATGATAATGAAGTTCCGCAAACAGTTGCCATAGATGAAGATCCATTGGATTCTGTAATTTCAGAAACTACTCTAATTGTATAAGGAAATTTATCTTTAATAGGCATAAGGGGTTTAATTGCTCTCCATGCTAATTTGCCATGACCAATCTCACGTCTACCAGGTGGCCTAAGAAAACTAGCTTCACCAACAGAATATGGTGGAAAATTATAATGCAACATAAATCTCTCTTTATACTCTCCTTCTAAATCATCTATTATTTGTTCATCTAAACCTGTTCCTAATGTAGTTACAACTAATGCCTGGGTTTCGCCTCTTGTAAAAAGTGAACTTCCATGAACTCTGCTAAGTACCCCAACTTCAGCTTTAATTGGTCTAACAGTCTTAGTATCTCTTTCATCAATCCTTTTTCCAGTCTTTAAAATACTAGATCTAACTAATTCTTTTTCTACTTTTTTTGTTGCAGAAGAAACTAAATTTTCTGTAATTTCTTCATTATCTTCTATAACAAATTCATCTATAATATTTTTTCTAATTTCAGATAGTGTATCTGATCTAATTGATTTATCTTTTTCTTTATAAGCTTTAACAAATTTATCATTATATTTTTTTTCAATATTATTAAATAAATCTTTTAAATTTTTATCTACATTTTCATCTTTATATTTTATTTCAGATACTTTTTTTCCTTTTGCAAAAGTTTCAATAAATTTTATTACATCTTGAAATTCCTTATGTGCAAACATGACTGCATCTAGCATTGTTTTCTCTGACAACTGTTTTACTTCTGATTCAACCATTAATACGCCATCCTTTGTACCTGCAACAATTAATTCTAAATCTGAATTTTCAAGTTGGGATTTTGATGGATTTAATACAAATTTTTTATCAATATAGCCTACTTTAGCTGCGGCAACAGTTGATTGAACTGGCGCACCTGCTAGTGCTAATGCAGCAGAAGCACCTACAAAGGAAACAATATCAGGACTAGTTTCTTTGTCTAAATTTAACAAAGTACAAATAATTTGTACTTCATTAAAATAATTTTCTGGAAATAAAGGTCTTATAGGTCTATCTATTAATCTTGATATTAAGGTTTCTTTATCTGATGGTTTTGCTTCTCTTTTAAAAAAACCACCTGGTATTTTTCCAGCTGCAAACGTTTTTTCTTGATAACTAACTGTTAATGGTAAAAAATCAATTCCTTCTTTAGGTTCATTAGAAGCCACTACAGTACATAATACTGTAGTTTCTCCGTATGTTGCTAAAACTGCACCATTAGCCTGCCTTGCGATTCTTCCTGTTTCAAGAGTTAGTTTCTTGCCGCCCCATTCAATTTCTTTTTTTATGATATTAAACACTAATTTATTTACGTAAGTTGAGTTCTTTTATTATTTCTTCGTATTTTTTTAAGTTCCTATTTTTTAAATATAATATTAGTCTTCTTCTTCTACTAATTAATTTAATCATGCCTTCTCTTGAATGATTATCTTTTTTATTATTTTTAAAGTGATCAGTTAAATAATTTATTCTTTGTGTTAACAATGCTATTTGAACTTCAGATGAGCCAGTATCTTTTTTTCTTTTCTGAAATTTACTGATAATTTTATTTTTAGGTAAATTATTTTCCAACATATTTAATTTTATTTAAAACAGAATATATAGGTAAAAAAAAACTTTTCCAATCATTCTTTTCATATAATCTTAAAAAATCCTTAATAGATATAGAGCTTTTTAAATTAAATGGCTCTGATTCAATTCTTTTTAATTTAGTTACATGACCATCAACAGCTAATTTTTTGCAAATATCTCTAGCTAAACTTCTTACATAAAAACCTTTTCCACATTCAATTTCAAAACTTGTATAGGGAGTTCTTTTTTCTTCATTTTTATCTATTATTCTAATATTTTTTAAAAAAACCTTTCGTGATTTTAAATTAAATTTTTTTCCACTTCTAGCTAAATTATAAGCTCTCTCACCGTTAATTTTTATTGCAGAAAATTTTGGAGGAATTTGATTTATTGTGCCAACTAAATTTTTTAATATAGATTCTAACTTAATTTTATCTGGTACTTTATTTGATTTTGAAATAATTTTGCCTTCCGCATCTTGCGTCTCAGTAGAAATTCCCCATTTAATAGTAAAACTGTACTTCTTCATACCATCCATTATATATTTTACTGTTTTTGTTGCTTTTCCTATTGCTAGGGCTAAAACTCCTGTTGCTAGAGGATCTAAAGTGCCAGCATGGCCAATTTTTTTTACATTTAAGGTTTTCTTTATAATATTAACAACTTGTCTTGAGGACATTCCCAAATCTTTATTAATAATTAACCACCCATTTAAATTGTTATTTATTGAATCCATAATTACAAATCTTTAAGAACTTTAGGTTCTTTTAAAATTTTTTCTATTTTATTGACATACTCGAAAGTATTATCAAAACTAAAATTTATTTTTGGGACAAATCTAAGTTGTAATTTTTCAGCAATTTTTCTTTTAAATATAAAATTTTGTTCGTTCAAATATTTAATACAATTTTTTTTATTATTTCTTGAAATAATAAAAATATTAGCTTTTTTTAAATCTGGACTAACACATACTTCAGTTACAGTAATTGGTATTCCTCTTATTTTCTCGTTTTGAAAATCTCCTAATGCTATAACTTCAGAAATTAAATGTTTTAACTGTTGTCCTACTCTTAATTGTCTTTGTGATTTTATATTATTTTTCATTAAAAAAAAATAAACTGTGAATTATAGGCTTCTTTTTTCTTCTTCTACAATATAAGATTCTAAAATATCATTTTGTTTGATGTCTTGAAAATTTTCTAAAACCAATCCACATTCACTTCCTACTTTTACCTCAGCAGCTTCCTCTTTAAATTTTTTTAAACTATTTAATTTTCCATCATAAATTAATTTATTATCTCTTAACAATCTTATATTTGACTTTTTATCTATCTTTCCTTCAATTACTTCGCAACCAGCAATTTTTCCAATTTTTGACATTTTAAATATCTCTTTTATTTTAGCTATGCCGTTTAAAACTTCTTTTTTATCTGGAACTAAAAGTCCACTCATACAATCTTTTATATAATCAAGTAATTCATATATAACGCTGAAGAATTTAATTTCCATTTTATCTCTTTTGGCTAAATCTCTAGCTAAATTATTTGGTTTAACATTAAATCCAACAATTTGAACAGAGGTTTCTGAAGCTACAGCAAGAGCAACATCTGATTGGTTAATTTCTCCTACACCTTTATGTATAACCTTAATCTTTATTTCATCGTTTTTAAATTTTTCAATACCATTTATAATTGCTTCTAGAGATCCCTGAACATCTGACTTTAAAATTAGTCCTAATTCTTTAATTTTTTCATTACTTTTATCACTAAGTTGTTTTTCCAAATTTTCTTTTGTTAATGGTTCAGTTACTTTAATCTTTGATTTATTTAATCTATAATTCGCTATTTCTTTTGCTTTTGTTTCACTTTCAACAACTTTAAATTCGTCCCCTGCTATTGGTGATCCTGTAATACCAATTATTTCAACTGGATCTGAAGGAGTAGCTAAATTTATTTTTTTACCTAAATCATCATTCATTGCTCTTATCTTTCCATACGAAGGCCCAGCTACAAAAAGATCTCCAACTTTTAATGATCCTTCTTGAATCAAAACAGTTGCTGTAGAACCTTTCCCTTGTTGAACTTTTGACTCAACAATAACCCCACCTGCTTTTTTTAAAGGGTTAGCCTTTAAATTTAAGATTTCTGCTTGCAATAAAATTGCTTCTTCAAGCTTATCTAAATTCTTTTTAGATTTTGCTGAAACTTCTACGAATAAATTTTTTCCACCCATTTCCTCTGAAATAATCTCATGCTTCATTAATTGATTTTTTACGTTCTGAGAATTTGCTTCACCTAAATCTATTTTATTTATACATACAATAATTGGTACTTTTGCAGCTTTAGCATGATCAATAGCTTCTATAGTTGTTTCTTTTACCCCGTCATCTGCAGCTACAACTAAAACAACAATATCTGTAACTTTAGCTCCACGGGCTCTCATTGATGTAAATGCTTCATGACCTGGCGTATCAAAAAAAGTTATAAATTTTTTTGATTTAGTAATAATTTTATATGCCCCAATATGTTGTGTAATTCCTCCATGTTCTTTTGAAACTATGTCACTAGATCGAAACGCGTCCAATAAAGTTGTTTTCCCATGATCTACGTGGCCCATAACCGTAACTATTGGCGCTCTTTCAATTAAGTCTTCTTCTTTATCAATTTCCTTTTTTAATTCTACATTTAATTCGTTATCATCGACTCTCTTTACATTATGATTAAATTCTTGGGCTATAATCTCAGCTGTATCAGCATCAATATTTTGATTAATAGTTGCCATAACCCCATTTTTCATTAAAGCTTTTATAACATTTGAAGATTTCTCAGCCATTCTTTTTGCTAATTCTTGAACTGAAATTACAACAGGAATTTTTACTTCTTTTATAATTTTTTTCTTTCCATCTTTTATTTGACTTAAATTATTATTTTTTCCTTTTTTTTCATTTTCAATAATTTGTTTTTTAAAAGAAGAATAAAATCTTTTATTAATAGTTAATTTTTTGCGAGGTTGATTAGAAACTTTTAGTTTTTTTTCTACTTTATTATTTAAAATATTTTCGTCTTTATTTCTCTTTTTTTTTTTTACTACTTCTACTGTTACAGTTTTAGATTTACCATATGAAAAAGTTTGCTTGATTGTTGTTGTTTTTCTGTTTTTATCATTCATAAACTTATTTTTTCAAAGATTTTTTATTTTCTTTTTTATCTTCTTTAAACCACCTTTCTCTTGCTTTCATTATTATTTTATCTGCATCAATTTTTTTTAAATTATCTGTATCAAACATTTCAATTAGTTCGTCACTAGATAAATTAGCTAAATCATCCATATTTTTTATATTATTATCTCCTAGTTTTACCAAATCTTTTAAACTGAATTTTTTTATATTCTCCAAATCTTTTGAAATGTTTAATTCTTTTTTTCTCTTTTCTAATTCAATATTTTTCTTTGCAATATTTTGCTTAGCTCTTTCCTTAAGATCTTTTATTAAGCTTTCATCAAATCCTTCGATTGCTTTAAAATCTGTATCAACAGCCTCGCTTATTTCATCGATTGATGAAAAACCTTCAGTTGCTAACAAATGCGCTATAACTTCATCTACATCTAATTCCTTCATAAAAGTTTCAGAAATTATTTTTGTTTGTTCATTTCTTTTATTTTTTTCATCTTTTTCATCAATTATATCTATTTCACAGTTTGTTAATATTGAAGCCAGTCTAACATTTTGACCTTTTCTTCCAATTGCAAGACTTAATTGATCTTCAGGAATAATTACTTTAATTTTCTCTATATCTTCTTCAAAAATAACTTTGCTAATTTGAGCTGGGGCCAAGGAATTTACAATAAAAGTAGCTTTATCTTCAGACCAAGTAACTATATCTATTTTTTCACCTTGTAATTCTGTTACTACAGCTTGAACTCTTGATCCTCTCATTCCAACACATGCTCCAACTGGATCTATTGTTTGATCAGAAGAACAAACTGCTATTTTTGCTCTAGAACCTGGATCTCTAGCAACAGATTTAATTTCAATAATATTGTCATTAATTTCAGGGACTTCCTGTTTAAATAAATGCGCTAGAAATTGGGGATGAGTTCTAGATAAAAAAATTTGGGGTCCTTTTGTATCTTGACTGACATTGTACAAATAAGTTTTAACTCTATCTCCTCTTCTTAAATTTTCACGAGGAATCATTTCATCTTTTTTTATTACACCCTCAGCATTACCAAGGTCAAGAATTATGTTTCCAAATTCCATTCTTTTAACTATCCCGCTAATTGTTTCACCCACTTTATCTTTATACAGTTCGTAATTTTTTACTGATTCAGCTTCTTTAATATGCTGAACTAACACTTGCTTTGCTATTTGAGCAGATATTCTACCAATATCTATATCAGGTAATTTTTCAATAATAAATTCACCAATTTTTATATCTTTTCTCTTTTTTTTTGCGTCTTTTAAACTTATTTCAATTAAAATATCTTCTACATCCTTTTTTACTTCCAAATACCTAGATAAACTAATTTTACCTGTTTTTCTGTCAATATCTCCTCTGATATCATAATCGTTTCCATATTTAACTTTACCAGCTTTTGATATTGCTTTTTCAATAGCTTGAAAAACTAATTCTTTTTCTATACCTTTTTCCTCTGCAATACTTTCTGCTGTTTGTACTAATTCTGTATTTTCCAATAACATTTCATAGAAATAAAAAAAAATGGGCTTTAAGCCCATTTAAAATTAACAATAAATATATTTGTTATATGTAATTTAATATTTTAATAGTTATAGTTCAACGTTTTTTTTTAAATTTTAGAAAATACTTTTTATTGTTTTTAATATTTGCTTTTTTTTCATATCTACTTTCTATTAATTCATCTGGTCTTTTATAACAATCTTTGATTTTTTCATTGACCCATAAAAAATTTTTATTTATAAAAAATTCTATTAAAATCGCATTTAAGTAACTTTGTGAATCTGTAGATATAAAAAATAAACCATTTTTTTTTAAAATTTTATGTATTTTTTGCAATAAAGTTTTTGATATTAGTCTTCTTTTAAAATGTCTTTTTTTTGGCCAGGGGTCAGGGTAAAGTATAAAAATTTTTTCAATCGAATTTTTTTTTAATATATTAAATAAAGAAAAAATATTCTTCGGGTATATACAAATATTTTTTAAATTTAATGCTTCTATTTTCTCAACTACATTTGCTATTCCAGGTTCATAGACCTCACTACCAATAATTAATTTTCCAGTATTATTTTTAGATAAATGTATTAAATTTTCTCCATAGCCAAAACCTACCTCTAAAAAAACTTTCTTGTTGTTAATATTCCTTTTTTTAAATAAAAATTTTCTTAATGTAACTTTTAATAAATTTTTTTGTTTTTTACTTAAAGCTCGTCTTGGTTTTTGTTTGTAGAATAAAGATAGTGATGTTTTTCGAACTTTTTTCAAAAAATTTTTTTTAAGGGTTCAATAAGATCAGTATTTTCCCAGGAGAACTCACCGTTGCTACCTGTCTTTCTTCCGAAATGGCCATAAGCTGCTGTTTTACTATATATTGGCCTATTCAATGACAATTTTTTTTTTATTCCATATGGTGATAAATCCATAATCTTAGATATTTTATCAGAAATTTCATTACCTCTAATTCTAGGGTCTCCATGTGTATCAATATAAATTGATATCGGTTTTGCAATTCCAATTGCATATGAAAGCTGAATAGTACATTTTTCCACAAGCTTTGCAGCAACAATATTTTTTGCTAAATATCTTGCAGCATAAGCACCTGACCTATCAACTTTACTTGGATCTTTTCCAGAAAAAGCACCTCCACCATGAGGTGCTGCACCTCCATAAGTATCTACTATAATTTTTCTTCCTGTTAATCCACAATCACCAACTGGACCACCAATAACAAATCTTCCTGTAGGATTTACAAAAAAATTTTTTTCATCACACATCCACCCTTCAGGTAATGAATTAATAACATATGGTCTGACAATCTCTTTAACATCTTTTTGGTTTAAGCTTGGATCATGTTGTGTAGATACAACAATTGCACTAGTTTTATATGGTTTACCATTTTTATAACATAAACTAACCTGACTTTTAGAATCTGGAAGCAATAATTTTTCTTGACCATTATGTCTTGCTTTAGCAAGGGATTCTAAAATTAAATGAGAAAAATAAATTGGAGCAGGCATTAATTCTTCTGTTTCCTGACATGCATATCCAAACATAATTCCTTGATCTCCTGCGCCTTGTTCTTTTTCATTTTTTTTATTTACTCCAATTGCAATATCTTTGGATTGCTGATGAAGATTATTTTCAATTGATACAGTTTTCCAACTGAAACCTTCTTGATCATAACCAATTTCTTTTATTGTACCTCTCACTAAATCTTCAATAGGAGTTTCATCAAATACGTTAGGTCCATTAAATTCTCCGCTAATAATAACTTTATCGGTTGTAACCATTGTTTCAGCAGCAACTCTTGCATCAGGGTCTTTTGATAAAAAAAGATCAACAATATTATCAGAAATAATGTCACATAATTTATCAGGATGGCCTTCTGATACCGATTCACTTGTAAATGTATATTCTTCCTTCATTTTCTTTATTTTTTTTTATGAATATAATATTTTAAAATATTAAATAAAAAAAATAAAATTAATAATGAAATAATAGTTAAATTATTTTTATATTTACTAAAAATAGTTTTTACAGTTTCATTATTTTTATAAGCAATGAAAATTTTTGTATCAAAATATCCAGACGAATTTAAAGGTAATTTTTCTAATATTCTTCCAAAAGGGTCTATCGAAGCTGAAATTCCTGTATTTGCTACTCTAATTACTTGTTTACTTTCTTCAATAGCCCTAAATTTAGAATTAATAAAATGTTGGTAGGGCCCAATTGTATTTCCAAACCAAGCATCGTTTGTAAAGTTTACTATAAGTACTGATTCATCATTATTTTTTATAAATTTTCCTGGAAATATTAATTCATAACAAATCAATGGTTTAAAATTTGGTAAACTATCATATTTAATTATTTTTTGATCATACTCTCCCTTTTGTAAACCTAAAAAATTAAATCCAGTATTATTTAGTAAATTACTAAATGGAATATATTCACCAAAAGGTACTAAATGAATTTTATCATATATAAAACTCATTGATAAATTTTTATCAATAATTGACACGCTGTTATAGTACATATCCTTTTCTTCACTTCTAAAAATTCCAGTAATAACATATTCATTTTTTTTTAAGTTAGTTTTTAATTTTTTAAAAGTAGAAAAAGAATTAAGATGTTTGAAATTTAATATTGCTGTTTCTGGCCAAAAAATAATTAAATTTTCAGATTCCGTTCTATTTTCAAAACTTAATTTTGTTAATTTTTCATAATTATTTTCTAATTTAGAAAAATCTAATTTATCATTTTGTTTTATATTAGGTTGAACAACCCTGAATATATTATGACTATATGTAATTAAATCTGAATTTTTTAATCTATTAATTCCATAAATGCATATGGAAATAAATATAAAAATTGATGATGTGAGCAATATAAATTCTTTTTTTTTATTAAAATTTAAAATAAAAATACTTATTGATAAAACAAAATAGATTATAAAAAAAGTTAATCCATATACTCCAAATATAGAGCATATTTGAATTATATAATCATATTCTGAGAAAGTATGAGCTATTAGATTCCATGGAAAACCTGTTAATAAATGTCCTCTTAATATTTCGCTAAAAGTCCAAAAAATAGAAAAGAAAATAATATTGTAAATTAAATTTGTTTTAAATTTATAGTTTAGAAAAGTTACGGAACCTATAAAAATCGCAAGAAAAAATGAAAAAGAAAAAAGACATAATGGTAAAAGAAAAACATAAATACCAGATCTAATTAAAAAGGAATTAAAAATCCAATATAATCCAAACATGAAAAAAGACAGCCCAAAAAACCAACCAACTAAAAAGGCATCTTTGTTCGATTCTGCATAATAACTTTTCAAAAATACAAAAGTTATTGATGGAAAAAGTAAAATCCAAAAATTAAAAGGAGGGAAGGCTGCGACTAAAGAAATTCCAAAAAAAAAGGAATATAAATATATTAAACTTTTTTTCAAAATTAACAAATTTAAACAATAAACTATTTAATTATATGATTTCTAACTAATATTGCTCTTATTCTTCTTGAATCTGAATCTAAAATTTCAAACTCACATCCATTTTTGTGTTTTATTACTTCACCTTTTAAAGGAACTCTACCAAAAAGGTGAAATACTAGGCCACCCATTGTATCAATATCATTTATATCTTCTTTATCAGAAAATATGTTTCCATATTTTTTTTCAAAATCTTCAATTAACATTCTTGCATCTATTCTTTTAGTTCCATCATCATTCTTTGTTTCTTTTATATATTTTTTATTTTCATTTTGTGCTTCATGTTCATCTTTTATTTCACCAACAATTTCTTCAACTAGGTCTTCTATTGTAACTAAACCATCTACTCCTCCATGCTCATCAACTATAATTGCCATATGTATGTGGGATGTTCTCATCTTTAATAATAAATCTAAAACATTCATAGATGCTGGGGCAAATAATACTTTTCTTATTAATTTTTTAATATTTATAATTTTTTTATTATCCCAACAAGAAATTACATCTTTAATATGAATCATTCCCACAATATTATCTCTATTTTTATCAAAAACAGGATATCTTGAATGGCTTGTTCTACCAATAATTTTTACAAGTTTTTTAATAACGGTATTACTATCGATAGAAACAATATCTAATCTAGGAATCATAATATCATCAACTAATTTTTCTGGTAATTCGAAAACATTAGAAATAATTTTTTCTTCATTAATTTTTAAAGGTTGTTTTTTTTGTAATCTTTTATTTATAAGATTTAGAATATTATTTTGATGCTTATTATTTTTTTTTTTATCTAAAAAAAATTTAAATTTATTAAAAAATTTAATACTCAATCTAACCTTTGATGAAAATTAATAATAATTGATACCTAAAGAATTCAATATTTTTGACTCAATATTTATCATATTTTTTTTATCTAGTTTTGTTTTATGGTCATAACCTAACAAATGTAATGTACCATGCACTATTAAATGACCAATTCTATCTTTGTTTTTCATTTTAAATCTTTTTGATTCTTTTTTACATGTTTCGTACGACAAAAAAATTTCTCCTAGTAATCTTTCTTTATTTTTAAAAAAATTCTCATTTGGAAATGATAACACATTTGTTGGGTTTTTTTTATTTAAAAAATCAGTATTTAATTTTTTTAAAAACTTATCATCCGCTAAAATAAAATTAATATTTGTTTTTAAATTTCTAAATTTTTTAAATTTAGGCTGTAAAAAACATTCGTTAATAGTCATTCTTGATAAATTATGTATAAAATTATTAATACTTCTTTTTGACTTAAATATTTTTTTATCTAACCATTTTTTGTTTTCTAAAAAAATTTTTATTTTATGATTAACTTTCATTTATCATATGCTTTTACTATTTTTTGTACTAAAGGATGTCTTACAACGTCGTTTTCTGTTAAATAAACAAAAGAAATATCTTTAATTTTTTTTAAATTATTAATTGCATCTTTTAAACCACTTTTATTTTTTAATGGCAAATCTATTTGAGTTACATCACCAGTTATAACCATTTTTGAATTTTCCCCAAGACGTGTCAAAAACATTTTCATTTGAATTGGAGATGTATTTTGTGCCTCATCTAGTATTATATAGGAATTATTTAATGTTCTACCTCTCAAGTAAGCAATAGGGGCTATTTCAATTTTTTGGCTTTCAATTAATTTTTTAACTTTATCTCCAGAAAGGTTTTCATCAATAGAGTCGTATATTGGTCTTAAATAAGGATCAATTTTTTCTTTTAAATCTCCAGGTAAAAAACCTAATTTTTCTCCTGCTTCTACAGCTGGTCTTGAAATGATAATTTTGTCAATTAAACCAGATGTAAGTTTGGAAACTGCGTGGCTTACAGCAATAAAAGTTTTTCCTGTGCCTGCAGGGCCTATTGCAAATACAATTTTTTTACTTAATATTTTTTTTATAAATTTTTCCTGCCCTTTTGTACGAGCCCTTATTTCCTTTTTAGGTGTTTTTATAGTTATTATTGAACAACTATTATTATTTTCTTTTTCTAGCATATTTTGAATGATAAATTCTACATCTCTTTTTTCAATTATTTCTGATATTTTGGCTCTTTTATATAATTCTGAAAGTGTATTTTTTGTAATTAAAATATTCTTTATATTTCCATTTATTGAAATAATATTTCCTCTTGGAGATAAAATAACATTTAATTTTTTTTCAATAATTTCAAGATTCTTGTGAAAAACTCCGAACATAATTCTTAAAATATTATTATCCTCAAACGCAATTATATTTTTTTCTAAATTCTTAATCAAATATTCTATTTATAAAATTCTATTTTATATATTAGCTTCTAAACTCTTGTAAAAACTTCTTTTAATTTTTATACTCATAAGCTTTCCCTGCATATCTCTTTTATTATTAATTCTTACTAATTGCATGTATTGCGAGTATCCAAGTGATTGAAATTTTTTTTCATTTAATGAATTATCAAATAGCACTTTTAATGATTTTTTAATAAAATTTTTATTGAAATTTTCTTGATAAAATCTTAATTTGCTTTGAAGAATGCTGAGTCGTTCCTTTTTTTCATCTTTACCAAGGTTATCTTTTAAATTGTAAGCTGTCGTTCCTGGCCTTGGACTATAAATAAACGAAAAAGATTGTACAAATTTTACTTTATCAATTAAATCAAGAGTTTTTTGAAAATCTTTTCTAGTTTCGCCCGGATAACCAACTATAAAATCTGACGAGAAAACAATGTCCTGTTTACATTTTTTCACTTTATTTATTATTTTTAAGTATTCTTCAATTGTATAATTTCTATTCATTGCTTTAAGAATCTTATTTGAACCTGATTGAATAGGAAGATGTAAAAAAGGCATAAGTTTATCAATATTTTTGTGCGCATGAAATAAATCTTCATGCATATCTTTTGGATGCGCAGTCATATATCTTATTCTTTTTAATCCTTTAATTTTTGCTAAAATATAAATTAATTTCCCTAGATTGTATTCTTTCTTATTAGGTCCTAATCCATGGTAGGCATTTACATTTTGCCCAAGTAATATAATTTCTTTTATTCCATTTTCTACCAAATGTTTTGCTTCACTATTAATTTCTTCAACAGTTCTAGAATATTCTGGTCCTCTAGTGTAAGGTACAACACAAAATTTACAAAATTTATTGCATCCCTCTTGTATAGTTAAATAACTTGAAACTTTATTAATATATCTTTGTTTTGGCAATTCATCAAATTTAGATTTTGGTTCAAAATCAAGCTCAAGAAATAATTTTTTTTTTTCATTATTTTCATTTTGATTTTTTTTTAATAAATAAGGTAATTTTTGATAAGATTGGCTCCCAACAATTATATTCACAAAAGGGGATCTTTTAAATATTTCTTCACCTTCTGCTTGTGCTACACACCCTGCAACTACAATAATTGTATTTTTATTATTCTGAAATCTCTTTTTTTTTATTTTATAAATTTTACCTAATTCAGAATAAAATTTTTGTTTTGCTTTGTCTCTTATATGGCAAGTATTTATTGTATAAATATCAGCTTCTTCATCAATTTCGGTTTTTTTATATCCTAATTCATAAAAAATATCATTTATTTTTTGACTATCATAAACATTCATTTGGCAACCAAAAGTTTTTATTTTAAATTTTTTTAACATAATCTATTATTAAATATAATATTTATTTTCTATATAAACTATTCCTTAAATTATAATTTATTTTTCTCCAACAATATAAAGCTATTTTTTTTCTATCATATTCTTTACCAGGTAAAAGTTTTTCATTAAAAATAACTTCTATTTCTATATTAAATTTTTTTAAAACATTGAAAATATTTGTAATTAAATCCATATTTGAATGCCATGTTATATTTTTTCTATCTGTATAGTTCAATAACTTTCCATTAATCTTTTTATACACAATCGTTACTGTTTGAATAGATATTTTTGAATTTAAATTTCTTTCAAAAATATTAAATAATGAACTTTTAAAAGGTAAAACTCTATTTCCATCACTACTTGTACCTTCAGGAAATATTACTAAATTCTTTTTTTCATTTAAATGTTTTATAATTTCATTTTCTTGACTTATTAGTGAAGAAATTTTTCTATCAATAAAAATTGTATTTTGAAGTTTTGCTAATATTCCCAGTAATGGCCATTTTGCTACCTCCTTTTTAGCAACAAAAGATGTTTTAAGAATACTTCCTAAAACTAATATATCTAAATAACTAGCATGATTAGAAATTAAGAGAGTAGGGGAATTAATAGAAACGTTACCAAAAATTTTAATCTTAATTCCAAAAATTTTGCGGCAGAGTATGTGATAAAAATAAGGAATTTCATAAGTAAATTTTTTTATCAAGAAAAAAACAATCAATTGAAAAGGTAAAAGAGCTAAAGTAAGTAATAGAAAAATTATGAGTCTTAAAAATATTAAAATCACTATAAAAAATTTACTTTTTCTTTAAAAAATTTTTTAGAAAAATTATTTTTGAGTCTTTTTTTTTTCTTTTATGAAAATTTACATATCTCGGTTTTAATAAATTAGCCTTTAAAACTATACAAATATCTATCGTATTAAATTGTTTATCAATATACGCTCCGTCACCAATACACGCTCCTAGCCTTAAATATCCTTTCAATAGAGGAGGTAGGGATTTAAATAATTCATAAGTATTTAAATCTTTTTTTTTACAATATTTTAGTCGAATATTATTTGGGGGCAGAGCCTTAGGCCGTATTGATTCAGGAGCTAAATAATAATAGTAAAGAAAGGATAATTGTTCTATATACTTTGTATAATTTGTTCCCGAAAAACTCGCACAACCGAATAAAATTTTTATTTTGTAATGCTCCATATATGCAGAAACTGCTTTCCATAATAATTTTATTATTAACTTATTTCTATAATTCTTATGTACACAAGATCTTCCTAATTCTAAAATTTCTCCTTTTTTCCTTAAAATCTTCTTTATATCAAATTCTCCTTCTGTATAAAATTTACCATGAATTTGTGTCATTGGTCTTCTAATCAATCTATAAGTTCCGACAACTGCTTCACGAGTAGAACTTTTACTATGATCAATTACTAAAAGATGATCACAAAAAGGATCTAATTCATCAAAATCTTTTTCATATAAAATATTTTTAATTGTTGGATTAGCTTTTAACTCTTCGTAGAAAACTTTATATCTTAAATTTTGTGCAGCGTCTATATCTTTAAAATTCTTTGCTAAACGAACTTCAAAATTTTTATATTTAACAGATTTTAATTTTTTTTTTATTCTTCTCCTATCCAAAATATAAGAATTTAATATAAGATTTTTTATTGAACTTACTGGTTTAACAAGCCAATTTTTTTTATTTAAAATATTTTTTTTAGTTGGTCTTAGACACATTCGTCTTTTCTTCGCTTGCTTATATTTATATCTTAGTATAATTTTCTTTCCTTAATAATTAACAAATTCTTATTTTAGCTTTTTGCATGCTTCTTCAATTGCAAATAATTCTAGTTTATACCCTACCATTTTGTAACCTTTTTTTTTACAAATTTGTATTGCTAGTTTCTCAAATCCTGGATTTTGAAACTCAGTTACCTTACCAGAAATAATATTAATTAAATGATTATGTTCCCACTGTGATACTGCTTCGTACCTTGCTTTTTCTTCACCAAATTTAAATTCATGCTTTATAACAGCTTTAGCTTCTTCAAATAATTTTACAGTACGATAAACTGTAGCAAGACTTATTTTTTTATTTTTTTTATATGCTCTTTCATAAATTTTTTCAACAACTGGGTGGTCCTTAGAATTATTTATTACTTCCGCAATTACTGCCCTTTGTTGAGTCATTTTAATACCATAGTTTTTGCAAACTTCACCGACATTTAAATGCTTTATATTTTTTTCCATAATCACTAGCTATCTTAATAATATAATCATAAAACCTGAATAAAACTAAAGATTTAAAAATATAGTATTAATTTTTTTTTCCATAATGATTATAAACATATATAGGATTTAAAGATTTTATCATTTTAATTTTTTTTTTTCTTATTAAATCAATTAATGTAAGTGTATTTGAAAATTTCTTTTTATTAAAAGATATTTTTTTTTTTTTTCTTAATAAATCAATTAATTTTATATCTAAATCTCCACAAATAATTATATTTTTATTAAAAAAAAAATTAGGTAAATTATTAATTGAAAAAAAGGAAACTTTATTTATTGGTTTTTTTTTTGAATCAAATAATTGGTAGTAGTAATTGTTTTTTTTACTCTTAATTATAGTCACTATTTTTTCTTTAGAATTACTATCTATAGATTGAACTAAAACATCCATATTATTAAATCCTAAAATATTTATTTTATGAGGTATTCCTAAACCTTTTGCAGCTGCAATTCCTATTCTCACTCCAGTAAATGATCCGGGACCTAAAGATATTATTATATTATTTATTTTTTTAATATCTAAATTACTTTGTTCTAACGATTCCTTTAATAGAGGAATCAAAAATTTAGAATACGTTTTATTTAAAATTTTTGATAAATTTAACACAACTTTATTATTTTTTAATATAGAAATAGAAAATTTCTCTGTACTTGTATCAAAAGCTAATATATTCATTTTTATATTATTTTAATTTTTTTTAAAAGATATTTATGAATTTAATAAAAATAACAAAAAAAGTATATCCTATAGAAATAGACCTTCTTTACGCAACAAAAAAAAATTTTACTGGTAAACAAATTTATAAAAAAAAGGACTGTTACTTACATAAATCTGCTATACCCTTCTTTGAAAAAAGTATAGAACTAGCACAAAAATTAAATTTAAAATTAAAAATTTTTGACGCGTTTAGGCCTGAAGAAGCACAATGGAGGCTATGGAATCATACTCCAGATGAAAATTTTATCGCTCATCCAAAAAAAGGTTCTCCACATTCAAGAGGCGTGGCAATTGATTTAACATTAATAAATAAGAAAAATTATGAATTAAATATGGGTACTGAATTTGATAATTTTTCATCTCTATCTTTTCATGGAAATATGATAATATCAAAAGAAGCACAAAAAAATAGATATACTTTATTAAGTATAATGACATCTGCTGGATGGAATTTTTATAAGAAAGAATGGTGGCATTATCAGTTATTTAATTCTAAAAAGTATAAACTAATAAAAAATAATACATTAAAAAAACCAATGATGTAAAAAATGCGTATGATAAATAAATTTATAGCAAATTTTCTACTCGTGACTTTGATATTTATTAATCAATTATCAGCTAAAGAAAATTCTGCTGCTATTTTTTTATATCATAGGTTTGAAGAAAATAAATATCCATCTACTAATATTAGAATATCTCAATTTAAACAACATATTGAGGAATTAAAAAAAAATAAATACAACGTTATTTCAATTGATGAAATAATTAATGCTTTAATACATAAAAAAGATTTACCAGAAAAAACAGTAGGATTAACAATTGACGATGCTTTTTTGAGTATATATAAAGAAGCGTGGCCAATCCTTAAAAAAAATAAATTACCATTTACACTTTTTGTTTCCACAGAATCAGTTACGACTAAATCAAGAAATTACATGAACTGGAACCATATAAGAGAAATGGTAAATTCAGGTGTATCAATAGGCCATCATACAAAAAACCATTTACACCTTACAAACAGTAGCAAAAAAAATGTAATTAATGAAATTGAAGAAGCTAGTAACGATTTTTTAAAAAATCTTGGGTTTGTGCCAGATATTTTTGCCTATCCCTACGGAGAATATAATCTTGAAATAAAACAAATTGTTCAAAAATATTTTAAAGCATCTTTTGGTCAACAATCTGGTAGTTTATTTAATGAAATTGATATTTTTGAATTACCAAGATTTTCAATGAATGAACAATACGGAAATTTAAAACGTTTTATGTTTGCTGCTAATTCGTATGGCTTACAAATGAAAAATATTTTGCCTCAAAATAAAACAATACAAAATATAAATCCACCCTTGTTAGGCTTTACTTTGTTAAATGATATAGAAAATTCAATAAAATGTTATCCATCACATAATATAAAAGCAAATTTAACTAGAATAGGAGAAAAAAGGGTTGAAATTCGTTTTGATAGAGAATTTCCTAAAGGACGTACTAGGATCAATTGCACTACTAATGATAAAGGTAAATGGAGATGGACAGGATTTCAGTTTTTAAACCCTTAATTTTGAACGCTTGTATATTTGATAAAATCATATTTAGCTAAATTATTTTTTTTAATAATATTCTGAACAGAAATAATATATTCTTTTCCTAACTCTGAATATTTTATAAGTTCATTAGCTAAAATCTTTCCTTCAAGAGTTTTACCAAATGACCTTAATTCCTTTCTAGATTTTCTAAAATTTTTATAAGCAAAATGTGTGTTTAGATTATTTAAATATGCTTTAACAGAATCATTTAAATTTTGAAAAGCCCTTACTTTAATTAATGGATTTTTATTATCAATGGGTTTAATCCCATTAGTTTTATTTCCAATAACTTTTTGACCAAAATAAGCATTACCCTCTATAGCAAACCTTGATGTACCCCATCCACTTTCAATTGCTGCTTGTGCAATTACAAGCGAAGTCGGCACAATATCAATTCTTTCTTTTAGTTCAGATAAGTCGTTATTATTAACTTGATATTCATTAAATAATTTTTTTAGAATGGCTGATTCTAAAACATTTAAATTATTATTTTGTATCTTTTTTTCGATTTCAAAAAAAAGTATTCTATCCGCTAAAATATCTTGATTGGCATTATGTATAATTGGAAATAGCTGAGCAATAAAATATTGTTTTTTTTGTTTTACTGATAAATTTTTAAAATTATTTTTTTGATTTAGTTTTGATTTTTGTCCTATTTTTATATTTGGTTTATACCCTTGTACTTGATTAAATTTTATATTTTGAAGTTGAGGATTATTTTTTCCTTCATTTTTATTTGCAATTTTTTCAATAAAAAAATTAGAGAAAGTAAATACTAGGCAAAAAAAAACTATATATTTATATGAAATATGTGGTTTTTTCAAATTTTTCTTTTTTTTTAATTTTCTCATTATGCTATATATAGTATACAATTAATTTATTACTACTAAAAGTTGTTGTTTTCAATAAATATTAAATTATTACAAAAATTAGAATTTTTCAAGATTTTATTTCTTTTTTTTATATATTATGATTGATAATTGGCAACAAAAATAATTTATTTTTAGACAAACATTTTAAATCGCTTTTACTTCCTTAACTTCAGGTAAATAATGTTTTAATAAATTTTCAATTCCTTGTTTTAAGGTTGCTGTAGAGCTAGGGCATCCTACACAAGCACCTTTAAGCTTTAAATATACAATACCTTTTTCAAAATTCTCAAAAATTATATCTCCACCATCCCTAGCAACAGCTGGCCTAACTTTATCATTAATGATTTTTTCAATTTTGCTTGAAATTTTATTTCTATTTATATTTTTATCAGGTTCTTTTTTTATTATTTTTTTAACTATATATTTATTTGAAGTAATAAAATCTAATATGAAAATAAGTATTTTTGTTTTTAAATAATTCCAAGTTATACTTTTTTCTTTTGTTACAGCAATAAAATTTTCACCGATAAACATTCTTTTAACTCCTTTTAATTGAAATAAATTTTTAGAAAATTTAAATTTTTTTGCTTCTTTTTTATCTTTAATCTCAATACCACTTTGAAATATATATTCATTTCCAACAATAAACTTTAAAGTTTCTGGATTAGGTGTTAATTCTGTCTCAATATTCATAATATAAAGATATAATATATTAAATTATAGAATCAATAAGCCAATAATTTTTTTTATTTCTAACAAATTTTTAGATGAAATATCATCGGCTTTTTCTTTACCTTCTTTTAAAATTTTTTTTAAATAATCTTTATTTTTTAAATAATCATTCATTTTTTTTGAAATTGGTTCAATTTTACTTATAGTCACCTCAGTTAATAATTTTTTAAAATTTGAAAAATCTTTTCCCGACATTTCCCCCATTACCTCATCAAATTTTTTATCTTTTAATGCTGAATAAATTCCTAATAAATTTGCAGCTTCTGGTCTGTTTTTAAGTTCTTCTTTTTTATATGGTAATGGGTGAGGGTCTGTTTTGGCTTTTTGTATTTTCAAATTTATTAAATCTTTACTGTCGGTTATATTTATTCGTGAAAAATCAGATTCATCCGACTTACTCATTTTATTTTCTCCATTTCTTAAACTCATAACTCTTGTTGCTTCACCAAAAATCTGTGGTTCAGGTAGTGGAAAAAAATTATTATTATAAGTTTGATTAAATGTATTCGCGATATCTCTTGCCAATTCTAAATGTTGTTTTTGGTCTTCTCCTACTGGAACATGGGTAGCTTTATATGATAAAATATCTGATGCCATCAGAACCGGGTAACTTAACAATCCTAAAACTGCAGTATCTTTTTTTTTAGCTTTTTCCTTAAACTGTGTCATTCTATTTAACCACCCTATAGGTGTAAAACAACTAAGTAGCCATGTTAATTCAGTGTGTGCTTGAACCGAACTTTGATTAAAAATTATAGTTTTTTTAGGATTAATTCCTGATGCTAGATATGCTGCAGTTACTTCTAAAGTATTACTTTCTAATTCTTTTGGATCTTGTTTTATAGTAATAGCATGTAAATCTACAATACAAAATATACATTCAAAATCTTCTTGCAGAGAAACCCAATTTTTAATAGCTCCTAAGTAATTTCCTAAATGTAAATTTCCTGTTGGTTGAACTCCTGAAAATATTCTTTTCATATGTATACGTTAATAAATTTATTAGATTGGTACAAATTTTTTTTACCTAAACTTAAATAAATGAATATTTGAAAAAATAAAAATTTTAAGGAAATTTAGCAATAAAACATAAAAACTTATACTCAACAAAACAAAAATTGACAAATTTAAAAATCTGTAATTTGAGAATATATTAATAAAATCCTTAAAATAAAAAATAAGAATTGAAAATATTATATTTGCTATTAAAACTTTTTTAACATTTTCTTTAAGAAGTTTATCAAAAACAACCTTATTTGATTTTAATAAAATATAAAAAAGTAATATACAATTTACCCAAGAAGCTATGGCAGTCGCTATTGCTATTCCAACATGTTGATAAAAATGCATTAAAATAATATTTAATAAAAAATTTATAAATACACAAAAAATTGCAATTTTTACTGGTGTTATAGTATTTTGCCTTGCAAAAAAAATTGGTGTTAAAATTTTAACTAAAACATATGCAGGTACGCCTACTGCAAAAGCCTGCAAAGCTCTTGCTGAAAGTATTTTATCAGTTTGAGAAAACTCCCCTCGCTGAAAAAAAGAACCAATTATTGGGTCAGCTATTATAAATATTGCGATAGAAGCTGGTATTGCTAATATTAAAGAAAATTCAATTGCACGATTTTGTGTATATAAAGCTTTAGTTTTTTCATTTTTAATTATTTGTTTCGACAACGTTGGCAAAAGAATTGTTCCTAACGCCACACCAATTAAAGCAATTGGTAACTGGTTTATGCGTTCAGCATAATATAAATAGGATATTGATCCAGTATTTAAAAAAGATGCTAAAATTACATCAATTAATAAATTTATTTGAATAACTCCAGCTCCAATTGCCCCAGGCACAATTAATCTAAATAATTTTTTTATGTTTTTAGAATATTTTGGTTTAATAAAAAAAATTTCTAAATCATTTTTAGATATTGCTAATATTAAAAAAACTAATTGAAAAAGCCCCGCAAAAAAAACAGCCCAAGATAGCATATGTCCTTTTGTTTTAAAAATTTCTTCAAAACAAAATATAAATACTATAAAAGTTATGTTTAAAAGTATTGGAGCAGCTGAACCTACTGCAAATTTGTTAAAGGAATTTAGTACTCCTGTATACAGAGAAACTAAGGAAATAAAAAATAAATATGGAAATGTTATACGAGATAATTCAATTAATAAATTTAATTTAACTGGATCATGAGCAAAACCTGGGGCCAAAAAATATACAATTAATGGCATTAAAAACTCAAAAATTATTATTAAAATAAAAAGAACAAAAAAGAGCAGAGATAAAACTTCTGAACCAAATCGGAGTGCTTTATGCTTTCCTTCTGTTTTTAATATTGAGGAAAAAATTGGTATAAAAGCAGCAGAAAACGCCCCTTCTGCAAATAAACGTCTGAAAAAATTAGGAAGTTTAAAAGCTACGAAAAAAACATCTGCGATAACCCCTGCTCCTACAAAAGCAGCTATTAATATATCTCTTATAAAACCTAAAATTTTACTTATAAATGTAAAACCGCTTATTGTTAAAAAAGGTTTTATTAATTTCATTAAAATATATTAAAAAAACTAATTCTTTAATAAGGACATAATATTTGTTTTTAATTTATTAATTTTGTAACTAGATTCTATTTTATTTTCTTTAAAATCTTGAATATAAAAAATGTTGTTTGCACCTTTTCCTATTGTTAAAATTTTAGCACTACTTATTTTAAAACCTAATTTATACAATTTTCTTGTTAAATCATAAATCAAGCCAATTCTATCAAAAGTATTTATTTCTAAAATTGTGTGTTTTTTGCTCATATTATTATCAATGAATATTTTAGTACTTAAATTAAATAAATTTTTTTTTAAGTATTTATTTTTTTCATTTCGTATTTTTTTTTTTAATGAAAAATTATTTGATAAAATTCTACACATAATTTCTTTTAATTTAGGAAATTGATATAAATTATCCAACATTAAACCATTTAAATCCCTTACCCATAAAATATCCAATGCCATTCCATTATTAAGGGTAGATACTTTTGCTTCTATAACATTAAAACCAGAAATAGATACTGCTCCTGATAATTTATATAACAATCCCGGCTTGTCTTTTGTATAAACCATTATTTCTGTTGCTAATCTCTTTTTATCCTGAAAAAATTGTATACATGTTTTTTTTTCATACTTTTCAATTACTTTTAGAAATTCAATTATTTTTTTTTGCTTATTATTTAAATAAATTTCATTAGGTAAAATTTTTATTAAATAGCTAATTTTTTTTTTAGAAAATAAATTTTTATTATTTTCTAGCTTTGCTTTAACATTTTTAACTATTCCTTTATTTACATTTATTGAACTACCAATAAGCAAATTCCTTGTCTTTAAAAAAAGTTGTTCTAAAGGGAACTTATTCCATATATTCCATATTGATTTTCCGGTGGCTTTCATATCCGCTACAGTAAAAATAAATAATAATTTTAACCTTTCTTGTGATTGAACCTTTTTTGCAAATTGAAAAATCATATTCATATCATCTATATCTATTTTTTGAGAAATTTTATTCATCAATAAATGGTGTTTAATTAACCATATGATTGTATTTTTTTCAGTTTGGTCAATTTTAATAAAAGAACAGAATTTTTTTGCAATTTTAGTTGAAACAATTGAGTGATCATATCCCGTTCCCTTACCTAAATCATGAAAAAACATTGCAATATAAAGAATTTTTGAAGAAATAATTTCAGAAAAAATCTTATTATATAATAAATTTTCTTTAATATTTTTTTTTACTTGCATATCATTAATGTAACCAATGGCTTTTAATGTATGTTCGTCTACAGTATAAGTGTGAAAACCTCCAAACTGGATTTGTCCTGAAACTCTTTTAAAATCAGGAATTAAAATTCCAAGAAGTCCTAAATCACTCATCAATTTTAAAAATTTTTCTGTATTATTTTTAGAAGTTAAAATTTTTAAAAATGATAATAGAAATTCTTTTTTTCCACTAATTTTATTTTTTATTCTTTTTACATTATCTAATATGAATCTTGCTGCCTTTGGATGAACATCTATTTTTTTTTGTTGTGCAATTTCTAAAATCTCAAAAAAAGATTTGTAATTATTTAAGATAATATTTTTAAGTTTAAAATTTTTTGAAAAATCAATTCTTTTATCTTTTATAACGAAGTTATTAATTTTTATTTCTTTTGATTTTTTTATTTTTACTCCAGGAATTAATTTTTCCTTATCTTCTATTAAAGTACAATATATTCTAATTAAGTCGCTAACTCTTTTAGCAGTAAAAAAATAATCTTTCATAAATTTTTCCACATGTAATAATGCTTTAGTTTTTTTATATCCAATTTTTTTTGCTATATGAATTTGATACTCAAAATTCAATTGTTCATTTGGTCTTTCAGAAAGAATATGTAAATGAGATCTTACAGTCCAAAAAAATTTTTTTGCTTTTAAAAAGGAATCAACCGAGTTTTTATCTAATATTTTATAATTTATTAAATCTTTTAATTTAGTTACTTTATAAACAAATTTTCCTATCCAATCTAATGTTTGTAAATCTCTTATTCCGCCTTTTCCGTTTTTAACATTTGGTTCTAACAAATACCTAGTCTCACCTGTTTCAATCAAGCGTTTTTTTCTTTCTAAAAAAATTGATTTTATAAACTTCTTTCTACACTTTTCTATAATATTGCTCTTATATTGTTTCATTAAAATTTCATAAATAGTTTTATCGCCAACAATAAATCTACTTTCTAAAATAGAAGTACAAACATCTAATTTTTTTTTACTATATAAAATACATTCTCTCGGTGTTCTTGTAGCATAACCAACTCTTAATCCTAAATTCCATAGAGTGTGTAATACAAGTTTTACAAAGTCTTCCAAATCTTTTTTACCTTTTAAAGAATGAAGAAAAAGAATATCAATATCAGAGTGTGGAGCTAATTCCTTTCTCCCAAAACCACCTGTTGCAACTATAGAAAATCTAAAATTTTTACTATTTTTTTTTAATTCTAAAAAATAATAATTATAACATTTAGAAATAATTTGATCTAAAAGGTTAGAACGAGTATTTGCTAATTCTAATCCATTATTTTTTTTTTTAAAATTATCTAATAATTTTTTATTTCTATTTTCATAAAACTTTTTTAGTTCTATAGAAAATAAATTTAGGTTAAAAACTACCTTTTTTTTTCTTTTTAAAAAAAATTCTTTAAAATTTAAATCTTTTAATGTATAAAACACAATTTTTAAGTCCTTTTATTAATTATTTTATACTTTGCTTTACATGATTTTCAGTACTAAAAATAGTGTAATAAAATTTTTTCATTTATGTCATAAAACTGTAATGAAAAAATGCTGAAATTTAAATTCGTATCATATTATTTTAATAATTTATGGGAATTATATATGAAAAAAATCATTAAATATCTCTTAACTACCACAATAATATTGTTAACAGCAACTGGGGCACAAGCCCGAGACCAAATAAGAATTATAGGATCTAGTACTGTTTATCCTTTTGCAACTGTAGTTGCAGAAAAATTTGGTATTTCAACTAAATTTAAAACTCCTGTTGTTGAAAGTACAGGATCAGGTGGTGGTTTAAAAATATTCTGTCAGGGAATTGGTCCTAGGTATGTAGATATTACTAATGCTTCTAGACGTATTAAAGGTAAGGAAATAAAAAAATGTGCTGAAAACAAAATAACTGACATCACAGAAGTTAAAATTGGTTATGACGGTATTGTTATTGCAAACTCTAAAAATTCTCAGCAAATGAAAATTGACAGAAAACATATTTGGTTAGCTCTAGGTAAAAATGTTATGATTGATGGAAAAATTATTATAAATCCACACAAAACTTGGAAAGATATAGATCCATCACTTCCTGATCAAAAAATTGAAGTTCTTGGCCCCCCTCCAACTTCTGGTACACGAGATGCATTTGCAGAACTTGCATTAGAAGAAGGATGTAAAAAAATTTTATCTATAAAAAATATAAAAAAAACTGATAAAAAAGCTTTCAAACACCTTTGTCGTACAGTTCGTGAGGATGGGGCATACATAGAAGCTGGAGAAAATGATAATTTAATCATTTCAAAATTAGAAGAAAATCCTAAAGCTTTTGGAGTTTTTGGTTATAGTTTTTTAGACCAAAACAAAGATAAACTTCAAGGCTCAATTGTTGAAGGTAGCCCCCCGACTTTTGAGAATATTTCTTCTGGAAAATATCCAGTTTCTCGTTCTTTATATTTTTATATTAAAAATGCGCATGTAGGTAAAATTCCTGGTATTAGTGAATATATTACTGAATTTACTAGTGAAAAATCATTTGGAACTGGCGGTTATTTACAAGAAAAAGGTTTAATACCTTCTCCTGATATGGAAAGAACAAAAATAAGGGCAAATGCCTTAGATCTATCGCTAGCATGGTTAGCTGATTTTAATTAAAAATCAATTCTCCAATTTAATTGGAATACATCACCTTTATCAGATGCATTTGTTATATCTGAAAAGTCAAACGTAGCTCTATAGTATTCTACTTGAACGCTATGATATGAATTAAAGAAATAATTAAAAGTAAATGTGTGATCTGCTATATCACCTCTAGTCTTATTATTTGCAGCATCTGCATAATCCTGATATCCAAAACGATACGCAACCATGGCAGCATTGCTAACTTTAATTCTTTCATACCTACCTTTTTCAGGATTATAAGCTCTCATTTTTTTTCCATCTCCAAAAGGTAAAAAGTAAGAGGCAGTAACATAATGCGACCATGCACTAAAATCGTATTCCGTACTAGTGGAAGTACAAGATCCACCTGATAAAGCATCTCCACCACAACCATCAACTGACATCCACATTCTTTCATATTGAACATCTAATGGACCTTGGCCAAAAGCAAGTTCAATACCGTAACGTGTGGCATCTTTATGTTCACCAGTTTTCGAAATATTTAGTCTTGGTCCAGAACTGATAAACCTGGATGCATCGGTACTACTAGAACCCCAGTCATTATCACTTCCGTTTGTTTTATTGTATCCCCACATAAAACCCGTGTGTAACCATTGTTTATATTTTTTATTAAATACTAGTGGTGAATAAGTAGCACGAACACCATAAGTACCATGTGTTAAATCTGTATCAGAATTTTTACCTTCACCGACAGAATAACTTAAATGTGTTGTCCAATTTTTACTACTTGAGAGTAACCTATAACCTTTGCTACGCTCACCTTGACACCAAGAACTTAATGTTCCATGACGCTCAATGTGATTCGTAAAACGACTACTATTTTGAATCTCCAAACCGCAAGGTGTTTGGTCATTGCCTACTATAAATTTATGTTTAATACCAGCCATTTTAAATTGATAACCAACCCAAACATCTTTAAAATCAACATTCCCATCTGAAACAGTCTCCATATATGGTGCAAAATCAGGTTCAATTTTAAATGAAACTGGACCAATTTGTCCTGATGCACCAAGCCTAATTCTTCTATAATATAAATAATCGCTATTAGTGGTTATTGTATTTGTATTATCATCAGTATAGTTGGCACCTGATTGAATGTTAATTCGACCAAAGATTTGGCCTTTAATATTTTTATTTTTAGACTCCCATTTAAGCCCCGTATCTGCACTAACAACTGATATTAAATTAATTGCAATTAATGCTGAAATTATTATTAAATTTTTTTTTATAATCATTTTCTATCAAAGTTATTAGTAAACTCAAATTTTAAAATAGTAAATTTGTACTACAAGAAATTGTCAAAAATATTACAAATTTATTACTTAAGTTTTTTTAAATTATTTTTTTCTATCTATTAATGCTTAAAATTGACTATTTTTTTTCTTTAAAATTATAAGAAGATAAATTCCAGGAATTGCAGCAATGGAAGTAAAAATAAAAAAAGGAATCCAATTAATTGTATCTACCAAATACCCACCAGGTGAAGAAAGGAACGTTCTACCTAATGAAGCAAGAGCAGATAAAAGAGCATATTGAGTAGCAGTATAACGAACATTACAAAGACTCGATAAATAAGCAATAAAAGCTGCTGTTCCCATTCCACTTGCAAGATCCATAAAACCAATAGTTACAATTAAAAAACCAATGTTGTCTCCGATATAAGCTTGGATAGCATAAAATAAATTAGATAGCATTTGTAAAATACCACATAAAAGCAAACTTTTAAAAATTCCAGATTGAGTAACAATAATTCCACCAATAAATGCCCCTGTAAGAGTTGCAGCTAATCCAAAAATTTTACTAACGTTTGCTATTTCAATTTTACTAAAACCCATTTCAATATAAAAAGGGTTAGCTACAACACTAACAAGAGCATCGCCAAATTTATACAAAACAACAAACAATAAAATTATTATCCAATTACCTCTTTTCATAAAATCATGAAATGGGTTAATTACAGAATCACTAAACCACTGCAAAATATTTTTTTTTTTTTCTATGTCAATTAAGGATCCTTTCTCTGGTTCTCTAGAAACTAAAATTGCAAACGAGCCAATTAAAATTTGAATAGACATTAAAATATAAACTATCGACCATTCATAAAACGAAGCTAAGTATAAAGCACCGGCTCCGGCAGATAACATTCCTATTCTATAACCAAATACAATCATTGCAGCGCCTGCACCGTAAAATTTTTTCTCTAGACTTTCAACTCTAAATGCATCAATTACGATATCTTGACTAGCTGAAAAAAAAGCAACTAAAAGTGCTGCTAATGCTGTTAATTTTGGATCAATTAATGGGTCGCTATATCCAAGAAAAACTAGAGATAAAATTAAGAAAATTTGTGTTAATAAAATCCAACTTCTTCTTCTACCTAAATAATTCGTGATAAAAGGAATTTTTAAATTATCCATAAAAGGAGCCCATAGAAATTTTAAACTGTAAGGAAGCCCAACTAGTGCAAAAAAACCAATTGTTGTTTTTGTTATTCCTATTTCAACCAACCAAACAGAAAGAGTTGATAATGTAAGTAAAAGAGGTAACCCAGAGGAAAATCCTAATAACATTATTACTAATAATTTTTTATTTGTATAAATAGAAAAGTTTTTTAGTTGCTGATATAAAATCATCTTTTTTTTTATTCAGTTAATTCTTTTTGTATTAAATATGCAAGATTAGTTTCTGGTCTTGCACCAAAATGGCTTATTATTTCTCCAGCTGTTATAGATGCTATATTACCACTTTTTAAGATTGAAAATTTTTTTGTTAATCCATATAAAAAACCAGCTGCAAATAAATCTCCAGCTCCCGTTGTATCTTTAACTGTATTAAAAACCTTAGCTTCAATTTCTACAGCTTCCTTAGAGTTATAAATCTTTGCTCCTTTTTCACTTCTAGTAATAGCGACAATTTCTATCATATTAGATATTTCCTTTGCACTTTCTTCTAAATCCTGTGTTTGACAAAGTTTTTTTGCTTCAATTTCATTAGCAAATAAAATATCAATATGTTTTTTTAATAAATCTTTAAACTCATCTCTATGTCTTTCAACACAAAAAGGGTCTGAAAGAGTTAAAGAAACTTTATTATCTGCTTTATGCGCAATTTCCGCTGCTTTTATTAAACTTTCTTTTGCTAATTGTTCTTCCCAGCAATATCCTTCAAGATAAGTTATTTTTGAATTTTTTACTAATTTTTCATCAATATCTTTGGGAGACAACAAAGAACATGCTCCTATGTACGTGTTCATAGTTCTTTGAGCATCTGGAGTTACAAAAATAAAACATCTTGCAGTTCCAGGTCCTTCTAAAATTGGTTCTGTTTTATAAAAAACTTTATTATCCGCTAAACTTTTAGAAAAAGCTTTTCCAAGATTATCATCTTTAATTTTTCCAATAAAAGCAGGTTTGCCAGTTAAAGATGCAAAACCAACTGTAGAATTTGCAACAGAACCTCCTGCAACCTCTACTCCTTGTTTTAATTGAGAATAAAATTTTTCTGCTTTTTCTTCATCTATCAGGGTCATAACGTTTTTTTGAAGATTATTTTTTTTTATGAATTCTTCATCAACTTCATATAAAACATCGACTACTGAATTTCCAATTCCTAAAAGATCAAACTGTTTCATTTTTTTTTAAATTAAAATTTTTATTTTTAAATAAACATAAATCATTTACTACACATTTATAGCATTCAGGATTACGTGCTTTGCAAACATATCTTCCATGTAAAATTAACAAATGGTGTGCTTTTTGTTTATATTTTTTTGGAACAATTTTTTCTAAACCTAGTTCAACATCAATAGGTTTCTTTCCTATTGATATTTGTGTTCTATTTGAAACTCTAAATATATGCGTATCCACAGCAATGGTTGCTTTTTTAAAAGCCACGCTTAAAATAACATTAGCAGTTTTTCTTCCTACACCAGGGAGAGTTTGAAGTTCCTCTCTTGTTTTTGGCACTCCACTATTAAAATTTTTTATTAAGATTTTGCTTAATTTAATAATATTTTTTGCTTTTGTGTTAAAAAAATTAATAGTCTTTATCAAATTTTTTATTTTCATTTCACCTAATCTAATAATTTTTTCAGGAGAATCGGCAAGAAAGAATAGTTTCTTTGTTACTTTATTAACACCAGTATCAGTCATTTGTGCAGATAAAACCACGGCAAGTAGCAAAGTAAAATTATTTGAATAATTTAATTCTGTGGTTGGTTTTGGATTTTTATGCGATAAACGCTTAAAAAAAATATTTATGTTTTTTTTTTGCATATTTTAAACGATTATAAATATGAATAGC
>Ga0315338_1001363_pt1 | contig 31397 bp, 28 predicted proteins | sample ASW8metaG_FD_204518 | JGI IMG/M metagenome (GOLD analysis project Ga0315338, IMG submission 204518) | Ammonia-oxidizing marine archaeal communities from Monterey Bay, California, United States - ASW #8 | ecosystem: Environmental > Aquatic > Marine > Coastal | place: USA: California | collected... | reverse complement strand
CGCGCCGTATGCCGCCATCGCGCCGCCAGCGTTGCCTGCGGTCGGAATCGCGAGCCGCGTGACGCCGAGTTCATTGGCACGGCTGACAGCCATCGAAAGGCCGCGACTCTTGAAGGAGCCCGTCGGTAGTTGGCTCTCGTCCTTCACCCAGACGTTGTCCAGCCCGATGGCTTCGCCGAGCCGATCGCACCGGAGCATGGGCGACATGCCCTCGCCGAGGCTGGCCCGCTTTGTTGCGTCGCCAACGGGCAGCAGTTCTTCGTAGCGCCACATCGTTGGTTCGCGCGATGCGACCTTCTCCTTCGACATTGCGCCGGCAACTGCTTCGAGGTCGTATCTGACCCAGAGAGGACGCCCTTCATGGAGCGTTTGTAGTTGGTCGTGCGGAAGGTGGGTGCCGTCGATTGCGGACTCGAGGTGTGTCACGAAGCTCATCGTCGGGTGAGGCTAGTTGGTTCTCAGCCGCCCTCTTGGGGAGCTGTCGGCGTCAGCCCGTACATCGGGTGGGCTCCCCACCGGCGAAGCTTCGACTTGACGTGTTTCGTCTCGACGCAGGTGTCGTGAAACTCGGTCGTGACATGTGGTTCCAAGACAAGTCCGCAGAACCTGCACTCCGCTGAAATGCCTTCGCTGTTCACATCCACCTCGCTTCTACTCAACGCCCCGCCATCGAACGTACGGCAGAGAAGGCCAGGAGTCCGCTCACCCGCCTTCCCCCAGGGTTCCGCAGGGTCGGCCGATCTTCTATCGTGCACCCGATGTCGGGGTTGAGCACTGAGCAAATCGACCAGTACGAGCGCGACGGGTTTGTGTTTCCGATCGACGTGATGTCGGGGGGCGAAGCGGCCGAGCTGCGCGCCAGGTTCGAGAAGGCCGAACATGATCACCCCGAAGCACTTCACCCCGAGCACAGGAACAACGCTCACCTCGTCTTCGAGTTTCTCGCCGATGCCGCGAAACATCCGGCCGTCGTCGGCTCGGTCCGGTCGATCGTCGGCGACGACATCCTCTTGTCGACCTCGGTGCTGTTCATCAAGGAACCTGGCACCGGCGGGTTCGTGAGCTGGCATCAGGACGCCAGGTACATGGGACTCGAACCGCATGACTTCGTCACAGCGTGGCTCGCCATTTCGCCGAGCAACGCCGACACCGGCTGCATGGTCGCCATCCCCGGCAGCCATCGCGATCCGCTCCGCCAGCACGTCGATACCTATGGCGAGGAGAACATTCTCACGCGCGGCCAGAACATCGACGGCGTCGATGAGTCGCTCGCCGTGCCGTTCGAGCTGAGGCCCGGGCAGATGTCACTTCATCACCCGCGGCTGATCCACGGTTCTGCACCGAACATCGGTGACGATCGCCGGATCGGCCTTGCACTTCAGTCGTATCTCCCTCCGCACGTGAAACCCGGATCCGAGGACGATGCGATGTTGATCGCCGGCGAGGATCGCCACGGCCACTTTCGACGTGCGCCACATCCTGTCGGTGACATGTCGCCAGACGCGGTCGAGTATCGGGCATGGTCGAATGCGAACATGTCGCGGATCTTGTACGAGGGCGCCGACCAGGTGCGGCGCCTCTGATCAGGAGGCGATTGCTCGCTCGAGCGTCGCTCTGTTTCGCAGCATCCAAGAAGCCGAGTTCACTCGCCACGCGATGGCCCATGCGAACGGATATCCGTCGCCCGCGATGCCGGTTGTCGTCTCGGCGGTGACGTTGTGCTCGGCCGCCTCGGTGTGAGCGGAGTGGACGGCGAACTCGACCATCTTGTCGATCAGGCCTCTCCGGTCGTTGCGTTCGAGCCCATACCCATCGACGAATGCGGCGAGCTGACCCGCTCTCGTTTTCGCCGTTCCGAGGCCGAGCTGGTCGGCAAGGTCGTCATCGTGGAGCTGGGCATTGAGCCACGCAGCCTGGGCCACCTCCCAGACTGGGTCGATCGGACCAGCTGTGTCCCAATCGATGAAGCCGCACGGCACGCCGTCGATCGCCATGATGTTCCACGGACCAAGGTCGCCATGTCCGAACCCGCGAGTCGAATCACCGAGATCGCGGCCGAACCAGTCCATCCACACGGCCGGTTCTCTCGGGACGAAGTCGGCCGTTGCGTCGTGGAGCTCGCGGACCATGACGCCGACGCGTGCGACACCGATGTCGGTCCACGGGTGTGGCTGCGGACTTTCTCCCGGCACAAAGGTGAGGACTTCGCGGCCGTGCTCGTCGAACCCGGCACCAACAGGCCGTGGCGACCAGTCGACCCCGTTGTTCCGAAGATGGTCGAGGAGCTCCACGACTGATTCGCTCCACGGGCTCCGTGTCCGGATGACGTGATCGCCCTCACGGCGAACCACCGTGCGCCAGCCCCCAGCAAGTGGTGGCCCCGCATCAGCCATCGAGCTGCTCGATCCATTCGATGGCAAGATCGGCGGCCTGCTCCCAACCATCATCGAGCATGATGTCGTGACCTGCCCCTTCGATCACCGCAGCCTCCGTTCCGTACTTCGCGGCGAGGGCTGCCTGTTCGGCAACGGGGAAGAGAGGGTCGTGCTGTGCGGCGATGACGAGTGTCGGTGCGCTGACCGAGGTTGGTCGTGGCCGCCGGAGCATCATCGACAGGTACGCAGTGTATGACTCGTTCTGCAGGCGCTGGTGGGTCGATTCAACTGTGTGCTGCGGAGTTTCGTCGGTGAAGAAGTCTGCCCGCGCGAGTGCTGGGGTGGCGACCAACCTCCACATGTTCAGCGTCGAGATGGCCGCAAGAGTTGGTCCTGGGAGTCTCCTGAGAGTTCTGAACGTCGCTGGTGCGACACCTGTGTGGGGAACGGAAGCGACAAGCACCATTCCCTTGGCGGTGGACTTCTCCAGCGCGCGCTGCGCGACGAGGCCACCCATCGAGTGTCCGACCACGATGGTTTCGGGCCCGAGTCGATCGAGCTCCTGTCGCACGCGGTCGACGTACGTCGACATTCTCGTCCAGATGCGCTTCTTCGATCCCGGCGTGGCCGGATCGTGAAGCTCGATCGTGTTCACATCGAATCCATGCTCGGAGAGGTGAGGAACCCAGTTGTCCTCCCAACACCACGCTCCGTGCCACGCGCCATGGACGAGGAGAACTTTGGTGTCAGACATGCACCGAAGCTACTTCGACTCGAGATTCGTGATCGGCGCCATTGCCGGTTTCGGCGGGGCGGCGCCTGACAGGATTGTGAGTGCTCCACGGGGAACGGGGAAGACATGCAGGTCGGGACGTCACTGAGGTTCTTCTTTCCATCTGGTCCGCAGACATTGGGGATCTACCAGTCGATTCTCGAGGCGTCTCCGCCGGGTGCATTCGTCGAACGTCCGATGGGTGATTTCGACGTTGCGACCCAGGCCACAAATCTTGTTGAGGTCGCGCAGGCGGCTGCGAGAGCAAACATGTGGGGCCTGCTGGTTGGCGACAACCACGCAGCGCCACCCGACTACGGGAAGATGTTCCAGCCTGTTCCGACGATCTCGCGGCTGACCGCCGAGACCGGCTCGATGATGGTCGGCATGGTGCTGCTTGCGCCCTTCTACCATCCGCTGCTTCTCGCCGAGCAGGTGGGAACGCTGAGCGCCTTCGTCGATGCGCCCCTCACTTTGACGTTTGCTTCTGGAGGGAATCCCTTCGCGTTCGGCGCGTTCGGTTACTCCGTTGCCTCACGAGGAGTGCGAACCGAGGAGATGGTGCCGGCGGTCCGAGCGTTGCTCGCTGGCGAGTCTGTGACCGCGTCTGGCCGCTCGTTCGAGCTCGAGAATGCGCGGATCTCGCCGGTGCCAAGGCATCCGGTCGACATCTGGATAGCCGGCACGAACGACATCACAATCGAGCGGGCCGCCAGGATCGGCGACGGATGGCTGACCGCCCAGAACGCGACTGACGATGTCCTTGCCGAGCAGCTTGACCTCTACCTGACGACCGCTGCTGAGCATGGCCGGCCTGCCAAACCAGTGCTTCGAAGAGACGTTCACGTTGCCGAGACCGATGAAGAGGCCAGAGCCCACATCGATCCGATTCTGGCCGAGGGCTACCGCGGCGTCGGCTACGACGAACTGATCGTCGGCTCACTGGACACCGTCGTGGCTCGACTTCGCCACTACGAGTCGATGGGCTTCGACCGGGTCATGCTCCGCCACATCACTGGCGATCACGCTCCGATGATTCGTAGCTTCGATCTCCTCGGAGAGGTCGTCGCTGCCGTCGCCTAAACCGGAGACAGTCCGGTTGGGTGTCGGCGGTCTGGTCGTCGCGAACGTGCAGGCGCCGTTAGGTTCCGGGGATGACGGAATCATCTTTCGCCGACCTGCACCAGTTGCGATACGGAACCGACGCTGATCGGGACAGTGCAGCGCTAGCTGTGAACGAGCGGCTCGGCGGAATCATCGGACGGCGAACGATCCGCCAGTTCGAGGATCGACCGATCCCGGACGGCTTGATGACCCAGCTGCTCGCCGCTGCCCAGTCAGGGCCAACGAAGTCCGACTTGCAGCAGTACAGCATCATTCTCGTCGACGACGTGGCCAACCGAGAGGCCATCTCCGAGTGGATCGGGACGATGCCCTTCATCGTCTCAGCCAGCGCGTTTCTCGTGTTCTGCGGTGACATCCGGCGGAGCCGCAGGCTCTGCGAGGCTGACGGGCGCCCGCACGCCAACGACAACCTCGACAGCTTCTTCAACGCAACAGTCGATGGAAGCGTGGCGATGCAGTCGTTCGTCCTCGGGGCCGAAGGTGCAGGACTGTGCTGCGTTCCTGTCAGCTACATCCGCAATCATGGGCCGAAGATCGCCGAGCTGCTGGCGATCCCTGAAGGAGTGTTCCCCATCGCCGGGGTCGCAGTCGGCTATCCGGTGTGGGAAGGCAAGCCCTCGATCCGGTTGCCTCAGGACGTTGTCGTCCATCGCGACACCTACGACGACTCGGCGATGCCAGATCTGGTCGCCGACTATGACGCCCGCCGCCATGAGATCGACCCCAACGGTCCTGGCCGCCAGCGAAACGAGAACGTCTACGGCGTCTCCGATGTCTGCCCGTGGTCCGAACAGATCAGCCGCCAACTCTCACTGCCAGAGCGCCCGGACTTCCGCCAGTTCATCGAGGCTCAAGGCTTCTCGCTCAGCTGACGCGCAACAGACGATGCCAGGCACCGTTCGTTGAGTGGCTCGCTCTTCAGAAACAGACAACCGGTTCGATCTGGCGCTCCCAGATCTGTGCTTCATCGCCGCTGACGACGAACAGTTCCGCTGGCTCGGTCGATGAGAGCCACAGCTCGCGACCATCGTGTCGCATTCCGGTGTCGACAGCGTCGCCAGCAAGGTCGGCCACACTTCGCGTTTCCCCTCTGCCGGTTCGCTTCAACACGTCTTCTGGATCCCAGTAGAACCTGCGCGAGTTCTTGCTGATGGTGCCGTCTTCGAGGATTGACTCACCAAGAGTTGCTCCGATGGTGATGAACTCCACGGTCTGGCGGTCGCAGTGGTCACTCCCAGGAGAGTGCAAGATCACATCGAGCCGTATCGGGCACCCTTCCGAGTTGCTCCAGCGGTGCGTTGTCCAGTTGACCAGCCACGTTGCTGGTTCCGAGGGGATGTGTGTCGCTTCTCCGGGCGTCGCATCACAACCGCGGGGCTGTCTCACGACATGAGTCTCTGGTTCCTCGGGCCCTGTAGTGACTTCGACTTCGACAAGCTCGTGGGCGTCACGGTTGATCTCAGCCTCGGCAGGTACTGCTTGACCGGAGTCCCCGCAGGCGGCGAGCCAAACGAGGATCGCGAACGGTCCGGCCAACCGCCTGATCGTCAAGCACCCGGGCATCGACATCACCACCTTCCGCCAAACTACCGAGGACTCGTGCCTGACACCGGTCCTCGTCGATTTGGCGCGTCAGCGCACTCGATCCGTGCGTCGCCGCGCCAGATCGTGCTGCTCGATGTGTCTGGCGCGGGAGTGCACCGTATGGGTGCGTCAGCGCGCCAAACCCCGAGGACTCGTGCCTGACATCAGTGCTCGCGCGAGGACTTCAGCCACACCGGTCAGTGGCGGAGGAGGAAGTCCTTCACGGGCGCGTTCACTCTGGCGGGGGCTTCGACGAGGATCGAGTGGCGCAGGCCGTCGAGGACGACCAGTTCGCTGTCGGGGAGCTCCGAGTCGATGAACTCGTTGAGTCGCGGTGGACAGCCCGGGTCGAACTCGCCGGTGAGGACGAGGCATGGATGCGTGACGTCACCCAACCACGGCGCCATTTCGGTCTCGGCATACACATGGAACACGGCGAGGAACACCGGCTCTGGGGTGCCGACGACTTGGGCGATGCGGTCCTCGATGGCGGCGGGGTTCGCGGCGGCGAATTCGTCGGTGTACCAGCGGGCGACCAGGGCCGGCAGCACCGGTCCGACACCCTCGTCCTCCATTCGAGTGACGACAGCCTTGACCCGTGTCGAGTCGTCGTCGGTCCGACCGGCAGCTGTCGAGAGCAACGTGACCGTCAGCGTGTGGTCCGGGTGGGCGAGCGCGTACGCAGGCCCGATCATCCCGCCAAGCGAGTGGCCGATGATGTGGATCTGTTCGTGTCCGAGCCTCAGGCGCAACGCCTCGAGATCCTCGACGAGATCCTCGAGCGAGTACGGCGGATCGGGGATGGGGCTCTCGCCGTGTCCGCGCAGGTCGTAGGCGACACACGTGAAGTGCCGTGACAGCTCGGCGGTCATGGCGTCCCACGTCGATTTGCGAGAACCGATGCCATGCACCATGTACAGCGGCGGTCCAGAACCGGTGACCGTGTACGCCACGTCGACCGCTGTCACAGCTCACCCAGCAGACGCGCGCATTCCGTTGCGATTTGCTCATGCGTCGCGAACCACACTCCGTCATGGCCGGACATGTATTCGATCAGCTCTTCGAGCATCGTGATCCTCGAGCGATGGCCGGTGACGTGTGGGTGCATCGTGAGGATGAAAGCGCCCCCTTCGGCATAGGCACCGTCGAACTCGCCCTTCCAGATCTCGAGCACCGCCGACGGCGGCGTGTAGGGCCGGATCGTCGACTGCCGCTGCATACCGAAGTACACGTAGTCGTCCCGGATCCACTCGACGGGGAGCTCGACGATTCCAGTCGGCTCGCCGTCTTCGACGATCTCGTACGGATCGTCGTCGGCCATGAGCGACGAGTCGTAGAGCAGACCCATCTCACGGGTGATCGCGAGCGTGTGCGGGCTGAAGTCCCATGACGGTGTCCTGATGCCAACTGGTCGTTGGCCGCTGAGCTGCTCGAGCGTATCGGCGGCCCGCAACTGGAGCTCGCGCTCGACGTCGTAGCCGAGCGTGCTGTTGCGTTCGTGGATCCAGCCGTGGATGCCAACTTCGTGTCCGGCCTCGACCAGCGATTTCGGCTCGTCTGGGTGGAGGAGTGCAACCACGGCCGGGGTGAAGAAGCTGGCCCTGATGTCGTGGCGAGCGAGGAGCGCCGCGATGCGGGGAACGGCGACTCGGGCGCCGTATTCGCCCTGCGAGAGCTGTCCAGGCGAGGTTTGCTTCGTGCTGAGCGAGATCGATTCGTGGTCGGAGTCGAAGGAGATGCCAACGGCCACTCTTGCGCCGCCAGGCCACGACTCTGGTACCAGTCGTTTCCCGGCGCGTACTTTGTCGACAACTGCGCGCCACTCTGTTTCGGCCCATTCCCAGGCGTGTTGATCTTGTGGTGGCGCAGCCATCGTCAGCTCCGATCGATCGTCGAGAAGTGGGGAAGCACCTCAGCACCGAATCTTTCCATGGCCTCGATGTGGTCGCCCTGTGATTGCCCGATGTTCGAGCTCAGGATGAACTCGTCGATCCCGAGTTCCTCGTACGAACCGAGCCGGTCGACCATCTCGTCTGGTGGGCAGATGAAGATGCTGTTGTTCAGTTCATCGATCGTCTGCTCGCGTGGCAGGGGGGTGATGCATCCGTTCTGGACGATGCCTGGCCCCGTGAACACGTTGTCGAAGCGGCTGTAGTAGTCGTACGCGAGGTCGAGCTTCGCTCGCGCGTCGGCAGCGTCGCGGGCGCAGTAGACGATGCGACTGGCGATGATGCGCAGGTCTTCGCCGGCAGCGCCCATGTCGGCCTTGGCGTCCTTGTGGGCCATCACCTGGGTTCGGAACATCTCCTGTGTGCCGGAGAGAGCCGTGGTCTGGATGTTGAACCCACGGCGCGTGCAGGCCTCGATGCCAGGAGGGTTCATGACAGCGATCATCATGTGAGGCATCGGCTGGGTCATCGGCCGCGGCATCGTCGTGAGCGGTTCGAAGTCGTAGTAGTGCCCATGCCACTCGACCTCCTCGCGGGTGAGCAGCGCGATCAACACGTCGAGCGACTCGTCGAACTTGGCCTTCGTCTCCTCCATCGGCAGACCCATGCGTTCGATCTCGTACGCGAACGCACCACGCCCGACGCCGAGGATGAGGCGGCCGTCGGTGAGAATGTCGGCCTGAGCGACCTCGCCCGCGAACACGCGCATGTCGTGGAGCGGGAGCACCGCTACCGATGTGACGATGTCGACGTGCTCGGTCTCGCACGCGATCTTCACTGCCATCTGCAGGGGAGCAGGCGTGAGCAGGATGTTGATGAGGTGATGCTCGGGAATCGAGACGCTCTGATAGCCAATGCGCTCTGCGGTCTTTGCCTGTTCGATCATGTCGTCGAAGAGCCGCTTACCGCCGTAGGCGGGGTCGGGCAGGTACGACGACAAGAAGTGGTTGAACTCCATCAGCCCGCCTTGCGCATCGCGACGACCCACCCGCCGATGCCGAGTCCTGGCATGTGTTCGCCGTGCTCGGCGATCACGTCCGACACCAGCCCGATCCGCTCGAGCTCGGCGAGCTTGGCCGCCACACCAGCACCTTCGAAGAACATTTCGTTCATCGCGGCGACGTACACCCCGCCTGGCCGCACGGCACGGAGGATCTCGTCCATGGCGTCGACGACGAGGTGGCCGCCGGCGAAGATGCCGACGGCGGTCGCCACGTCGTAGCTCTCGTCAGCGACGTCGATCGGGGGCAGGTTCAGGTCGGCCCAGAAGAGCCGTCCGTACACGCCGAGCGGTCTGGCGAGCTGGAGCATCTCATCTGAGTAGTCGCAGCCGTCGATGGTCTGGTAGCCGGCTTCGCGGAGCGCGATCCCTGAGAGGCCCGTTCCGCAGCCGACGTCGAGCACTGTCGCGTCGCTCGATACGTCGTAGCGGCTGAGCATCTCGACAGTTCGTCTTGGCTGGGCGTAACCCTGCTCGGTCACCTCGGTGTCGTACACCTCGGCAAACCGGGCGTAGTGGTCGAGCGTCTCTTCGCTGGTCGAGATCACATAGGCGTGGTCGAAGAACCGGTCGCCTGCCTCTTCATCACTCACGGCCGATGAGGTTACGCGTCACTGAAGCCGGTCGGCGATGAGGCTGATGATCTCGAACATGACGGCCATCGATCGGTACGACGTGATCTGGTTCGGCGAGTCGACCGTTGGCATGAGGCACACCACGTCGCCGCCGATGATGTTCTTGCCCCTGACCGAACGCAGGAGCTGTGTGACCTGATCGATGCCGAACCCTTCGATGCCGGCTTCGATGTTCGCGACGCCAGGCGCCACCATCGGGTCGAGGCAATCGAGGTCGAACGTGATGTACAGGGGGCGGTCGCCGATGCGTTCGTCGATGATCTCCATGACGCGCTCAGCGCCCATCTCGTCGTAGTCCGTCTTGCGAATCACCTCGTACCCGAGCGAATACGAAGGGTCGAGCCACTCGAGGCTGCGTGTGTTGCCCCTGATGCCGACCTGGACGCTGTGCTCCGGGTCGACGTGGCCTTCCGTGACGAGGTAGCTGGCCCAGTGCGCGGCGGACTTCACCGCTCCCATGAAGTGCGGGATGTTGTGGAACGCATCGGTGTGCGCGTCGAAGTGCAGCAGACATGCCTTCTCCCCGCCGGTCAGTTTCGATTGAGGACCGCCGAGTGCCTGCAAGATGCCGCCCGTGATCGAGTGATCGCCGCCGATCGAGACTGGGCGGCATCCGGCTGCGTCGAGGCGGGAGTAGAAGTCAGTGATCATCTCGATCGACCGCTCGTTGTTGTTGCCCTCCGACAACGGCACGTCGCCGAGATCGTTGATTCGGCACGCGTTCCACGGGTCGATACCGAAGTCATTGTGCACTCTGCGTCCGATCGCCGACACGTTGCGTACGGCCCGCGGACCGAGGTGCTGATCGCGCTGCGTTGTTCCGTTGCCCGTCGAATGAGGCACACCGACGAGCCCGATGTCGGCGTTCGCAGGATCACCGTCGTGCGGCGCCCTGAACAGGGTCGGAATGCCGTACCAGTAGATGCCGTCCATCAGCAGCTGTTGGTCTCGCGTCGAGTCCGGCGTGTCGCTCATCGTGTCCCCCAAGGCCAGCTGGCGGATCGTATCGCTCTGGTGCTCTGGCCCGCAGCACGAGCTGTCCCAGCCCAGCTCTAGGGTCTCGACAGTGACGAAGCTCGATGACCTGTCCGAACTGATTCGATCGCGTTGGTGCGCCAACAGCAGTGGTGACCCTGCACGTTGGCCGAACGAGCATCCTGCGTTTGGGCAGTGCGAGGCCACTGCCCAGGTGGTGATCGAGCGTCTCGGTGGCCACCTCGTGATGGGTCAGGTGTTCCTTGACGGCGAGTTCAGCGAGCACCACTGGTGGAATCGATTCGACGACATCGGCGACGTCGACCTCACCGTCGAGCAATTCTCACCTGAGCACGAGATCAGAGAAGTCAACGTCATCACGAACGAGATGTACTCCGAGATGAAGACGCAGATCCTTCCCGAGGTACGAGCGAGGTTCGAAGTGCTGAATGACGCCGTCTCGAGAGTCGACAACGTTGCGCTCTAGTCGAGGAGCGCAAGCTGCTTCAGTCCTCCAACGACTTCTTCGCCATGTCCCGCACTGACGTGGCCGCGGCCTGATCGCCGATCCCGGCGTATGCGTCGGCCAGAACCCCGAAAGCGCGCTGGTTGTAGGCGTCGGCGGTGAGAGCGGCCCTCGCGAGCTCGATCGATTCGCTTGGATTGCCAGTGGCAAGCAACAGCTCGGCGCCGCGGCACGCGGCGCGAACGAACTGGCTCCTCGCGTGTATCCGGTCGAGGTCGAGCCACGACTGATCGACGCCCTCCATCAGGTCGCCGTTCCACAAGCTTGCGGCGGCAACGTACAGCGGCATCGCACTCTTCGGCCGCCCGGCAGCCTCCTCGGCCTCGGCCTGGTCGACGAGTTCCCTGAACTGCCAGAGATCCACCGGCAACGAGGCGTGAAGTCGTATCTCGCCACCGTCGACACGAACGTACCAAGTGGCATCGCCGCCCCTTCGACCCGGTTCGAGCACATGGTGAAGATATGTCAACGTCGTCCTGAGGTTCTTTGCGGCCTTGTCGCCGCTCAATTCGGGCCACAGAGTCCCAGCGACCCGATCGCGAGTTGTACGAGGATTCAGCACCAGGTACAGCAGCAGTTCGCGGACGCGCTCTCTCCGCCAGTCGTGGTTACGACTCGGGGCTCCATCGTGGCTGAGAGATGGGATGCCAAGAACTTGGAGCTCGCTGCGTCTGTCGGGTGGGAGCGGCGTCCGCGACAAGATGGTCGACGTGATCTCTCCGAGTTGGGGCGACGAGGCGTGCGACGCGAGCGCATCTCGAGCCGGTTGACCCCATTTCTCGCACAGCCACTCGACGGTCGTTTCCGCATTCACCTGACCGGACAGGACTCCGTAGAGGGCGAACTCGATAGCCCACTCGACGGGGAACGCCGTCGCGACTATGCCGGGCTCTGGCCAATCGAGCACGGCAATCGCCTTGAAGTCCGCCTCCTCCCGAGCCGAGACGAATGCTCGGGCGAGGACCCTGTTCTGCGCGATGGATGGACCGAGATCGAGCCCATCCCATGCCTCACGTGTGGTCGCCAGGAGGGTGTATACGACGGCGACATGGCCGCGGAGGAGCTGCTCCCCGATCCCGCTTCCGAGCGGCACGAGCTCAAGAATCTCGCTGAGGACGCCACGGGCCGCGGCATCGTCGCCCTCAGCGAGCAAGACCAGCGCTTCGATGCCGGCGAGCTGCCCCTGAAGCAACGGGCCAGGGGAGGATCCAAGCGATTGCGACGCCCGCGCCAATGCCTCTCTCGCCGCTCTCGTCTGACCGGCGTACGACGTCATCACCGCATGCCAGATCCACGCGATGAACCGATCACGGGCGCCGTATCGATCGTCACCTCCGGGTGTGCCCATCTCGAGTGCCCGGTCGGGGTATCCCGCATACCAGTGACACTGGATCTCGGTCACCAAGGCGCCTGGGATCGGCACGGGGAGGTCGGTGATACTGCGCGGGACGATGTCGAGGGCCTCCGCGGGCCGACCTGTGTTGAACAGAGCGTGGGCGTGAAGGTGGTTCACCGTCGTGCGCCACACGAGCGGTAGCTCGACGCTCCGAAGCCGATCGGCAGCGAGGAGCAGTTGGTCGGGCTTGCCTTCGACGAGCGCCAGCCACGCGTCGCAGACGTCCACGAACGGTCGTGCCGGCCGGTGTGCCTCCGACAGTGTGCGTATCTTGCTCTGAATGGTTCGGATTGTCTCGGCCTCGACGCGTATGCGAGCTGAGTAGCCGAGCTGGGTGAGCGCCACCAGCTCGAGGTCGGGACGACCCTCGGCTCTGAACAGGTCGGCCGCGGAGTTCATCGCATCCCGCATGGCGATGCCAGTCGGGTCGTGCTCGCGCTCGACAAGACCCTGGGCGAGCAGCCCAATCGACGACGAAGCTGACTCGCTCGGCAGAAGGGAACTCCACCGCTCGAGCTGGGCGAGGCGAAGACCGCCGTCAACACCGTCCATACACGCTGCACCGATGCTCTCGAGGACGTCGAGCCAGTCTTCGACTTGGGCCGAGAGGTCGATGGCTCGGTCGTAGTTCCCTCTCGAGCGCATCACCCCGGCCACCGCAACCGCTGCACGATGTCGTTCCTCCGACGGAGGCTCGTCGAGAAGATCGCCCCAGAGGTCGTGGAGGCGGGCGCCGTGTTCGGACCTGCGGACGAGGGGCAACCCGGTTATCAGTTCGTCGAGCGAAATGTTGGTGGCAAGTCGGGCAACTTCGTCGTCTCCTCCGCCGACGCTGTGAAAGATGGCCAGACGCCTTTTTCGATCATGGTCGAGACCGGCAACGGTGAGTTCACTCAGGTACCTCCGAGAACTGGTTGAGGTCCCTGATGTCGCGAGTTCAACGAACGCCGGCCAGCCGTCAGCGCCAGCGAGGACTGATGCGTCTACGCCCCGGAGCGCGGCGAAGTCGAGCACTTCATCACCCGTGAGGAGCAAGTCGTCCTGACTGATCTCGGCGAGCCTGCCCTGCGCTTCGATCCGGCTGAGTTCCACTGGTGGCACAGTGCGGCCGGAGAGCAGAACGTGTCCGTTTGCCGGGAGCTCGTCGACGAGGTTGCTGATGACGTCTGGCCGGAGCAACAGATGACAGTCGTCGATGATGAGGCAGACCTGTCGAGGCGAGGCTGCAAGAACCAGGTCTGCTATTCCACTCACCGCAAGGGTTCTTGGCGCGGAGCCTCCGAGCGCGGAGACGAGGCTCTCGGTCAGTCGGGCCACGAACCGGTCGGTGTCGTTGTCACCGCTGGTGCAGCTGTGCCAGATGTCGATGTCGGGCTCGGCGACGTCGCATGCTTGCGACAGAGCAGTCGTCTTTCCCGCGCCGCCGGCAGCGATGACTGTCGTGACCCTGGCGATGTGACGTCGGGCCAATAGTTCTGAAAGGCGCGGCCGGACAACAACAGGGCGGACGGGAAGCTCGCCGCGGGTTCTCGTCACATCACAACGCTAGGTCGGTGACGTCGCGCACTCCAGTGCTCACGTCAGCCTGCGGACGTGCAGTCGAAGAAGAGTCCGAGTCGTCCGTCGTTTGTCGGCACGAGCGCATCGTTCGAGGGCACGTCGCCGGTCGGGTATGAGTAGAGCGATGGCACCTGGATGAACACAAAACCAGGAGTCACCGTCAACACGGCGTCGCCGGTTACTTGGTAGCCGATGGCCTGACCGATGGTGGCCCTCACGAAATTCAGACACGTTTCGCGACCGAACTGTCCGATGAGGCCCGGATGGAGGAGCTCCAACACTCGTTCCTCATTGCCCGAGTCGAGGGCCGCTTGCGCACGCTCGACGAATTCCGAGGCGAGCGAGGCAGCGAGGTGCGCGGTCGGGTCGCCCGTTGGCGCTTGCCTCGCAATCGGAGCCTCGCCGAAGTCAGGCGGCACGGTGTCGCCGAGCTCGACGTCGACCACGACTGTGAGGTCAATCGGTGTCAGGTCGGATTCCGGATCGATTCCTGTCACGTCAGCGCCTGCGGAAGACGAGTCCGGTATCGGCCCATCGCCCTGGTCGGCAAACGCCGTGCCGCGATACCCAACAGCGTCTCCGGGGACCTCTGTACGAGGAATGACCCAGATCAGGATGTCGCCTCGCTCGACTACGGCAGCCGTCGAGTATCTCGGGACGATGGCGTTGCCGTTCCAGGCATCGGCCCACATTCGGCGAGTGCCGTCCGGATCGATCTGAAGTCGATACCAGATCTCGGTGCCGAGGAAGAGGTCGAAGTCGAATGGCGGGAAGACGGGGTAGTTGTCGGCAGAGTCGCCATCGTCGTCGAACGCCAACCCGTAGGTGTACGTCGTGTCAGCGAGACCTCCGACGCTGTCCAGGTGCATGGCGACGACGATGACCTCGCCGGGTCCCATGGGCCCTGCTCCGGTTGGACACGTAACCACGAACGTCACAGTCATGGCACCACACGGGTAGGCAGAGTTGTCCCAGACTGCCAGCGCGTCGTTGGGGTCATTCAAGGCAACTGTCGCTCCGAATCCAGTCAGTTTCATGCCAGGGAAGATCGTCCATACCTGTCCCTTCTGGCTGCCGATTCCGTCGAGGCCGGAGTCGGGCATGTAGCCGAGCGATCCAGGTGCCAGTCCGAATTCGAGGCCGACCTCGTCGAAGCGACTTTGTTCCGGACTCGGTGGGGTCACAACTGGTGTCGCTTCCTCGTCGACATCGACCGTTCCTGCGGCGTCGTCCCCCTGGTCGGTTTCGGTCGGCGAGTCGGGGTTCGCCTCGCCACCGTCGAGGGGTTCGTCGGCAACAGGGTCTTGCCCGTCCTCGCTCGGTTCTGCTGTGTTGTCCTCGCCAGGCGTGACAACTTCGCCGCCGGTTGGCTGATCGCCTGCAGCAACGACGGTCTCGCCGATGGCCGGTTCGTCAGAACCGCCGAAGACGGCTACTCCACCGACGGCCGCCCCGCCGGCCGCAGCGGTGATAGCGACGCCGAAGATGAGTTTCCGAAGCAACCCAGGACGCGTGGAGCCGTCGTCGTTCGTTTGGTCGAAGACCGGTCCTGACCCGCCTTTTGTGCCTGCCGCGACGAGGTTCGATACGTCGTTGAGTTCGAGCGTCAGTCCGTCGAGCCGTACGTCGTGGAGGCCGTCATCACCAGCGCTGGCTCCACCGCCATGGCACGGATACGGCTCGCCCTCTTGCACCCAGCGAAACTCCTCGCCGTGTCGCATCTCAGCCGCGCCGAAGAAGTACCCCACGGGGCTCCAACCAGCGCCGACCTGCACAGCGGACTCCATCGACGCGACTGTGATCGTTGTGCTCACGCCGCCGAGCACGTGGCCGGCCGCGGTGAGTCCAGTCCCTGCCGCTTCGCTGAGCGGCTTGCCAGCGGTTTCCGCCACATCTTTTGCGGCCCCGGCTGCTGCGCCTGCGGCGCCAGCAGTAGCAGAGGCGGTCGAGCTCGTCCCTTGTGCCCTGGCGGCTTCCTCAGCCATGGATGGGCCGAGCCACGAGGCTCCGTACCGTGATGATTTCAGCTCATGAAGTGCCTCTTCCGAATCGACGCGCCAGATCTTGTACGCAATGTCGACACGAACGGCGTACCGATCGAACGTGACGATGCCGAACTTCCTCACGTCGACGCACATGCCATCTCCGAGCGCCTTTCGCCCGATCTCGCCCGTGTCGAAGCGGTCTTCCTCGACGGTGTCGAACTGTGAATCACGCACTTCTCGGAACTGGTTCAGGTACTGGGCGACGAAGAAGTAGCCACCACGCCGGCCCAGGTCGCGATACCAGTCGTCCTCCTGATTGTGATCAGGATCACGCCGATGATCGCCATCACCCCTGAAGTCAGGGCGCTTGACTTCGTCCAGCCCAGACAGATCCATGTCCTCTGGAGCCGCGCTCGAGTCCGGGTCGTACGGCAGCTCACCTTCGTTCGATGGCAGGTCGGCCAGCGGGGCGTCATCGTCTGATGATCCGAGGCCTTGCCCGTCCGCGGTCGTGGTTCCACCGGGATTTGTGAGCAGGTTGTGATCATCGTCGGCCGGGCTCCCGGTGAGGGGTCGATCACAGGGATGCACACTGATTGTCTCGTTGACGACCTGGCGTTCGGTGTCGTACTGCTCAGAGGCCGGCGAGCTATACCACATGATTGGCCACCAGCCAGAAGAGACCTTCGTGGCAGCACCCTTCAGCTCACTCATTGCCTGTGTCGTCCCTATGAACACGCCGCCGGCGACAGCCACTGCCTGCGCAACACCGACTCCAGCGCTGGCCGTGAGGACAGGTGTGGTCGCGGCTGTTCCATAGGCCGCGCCGAGCGACGTTCTCGGATCGTCGGCGGCCTCGTAGTAGCCCTCTACCCAGACGTCGACGCGGAAGAACTCGTAGTATTGGTAGAGCACCCATCCCTCGGTCTTGCGTGTCTCGTAGGTGACGTCTTGGGTTGTGATGCACGTGCCATCGCCGAGCGCGCGTGTATGCGGTTCACCCCGAGCGACCTCTTCTCTGTGATGGTCGTCGCGCCCCGGGGAACGCACGCGGCGGAAGCGATTGTGGAAGATCGAGAACGCGTATTCGTCACGCATCCTCTGCTCGAAGCGCACCCAGTCGCCGTCCATGTTCAACGACGGGCTGGTGTACTCCGCCTCGCCCGTAGAGGGATCGAATCGTTGGCTGTCTGGGATTCCGCGGAGGTCTGGCGTGGCACCTTGTGGCACTTCAGTGCCGGCCAGCTCTCCTTCTCCACCTGGGATGCTCACGGTTCTCCCCCTCGTCGAGCGACTCTGATGGATGAGTTACCGGAGCCGCGTCAGCGAGATGACAGCGAGCGACATCTGCGACGCGCGAGGTTCACGATGCGCGGCAGAAGTCGTTGTAGATCGCGATTGACATTGGCTGCTCTTCGAGGGTCTCGGGATGAAAGATCGATCGGTCGATCTTGGAGAGCGATCCGAGGTACACGTGGACCCCGCGCGCGATGTCGTCGCAAGTACCAATGGCGTGAATACCATCGGTACCGATCACCAGCACTTCTCCGGCGAGTAGATCGCGTCCGGCGGCGGGAGTGATCCCGTCGGGTGTTCGTGACCAGAACCGCTGCTGCTCGCACCCCTGGAACATGCCGATGATGGCTGGCATCAGGTGGTCGTGCGGCGGTTGAAGCACGCCGGGGAGCGTGTCGACCAGGACGATCGTGACGGTGTTGTCTTCGAAGAGAGTCACGTCGCCGCCAAGAGCGCCGACTGGCGACTGGTCGTGGTTTTCCATAGAGGGAACAGCCGCCGCGAGTTCTGCCGGTTCGGCAACGAGGTCTCGCATCATGCCGGCGATCTCGGAGCGCGCATCCGGTGAAGTCGCTGCGTCCCGACATGCGGTGACGAAGTCGTTCAGAACCTGCGGGGTCTTCATGTGGCGATGTTAGAGCGCCTGGTCGACGCCGAGGTCTGCGGCGGTCGTGCGGAAGAATTCGAGGACGTCGGGGTGGTATGGAATTCCGACGCTACGGCGCTCGACCTCGGTCTCGTGCTCCTCGAGCCCGGCGTAGACCACACGGTCGTGGCCCTGTGCCGGCGGGGTATCTCGCAACCCGACAACGAAGTCGCGCATGTGCGTCGCGAACTCGTCGGGATCGCAGAACGCTTCGACGTTGTAGGCCATGAAGTGGTGACCGACGTCGCCACCAGCACGCATGAAGCCCGGCGGATCGCCAGCAAGAACGCCGCACAACACGTCGACCATCACCGCGAGGCCGTACCCCTTGTGTGAGCCGCCGTCTCTGGTGCCACCAGACGGGAGCATGAAGTATTCATCCGGGACGTCTGACTCTTCGAGGATCGGATTGCCGTGCACATCGGCGATCCATCCTGGAAGGACGGTCGCGCCAAGCCGGCGGGCGATGCGGATCTTGTTGCCGGCGACCGAGCTCATCGATGCGTCGAAGATGAACGGGGGCTCGTTTCCCGCCCCGACGGCGATCGAAATCGGGTTCAGCCCGACCATTGGCTTGGCACCGAACGTCGGCAGGACCTGGAGCCCTCCGATCGTCATCGAGATGCCGATCATCCCGTGGGGGATGGCGCGGTGTGCGTGGTAGGAGGCAGCGCCGTAGTGCCGACCGTTGGTCACAGAGACCGAGCCGATGCCACACCGGCGTGCCTTCTCGATGGCCAAGTCCATCGCTCGGGGTCCCGTCGCCAAGCCGATGCCGCGATCGTCGTCGATGGTCGCTACTGCTGGCGCCTCTCTGATCACTCTTGGCTGCGCCGTCGGGTTGAGAAACCCTTCCCTGAACCAGTGCATGTAGATCGGGAACATGTTGCTCACGCCGTGCGAGTCGATGCCCCTGATGTCGGCGTACAGCAGAGTGTCTGCTGCCTGCTGTGCATCGGCGCGAGGCATGCCGACGCCTTCGAAGATGTTCTCAACAGTGGCGCGCATCGCGATTTCGTCGACTCGAACAGCAATGTCGTCTGGAACAGTGAATCTCTCGACCGGCATCCCAGGAATGTACGTCGCCACTCGGTCCGCCGCCCGGTTTCCGCGGTGCGTGCGGGTGCGGATTACGGGGTAATGATGATCTTGCCGCGGGCATGGCCGGTGCTGAGCTGGCGTAGTGCGTCTGCGGCCTGATCGAGTGGGTAGCTGGTGTCGATGACCGAACGCATCTCGCCCGACGAGAGCAAGTCGCGGAAGAGCTCCATGTCGTCGAGAGTGTGCTTCGCAACGAACGACACGCCGCGTCGCTTGCCGAACTTGAATCGGAGAAGAGTCGTCATCATGTGCCCGATCGGTCCGAGCACACCGTCCTTCGGTGCGCCGACCATCACGTAGTTGCCGGTCGGGGTCATGCATCGCTTCAGATGTTTGACCTTGCGGTTGCCGACGTTGTCGAGGATCAGGTCGTAGGCGATGCCATGGTCTGTGAAGTCGTCGGCGGTGTAGTCGACGACGTGGTCGGCGCCGAGTGCGCTGACCATCTCGATGTTTCGGGTACTGCACACCCCGGTGACGTCGGCTCCGAAGTGTTTCGCGAGCTGGATTGCGTAGGTGCCGACTCCACCGGCTGCACCGTTGACGAGCACGCGCTGTCCGGCTTCGATCATGCCTTTGTCCCTGAGTCCTTGCACGGCGGTGAGCGCACCGACTGGAACGGCGGCGGCTTCTTCGAATGTCGTGTTCTCCGGCTTGCGGACGAGTGTTTTGTCGTTCACGGTGACGAATTCGGCGAAGGCACCGCTGGCTCCGCCGAAGACTTCGTCGCCGACCGCGAACTTCGTGACGTTCTCGCCGACAGCCTCGATCACGCCGGCGACATCGATGCCAAGCCTGGGGTTCTTCGGTCTCCGCAGTCCGCCCTGGAAGCGCAATGGGAACGGTGTCCCTGTCATCGAGTGCCAGTCGTACGGGTTGACCGAGGCCGCGCGGACGGCGATCAGCACTTCGCCCGCGCCGCACATCGGCCGATCGACTTCGGTGATCTCGATCACATCGGGTGATCCGTATCGTTTGATCGTCGCGGCTCGCATCGTGGCTCCTGCTGACGATTCCCTGTTGGATGTCCCGTGCGTCGAGATGGCGTCGTCGGGGGTGGTGGCGGTCATGTTGGCCTCTCCAGTCGGCTACGTTGCGCCGAACGTACGATGTACGTCACTTGACGTACGATGTACGTTAGACGTACAACGTACGTCTGTCAACCTGCGTTCCACGATGCCGTTCCCGAATGCGCTCGCCATGACCAACGAAACCAAACCTGTCCGTCAGCCACTGACGCGAGGTCGCATCCTCACCTCCGCCATCGCGTTCGCCGACGAGCACGGTGTAGAGGCGCTGACGATGCGGAAAGTCGCCGACCAACTCGGCTTCGGGGTGATGTCGCTGTACAACCACGTGTCCAACAAAGAGGAGATGCTCATCGGAATGGTCGATCTCGTCTCCGCCGAGATCGAATTGCCGTCGTTCGAGGGCGACTGGCGTGCATCGATGCGCGTGAGCGCTTCTTCGGCTCAGCGGGCGTTCCTACGTCATCGGTGGGCGCCGAACGAGTGGTCACACCGGATGCCGGGTCCGGCGAGGATCAGGTACATGGACGCCTTGCTCGGTGTTCTGACCGAAGCAGGCTTATCTGGCGAACTCGTGTACCACGGGTACCACGCGATCACGATGCACATCGTTGGCTTCACCATGCAGCAAATCGGGTACGAGCAGGGTCTCGACGGCGACCTCGACGAGCTCGCATCGGCCTTCCTCGCCGGACTTGGCGAAGGACTTCCATACATGGCCGAACACGTCCACGCCCATCTCGACGATGACGGCCACGGTGACGAGTTCGGATTCGTGCTCGATCTCATCCTCGATGGCCTCGAGCGCGCCCGCGACGAGCATTGACCTGTGGACGGCATCGGCTTCGGTTGCTAGACCTGCCCGATGACCGACGCCACGAGCTCCGACATCGTCACTGGTTCTGCATCGACAGTGATCCGTTGCGGACCGGGCGACGTCTTCGACGCAGTAGCTGACATCGAACGGATGGGCGAGTGGAGCCCTGAGTGCGTCGGGGGCAGTTGGGTTTCACCGGCGACAGGGCCCGTCGTAGGTGCGAAGTTCGAGGGTCACAACGTCGCGAAGCTCGGCCCCATCACGTTGAAGAAGTGGAGCACCACCTCAGAGGTGACGGCATGCGTTCCCGGCGAAGTCTTCGAGTTCGTCGCAGAGGGATACTCAACGTGGCGTTACGAGTTCGCGGAACACGCAGATGGCACGCAGGTGACCGAGTCGTTCAGCTATCCGCAGTACGTCGGCCGCGAGAAGTTCATGTACGAGACGTTGGCCAGACGGTCGAAGGCGATGGTTGGCGCTGTCGAGGCCACGCTCGTGAGGATCAAGGCGGCACTCGAAGGCTGACTCAGCGCATCATCGGTGTGCTGTTCGTGATGTCGGTGACCCACGTCCACCAGGTCAGCGTCGGTTCGTCGGTGGTGTTCATGGCGTGATCGTCCCACGCTTCGTGAAGGATCACCGAGCCTGGGGGACGCGGAGTCCACGGCTCATCGTTGCGTTTCCATTCGGCAGTACCACCGACGATGTTGTAGATCTCGACCGCGAGATGATTGTGCATCCCGTAGTGCACGTTCGGCGCTTGAAGCGTGAAGCCCATGGCGAGCTCAGGATGGTGGAACGGCGCCGTGGCGGCTGGATTGGCCGCAACGAGTAGTGCGAACGCGTAGTTCTCGCGGAAGTGCGTGAAGGCCTCGTCTCCCTCGACACCCGCATACGCCACCTGCCAATGGAGCGTCTCTCTCGCGTCCGAGATCGCAGTGGCGATGTCGGCGTTGGCGACGTCGGCAAGGCTGACCGCTCGATCGAGGTGCTCGGCAACAACGGGTTTCGTCGCTGGACTGACAGCCACGGGTTCAGCCAGCTGGCCCAGCCTTTCGACTGCCATAGCGAGATACCCGGCTGCACCGATCGATTGGTTGCGAATCGCCGCGGCTCGCAGCAGCTCGATGAGCGCTCGATGTTGTTCGCCAGGTGTCGTCATGGGATCTCGATCACCAGCATGTCGGTGCCTGCGATGACCTGACCGGTGAAGATTCCGGCGACCTCATCGCGCATTCTGTGGACATCAGAGTCTGTCTTCTCCCTGATGTGGGTGAGCGCGAGCCGGGCGACCGCGGCACGCTGCGCGATCTGCGCGGCCTGGGGCGCTCCGGCAATGACGTGCTCGGTCAGGAATCGAGTTCCCATGTTGTCGATTTCCGACGCTGCCACGTAGGCACACATCACCAGCAGGTCGACATCCTTCGCGAGCTCGTGGAGCTGCTTACCTGCCACCGCATCGCCCGAGATCGCGACCGAGCGGCCGCCGAACTCGATCCTGCATCCGATCGTCGCCCAATCCTCGAGTGACAGATTGAGCACTGTGCTCCCATGCTCGACCTCACCGACGGTCAGCGCGACTCCGCTGCCAAGGTCCACGGTGCCTTCCATGACTTCGGTGATCTCGAGCATCTCTATCGGCGGAGACAGCGAGTGTCCCTGCGCCTTCTCTTCGACGATCCGGTAGTTCACGTCGCGCCAGTACACGCCTTCGAGCAAGGTCGAAATCACCTCGAGCGTGCCGGGAGGACCGAACACACGAATGGGATCAGCTCGACCGATGTTCCACGCCGACATGATGAGGTCGCCAAGCCCTCCGATGTGATCGAAGTGGTGGTGCGTGACCACGATCACGTCGAGGTCGGGCATTCTCACCCCGGCCTTTGCCAGCTGCGAGGCGACGCCGCGCCCGGCGTCGACAACGATGTTCAATCCACCGGCCTGTACGAGGTTGGCCGGTGCCTGACGGTCAGGGTCGGGACGCGGCCCACCGGTACCGAGCAACGTGATTCGCATGCGCTGGTATGGGCTTCCGGCCATGTCGGACACCGTAGCCAGGGCGTTGCGGCGCCGCATTTGGCTTCGCCACAACAACCGGTCGACCAGCACCTGACGCTCTGGCAGACTCACGCAATGTCTGGGGGAGTGTCGCTTCCGAGCGCCGACGAGCCGATCGATCTGTCGGCGGTCCGCCACTACCGCCTTGGTCGTATTCGATCCGAGATGGCGACCAGGAACATCGACGCGTGTCTGCTCACCGACCCGGTCAACATCCGGTACGCCACAGACACCAGGAACATGCAGGTGTTCACATCTCGGAATCCGGCCAGGTACGCATTCGTGCCCGTCGAGGGGCCAATTGTTCTCTACGAGTTCACTGGTGCACTTCATCTTGGCGAGAACGCCGAGCTGGTCGACGAGGTCCGGCCAGCGATGACGGCCTCATTCGTCGCGGCCGGCGATGGCATCGCCGATCGCGAACGCAAGTGGGCTGCAGAAATCGCCGGCCTCGTCACCGAGCGCTGCGGAGCTGGTTCCCGTCTGGCCGTTGAGAGGGTCAACGCAGGAGCCGCGATTGCCCTCGCCACGCATGGCTTCGATCTCGTCGACGCTCAAGAGCCTGTCGAGCGGGCGCGCTCCATCAAGTCGACCGAGGAACTGAAGTGCGCGATGGCGTCGATGCGCGCCACCGAAGCCGCGATGGCGCACATGGAGACGTTCATCGAGTTGGGCATCAGCGAGAACGAGTTGTGGTCGCACTTCCATCAGAAGGTGATCGCCTCTGGCGGCGATTACATCGAGACTCGGCTGCTCACGTCAGGGGGCCACACCAATCCCTGGTTTCAGGAGACGGGCCTGAAGTTGGTGAAAGCCAACGAGCTGATCGCCTTCGACACCGACGTCGTCGGATGCCACGGTTACTACGCCGACTACTCGCGCACGTTCCACGCAGGTCCTGATGCTCCGTCCGTCGAACAGCGGGAGTTGTATCGCCTCGCCCACGAGCAGGTGCATCACAACATGGCGATCATCGGGCCGGGCGTCACCTTCCGCGAGTACAGCGAGCTGGCCTGGGACGTGCCGAAGAAATACCTCCAGGGGCGGTACTACCTGTCGTCCCACGGCGTCGGCATGACTGGCGAATATCCGTACCTGTATCACCAGATCGACTTTGGCGACGCCGGCTACGACGGCGTCATCGAGCCGGGGATGACGATCTGTGTCGAAAGCTACATCGGAGAGGCCGGCGGCTTTGAGGGCGTGAAACTCGAACAGCAAGTTCTCGTCACCGGGACAGGAACCGAGCTGATGTCGAGCTACCCATTCGACGCTGATCTGCTCGCATGAAGATCGAGGCCATCGACGTCTTCCGAGTCGAGCTGCCCTACAGCGGCGGGGTCTACCGATTGGCCCGCGGCCGCGAATACGTATCGTTCCATTCGACTGTTGTCAGGGTGACGTGTGACAACGGCACGACCGGGTGGGGCGAGTCCGTCCCCTTCGGATCGACATACATCGCGGCTCACGCGAGAGGTGTTCGCGCCGGGATCGACGAGATGGCGCCGCACCTGATCGGCCTCGACCCGCGCAGGGTCGATCGGACCCATGAAGCAATGGATGAGCTGCTGTTGGGGCACGGACACACCAAGTGCGCCATCGACGTTGCCTGCTGGGATGCGTTCGGCATGTCGGTCGGTATGCCGGTCTGTGACCTACTCGGAGGCTCGACCGATGAGCCGCTCGGCCTCATCTCGTCGATCTATTCCGGGCCGCCCGACGACATGCGCGAGCGTGTCGCTGAGCACCGAGCACTCGGCTATCTCGCTCACTCGGTCAAGGTCGGCGACGATCCGGCTCTGGACGCCGAGTGCGTTGCTGCGTGCCTCGCCGATCGTCAGCCAGGCGAGTACTTCCTCGTCGACGCCAACGGGTCGATGACCGTCGAGACGGCGTTGCGGTTCATCCGTCTGCTCCCCGTCAATCTCGACATCGTGCTCGAGGCACCGTGTGCGACCGTCCGCGAGACGTTGTCGTTGCGTCGCCGGACCGACGTGCCGATCGTCTGGGATGAGCTCGCCACCGACGATGCTTCCGTCGTCTCGATGATCGCTACTGATGGTGCTGAGGGTGTCGGCCTCAAGATCTCGAAGAGCGGAGGCCTCACGCCCGCCCGACGGCAACGCGACATCGCCATCGCCGCCGGGTACACGATGAGCGTTCAGGACACCGTCGGTTCCGACATTGCTTTTGCAGCCGTTGTGCACCTGGCCCAGACAGTGCCGAGCCGCCTCCTTCGATGCATGCTCGACGTCAGGGGCATGGTGAACCTGTCGACCGTGAAGAACCCTGTCCCCATCGTCGCGGGACGCGTGAAGGCGCCTCGTGCGCCAGGGCTCGGCATCGATGTCGACACATCCGTTCTCGGTGACCCCGTCGCCAGCTATTCCTGAAGGAGTTCGATGACCCCCACGTATATGACGGCGGTTCAGCTCGCCGGCCACGGCGGCTTCGAGAAGCTCGAATATCGCACTGACGTTGCCGTGCCGATGCCATCAGCTGGCGAGGTGCTGATTCGAGTCGGAGCCGCCGGCATCAACAACACCGATGTCAACACCCGGATTGGTTGGTACTCGAAGAACGTCACCTCAGGAACCGAGATCGGTGGCGAAGGTGGTTTCGAGGCTGACGTCGATGACGATGGCGGCTGGGCCGGTGAAGGTCTTTCGTTTCCGAGGATTCAGGGCGCCGATGCAGCTGGGGTCATCGTTGACATCGGAGCCGATGTCGATCCGAGCCGGGTGGGTCAGCGGGTGCTTGTGCGAACGATGCAGGCGGCACTCACCGGTGACGATCCGACTGCGTGCGTCACCATGGGTTCGGAATTGGATGGGGGATTCGCACAGTTCGTCGCCGTCCGGTCAGAGGAGGCACTTGCGATCGAGTGCGAGCTCACTGACGTCGAGTTGGCGTCGTTTCCGTGCGCATATTCCACAGCAGAGGGGATGCTCCATCGGGCGGAGGTCAGTGCGGGCGAACGGGTGCTCATCACCGGCGCGTCCGGCGGCGTTGGCTCGGCCGCCGTCCAGTTGGCGAAGAGGCGTGGTGCGCTCGTCGTCGCGGTCGCGTCAAAGAGCAAGTGGGCCGACGTCGAAGCCCTCGGGGCCGACGAGCTGCTCGATCGCGGTGCCGATCTGGTCGAAGCACTCGGGACCGAAACGATCGACGTCGTCGTCGATGTGGTCGCCGGGGAAACGTGGCCGACGTTGCTCGACGTGTTGCGCAAGCAGGGCCGCTACGTCACCGCAGGTGCAATTGCGGGCCCGATCGTCGAGCTCGACGTGCGAACGCTCTATCTCAAGGACCTCACCCTCATCGGCTGCACGTTCCAGCCTCGGGTGGTGTTCGAGAACCTCGTCGGATACATCGAGCGGGGCGAAATCATGCCGGTTGTTGCCCGCGCGTACCCGCTCAGCGAGATCGTGGCCGCACAGCAGGACTTCCTCGAGAAGGGGTTCGCCGGAAAGCTCGTGCTCGTACCACCGGAGGTCGAATCGTGAAGATCACAGCCGTCAACGTCTATGCGAAGACATTGTCCATGACCGCTGCCTACAACATGTCGAGCGCAGCCGTCAGCGATTCGAGCACGACAATCGTCGAGATCATCACCGACACAGACCACACGGGATTCGGTGAGATCTGCCCGACTGGCCCACTTCCACAACCGGAGCATGCTGGCAGCATCAGGGCCGATCTCGAGCTTCTCGGCCCAGTGTTGATCGGCAGCGATCCGACGCTGATCGGACAGGTGTGGGCGACGATGAAGGCGACCATGGACGGCGGTGTGGGCGCGAAGTCGGCCATCGACATCGCCTGCTGGGACTTGCTCGGGAAGGCCACCGGCCGCAGGGTGTGCGATCTGCTTGGGGGTCCGCTGATGGACCCAGTTTCGACCTATCACGTCATCCCCATCGGCACGCCAGATGAGTCGGTCGCAACCGCCGAGCGACTGCAGGAAGACGGGCACACGAAGCTCCAACTCAAGGCTGGTGGCCGCAGAATCGAAGACGACATCGCAGCAGCTCACGCGGTGACCGCCGTGATCCGGCCTGGCGTCGATCTGTTCGTGGACGCAAACCGCGGGTTCACCGTCGAGCAGGCAATCCAGTTCTCCCATGCATGCGCCGGGCTCCGGTTCAACATGGAACAGCCGTGCCAGACCTACGACGAGTGTGCTGCTGCCAAGCCGTCGCTGCTGCACCCGCTGTTGCTCGACGAATGCGCCAAAGACCTCGCAACCGTCGCCAAGGGAATCTCCTCTGGCGTCGCGAACGGATTTGGCATGAAGCTCACCCGCGTGGGCGGGCTCACTGGCATGCGCGCCGTCCGCGACCTCTGTCTCGCGACGCACACACCTACCAGCTTCGATGACTCGTGGGGAGGCGACGTCATCGCTGCGGCGTGCGTGCACATCGGCTCGACCATGCCTCCGGCGCTGAGTCGGGGTGCGTGGATCAGCCACCCATACCACCAGACGCACTACGACGAGCTCAACGGACCCCGGATCGAGGGCGGTCGGGTCGCGATTCCATCGGGCGGGCCTGGCCTCGGACTCGTGATACCAACCGGGCACTTTGGCGACCCGATCGTGACGCATACGTGACGCCGCCTTCGTGTTGGTCACCAAGCTCAATCGTCGCGCCGATGGGCCCGATGTCACGAAGTGCGATACGCCTGAGTTGGTGGGTTCCGGCTGTCGTCATACTCCTCGCAGCGAGCTGCGGTCCGTCAACCGGTGAATCCAGCGAGGTCGAACCGACATCGGGCTTTGTGGTGGTGTGCCGGGCCATCGGTGAGTACGGCTGGAGCGGAGACGCTGAAGACCCGCGACCCGACTGCAGCGACGGAACTTCGCCGCTGGTGACGAGAGCAGATTTCGACCGTTTGACGAGCGAGTTGGTCGTCCTTGCCGACGCCGTTTGCGACGGCAACGAACCGGAGGGGCGCCTCGAGGAGCTCAACGCCGAGGCCATAGAAGTCGGGTTTCCGGAATTCTGGCCGCACTCGAGAATTGACGGTTGGCTCGATGCTCGGTGCCCGGAGTGGCGGACATCAGACACGACGGCAACGACAATTGTCTATGGACTTCCGCCGACGGTGCAGATCCGATCGGGGCTCGATCGATTCGAGCTCAGTCCGTTCTCGTACTGCTGGCCTGACGCTGAGGCGGCGTTGGTGTGTGCCGACGGTGCGGCCGATCCGGGGGCCGTGGTCATCGAAGCGACGAGCGTTCTGGTCACCGCCGACCATCCTTTGCTGTTCATAGCGAGAGTTGACGACCCGTGTGCGGTTGGCAGCGTCGAGGTCGATCAGCATCGCGATTCCGAAGCCACCATCACCGTGTCTGGGCCGCCAGGAGTACGGCCGGTGGTGCTGTTCGGACTCGGGGACGACACGGGCACCGATGCCTCGTTCGCGTTCACGTTGGTCGGATCGCCCGATGACGACACGAACTCCATTCGTGGCGAGATGACGTTCCTCGATCCGAACAACAAGGCGGCCGGCGGCACGTTCTCACTGTCAATCAGCGGCGATGCGGTGCAGGCTGAGACGTTGCTGCGACTTTCGATTGCTTCGGACTCGCCGGAACGGTTCGACGTCGAACTCGCGTCTGAACACACCGGCGAGTGCACCGCAGGATTCTCGCTATCGGCCGACGCGTTCGCCGACGTAGAGGCGGTCCTCGGTGCCCCACCGTACGAATACGAGATCGTCATCGTTTCGCTGGACGAGGCCTTCGCGGCAACCGCTACGTGGCCCGACGATGTTCCGTCAAACCCAGAAGGCATCCTCGATCTGATACTTGTTGGAGTCGCGCTCCCCGCCGATCCGCCTCCAGCGGAGCCTGAGCCGCTGATCACAGCCGCGATGGCCGAAGAGTCCGCCGGTGAGTTCCTGCGCCTCTTGTCAGTCGCCGGGTACGACGCGGCAGCGGCGCTTGCTGTTCAGGCCGATTGGATCCCAGGGGAGACGATCGACGAACTCGTCACCGCGATCGACGCCGGTGATATCGACGGTGCGACCTATGCCGAGCAGCTCCGTGAATGGTGCGAGATCGCCAGCTGTGTCGAGCCGGTTTCCGTCGAGGCCACTCGGCACGAAGGCATCACGTGGTCCGTGACGGCGTCTTGGCCAGACGGATCGACCTCCGAGCTGGAAGTGTTCGTTCTCGAAGGCATCAACATCTCAGGTCTTCCGCCTCGTTGATCACTCAGCCGAAACGCCTTTGTTCTTGATACGCCGCGGACGCCCGATGCGGACTCGGACGCCTGGCGAGTAGTGGACGATCGGGTCGCCGCTCGGAGCCGGTACCCCTGCTGCCTCGACGAGCTGATCGTCCAGGTCGTGGATCGTCGCCCTGAACAGAGGCCACGGCTCGTGCCAGGCCTCTGCGTAGCGCTGGCGGCGCCCCCTGACGCTGAACAGGATCCAACGTGCGGTCAGCCAATGGTCGAACGCGGTCAGTTCGTCAGGTTCGAAGGCGGTGCCTGGCTCCACGCGGACGATCGACGAAACCCCGCGTTGCCCCGGCCAACGCCGATTCGAGACATAACTCGGCCCGTTCGCCGATTCTTCGATGCTCATCTTCGACCAGAAGTACGGGATCCGGTATGTGCTTCTGGCCGTTGCCACGACGCCGAGCCGAGCAGCCTCGAGTGAGAAGAACCACACTCCCGTTCGACCGGTTCTGTCGCGCACATAGGTGCGAACATTGGTCTCCGGGAATGTGGTGAGCCAAGGGATCGGCGGCGTGCCGGGGAGCGCGACCCGCATGTGAAAGGGAACCAAGCCAACCCACGCCTTGTCGCCCCACGTCTCTGGTTCCAGGCCTTCAGGCAACAGCCGAGCGACGTCATCTGGGTCGAACGACCAGTGAAGAAACGTCAGGTTCTCCCACCAATGGATCATCAGCGGGTGCCGAACCTCGAACGGACACTCTGCCGAACTCGCGGGTTCCACCATCGGTCAAGTGTCGCATCCGCTGGCGTCGGGATGCCTCCGCGTGGGTCAGGTCTCGGCCGGGCGCAGCGAGCGCGCTGCCCACCACGCGGCGCCGACGGCGAAGATCACCATGACCAGGGCACTGAGCAGGAGATCTCCGTTGTCATTCCATCTGAACAGCACACGGAGCAATGGTGATCCGGAAACGGCGAAGATCGCAGCAACCGTTCCGAGGGCGACGGCTCCACGAAGGACGAGGTCGCGACGGGCGTCATCGAGCTTGGCGAGTACTGGCCAAGCGACAACGACTGCGTAGACACAGAAGCTGGTCAAGAAGGCGATGTTGAGCAAGAGGACGATGCCGAGGTGAAAGAACGTCGCGGCAACGAGCAGCCAGCGAGTCCAAGACCTTCGCCAGATGGCGAAGAGGAAGGAGAGTTCGAACACCACGGCAAACCAGTCGAAGAACTCATCGAGCACCCCGAGGTGGTAGTCGACACCCTGTTCGGACAGAAGCGCCGGGCTTGAAGACGTGTAGACGTGTTTGAGTTGGAATGCTCTCGTCGCTGAGTCGGAGACGTCGAGCCAACCGCCACGAACCTTTGCGATTCCTGCGGTGGCCATGGCGGCGGCCAGGCTCACGAGAAGGAGCGCAACCGGCCAGCCCCGTTCCTCAGTGGACGCTCGACCTGATCGGCTGTCGAGGCTGAACACGTTGCCCCATGTGCTGAACGCCATGAACGCCGGCACCAGCCAGATAAACGTCGTGTGGTCGATCTTGCCGTATGAGTATTCGACGCCGAACATCACCCACAGCGACGCAGCAGTGACGAGGGAGCTCTCTCTGGTGCGCCATCCGGCGATCAGCGACACCAAGCTCGCGGCCGCGACAACCATCAGCACGCGCAGTATCGCTGACGACGGAGCGCTCTCGAGCACGAGCAGCGGGCCAGCCGGAGGCTCGAACCATGAACCGGGGAGCCGGTGGACAAACGTCGGATCAGGAAACAGGATCAGCAGCACGTACAGCCCGTACAGGACTCTCGCAACGGCCAACGTCTCTGCTTCGAGACGCCATGTTTCGTTGAGAAAGCGGTCGACGCGACCAGCGACGGACGACATCATGGCGTGCACTCTTCGCAGATGACGACGGCGATCTTGGTCTCGGAATCGATGATCGAACCGCTGTCTGCGTCGAAGCGCAGCGTGATCTGTTCGATGGCGATTGTCAGCGGCTGACGGCCTTCGGATTCGACGACACGCTTCACGAACAGCACTTCGGTGTCGCGGGTCTCGACGTAGTTCAGAGGTTGGTTTCGGCGCAGTGGAGATCCTGGCCCCACGAGGTTCCAGGTGAGTCGTTCGAGGCCACCGCTCGGTTCGAACGGTCGCGCCAGGCGGTTTCGCAGCACCTGATCGATGCTGACTCCGGTATCGCCCAGGAGTTCGTTCGGGTCGTATCGGATCTCGCCGTCTTCGAAGGTCGCGACGACGACCAGGTCGGTGTTCGTTGCGACTCCGTCGGCGACCGGGGCTGACTCGAAGCCAGGGAGCCTTCCGGTCGGGTACGGCTCGTGGCCGTGGCGCGACAGCCCATAGCTTCCGAACGCCCACACGATGATCAGCG
>Ga0315338_1001362_pt1 | contig 31398 bp, 28 predicted proteins | sample ASW8metaG_FD_204518 | JGI IMG/M metagenome (GOLD analysis project Ga0315338, IMG submission 204518) | Ammonia-oxidizing marine archaeal communities from Monterey Bay, California, United States - ASW #8 | ecosystem: Environmental > Aquatic > Marine > Coastal | place: USA: California | collected... | reverse complement strand
GCTGACCCCAGGACGATCGCCGGGGCCCGCTGGTATCCTGCGCCCCGCCTTCCGGGGTAGCTCAGCTGGCAGAGCGTCGGACTGTTAATCCGCAGGTCGTGGGTTCGAGCCCCACCCCCGGAGCCATCAAAACCGCAGGTCAGGGCCGGTTCTTTGGGACCGGCTCGCTGCATTGGCAGCGCAGGAATGAACGCCAATGCACTTTGGAACCATCCCGGCCAAGGTGTCCGTCCTGTCCTCGCCGGTACGTTCGAGTTCATGCGCGGACGCGGCTATATCGGAGAACTCGAACCAGGACGGTTCCTTGTCAGGATCAGCATCACCGATCCTCTGACCGGCACGAGGAGCCAGCCGTCGAGGACCATCCATGGAACGAAGAAGGATGCGGAACTGGCCCTCGCCCGCTTGCAGGTTGAACACCCTGGTCGAACCCCGGTCTCGACCGACACCACGCTTGATGTTCTGATCGATCAGTTTCTTTCCGCTCCGACAAGGAGTGGAAGGCGACGTGAGCCGGGGAGTCGCTATCGGGAAATGCGGCGGTATCAGCTTCACGTTCAACCGGGGTTGGGTGACCGGGTGGCCGATGGCATCAACGCCCATGAACTGACCCGCCTCTATGGCGCTCTGCTTACCAAGGGTCTCAAGGCGACATCGGTGCGTCTCATCCATGCCCTCATCAGGGGTGCGTTTGCGTGGGGGGAGAAGCGTGGTCACGTGTCCTCCAACCCGGCCACGCTCGCAGAGTGCCCCACCGCCCGGCCCGAACCATCGCACGCACCGTCCATGGAAACCGTCCAGACACATCTCGAAATCCTCCAGGAACAAGACCAGGAGACCGCCCTGGCGGTGCGGCTCGCCGCCACCATCGCTCTGCGCCGCAACGAGATCGCGGGCCTCCGATGGGCACACGTTGACCTTGATGCCGGACTGGTATCGGTCACCGAAGGCGTGATCATTACTCCCGGTGAAGGCGTGTCCGTCACGGCCACCAAAACGGGTCAGCATGGTCACGGTGTCCTCTCCGCTGATGAGGGGTTGGTGTCGATGCTTCGTGACGCCTTCGAACGTCTCGAGAAGGTCGCCGCGGATGTTGGTGCAGACGTTTCTCCTGATGCGTATGTGTTCTCGTCTGATCCTGTTCATGGGAAACCCATCAATCCGGACACTTTGACGAAGCGTCTCCGAAGGCACATGGACCGCCATCCGGAGTTGGCTTTGTTCACGTTGAAGGATCTGCGGGCGTTTGTCGCGACGCAGCTTCATGCAGAGGGTGCTGATGTGACGACTGCTCAGGCGGTGCTACGTCACCAGTCGTCTCAGACAACGCTTAAGCATTATCGGGCTGCTCAGATGGACCGTGTGCGTGGAGCCACCGTTGATCTGGGACGGCTGATCGGCGGTGTATAGCCGAGGCCTCTGCTGGTGCACCCCTTGGGGGGCAGGGCGCGTAACCGTCGGATGTCGGGGAGAACAGGTTCAGCCAAGCGCGCTCAATGGGATGTCGCAGTCCGCGAAGACTTCAAACATTTTCATGACGATGCCCATGCCGAGGGCATCAACGTCGGACTCATCGGCCATGCCTGCCTCAGCGAGGCTGCGCCACAGGTCGGAGTCGGCGAGTAGGCCGTCGACCACGCATTCTCCCTGATCTTCCGACATGTCGCTGTCGGCGAGCATCTCCTGGACCATCATGTCAACGAGTTTCTCCCCGATACATGACATCGTGATGTCCATCATCATCAGAGCCTGATCTACATCCTCTGTCTCCGGATCGTCGGCGAGGAACACCCGAACGAGATCGGCGTCTTCGGCGACTTGGCGAACCATGCAGAGTTCTTCGTCGAGGGTCAATTCCATGTCCCCGAACTCATCGTCTGGCTCATCCATGTTCGCGCGAAATTGGTCCAGCAACTCCTGCTCCGTGGCTGAGAGCGACTGGCCGTCAGTGCCGGAGTTGCTCCCACAGGCTGCGGAGGCAATGACGAAGAGCACAACGACAGAAACAGAGAGCCGGCGAACCATGAGGATGACTCTAGATCAAGAGGGGGAAGGAGGAGAGGTAACAGAGTTTGGCCTGGCCTTAGCTCCCGCCAGAGAGTCTCAACTTGGACAACTTCAGGGATAGTGCGAGTGCCCCAGGGACCCTCTCTCTGATTTGAACAACCATTCGAAAAGACCCACCCCCCGACGGTATGGGCATGGGGCAGGGCTATCTGCAGGGGCCTTAACGCTCACCGCTTTGGGGTGGTGTATCTTTTAGCAATGACGCCGTATTCAATTCCTTTCTTGCACCGAACGCTATTGACCTGCCTGGTTGCCTTTGGCGTTCTAGTCATTACATCGTGCGGGGGCGCCTCAGAGAATGTCGGTGAACCGACCACGACTACAGCCGCCCCAACCACAGCCGCCCCAACCACAGCCGCCACCACGACCACCACGGCCGCCCCCACCACCACGGCCGCCCCCACGACCACCACGGCCGCCCCCACGACGACTACGACCACGACCACGACCACGACGACCACGACCACCATTCCTCCGCCGGAATCGATTTTGGGAAGAACGCAGACTGGTGATGCGGATCGGACGCTTTCGATCCTCATCTCTCTGAACGATGGCGAATCGGAGCCTGTGGATGACGTGCCACCGGGGCAACTCGTTCTCACACTTCTCGATCCTTTAGACGAGGAGTTGTACCAGCAAGAATTTGAACTTGATCGACGTGACCTCATGACTTGGACCACACGCTCCTCAGGAGCTCAGCATGTTGGTTATTGGCTCGACGTGCCCATGACTGAGATCCAACGTTCATTCACGGGAGCCGTAGGTGTAGTCCACATCGATCTCGATTACGGCGATTGGTACTTCGACTATGATTTCGAAACCAATGACCTTCCAGAAGCCACTGATGCTGAGAAATCTGCGGCTGCACTTGAAAGATTCTCAGAGACTTCGGTTGACCTGTCGCAAATCACAGTGGCAACAACCAGGTGGCTGTTAACGCCCCTCAAGGCAGGTTGCTATACAGAGTTCGGAAGTTATGGAAACACGACTGACGGCATACGGATCGATTTCGAGATCAGTAACCTCGATGATTCGATTGAAACATACTACGATGACATGTTGTTGCGAACTCCTGGGAACTTCACGGTTGAACCAGATTACTCATCGACGTTAAGAGGGCTAGATGTGATCCCTGGGATATCAGAACGGGGATTTATCTTCTTTGCAGATCTGGATTGTGTTTCAGGAGAATACCGTGTGGTCGCTTCCACATACCAAGGGATGTATTTGGACGAAGTGTTCACGCTTGATTAAGATGGGTGGGCGCTGGCTGGCTCGCTCCCTCACTTGAGCACCATCCAAACGTGATGCATACCTGGCTTATATGAAGTGCGTGTCCCAGGCCACCCGCTTAGGGAGTCTGCGGTCCCCGCCCCAGCCCCCTCAGGGAAGGGATGACACACTAAGACCGTGAAGAAGGGTCTGATTGGTGTGGTTGTTCTGGCTCTCTTGGTTGCTGGGTGTGGTGACAGCAAGCAAGGAGATGGGCGCATCCTGTTCGTTAGCGACCGTGATGGCGACTTCGAGGTTTTCGTGATGAACCCTGATGGCACGGATATGCACCAATTGACAGACAACGAAGACATGGATCTAACCCCGGATTGGTCACCGGATGGATCCCGGATCGTGTTCATAAGCGACCGCGGGGCTACGGGTGACCACTCGTCCATATTCGTTATGAACGACGACGGCACGCAGCAGTCACAAATCACCGACAACGACCGCTGGCAATTCTCGCCAAGGTGGTCGCCGGACGGTGAACGTTTCGTCTACGCACAAAGAGACGACGAGGACGCCGACCTAAGAGTTGCCAAAATAGACGGCACAGAAGTACAGCAACTCACTAGAAGCGACACTTGGGACCAGAATCCGACATGGTCACCCGATGGGGACCGCATCGCCTTCGTTGCCAGTTTTCGCGACACCCAACCCTCTTGCACGACTGTGATGATCATAGATGTCGAGGACGGTGTGTTCGCCGACATGCAGAAACTCACCGACCAAAACGGATGCCAGAATCAGGGCACACCAGCATGGTCGCCAGATGGTCTGCAAATCGCTTTCACCGACGGTCTAGATGCCCACCCCGATATCTGGGTTATCTCCCCAGATGGAACTGGGGCGAAGAATCTCACCTCCAATACCCACTGGGACTCGGGGCCAACATGGTCACCAGACGGTGAACGAATCGCCTTCACAAGCGACAGATTTGGAGACCACGAAATTTTAGTGATGGACGCCAGCGGCAACGACGTGTACGCCACGGGCCAAAACGGCTGGGTTTCCAGTTGGGGCGATTAGCACCTTGAGCCAGCCACCCGCTTAGAGCGTCTGAGGTCTTTGCCATGCCCCCTCAGGGGAGGGGCAACTGACCACCCGCTTGGGTGCTGAGAGTGGGCCTATTCCGTTTCGATGTCGTGATCGTTGTCCCATCCTTCGAACCAGTCCGCGTTTCCATAACGGCGGAGCCTCTCTGAACGTTCCTCCAGTGTCTGTTCTGCTCTCTCAACAGGGTCGAGCCTCTCTATGCCTGCGTTCCGTCGTCCTCTTTCGACGGCGTCTCGCAGGTTGTCTGCCTGGGTGCCTTCGATCCGGTAGCCGCCGGAGTGACCTTCGAGTAGGCAGCCACGCAGGCAGCCACGGGGGTGACACTCCCTGACAGCAGCCTGGAGGCCCCTTTTGGCTGACCTACCAGTCCGCCTCTCGCGATGAACTATCGATGCACGAACTTCACCGCACGGGACGGACACGAACCGACCACCCGAACACCAACCCAGGAAACAATGGGCCTCGACGGCTTCAGCGGACCCGTTGGACAAGTTTCTGTGATCTGTTAATCCGCAGGTCGTGGGTTCGAGCCCCACCCCCGGAGCCATTGCAGGGAGCCCTCCTCCCAGCAGCCCCTAGCGCGCAACACTCCGAGCGCTACCTTCTTGCGGTGCATGACGACTCCCAATGGGTGGCTCCCGCTGGTTCTTGGGCGTCCGACGAGGCGACGCGCAACAAGATGCTTGCCAATCGCAGTCGCGACACCAAGCCCGAGCTCTTGGTTCGGTCTTTGCTCCACGAGCGCGGCCTGCGCTACCGTGTCAACCAGAGGCCCCTGCCAGGGTTGCGTCGCACCGCCGACATCGTGTTCCGCAAGGCACGCGTCGCAGTGTTCCTGGACGGGTGTTTTTGGCATGGTTGTCCCGACCACTACAAGCAACCCAGTACCAACACCGAATATTGGAGCGGCAAGGTCGATGGCAATCGGCGACGCGACCGAGAAACCGATGCTTGCCTAGCCGAGGCTGGCTGGACTGTGCTGCGGCATTGGGAACACGAAGACCCTGAAGGCGTTGCCGACCAAGTCGAAGCCGCCGTGCGTACAGCCGGGAAGCCGATCGGCAGTTCGTGATGCGATCACCTACTACCGAAGAACGGCAGCTGGTTGGCGTGGCTACTGCCATCGGCGGCTGTGAGGTTGGCCTCTACGAGGTAACCGCAACGCAGTTGGCGAAGGGGATCGTGGACGCCAATGCTTCGATCAGGCAAGCCTTCTTGGCGACTGGATTCCACGACTTCTCCGCCCAAGCCCAAGGGGAGAAGGTGCTCCTAGAAGCTGGATTCCTTACCTCGACGGGGCTGGTCGAGACCAAGGTTTCCCTGTACCGGCCGAACACCAAGGACGGAGATCCCAGGCTCTGGGTTTACGACCTCAAGCGCCTGTCCCCCGAAACCATCCCCGGGGACCTAGTCGCCATCGTCCAAGACGGGTCTTCGTGCGCCGTGTTCAACGCCACTGCACTGACCCGCTCGGGTGGCTCGCTTGGGCCGCTGGTCGCAGTGTTCTCCGCACGCGCCCAAGGGCCATCCGGTACGGCTGCAGAACTCCTTGCCAGACTCCAGTCGATAGCCGGCCAAGGGCCAGTCCACTCTCCGAAGAGGGGGGCGACTGCTGTAGGCCATGCGGTCGAGGCCGCCCTAGGCATCCCTCCGAACTCCAGCCAAGACCCTGACTTCAAGGGCATCGAGATCAAGAGCGGTCGTTCCTCGGGCGGGCAAGAGAACAAGACTCTCATGGCAATGGTCCCCGACTGGGGGCAAAGCCCGGTCGGAAGCTACGCGCAGCTCGTGGACAGATATGGCTACGACGAAGGCGGACTCAAACGGCTCTACTGCTCGGTCGACGCGCTCAAGCCCAACACCCAAGGACTCCAACTGAACGTCAACTACGACGACGGCTTCCTCGAGGAGTCCATGGTGCTCGAGGGGGGAACAGAGCTTGCCTTGGTCTGGGAGCTAGATGCCATTCGAAGGAGGCTCGAGAAGAAACATTCGGAGACCTTCTGGATCGAAGCGGAGGAGGTCGAGGCCCCTTCAGGAAGTGACTTCATCCTCCGAAGCGTCGTCCACACGTCGCATCCAAAGGCAAGCTCCCTCTCCTCGTGCCTGTCCACCGGTGAGGTCTTCGTAGACCACGCTGCCCGAGAGACCGAGGGTGGCGGACACCGAAACCACGGAATGCTGTTTCGGGCAAAGGCGAGGGACCTATCCAGCCTGTTCAACTTCGAGGGCAGGTATTCCCTCGCGTAGCTAGTCGCCCAAGATCCTTGCCAGCAATTCGCCGATCGCCTGCGCCATGAGTGGCGGTACGGCATTGCCAACCTGGGTGTACTGGGGTACTTCCACCCTGCGCCTGTGGCTACCAGTCGTCTCCTTCGAGCGGAACTCGAACCAGTCGGGGAAGGACTGGAGGCGGGCGAGCTCGCGCACCGTCATGATCCGATTCTCGGAGGGATGCACGTAGTCGTCGGGCAGGGTCACGACCGTTGGGGCAGGCTCGTCGTGCTTCACGACGCGTTGGGTGTGCTTGAGCGTCGCGAGCCGCACCACGACGTCTACGAGGTTCCGGTCGCCTTCGGCGACGAAGCGCCGTGCAGGCAGGGCATCGGCGTGGTCCCCCAATGCATCGGCGACTGCCTGTCGCGCCTCGTACTCGTCCTCGATGCGCGTCGCTAGTCCCAGCACCGAGTTCGGGATGCCCTCGTCGGCGAAGAAGTGGTAGAGGTCGAAGCGTTGGACTACCCGGTTGGAGTGGTTGCGCATGTTGTGGTTCAGGGGCACGGGCACGGTCCGACGGCCACCGCGCATCGTCCGGGCGAAGCGATGCTCGCGTCGCCGATAGTCGGCGTCGTCGCGGTATCCGTTCGCGTCCAAGTCGCTCAAGGCACCGGCAGCTCGATGCACGATCGCCTGGCGTAGGCCGCAACGCGTCTTGTCGACGATCGAACCCACCTCGGGCACGAGTCCCAAGCCCATCGTGGGGTCGTCGCCGCGCTCGAGGGCCTCGAATGCAGCCTCGGAGCGCCAAGGCTCGTCGGAAACCTCGATTCCCTTCGATTTGGCGACGTCCTCGCGAATTCCGACCAAGACCATTCGCGGACGGTTTTGCGGCACCCCAAAGTGCCGGGCGTTGACCTCGATCGGTTGCACTCGGTAGCCGGGGCCGGTGTCCTTGAGTTCCTTGTGGAGCCGCGCAAAGGCTGGTTCTGCACCTCCACGCGATACGAAGGCCATGTTGATTCCAGCCACGTTCTCGATGACCACCGCAGCAGGTTCGAGTCGCTCCACGAACTCGAGGAACGCCCAAGGAAGCCGGTTGCGCTTGTCGTCCGGGTCCCGACGGCCTGCCATCGAGAACCCTTGGCAAGGAGGCCCACCGGCGACCACGTCCAGGGCGAGCTCCTCGAGGATGTTCATCGACTCGTCGTCGGCTAGCAGGTCCCAGACGCTGCCCACGACGGTCCCATGGGCGACCTGCTTCGCGAACGTCTTCTTCCCGCCCCCCCGTGAGGCGCTGCTCTCGAGGACCTGCCTCCACAATCCTTCGTCCCATCCTTGGCCACGCAGGTGGAAGTTGCGGAAGTGCGTCTCCGCCGCCATGGGCGAGAGTTCGACCGCCGACGCGAGGCCGAGGCCCGCGTACTCGAAGCCAAGGGAGAGGCCACCGCAACCGGCGAACAAGTCGAGGAACCGGAGCTTCTTCACGTACTAGCTTCCTTGGAGGGTCGGCGTCAACCGACATCAAACTACACCGGTGTGACAATGCACGGGCACAAACATGGATGGGCGCCCGACCACATCGACATCGGCTCCGATGCCGACAACGCCGCCGACCGTGAGGCAGCCGGTCGAGGCCGAGTCCACCCACCCCTCTCGAACGCCGATGTGCTAGCGATCCGTCGCGCCTACGCGACCGGCCGCTGACCCAGGCCGAACTTGCGGAGACCTGGCTCGGTGACGCAGCGGGCCAGCGGACCGTCGGCATGATCGTCACGGGCACCACCCGATCCTCCGCAGGCAGCCCGATCACCCACCGAGGCAACGGCCGCAAGCCACCGCGCAGCGTCGAGGCCCTGCTCTGACCGGGTGCCTGCTCACACTTGATCTGACTCGGATTCACAAAACCATCATCTTGTGAACAACACGAGACCGATCTGGTGTAGGGTGCCGCCATGCCACACGAGTGCGAGTCGGGAAAACCGACGGTGATGAGCAGTGCCAAGACCATCCAAGCCCAACCCCGACCAGGGGGAACCCTTCACGACCCCCCGGCTGACCCCCGACGAAACCCTGGCGGTGCGCCTGCACCACACGGGGCTCACGGACGAGGCCATCGCCCAGAACCTCAGCGACCAGCACGGCGAGGATGGTCCCATCCCGCCAGCGTGGGTGCGCCCCGCCATCGCATGGTCCCAGGTCTACGGACCCGGCCGATGAGGGCGCCTTGCAAAGAGGTCCGCCTCGTGCTCAAGCACGCGGCGACGCTCGGCTTCTACGTTGAGCGCGCCAAGCGCCACATCATCCTCCGGCATCCGGTGGGCCACACCTACTTCGTATGTGGGACACCGAAGAACCGCACGGCCTTCCTGAAGTCGGCCATGAGGGATCTGGCCAAGTTCGACCTCGACGGATACAGGAGCAGATGATGGGCAACACCTACGAAGACGCTGCCCAGGAGATGGCCGAGTTGGAGGAGGCGGAGGAGGCGGAGAAGAAGGCCCGGAAGGCCTACGAGCACCTGCAGAGGAGGCGGGAGCAAGAGCGTGCCGCCGAGGAGGCTGAGGCGCTGCGGCTCCGCGACGAAGCGTTCGAGTTGACCGTCGAGGGCTTGTTCTCGAATCGGACCGACTCCGACCTTCCGGAGTTCACCGCTTACGCCACGGACCTCCTGAACAAGATCAAGAAGTTCAAGCACTCCATCCCGCGCTGTGTGATTCTGGCCAACCTGGCCGGGATGCAGCACTACGAGGCTCTCGTCGGCCGTGACGGCAAGTCGATCCAGACGTTGCTCTCGGACATCACCGAACCGCCCGATTATCCCATCTGGGGGCCTCGGGGGAAGCCCGACAACACGTACAGCCACCTCATACGACTGAGGAACGATGGTCTCCTCGAACAGGTTGAGGAGAAGATCGAGGGGTCCATGCCCGGCGAGTTGATCTCTGGAGCACGGGTCCTCCCCGAAGGCATCGCCTTATCGGTGCACCACGGCTACCTCGGCGTCGAGGCGCTGGTCGAGTGCTGGCGGACCGACGGCGGAGGACCGCAGGAGACGACCAACCAGTGGGCGCTACGCACGGCCAACCCCTCCGAGGACGATTCGGGCTACCAGTTCACGACCTCGAACGACTGGGCCTGTCTCGCCACGCTCCAGGAGTGGGACAACTACATCGAGGACCGCTACAGGGAGAAGCGCCCTCATGAGATCGCGAAGGCGTTCACCGCTGCCCATCAACAGGACGCGAACAAGGCGTTCCAGTTTCTCGACGAGGAGCACCGCCAGCACCTCATCGAGGAAGTCCTGCTCCAGTCCGAGGTCGGGTCGAACCATGCCGTCTTCGCCAACATCGTCGGCCAGATCGCCTCCAAGCGGTCCTTCGAGGACCGGATCGCTTGCATGGTCGAGTACTACGCCTCCGGCAATCCGCAGGGGCCCGGCGAGGATGGCCAGGTCGACATCCCCCTCACCGAGAGAAACGCCAGCGCCACTGTCGATGAGTTGATCTGCCGATTCACCTGGATCATTGTGCGCCGCCTCATGGACCGGCGCATGAACGTGAGCGCCCCCGAGGTTCGGCCGTCCCAGGACTCCAAGGAACTCTCCCTGGCGGCCTTGCTCGACTACCTCCGCACGCTCCCCGAGGTCGCCGGGTTGACGGTTCGTACCCAGCACCAGAACGCGGAGGGCAGGCGCCCCGACATCACCATCGAGGCCGAACTCAAAGAGTCCTTCGTACCTGACGAGGAGGAGCCCTTCTAGTGCACCGCCCGTACCCCGTCCGCCGTCGTAAACCCTGGCCTGGGTCCGCCCCGTACACGACTCGCACTCGTGGGCACCCAGGCCGGGGCCACATCCCTCGACATTCAAAACTGGAGCCCATGCCCAATCACAGCGCATCAGGTCGAGTGAACCGTCGCGCTAAGGCCCTACTGGAAAAACCCGCTGACCGCTTTCCATTCCTGCGCCGAAACGGCCTTGATGAATTACTAGCAGCGTCCCGTGAACAGGAGCACACATTGTCGACAGAAGATCCTGGGTTCCCCGAGTGGCCCGACGGGGAGGAAGACGACCCCCATGTCAGTGGAAACGCATGGCTAAGCGTCGACCAGGAAACTCGGGTCTGTCAAGTGGCCATACAAGGCCCAGCCGCCGCAATCCTGAGACTCCTCGATCCAGCGGACGAACACGGGATGCTAGAGATGCTGAGCGTGGAAGCCGCATTCGACGAGATCGTGCTTGGCCTATCGGATTCGCGAGAAGACCCAGATGTCGAGTGAGGTTCCAAGTCGCCGTTCCCGCCAGTGTGCGGTCGCCATCGTTCCCCTTGCTGTTCGTTCTAGTACATATGGAGCGAATCCATACAGAGCGAAGGCGACATGAGAACGGAATTCGAGGACTTGACCCGCGCCCTACTCGGTTTTGAGGATCGGACCCTCAAGGTCGGGGAGTGGTACGAACTCCCCGAAGAAGTAGTCATACGTATGAGCACTGGCCGTCCATTCGCTGAGGAAAAGGCCGTGGCAGGTAGAGGTGGAAGGCGCTCAATCGTCTCTAGCGAGTCCCGTGGGCCGGCCATTCGCGTCCGTCCCCGCACCAGATGCACCAATGGACCGCATCCCGCGCATAGCGATTGTGAAGAGACTTGTCGGATCGACGAGCAAGGAAGGGTCCTGGTTCGCATTCCCTGCACCGTGAAGTCCCAGGAGATGAACCTCCGTCGGCTCTCCTGTATGGAGCAAGACAAAGGCCTCGTGGCGTACCTAGGGGGCTTGACCGAATGAACGTCGGCGACCCCAAGGTGACCTTCGAGCAACTACTCGAAGAACACAAGGACGAGGGCATTGGCGACCGCATCTACCAAGAACTCTTGGATCAGGCCAGCGATGTTGTGAACGAGGAGCTTGGGACCAAAGCAGATGAACTCGTAAGCGAGTACTGCGTCGAGTTCATGGAGCCAAAGGTCAACCTCGCGGCACCACCTGCTGCCCGTCCTCGGGACATCTACTACTTCTTCGAAGTGCAAGGGGAGGAGAACTACCACCTGTCCCTTCAGAATGCCTTCGAGAAAGGAAACCTCACAGACTGGAAGTCCTACGTCAGGACGGGGCTCAGGCTCACCAGGAACAGGGTGACGGAGCGGAACACCCGTGGCTATGGGTATGAGGTCCAGAACGTCATGGACACAGCCCAGAAGATCTACTCCAAGCCCCCCTTCTGCCACTTCAACTCCCAAAGGCTGAAGGACGCCAGGCGGCAGAAGAACCCAAGGTACAACCGTTACCTCTTAGAGGATGCTGTGCCCTTCGACCTTGATGACGATTCTGCCGCAGCGGAATACCTTGGGAACCTCCCCGAGGCAACCGATGACGACTACGAACGGGTGGCGCAAGTGGTCCGTAAGGAAGTACCTCCCCACGACAGGCCACTTAGCAAGATCAACCCGGAAACGTTGAAGTCGAAGAGGGCCGCTGTCGTATACACGGAAGAAGAGGTTCGCAAGGCCCTAGAGGTAGTGGTCAACGACTTGCCTGGCTTCTGCGTCCATGACCTTTATGGCATTTTCGAATTGGTCTTGCAATCGAAGCCCCCAATGTCCCTTGTAGAAGGAGAGGGAGGAAATCATGATGGACACTTCGAACGGAGTGGCGGCTTCGACCAGTCGACTCTCGAGGCAGACATGCTAGGACCGGAAGATGAAGTCCTGATCCAAGACTGCATGGACGAGTTCATGGAAATCTTGGGCGAAGTCCAGAAGGAGCACCTCCTCAGGTACTTCGATGAACATTCCAAAGCAAGCTTGGCCGACTTCCTAGGCGTATCAGCGCCGACCGAGCGGCAACGCCTAGAGACGGCCGCTAGGACACTTCTAGACTCGTCACCAGATGGTTCCAGGGCTTGGTCCGCCTTCCTCCAAAGGCTCCGCCCGCGACTAGAGGAAGAGTTGGGCAGTCCCACATCATCGGAGGCACAAGATGGTTGATAGCCCCGGGCCACCTGAGGTTCCAGCCTGGGTGCGGCAATTGCGCGGCACTCCTGCCGATCGCGGTGCCCTCGAACGGCTACGTAGAAAGGTCGCCACTCCCCCGGAGGTCGAACGCGGAGGGCTCTACGACGCTCAGGGTGCAGGTGGCAATTCTGAGAGCTTTGAAATGGTTCTCGTCACGGACGTGCATCCTCAGGAGGGCTTCGTCGAAGTTTGCCTCGCCCACGACGACGTCGAGGCAGCCACCGAATACGACATCGTGCTCGAGCCCGTCGAGACGGGCGCAGGTACGAAAGTCGTCATCTCAGCCGACATGGTTGGGGTGGTCGGGTTCGAGCAATTGCGAACGCGGCTCGGGAAGGTCTCTAACGCGGTCACCCAACTGCTCCCGGCGGGCAGCGAAGGCCGCTGGCCAGACGCCTACCACACGCAAGTTGGCTTGCCCTTGATGGGAGTCCTCGACTGGAGATGGACCTTCAAGGAGTCCCAAGTCGACGACATCCAGGCCATCTGTGGAGACTGCACCGCGCGATTGTTGGAGGAGGATGGTCGGGCGTCCGATTTGCTCGACGAAGAATCCACCAGTGACCTATTCGTTTGGGAAACGTTGCCCTCCTCTAGGCAAGACAGGGTCATAGCGCACGTTGTCTATGGCGGTCGAAGACTGCCGCACGAGGTGCTAAAGGGACTCGAGCTAGAAGACCTAAAGGGAAACGTTAGGAAGGTCTTGGTGGAAGATCTAAAAAAGTCAAAAAATATTAGGAAGGTCTTGGTATCCCAATGACGTCCATGCGAAAAGGCCCGGTTTCGAGAATGTCTCGTCTCCGGCTCAAGAACTTCAAGTCGGTGGGTGACTCGAGCCCGAAACTTGGAGGCCTCACCGTCGTCGTAGGCCCAAACAGTTCTGGCAAGACGACCCTCATCCAGTCCCTCCTCCTGAGGGTACTTCCATCGGGACGCATCTCCTGGAGCAAAGCTGGGATGATCTCCCTAAACGACGAAATGACCGGCTTGGGCACCTTCAAGAGGATCAGGAGGGAATCTGCGCCCGACGAAGAGCCGCTAGTCCTCGGCGGACAACTCGAGTTACGCATAGATGGATTGGAGGAAGGATGGCTTCGGGCGGTCAATACCCAGGGGCTGGGCTTTCTTCTCCGAGACGACGAAAGCGAGCATCTGCTGCTCGCCTGGGACCTCGAAATCGAGGATCCCGAAGATCCCCGAGATGCCTACGCCTCAAAGGCAATGGTGTCTATGTCTCGGATCTATTGCGGAAGTGAGCTTCTCGAGCCTGGACTCGGCGAGTTCAGCCCAGAGGATTCGGTGGCCTATATAGAGACTCGATTCTCGGACCTTGGAAATGCTCCCGAGAAAGACGGAGATCCCAAGGCTTGGCAAAGAATGCGTACTGGATCCGTCGAGTATCGGCGACAGCCCACCGAATCGAACGGCAAGCTCAAGCACCCCATGGCAGAGTTCTTCTGGAATCCCGGCGTGGCGGTCGCGTACGCAGAGGCTCGCGATGGCCTTCCGGAGCGCGTGTGGCTAAAGGACTCCGCCCGAGCCCACGCCGTCGACGGAATCCTGATGACCTGGGACCGTCATGCCTACTTCGCCGTAAGAGACCAAGGGGAATCCGAAAGCGAACTTGAGGTCGACGAGGAAGCGAAAGTGTTGGAGGAGGGACAGGCGCGAGATCTTCTGGTCGATCAGGCAAGCAAGTGGGTTAACGCGTACCTCCAGTGGCTGGAGGACCGAGTAGGAGACAAGGAAGATCGAGTGGCCGGTCGGGAACCCTGGGATTGGTTTAACCAGAAGGGTGCAGGTCCCCTCGTAGATGGGGGCGAATTCGAACGTCTACTAGACGGGGCAACTCGAACTCCTGACGACTCAACGAATGAAGCGAACACCCAGAGAGCGTGGACTTCGTATCAGGCAGAGGGCAATTTTGAGTTATTGGCGAAGATCTACCAGTTACTTCACCAGGACGGCGGTAGGCAGGAGCTCAGGGAACTGATCCTCGAGCATGTCGACGAATCCAGTTTCGTCGAAGTCGTATGGGAGGAACCACGAATCGGTGAATTCTTCTCGGACGTCTCGAAGATCATCTCCACCTATTTCAACGAGCAAGTGTTCCACCTCGGAGCACTTAGGGCACCCCCTTCCGTTGACTATGGCCAGGGCAATCCGTCTAGCGATCGCAGCGTCGGATCTCGAGGCGAAGCGACCGTATCGAGACTCTATGATCTGGGGAACTTGAGCATCTTGTGTCCGACAATTGGACCCGAAGGTCGTCCGAGGCAAAGGTCGCTGAGAGCAGCAGTGAACTATTGGATGGGCGAACAGGGGCTAGGACTCTTTGAGAGCCACAAAGTGACGACACCGGGGGGCGGCCGTTACACCTTCAGCGTGAAGCTTCCTGGGCTTGAAGGGAAGCGCTATCTAAATGAAGTTGGCGACGGTGTGTCCCAGGTGCTTCCCGTGGTCGTTCAGTGCCTTCTCGCCGAGCCAGGGAGCTTGGTCCTCCTCCAGCAGCCAGAACTCCATGGCCATCCAGGGCTCCAACAAAAGCTGGCCAATTTCCTGCTTGCCTGTGTTCGCTCGGGACGGCAAATCATCTTGGAAACCCATTCGGAGTACTTGGTTTCTCGTCTGGCCTTGCGGGTAGCCGAAGACCAGTCTGACGAAACGCGAGATCAGGTAGTCCTGCTCCTCGCACGGCAGGGAGAATCGGGCACCGAATACGCCAAGGCGGATCTAGATCGGTACGGGGAGATCGAGTGGCCAGAAGGATTCTTCGACGAAGGGGTGTCCGATGCGCTTGACACCCTGAAGGCCGGAATCAACAAACGTGAAGGCGAGCGGGGTGACAGCGTCTAGCTCGTCGCTTGCCAAGCGGGTGGTGGCGATCCCAGGATTCTTGGGTGGGTCCTTTCGATCGTCGTGTTGAACGCCCCTTGTAGGGGGTATGGACAACGAGCAACGCAAGAAGAATGGAAGTGGCCTCGTCGGCTTGGTGACTGCTGGCCTCCACAACATCATCAACCGGATCTTTCGCGAGACCGGACCCTTCCAGTGGCTCCGCGAGCTGTTCCAGAACAGCATTGAGGCGGGGGCAACTCGGATCCTTGTCGGAATCGAGTGGCAAGCAGCCAAGGCCCGCGGCGTCTACCGCCGCCTCTTCGCCGACGACGGGAAGGGCATGACCTCCGAGGAGCTCATGACGTTCTTCCGCACCCTCGGCGAAGGCGGCAAGCCCGTAGGAGGCCGCCACGAGAATTTCGCGGTAGGCAGCAAGGTCTCCCTGCTTCCGTGGAACCGCCACGGCATGGTCGTGATCAGCTACCAAGGCGGCCAAGGATCGATGATCTGGATGATGGCCGACGCTGAAACCGGCGAGTACGGGATCCGCCGCATCCGAGCCATTGACCCAGCAACCGGGGTGGAAACGCCCACCGCCGTCTACGAACCATTCAACGACGTGGAAGCAGGCTGCGATTGGCGCACCGTCGCACCCGAATGGCTTCGCGAATGCGGCCACGGAACCGTGGTCGTCCTCCTCGGCGACACGCCAGACGACGACACGGTCCTTGGCTCGCCCTTCCAAGACGAGTCCGCCATCAAGGGTGCGTCGAAGTTCTTGAACAGCCGCTACCTCGAGCTCGATCACCTCGACGTAATGGTCGAAGAGCTCAACGGCCAGGACAAGTCCAAGTGGCCCCGCTCGGAGGAGGAGACCCGGCGGGCATCGAGCGTTGAAGGCGACACCCACACGGTCAACCGCCGGAGCATTAGGGGTGCACGCCACTTCGTCCACTTCCCCAAGGCCAGCAAGGGGCAGGTCGCCTCGACGGGCACGAGCACCCTCTCGGACGGAACCACCGTCACCCACGTCCTATGGGAGGGCGAGAGGCCTGAAGTCGGCGACCACGCGCAACGGAACGGCTACATCGCCGTCGCCTACCGTAACGAGCTCTACCACTTGACGAGCCACCACCACAGCTTTCGCGGCTTCGGCATCGTCCAGAAGGACGTCCGGCGCAACCTGACCCTCACCATCGAACCACCGGAGGCCACCGACGACAGCGCAGGCGTCTACCCTGGAGGCGACCGCAACCGACTCCTCATGCGGACCGAATCCGGCGACGGTGAAGAGGTCTCGATCCAACGGTGGGGGGCGGAATGGGCAGAGAACATGCCCGAGGACGTACGCGAGGCGATCCGCCAAGCACGCGGCACTTCCTCGGGAAGCATCGAAGATGCCGCCTACAAGGATCGACTCGCCGAGAAGTTCGGCGACAAGTGGAAGTCGGTGCGCATCAAGCTCCTCCCATCCGGCGACTCACACACCGACCTGGACAGCCTCCAGACGGGCCCATCCGGCCCCGGCGGCACGGAGGGCGGCTCCGGTACGGGTAGCGGTAGTGGCGCAGGGAGCGGCGGCAACACCGAGGGCACGGGGAAGCGCGAGCGAACCTATGGATCCGCGCGGCCGCGCGGCGTCAGGGGTCGCAAGACGCGCGGCGACGGTGACATCCCCGACTACCGATGGGAGTCCGCCGAAGAGTTCGACGACGGGATCTTGGCGACCTGGTCTCCACACGATCCGCAATGCCCCGCCGGCGTGGTACTGCTCAACCAAGACCACCCCGTCATCGTCGCCGAGCAGGCGGCCTTCAAGGACGACTATGGGCCGGTCCACGCTGAGGACGTGGAAAGGATCGTGAAGGTCGTCTACGGCGAAGTCGCGGTCTCGAAGATCGCCCACTCCGAGCACCTCAAGGCCCTCTTGCCATCCGACCTCGTAGAGGAGCGAATGCGCTCCGACGAGGCCTTGACGATGAGCCTCCTCGGCCTCGTCGCCGAAGAGAACCTCATCGTCGAACGCCTCCAAAGGGAGCTCGGGCGACGGCGATCGAAGGCAGCATGACGGCTCGAGGTTGGCTGGACCAGCCGCCACGACCGGAAGGCCTCCCCATGGCGTGTTGGGCGCTCCCGTGGCAACTTGCCGCGCTACTGGGCCTTGCCTGCACGGGCTTCCCTTGCAGTGCCCTCCAATTCGCCCAGGTCCGCGGCCAACGACGCCAAGGGGAGTGATGAAGGACTATCGGATTGGCCCCAGCAAGCTCAGCTACGACCTTGGCGGTTGCCACCGCTGCTTCGCCGAGTCCATGAACGGCGAGGCGTGGCCCGACCGCCCATTCCCGGGCATCTTCAGTCGCCTCGACCGACAACAACGCGACTACTTCGACGGGAAGCCGCTCTCGGCGCTCGACTCGAGCTTGCCACCGGGCACGATCCGAAACGCGTCAGGGGTCAAGTCGGAGCCATTCGTCCACGGCGGCGTCGCGCTCACCATACGCGGAGTCCTCGACGCAATCGGGGAACTACGCGACGAGCGAATCTACGTGGTCGACTTCAAGTCGAGCATCCCTGGCGACCACCTCGCCGATCGATACCGGGCACAACTGTGCGCCTACCGATGGGCGCTCGAGCATCCGCAACGCGGCGAGGTACGCGAGGTCGCGGGCCTTGGCCTCCTCGTGGTTTGCCCCGAGTCGATGGTCGACACCGACCACGGGGTCGCATCGCTGTTGTCCACCACCTGGCTTCCGGTCGAATATGACGAGGCGTGGTTCACCAGCCTCCTCCGCCACATTTGCGGCATAGCCGCGGACCCGACGACAGCGGAGTCCAACCCCCGATGCGAATGGTGCCACCTACGCGACCAGATGGCCGCAACCTCAGCGTTGCCCTCGTCCGAATAGGCGTGAAGTGAACACGACCGAGCAGGCGACCTGCCTCAGCGGGTCGAACCCCTCCGTGCTGGAGGCGATCGCCCCAATCGAATCGGTCCTCGACCCTGTGCTGGACGACGACGACCCGGAAGTCAACCACCTGGCACACAAGGACGACATCCGGCATGGCTTGGCGACGGGTCGCCCGATCTATGCCCTGTGCGGCCACATCTGGGTGAGGAAGCCCCCCAAGCCCGACGTCCCTCGGTGTAGGGCGTGTGCGAGGATCGCCAAGGGCGAAGAAGGCCGGCCCTAGGGGGCACCTGTCAATGGGATTCGCTGACGAGGTCGAGATAGCCCTTGACGAAGTCGTCGCGGCGATGCCGGACGGGGGAGAGGCACGCACTGGCCAACGGTCCATGGCACGCGCAGTCGCCGACACGGCCGCCCGAGGAGGGCACCTAGTCGTCCAAGCCGGCACGGGGACCGGCAAGACGCTTGCGTACCTCCTGGCGGCTGCCATGTCCGGGCGGAAGACGATCGTGGCGACCTACACGAAGGCGCTCCAGGACCAGATGGTCGAATTCGACCTGCCGATGGTCGCCCGACACATCCGATCGAGCACCGACCGGGACTTCTCGTTCGCCGTGGTGAAGGGTTGGGGCAACTACCTCTGCCTCGAACGCATCGACGAGATTCGCAGCTCCAAGCGCCAAGGGCAACTCGACGGGATGGTGGAACACGCCTCCGGCGACGAAGTCGACCGGGTCCTGGCCTGGGCGGAGGACACGTCGACGGGCGACCGAGCCGACCTCGACTTCGACCCCGCGCCCTCGACCTGGAGCGCCGTGAGCACTTCCTCTCAAGAGTGCCTCGGAGCCTCCGATTGCCCCTTCGCCGAATCTTGCTTCCCCCTCAAGGCGCGAAGGCACGCCGCAGGGGCCGACGTGACCGTGGCCAACCACGCCCTCTACGCGATCGACCTCGCCATCGGAGGCTTCGCCTTGGGCGAACACGACCTGGTGGTCCTCGACGAGGCGCACCAGGTGGAGGAGTCGTTCACCGAGGCATTCGGCTTTCGATTGACCGGTGGGCGACTCCGATGGTTGGCCAACCTGGCCCTAAGGGTCCTAGGGAGGGACGACCGAGTCGAGAAGGTCCGCGAGCTCGGCGATCGGCTCGTCGCCGACATGAGGAGCCATGGATGCGCTCGGGTCCACACCGGCGAGGCCGCAGCCCTCAACGAGACCCTCGAACTAGCGGAAACGCGGATCGAAGCCCTCCTCAATGCAGCTACGGGGGCAGGCGACGGTGAAGGGGAGCTCGCGCGCCGCCGCAAGCGCCTCGTCAACTCGGGCCGGTCGTTGCTCGAAGACGTCCAGACCGCTCGTCTCCACCTGAGCGGCCCCTCCTCGCTGGACCACTTGGCCTGGATCGAGATGGAGGACATGCGGCAACCGATCCTCAAGGTCGCCCCGGTCGCCATCGGCCCGCTCCTCGAAGAGAACCTCTGGGCGAGGCGCCCTGCCATCCTGGCTAGCGCGACGATCCCCATGAACCTCGTCGACCGGCTAGGCCTCACCGGTTTCGACCCAGGCACCGAGGACTTCGGAAGCCCGTTCGACTACGAACAGCAAACGCTCCTCTATTGCGCCAGCGACTTGCCGAGCCCGAACTCGGATCGAGACGCCTGGATGGCGGGTGCCCTCGACGAGCTCGAGGCACTGATCGTCGCGGCCGGCGGTCGGACCCTCGCCTTGTTCACCAGCCACGAGGCCCTTGGACTGGCCCGAGGGCACCTCGTCGACCGCCTCGACGTTCCCCTCCTAGTGCAAGGGGAAAGGCCACCGAAGGCCCTCCTCGAGGAGTTCACCGCCAAGGAGGAATCGTGCCTCTTGGCAACCCGGAAGTTCTGGCAAGGCATAGACGTCCCCGGACCATCGCTCACCCTCGTCGTCGTCAACCGCCTCCCGTTCCCGTCGCCCAACGAGTACCTGGTCAAGAAGTGGAGCGAGCTGGCCGACCCGATGGGCTGGTGGAAGGTCGAACTACCGATCGGAGCGACCCGCCTAGCCCAAGCAGCGGGTCGCCTGGTCCGGAAGGCGACGGACCAAGGCGTGGTGGCCGTCCTCGACCCCCGACTTGCCGAAAGCAGCTACAAGAGGGAGCTGCTCGACGCCCTACCGCCAATGGCGAAGACGACCAACCGCGAAGAAGCCGAGCGGTTCCTGCGCCACCTCCGCGACCGATGAAGGCAAGGTGGGGGACAGTTGGCTAGTCGAACCGGACGACTTGGACTAGGCGGCACTGGCCGGCCACCCCTCGGGGTCCAATCGGGCAAGGCGGCCACCAAGGGGCTCGCTGGGGCCTTGCTAGGGATCACCCTGGCCATCGGGTGCGGTAGCGGCCAGCCCGATACCTCCGATGCCGCGTTGGACTTCCCCAACGCCACCACCGACGGCGCCGAGGTCGGATGGCCGATCGCCGAAACCGACGTGTTCGAATCCTTGTTGGCGATTCCGCCCGCCACCGACGTCTGCCGGCAAGACAACCTGCCGGTCGACGCCGCCTTGCCAGTCATGATCGTCCATGGCTACTGCGAGTTCGTCCCCGACGGCCTCATTACGCCCTTCCTCGTCGACGTCGACTACCCGCTCATGGGAGGACCTCACGCGGCAAGCATCAATGGCCACGTTCGCGCAACCGTCAAGGACCTACTCGCAACGTTCCTCGGCGCGGCACTCGACAACTCAGCTCGCCTAGTGGACCAGGGATATCCCTACGAAGCGCCGTTTCGCCTCACCGGTGGCGTCACCCTCGCCACCGAACGGCTCTACAGCGTCGAACTTCCCCTCTGGTACTACGTCCCGGGCGCGGCCCACGGCGACAACGCCGTGCGCAACTTCACCTTCGACCTCGAAACCGGCGAACGCGTGCGACTCGCTGACCTGTTCCTTCCCTACAGCCGCTGGAGGACAACGCTCGAAGCGTCACTTGAGGACGCCCTTCGAGACAGCAAGGAAGCCGGCACGATCCAACACCTCTGCCAACTCGGAGCCGGCCCCTGGGAATACGAAGACGGCATCTATGCAGACACGTTCAACGTCACCGAAGACGCCCTGCGCATCTACCATTGGCTCAGGCCCTACGCCTGCCGGGTCGAACCATTCGACATCCCCTACACCGAACTCGTCGAGGTCCTCGACCCCCACGGGCCTCTCGAACCCTGCGAGTCGTCCCGGGATGCCGCCCTGATGGCGGCATGCGGAAGCGGCGACGTCGTGTTCGACGTCACGAACGCCACCTTGGACCTGGACTGCGGGATGGGTCCCGGCGGCCCCGCGCCATTCGTCGATGGCGAATGGATCAACGAAGTCGACTCCCTAAACAGGGCATGGGTGGTGGAATGGACGGTGGTCGAACTCGTCGAAGAGTCACCCGGCGCAGAAGTCGTCACCATGTTCGCCTGCAGCGGTGGAGGTTCACACACCCAACTCGAGGTCCACGTGTATGCGGGGAACAGTGGCGAAGCGAATCGCCTGGGCCGGGTCCGAGGCGAGATTCTCGAAGGGGTCCTAGAGGGCTGGAACGTTGGCGACGGAGCGGTCTTCACCAGGGTCCGCCTATGGCAGGACTACGACCCGCACTGTTGCCCCTCGAAGTACGAACTCATCACGAACCGGTGGCAAGACGGCGGCTGGGTGGAGACGGACGTGGAGGTTTGGGGAAGGGAACAACCACCACCCTCGCCTAGCGTCACCTTCTACGCCGTCGAGGGACGATCATGACCCTCCACCAATCCAACCTGGTCGCCCAGGTGTCCGGATCCGACGACTTCTGGGCGCTCGTCGTCGTCGTTGCGCTCTGCTACGTGGTTGGGAATTGGGAAGAACTGTTCGGGGGAGGTGCGGGTCCCGTCCCACCTACGCCAGGCCCCAACGGCGACGCACATGAACGACCATGGCAGGCCGCCTATCCGGCTGGGCCGTCCTCCGCGGCCAGGGGAGAGCGTCCTTGGTTGGCCGAAGCCGGGATTCATGGCGACTTGCCGAGCGTCCGGGCAGGCAAGCCCAAGTTCGAAGAGCCCTACTTGAGCGCCACTCAGGTCAAGGTCTGGGACCGATGCCGCCATCGATGGCAGCTCGAGTACCTGAAGAAGCTGAAGCCCCACGACGACGAGTCCCAGGGACTGAAGTTCGGAACGGTCGTCCACGAAACGTTGGAGACCGTGTTCCGCTGGGCCAAGGAAAACGACTACCGAGGCGACCTTGGCAGCGTCGACGTGCGTCTTATCGCGAGCCGAGCGCATTCCAGGGCACTATCCGGCAACTGGCTCTACCCGAGTGCCGGCGACGCGGCATTGGACCGATGCCTCGACTATCTCGAAGGCTCGACTGTTGGACCTCACGACGAGGTCCTGCACGTCGAGGCACCCATCACGGTGACCATCAAGGCAGACGCGGGCAGGACGGGCCTGCTGCGATTGGCGGGGATACCGGACTTGGTGATGCGTCGATCGAGGTCACTCGTGGAGATCCTCGACTTCAAGACGCATCGACGCGTCTTGAAGCCAGACGACCTCACGGGCGACGCGGCACAGGCGATCTACGCAATGTGGGCACACAAGGCCTTCCCAGGATCGAAGATCCTCAACACCTACGCCCTACTCAAGCACCACAGAACCGTCTCGCACGAGTTCTCGGACGACGCTCTCCTCGATGTGCGAAGCGACTTCCGCCAGCTCGACGCGGAGATCTCGACTGCCCAAAGGGGAGGAGCGTTCCCACCAAGCCTCGGCCCGCACTGCTTCGAGTGCCCGATGCGACACCATTGCCTTCACTATGCGAAGAAGTGGCCGAGGCCCACGTCCCGGTGAGTAACGAGAGCATCGTCGAAATGGGACGAAGAGTCGCGACGGTGGCGCCGAGCGACCACTACCGGGCCAGGCGGACGCAACACCCGAATCGCGATCGGCGGCATTCAAGGTCTTCCGCACCCCCGCCAGTCGCAACGTCTTCTGATAGGAATTTCGCCACATGGACGGTCAGAAAGGAGCCTCGCCATGGCCAAATGGGAACCCCCACCGAACGATGAAGGCACCAACGCCTATATGGTCAAGGTGGTCATCCAATGCGACCACGTGTTCGTCGTACACGCCGACTCGCTAGACGAAGCCTCCACCAAGGCCGACAAGTTCGTCGAGCTCGGCTACGTGACCGAGGACCTAAGCGACTGGTTCGTTGAAAGCATCGAGATCGAAGGACCCGACGGCAGGCAGACCTAGGCGCCCTCCTAGGCCACCAAGTCCTCGGTATTCGACCATTGAAGCGAACACTCTGACTCGAAGCTCTTCCACATCGAGACATAATGCGTCTCCATTACTCGTAGATCCTCGACCGTCGTTTGCTTCTCCATAGCAGCTCGGTACACCTTGCCCACCTCCGACATAGCCTGTTTCACGATCTGTTCGAACATCTTCAGACATTCTTCGGGTTCATCAAGCTGACCGATCGCCCACGACTCTGTCCCCGACTTTTTGAGCCAGGCGCCATAGAGAGCAATGACATGGTACTTCATCGTCGGGAAGCAGTTATATAGCGGATCGTCACCATCCTTTTTACGCTTAACATCGAGCTTCTTAAATTCAGCAGTCTTCTTATCTACAAACAGATCGAGGGCATATATAAACTGCGCCTGACGGATCTGAGCAGGTTCCCATATATCCACGACCTCGCCGTCTACGCCGAACGCGATATTATATTTCGGTGGGTTGAGACCGCGGTCCTCCTCATCATCTTCCGTGTCATTATCTGGCAATCTGTGCCGCGGATCCCACAATGCATTAGCCTGACCACCGTGTACTGACATTGGATCATTGCTCAAGTATGCATAGCGCATTTTCGCGAGATCCTTTTGCGTGATTGTGGTTTCGTTAGGGAATTTTGGATAGATTATGCCCATCGACGAGTCGTCCTCCGCACGCTTTGGCGTATATCGATAAGGCTTAAATAGAGCGTTCGTAACGTCACTCTTGAAGACCCCCTCCAAATACCTCTGTAGGGGTGCATTCGATTGCTGATCTGTCAGCTGTATCACCGACTGAGTGTTATTTGCCTGAATAATGGTGAACGCCATGCTGTCGACATCCAAACTGTTAAGGTCTCCCTCAGGAACTTCAATTATTCGACTTAGCACCAGGAGGTCGTCGGACAGATCGGAACCTTCCTTCTCTGTTTTCATCTGTGCCTTGCGGATCGAGCTAACAGTTTGAGCACCATTAACGATCTGTAGACCCTCAACCACGAGTTTGGAATCATCTTCTTCAAATTTGAGACTGCTACACAGTGCCGAGATTCCATTGTTGCGATAGAAGAAGTATTCTGGCTGGTTTACTGCCGACTCCACAATTTTCTTATTGACCTTGTTTGCACCTAGAAATCCTCGAAAGTTACTCGAATACAACGCTCTGCCGTAGTCGTGATAATACTTAGCCAGTATTTTTCCGGGTATCGGTACGACTACGCACTGGAGAGGATCAGGCAATGTGAGCCATTGCGCGCCAATCGGGATTTCTAGTGTAGGTATCTGACCTAACTCAGTTGACTTCGCTGCATAGTAATATTCGTACAGATCATCAAGATCGTAGACGACTATCTTATGGCGTGTACCGGAGCCATATTTCCTCTGGAGCTCGGCATTGGCAGTATCAAGTTCCACCTGAGCCGCCGGCGTAATCGGCCTATTTATTACAAGGCGGTACTCGACGCACTGGTCTATATCGGAGAGAGTAGTTTCAAAATTCTCTAGTTTCCTCTGTACGTCCGCGTTTCCATCGAGGCGTCGGGCAGGAACTCTATGTATATTCCAGGAGTCAAAGAAAGCTTTATAGGTCTCAAGGCTAAGAGATCTTGCCCTCCACTTGCTATCTACGATAACGGTTTTCTTCTGATCCGCATCTGTGAACCAGAGATCAATACTCAGATCGTTTGATCCTCCCCAGGTTCCGACATTTGCATCATCTGCAGTCTTTTGATCAAAATCCCTCTCCGCATCGATGAACCACGAGGCAATAAGATGCTCGAATGCAGCGCCCTTCTCCTTAGAGTTTTTCTCGATATCCACGCCTATCGTATTAGCAGAGTTTCTTAGCTCTTTGTCCAAGATGTTCTTGAACTGTTTGAGATTAGCTGTTGCCATGATGCAACGGTATCCAGGTACTGCGGGACTTCAAAATCGACTTGTGCCTGTCCCGCCGGCTTCGAATTGACGATCTGGGGCTGGGAGTCGGGCAAAACCCTCAGGCGACTTCCCAGGCCTGTGCGCTTCCGTCGGGTCCTTCGACGCGGACTTCGTAACGAGGCTCGAATTCGTCGTTGAAGTACCCCTCGGCGGCCATTCGCATGGCCTCGTCGACGGCTTCGTCTACTGATTCGGCTTGGAGCACGATCGGGCACTCGGCGTGCATCTCGACGTGTACGAGGTAGCTGCGCGACTCGCCGTCGCCGTTCGAGGTGTCAGGGGTTTCCATGGTGCGGTCCTCTTGGCCGGTGGGGCGTGCTGCTAGTGGTCGCCGTTGGCCGTCTGGTGCTGCCGTTCGGCTTCCTCGACGAAGGCACACAGGGTGGAGACGAGCTTCATCTCGTCGATGTTGCGAACCCGGGTGTTGAGGAGCTCTTCGGTGCACACCAGGTAGGCCAGGCACCGGGCCCGGCTGAGGGCCACATTGAGCCGATTCTTGGAGAACACAAACTTTAGGCCGTGGGGTAGGTGCTCGGAGTCGGAGCTGGTCATCGAGAAGACCACGACGGGGGCTTCTTGGCCTTGGAACTTGTCGACCGTTCCGACCGGCACGCCTGCGGTGGCCGGGTCCTTGGCCAGGTGGCGTCGGATCATCTGTACTTGGTCGTTGAACGGTGCGACGACCACGAAGTCTGAGGCCTCGAGTGGCCGAGTGACGCCCTTGGCGTCAGTCCAGTCAGACCCGAGGAGGCCAGTGATGGTGTCGGCCACGATGTCGGCTTCCTCTTCGGAGTGGGTGGAGCGTTCTTGGTGCGTGGCACGAATCCACCGGAGCCCGGTTCCGTGCTCGGTTCCCTGTTTGCTGCAGTCGGGGTGTGGGTCGAGTCGGCCGTCGTAGACCTCGTTGGAGATGAAGCCGCACACGTCGGGGTGCATCCGGTAGGTGACGTCCAGGAACACCCCGCGGTCCTCGCCGATGGTCGCTTCGCCGCCCAGGACGTGTTCGAGGACGCTGGCCCCGGAACCGACCGGGTGCGACGCCTGTGTGACCTGTGGAAGTTGTTGCGGGTCGCCGAGGAGAACGACGTTGGTGGACCCGGATGCGGCGGCTAGGGCGTCGGCGAGTCCCAGCTGCCCGGCCTCGTCGATGACCAAGAAGTCGACCGGGTTGGCGCGCATGTCGGGCCGGGGGAAGAGCCACGTCGTGCCAGCGACCAGGTTGTAGGCGGGACTGGCGCAGTCGCCGTTGTCCTCCGTGTACTCGACGCCTTCGAGCTGGTCGGCGGGGTCTGGGATCTCGGAGACCTTGCGGATGGCGGACAAGATGTCCTTGTCGCCCTCCTTGGCGAATACCTTCACCACCTCCTCGAGCAGCTTGTCGATGGCGGAGTGGCTGAAGGCGGTGATGCCGACCCGGTGGCCTGCGGTCACCAGCCGGTGGATGATGCGCGCGCCGGTATACGTCTTGCCGGTGCCCGGTGGCCCTTGGATGGCCAGGAACGAATTGTCGAGTTGCCCGACGAGGTCCAACACCTCGTCGGGGTTGGCACCCACCGCCCCGGCGATCGGGCCACCACCGGGCAGGAACCGAGGGAGTTCTCGCTCCAATAGCGCCCTGGCGACCCGCAGGCCAGCCGTCCCCGAGGCGTCGAGCACAGCGGCGGCCACTGCCACTAGCGCTGGCTGCTTCTCTCTGGGGTGGATGTAGTCGTCGAGGACCACGGCCTTGGGAATGGTCCCGTACTCCGTGGGCTTCTTGCCCCACACCAGTTCGAGGTAGCGGCCTACGACGTCCAGGGCTTCCACTTTGGTGGAGGCGAGGTGCCCCAGTCCCGTGGCGTCAGGGGTGATGTAGGACACCGATGGGGGATAGTTCTGGTCGGCTTGGGGAACGAGCTTGGCCGCGTTGACCTCCTGTTCGGGGAAGCGGAATGCCTGCCGGGGGACTCGCTTGGGGGGCGTTGGCGGAATCTGGCCCTCGGAGGCGAGCCCCCCGATGGCGTTCGGGTCGCCGAGCGAGTCCCTGCCTGCCTCGAGCTCGGCCGCCTCGAGCCTCGAGAACCGGTCGGCGATGTCGAATCGGAACTCGCGCCACCAATAGTCGAGCAGGTGGGCAAGCAGGTGTTGGAACGAGCCCTCGGGGAACTCCAACAACTCGGCTTGGCCCTCCGGGGCGTTGTCGGCGTCGGGCGTTGCGGGGGGCGGGGCTAGCCCGGGCCAATCAAGGTCTTTGGGGCGTTGGGCGACCAGCCAGTCGCGGACTGCCCTGGTGGCCCGGACGTCGTCTTCGTTGTAGGCCGCGATCCGCCCCAGTCGGTCGGGGTCGCCATCGTCCATGTAAGACTCGTATTCGACGACGGCGCCTGCGCCCTTCTCGATGCCCCCGGTGCGCTCGTAGTCGGTCAGGCGCTCCACTTCCTTCAAGCCGTAGCCCTCGACTCCCACCTGGATGCTGTGGCGCACGCTCATCAAGAGGTCGACGAACACACCGGCGTCGATCAGCTCGAATAGCTGGCGGCCTGCGAGGCCGTGTTCTTGGACGGCCACTTCGAGTTGCTCGACGAGGCTCACCAGCGACGATCGCTCGGTGTGGTTGTAGTGGTAGACCCTCATGCCCGGGTGCTTGGCGTGCCGCTCGTGCAAGTACCCGATGAGTTCCTTGACCGCGGTGGCTTCCTCGGCGGGCGTGTGGGCCCAGCGCTGCTCGTACCCCCAAGCGCCCGACTCGTCCCGTCGGATGAATCCGAACAGGAAGAGGAGGCCACGGTCGGGCCTCCAGAACGGGTGGCCCTCGAAGTCGAGGAACACGTCTCCTTCGTCGGGTTCGGGCAACGCCGCGAGGCCCAACCTCCCCTGGTCGTCGGGGTCGAGGACCCGAAACGGTGGCTTCTCATCAGGATGGTCGCGGGCATCCACTTGCAACCCTGCTTGCCTGCCCAAGGACTCGAGCCGGGCCGGCGGCAGGTCGGGCACTGGGTCGGCTGGGGCCGCCGCGAGGCCTGCCATGGTGCCCAACCCGGCTTCCTCGAGGACCCGCCGTTCGGCCGTCCGCACCCCGGCCACGTAGACCAACGAGTCGTTCGCCCTCCACTCGGCGCTACACACTTCGAAGAACTCGCAGAAGTCGCAGTGCGCGCACTTCTCCGGGGTGGTTCCTGCGTCTGGCCCTGCGGCCATGGCGTCCCATAGTTGCCCGCGCATCCGACGCCAGTAGGCGTCCACCTCACTGAGCCGCACCGTCAACTGGTCGCCAGAGCCGAGGGACACGTGCCCGAACTGGGGACCTACTCCGGTGAGCGCCTCGATCGCCTCCGCATAGAACAGGAGTTGCAACACGTGCCCGGGCTTGGCGTCGCTGCGTGCGAGCTTCGCGTCGACGGGCTCGTAGGGGACGGCACCGGTGGGCAGTGGATCGCCACGGACGAGGAAGTCGGCCACTCCGCGAATCCCGTCGTGGACGAATGGCATCTGGTAGACGACCTCGTAGCCGTCTTGCATGGGATTGCCCACCCGTTCGACCCAAGCCGCGAAGGTCTCCCCGACTTCCTTGTCGGGGACCTCGTACACCGAGAGGCCACTGTCCTTGTAGCGCTGGAGGCATTCCTGCTCGTGTTGGTCCCCCTTGTCCATGAGGAGCCGCGCGAACGCGTTGGCGGAGTAGTCGGGCTTGGCCAGCGAGCCGTCGGCAACTTGGTGGGCCAGGTTCAGGTAGTGGGCGCAGTCGAGCCACGCGGTGACCTTGGTTGGCGAGAGCATCCGCACTTGGCTCCCCTTGCCGTTCATGCTGGTACCCCTAGGTGGATGCGCTGGCCACAGGCCGGGTCGAGGCTTGGGGCCTGATGCCTCCATCGTATCGGCCGCCCTATCGGCCATCTCAGGCCGGCTGGCCCCGCGCCAACGCCACGACGAAGAACCCCAAGACGGGCACGTTCGACCATCGCCGTGGCCTGCCTATTCGCCGTTGCCGGACAAGGCCAGCTCGTCCGCCAAGTTGTCCAGGGCCTGTCGGACATTGTCGACCAAGTCGCCGAGGCCTTCGGTCGCCTTGTCGATGGCGTTCTTCGCCTTGGTGTTGTTGCCCTTGATCGTCGTCGCCAGTGCGAGGGCCCGCCGGGCTGCGTCGATGAGCGTCGACACGCGTGCCATGTCGAGTTCGACGCCGGCATTGGGAGCAAGCGCCTGGCGTACCTTCGACCTTGCCCACATGTACGCCAATTGCAATGCTTCGGGACCCTCGTCGGGGTTGAAGACGACGATTGCCTTGTTGTCGTAGTCCTGGAAGGGCACTTCGGTCGGGGCCTGGTCCTGGCTGGCGAAAACCACAACGCCTACCTGGGCGTCCCGATTCTCCATTGCGCTCTCGATCTCATCGATGGTCGCACGAATCCGCTTGCTGGTGTTCTTGGACTCGAAGACGATCCTCCCGTCGAGTCCGAAGGTGTCCACGGCGCTGAGGTGTACGAGCGAGTCCCCCTTCATCGTGCCGGCCGAGCCGGTGACCTTGCCAACGTCTTCGACGAGGTCGCTATAGGGGATGCCGAGGCGACTGACTTCCTGGTGCACCTGGGCCTCGTAGTCGGCGCCCTTGGCGGTTCCCTTCTCCCGCTCCGAGGCAATCCCTGCCGCTTCGGCTACCAGGTCGCGGACGCCTTGGATCTCGTCCTCCAACTTGGCTGTTTGGGCGGTGAGGGCACCCTTGAGCTCTTCCTTGAGCTTGGACAGTTGGCTGTCCTCGTCGTCGAGGGAAAGGACCTCCTTCATGCTGCCCGTCGCGTCGGAGGCCGCCTCTGACAACGCCCGCGTGAACTCGGAGATCAGACTCGACTTCTTGTCCGTGTCTACGGCCCCGTCGAACAGCTCGTCGATCTTCTCCCTGTTCTGCGCGAAGAAGGTGGCCATGATCCCGGACTCTTGGTCGACGATCGACTCCATGCCTGCGGCGAACTCGTCGAACCGTTGGTCGACGCGTTCGTGCAGCGCGCCGATGCGGCCCTCCATCATGCTCGCACTGAGGTCGGTCTCGACGACCTTGGCCGCCTGGGCGCCGATCCCGAGAAGGCGGTGTGCCGCTTCGGCCCGATCATCCGCGCGCGAGATGAGCTCGACGACATCCTGGTCGCGTTCGACGAACTTCTCCAGGACGACCATGCCGTCCCTGACCACGACGACGTCCTCGGAGGCCGGCACTGCGCCTTCGCCGTTCGAGGCAGCCAACTCCGTACGTGGAGGTTCGATGTTCGTGGCCCCATGGCCGTTGTCGGCCGTAGGGGTCGTTGCGTTGGCCTGGTCGTTCATAGGCGTTGTCCTTTCGTCCATACCACACATAAGGGGCGTTCAGCACGAAAATGGAAAGGGCCCTGCTCGAGAACCTTTGGATCGCCGGCCACCTTCTGCGCCACTTGATCGATGGCCTGGACGGCGTCTTGGATGGTGATGGACGAGGAGAGTCGAATCTCCAAGATTTCCTCCTGACCCCTTGCGGGGAGAGCGGATTGGTACTAGAAGTGCTGACAGTCAGCGAGTGCTTCGGCATTGGTTGGCTCGGGGAAAGACCAAAAGTCGGAAGACCCTTCGGGGTCGACCGCACCGGAAGCCTTCGGGCCGAAGGTCATAGGGACTGAAAGGTTCCCTATCGTCGGACTCCGGGTTCGGCCCTCCTTCGGGAGGGTCGATCCGCGTACGGGACTGCCAGGGGTCGAGCCCCACCCCCGGAGCCACACCTTTCTCAGTAGATCTCCTGTTCACGGGCCGAGTGGTATCGGCAATTCCTAAGCGTGCTCCGCAACCAGCGAGATCCGGACACCCGAGATCTCGAAGTCGCC
>Ga0315338_1001361_pt1 | contig 31443 bp, 29 predicted proteins | sample ASW8metaG_FD_204518 | JGI IMG/M metagenome (GOLD analysis project Ga0315338, IMG submission 204518) | Ammonia-oxidizing marine archaeal communities from Monterey Bay, California, United States - ASW #8 | ecosystem: Environmental > Aquatic > Marine > Coastal | place: USA: California | collected... | reverse complement strand
GGAAACGCCGTTTCAAACTCTACGACTTCCTCAACAAACCAAGACACGAGGCTAAACTCGATATGTTGAAAGGAGTTAGCAAAAACTAAGTGCCATTCGTGTTTCACTCCGACGCGAGTTGTGTGCTGGGCAAAAGCAGCCGTAGGAAGAGACTATACGACCCGAAATAGAGGCAGAGTATCACTGCGTTGGGTTACCATTTGAGTAATGGTTACTCGCCGCAGGATGCTATAATGCCTAACAGGTCGAATTAAACTGCTAATCCAGACTGAGAGATGAACCACATTCTGGAATAACAGGAGTGGAGCATTAAATGCGAGTTATGAAAAGTGGCCTTACGTTGATAGAGGTGCTGGTCGTTATTACGGTCATTGGGCTGCTGGTGGCAATTGCGATTCCTGCTGTACAAAGTGCCCGCGAGAATTCCAGAAGAACATTTTGCCAAAACAATCTCCGCCAAGTGGCACTTGCGATTCAGTCGCACGAATCATCGAATGGCATATTGCCGCCGTTGTATTACGGGAGTTTTCTGAAACAACCTCGTAATGCCTTGGATGAATTCCATTTTCATTCGTGGCAGACCGCTATTCTCCCGCAACTTGAGGAAAGCAAGCTACACGAACAGATTGACTTAAGCTTGCCAGCTACTGACCCACTAAACCAAGCAAATCTCAACAGTACAATAGCCACATTTCTTTGTCCTTCCTCGCCTAACCAGAACTCGAAAGTACCTGAAATATTGGCTTGGAACGATGGTTCGCCACCTGTGTCGAATGCTGGCACAGCGGCGAGAAGTGACTTTGAAGCCGTTGTTGGAGTTGACTTTCCACCTATACCCAAGAGGCAATACAGTTCTGACTTGAGAGGCATTAGATTTGGAGTATGGGGGGAACCACGTTACGACGTAAAGACAGGAAGCTCTATCGGCTACCGAGTTGCACGATTGCGAGATGTCTCAGATGGACTATCAAAAACCATGATAGTTGGTGAGCGAGCTGGAAGGCCCGATTGGTATCGACGTGGTAAATCAGTTGACCCGTACCCATACTCAAATCCAGGCCAAGGCATGGACCACCATCAAGCAGCATGGGGAATCAGTACACACATTTGGTGGATGATATTCGGTCACGACCAGTCAATCAATGACACGAATGCCTCTGGCATCTACAGCTTTCACGGGTCGGGAGCAAATATAGCACTGGCCGATGGCTCAGTTCGATTCCTGTCCGAGCAGATTGATTCGGAGACTTTACAGGCATTAGCCACCCGCTCCAGTGGAGACATTGTAGAATCAGAGTGAGCCGCTTTTTTTTGACTGCTAGCCGCAATTCTTTCTTTCGTTTCGACGCCTCGGCTTCATCGGCTGAGGCAGTTTTGCAGGGTGTCGTTCGGTACGTATGGGGTGACCCTCCGGGGGTGCTTAGCGTACATTTCTACACGAATCTGGGCGGTACTCTTAACCTTACACCTACGAAAAAAGCCCGCGGGATGAACCCACGGGCTTCTTTTCTTATCTTGAAGTTCTCGAAGAGAACTAGATCACCAAGTAAACCCGGTGCCGATCGAGAGACCGACGAAGTCGACAATAATGCCGGGGGCCCAGGAACCGGTCGAGGCTTGATAGGTGTCACCTCCGTTGCCGAATCCAGCAAACGAACCAGACGAAGCGCTACCGATGGCACCGTCCCAGTATTGGTACTCAAACGCCGTGCGGAAGAACGCCTTCGCTGGCAGGCATCGCAGTGCGAAGTCCCATTGGATACCGGCCTGAACTTCACCGATGAACAGGTCGTCTTGTATCCAGGTTGAAGCTCCATCAATCGAACCAGCTGCCCCCACGGTCGCGCCACCGTTAGCGACGACTGAGGCTCGTGATTCAACGTCGTTAGCATTGCTTCCCCAGAGAACCGAGGTACGACCGGCAAGGAACCAATGGGCACACGAGTTACAAAACAATGGCTTACGCAGATTGAGTCCCATCACAAGACCGGTACCCGATGCCGAGCGATTCCGACGTGCTCCACCTTCAAGGATACTGCCACTATTCGGGTCAATCGAGCGACCATAGATCGACTCGTCATGCGAAATCAAAGCGTACCGAACACCAAAGCCAAACTGGCTCTTACAGCCATGCAAGCAGAAGTTTCGAGTGAGCAAAAGGTCGGTGTAGTAGGCTTCAAGAATATTATTCACGTTGATGGTATGATTCGCAATTTGACCATGACTGCTGTGGCCAAAGAGCGGGTTGTGACCATGCTCAGCGCCACGAAAATGGTAGTACCGAGCCATCACACCCCAACAACAACCTTGCCAACCTACTGATATACGAGGTGCGGCGTAGAAGTCATCGAGAGCACCGTATCCGGTAGCGGGACCAAAACGTAACGTACTGGGCGCTGTATCGTCGTACTGATAGAAGACAGGCGTTCCATTGAGCGTTGGGCTCAGGAACAAGAATTCGGTGCTAACCACGCAGATCGGCGGGCGGCAACAGCCTCGACAGCCGGAACTACAGCAAGAATCGCAGCAGCTATCGCAACATCCGCCGCCTACGACAGGCGATCCCCATTGGACGGCCCCTTCTTCCTGAATGTATTGCCCGGTGGCTTCATTTTGAGCTGCTTGCCGTACCACACCGTCGCCTGCAAAAGCGCGCGAGGCATAAGCAATCTGACCATTTGACTGGCTACCCGCCAAGAAGGCTGAGGACGAACCGACTAACTCCACCGAAGGGAGTAGCACAAGTTCGGTATTGCCGCCAGATTGTTCAACCGTCTCCGAAGGACGCCAAACACTTTCTTGTTGGACAACCGAACTCTGAGGCTCCGTCGGTGCGACGACTGCAGCTGACTTTTTAGCCAGAGGCGGAAAGACCGTAAGATCTTGACCGCTACCCAAACCGAGCAATCGCATTGTCGTGCCGTCGGTCGTAGCGGCGCCTGTTGGCTTGTCGGAAGGTGCCCGTAACTCGTTTACGGGAGTGAAAGCGCTCTTCGCCTCGAGCCAAGCTTTCGATTTTTCGTCGGCTTCTTGTTCCGCTGCCGACGAACTCCCTGTCGTTGCCATCAAAAGGGCATTCGAGTTCCAAGCAGCCGTTCCCACGAGGGCGACGGCGATCAGGTATTTGGTAGTTTTCATGATAACACGGCCTCCACTTTGCCGTAAAATCGACCGTTTCAAGAATGCTTAACCTCTCGAACCACCGCTCTTAGCGTGCGGTAGATAGACAGGCTTCGAATTCTGAACGGTACTCTTCCTGTGACGGTGTTAAATCTCCGGTAAAATGTGATATGTGGTTTTGGGCACCTGCCCGCACCACCGCTTTAGCTCTAAGGTTCTTCGTTTTGCAGACGACAATCGTGCCGCCTCGCCAGAGCGAATAAACTGGAATCTAGCGTCCGGTTCATAATCCCTCTGATTGGAGTGTTAGTGCCACAATGCAGAGATGCTCTGATTCTGGATTGTGGATTAACACACAGAGGGCGATCGACCCTCACTTCCCGACCAATCGAGGAAATCGGTCGCCAGCGACACGACTGTTAGATTCGTTAAAGTCAGCCAACGACGCTAAAGGGGCTAAATAAAAGTTTTTTGCCATGAGCGCAAACCCCTGTAGAACAAGCGTTTGAGGCCATAATCGGTCTCCTCTTACTCAGAATTTGGCCTCCCACTTACCAGCTCCCTTCAAGTGTGGTCACCCGGAGAGTCGATTCCAGCGGTACTGCCGGCAGATTGCGCAAATCGCAACTATCGGTGCCTACCAGACAAGCTTCGCCAAGCCTGCCTACCCATAAACCCCTGTAATCGCTGTCACACTCGATTCAACCCGCTCAATCGCTTCCCCGCAGGATTGAGCTACATCGAGTGGATCAGGCGACTGCAGAACAAAGGCGGACCGAGTCACCCGCATTGGAATAAGACCCACGCTATGACAGAATCCTGTCCAACACGATCGCATACGTCTGCTCGGGGAAAGCAGCACCGCTGCGCGGCGGCTAACTACGGCCGTGCACTGATATGCGGCCTGCTACTACTCGCAGGAGCACCACTTGCTCAAAGCAATTGTCTAGCCAAAGACAATGTGCCTGCCTGGTTGAAACCGTTAAGGTGGACTAATCCTTCATCATCGAATTCCGAGACCGCACCTCCCCCGCTGCCAGAAGTCGAGTCGCCCTATCTCAAACCGATGCGACTGCGAAGCGATGTGAAGGTTTCCAAGCAACAAGCCAACTACTCGGCGGATGAACTCGATTTTGAAGTCGTCTCGCGACCATTCCATTGGGCCAATCCCGAGGATCAAGTCACTCAGCCTGCACAACAAACCCTGTCCGACGAAGAGCAAATCGCGTTCGAAAAGGAGCATTTCGCTTGGATTCGACCGTTCTACTGGAATAACGACCAAGAGATGGAACAGATGGTTCCTCTTGAAATGGAATACCAAGGGGTTGGCGCACAGCAACTCTCCAAAAAATGGCTAGATCCCTTTCGCTGGACGAACACGACGCGGCCCCGCGCCAAGGCCAGGAGGTCTGTTGCGCAGCGGACGCCTGCAGCGAATACTGACTCGTGGCTGGCAAGAAGTTCAGCCGAACTCTATCGACTGCCGCCAGTAGATGGAAGCAGCTCCGACTGGAAACCTGAGTCGCAAACCGTTGCGTATCTGTACCAGGACAACTCACTACCTTCGCCAGACGGATCGAAAGACAAGCAGGTCACACATCCAGAAGCCGATTCCGATGCCCAGGACCTGGCAGAAGGTCTGCCATTCCAAAACCTGCACGAAGGCGGAGAACTCGTCGAGGAAGGTTTCCCCGATGGCGAAGGTGGCGGCATAATCGCCGAAGCAGAGACTTTAGGCTCTGAGCCAGAAGACAATTACACGCTCCAGTTCCTACGCGCCGATACGGTGCTCCTGGCTCCTGGCGAAATGCAGTTTGACTATGGCGTCACTTACACGCTTGCCGATACCAAATTTCCTGCGATCAATGGTTCTCTCCTGCTCGAAGATGCCCGCTTTCGCCAGCGGGAAATTCTGACTCCCCTTGAAATCCGTTACGGGCTTACCCGACGGATGCAACTGTTCGTTAACGCTCCCTTCGGTTGGTCGAACATTGAGTTTACGCTAAGCGATTTCGAACTATTCCAGAACGATGGTGGCTTCGGCGACCTCACCTTTGGCAGTACGTTTCTGCTGAGAGAGGGAGATGAATGCTGCTCCGACGTCGTTTTGACCTTGGCCGCCACCGCGCCAACGGGCATTGACCCGTTTCTTGTGCCTGTAGGGCAACCGGGTGTTCCTTCCTTGGGCAATGGAACCTGGTCGATGTCTGCCAACTTACTTTACATTCGCACCTATGATCCGCTTGTGGTGTTCTACGGGTTTGGAACGCGCCAGCATTTCACTCGTGATGTGAATGGACAAAGCTTTCGCCCGGGACAAGAGTATAATTACCAGATGGGAATCGGCTTTGCTGTGAATAGCAAGGTAACCCTCAGTACTCGATTTAATGGCACCTATATCACCGAGGGCCGATTAGATGGCCAACGGTTCATAGGTGACATCCGCGAGCCGATGACCATCGGATTTGCGGCAACCATTGCACGGTGCAACGGTCTGGTCGAGCCCTTCGTCGACTTCGGGTTGACCGACGAATCAATCGAAACACGCTTCGGAGTTATTTGGACTCGCTTCTGAGCTGCTTTCACTCGATCGCCAATTCGCCCTGGAAAACGGTGACTGCCTGGCCGCCGAGGACTACTCGATCTCCTTCGAGTCGCACTCGAACGACACCTCCGCGGGCAGAAGCTTGGTACCCCACCAACTCAGTCTTGCCAAGTTGTTCTGCCCAGTATGGCCCTAGGCTGCAATGGGCAGAACCGGTAACAGGATCTTCGTCGATACCCGATTGCGGTGCAAAAAAACGCGATACAAAATCGAATTCTTTCTCGGCACTAGTGCTGGTAACCATCACGCCGCGGCAATCCACTTGTGACAACTGTCTGAAGTCTGGCGCCAAGTCTCGGACAATCTGTTCCGATTCGACCACTACCACTTTGTCGTAGTCCGACTCGCCGACGAACACCGGGCTCACTCCCAGAGTTTCGAGGAGCCCTGCGGGAGGCTCCGTTTCAGTGGGTGGCGCGGCAGGGAAATCGAGTTCAATCATATTTTCGTTACGCGTCGCGATTAAAGCTCCACTGAGCGAATCGAACCGAATTGACTCAGCGTGAGGCACAATATCCGCATCCCACAGCGCGTGCGCCGAAGCCAACGTAGCATGGCCACAGAGCGGCACTTCGATCGTCGGCGTGAACCAGCGCAAGCCGAATCCCTCGGGCCGAGCAACCAGAAACGCCGTCTCCGACAGATTCATCTCGGCTGCCACGTTCTGCATCCAGTTTGAATCGGCTGCTTTCTCCAACAGGCAAACAGCAGCCGGATTGCCCGCGAACGCGCGATCTGTGAATGCATCGACTTGAAAAATTCGGACCTTATCCACCAGAAACCTACCTCAAATCAAGAGTCCTGCTACAGCAAGCAGTTTGATCAAGGTGCTGACACAACGCAAGAGATCGCGGTTCGCAAACGAGGTTTTGCGTGAGTGAAACGATTCGCCCTGACCGATTCACTGCGTCGCTACTTTATGGGCGTTTCACGATTCTTTGGCAAGATACCCCGAGCAATACGGGCCGGATCGCGGGCAATCTTGTCGGAAAACACGCGCAGGTCGTCGAGTATTGGCCGCAGGCGTCGGCTCATCGCCTCGATGTTCGCAACCATTTGATTTACTCGTTGCATGGCCATCAGCATCTGATTGTACAATTCGGGATCGCTCGTGAGCTTACCGATTGTACCCTTGCTATTGTTGAGACTTTTAGCCAGTAGCGCAGCTTCCCCCAGCAATTCACTAAGATTACCGACCCCGTTTTCAATCGACTCAACGATCTCCGGACCACGCTCGCCCAATGGTCCAGTAAAGCCCTGCAAGTTTTTTAAGTTGTCGTCGGCTGATCCTACGGCGCCCTCCAGCGCTTCCATAATTACCCGCGCGTCGGCCACCACCGAGGGCAACTCAGCCATGCCTTCCTTGAGTTCCTGCTTGAATTGTTCGTCGCCAATAATGTCGTTGATGTTTCCCGATGCCTCGGCAAAGCTGTTCATCGCGGTTTCAGTCGAAGCTGCCAACCGACTAAGCCGATCAATGTCTTCTCCGCCTAGCACCTGATTCATGTGCTGGGCCAGCGTAGCTACTTCATCGCCTGCTCGACCGAGTGACACTATCGTTTGCTTTAAATCCCCTTGTAGATTCGCGATCAAGTCAAGCGGCGTCGGATTATATGTGCCGGTAATCTCCGAACCAGGTGCGACGGGTTGTGCTTTTTCACTAGAACGTACTGGCGCAAACTCGATCACGGCATCGCCGATTAGCGAGGTTTGGATACGGGCGTTCTCGTTGGTCTTAATCTGTTTACCATCGTCAATGTTCATGGTGATCAGCGCGCCCTGGTCGGTGTCCTCCACCTTAGCAACGCGACCAATCAACACACCGCGACGGCGGACTGGCGTGTCGGGAGCTACGCCAGGGGCCTGATCAACTAGTAGTTTTAGCTGATATTGCTCACGCCACGGCGACCAGTCGGCGTCCGTATTCATCAGCGTCAGCAGAACAGCGGCGATGCCCGTGCCAAAGACAACGACGCCGACGCGAAATTGCTTAGTGCGGTCTTCCATGACTTTTCCGAGACGTTAGTTTTTAGTTGCTAGAAGTTGGCCCAAGAATCTTCTGATTCATTCATCATTTTGTCGCTGTCTTCTGATCACTCATTTCCATCAGGCGGTCGCCCGCTTCGCCGCGAACGAATTGCGACACTCGCCGATCACTCGATTTCTCGATTTCTGTCGGCAAGCCGTCGAAGATCAGTTGCGGCTCGTCTTTATCCAACCGCGACAAGGGATAGAGCATCACCACACGGTCGGCCACCTTTTGAGCCGTTTTCATGTCGTGCGTCACGATGATGCTTGTGACCGGATAACTTTTTCGTGTTCGAATCATGAGTTCGTTAATCACGTCGCTCACGATTGGGTCGAGTCCGGTCGTCGGCTCGTCGTAGAGCAGAACTTCAGGATGCATTACCAGCGCCCTTGCCAGACCAACCCGTTTACGCATCCCGCCCGACAGCTCTGCCGGATGTTTGTTGAGCACGCTACGTGGCAAACCTACTTCGGCCAATCGGGAGAGCATCTCCTGCTCGTGCGAGGAGCGCTCACTTGCGCGATGCTGTTTCAGTGGGAAGAGTACATTCTCAGCAACTGTCATGCTGTCGAACAAAGCGGAGTTTTGAAACACAAAACCGAAACGCGTCCGCTCGTGTGCCAATTCTTGTTCGGAAAACTGGTCTACTCGTTGACTATCGAAAGCCACGTGTCCCTTGGTTGGACGAACCAAGCCGATAATGGTTTTTAGTAGAACCGTCTTGCCACAGCCGCTCTCACCGATGATCGCCAAGGTCTGGCCTGGTGTGACAGACAGATTGATATCACGCAACACCTGCTGACGCCCGAAACGGACGCCGAGATGGCTGACTTCAATGATAGGTTTTGCTGCGACCATCAGGAAAACAACATGGGGCTGGATGGCCAAATGGCCATATAAACTTCGTCGAGAAAAATACTCAGGAACAAGTCCAACACAATGATCACCACAAACGACTGTACGAACGCAGTCGTGGCTGCGCTGCCGACACCTTCAGCGCCGGGCTCGCAGTGGAAACCTCGGTAACAACTTACTAGGCCAATCGTGGCGCCGAAAAAGACGCTCTTAACCACGCCGTAGAACAGGTCCCAGTTTTCGACAAACTGGCGTGCATTGCTTGTGTAATGTTGCATGTCGATATTGAGAATAAAGACGCAGTAGCCCGCCCCACCGACGACACCCATAAACACCGCCATAATCGTCAACGAGGGGATCAATAGCAGGCAACTCAAGAAACGTGGCACGACCAGATACTGCGTTGGATTCGCACCCATACTAGCCAGCGCGTCGATCTGTTCGGTGACCCGCATCGTGCCGAGCTCTGCCGCCATCGCACTACCTACTCGACCAGCCAGCATCGTAGCTGCGAGCACCGGGCCTAGTTCGCGGAACATCGACTTGTTGATCACGCCGCCCAACTGGGTCTCTAACCCGAAAGCACGAAACTGAGTGTAAGACTGCACTGCCAGCACCATCCCGATGAAAGTACCAGTCAGCGCCACAACAGGTAGGCTTAGCACGCCAATCTGGTACATGTTGGCGAACAGTGTCTCGCGTCGCGGCAAGCGAGTGATCAACCAGACCAACGTCCGCCAGGCAAACATTGTCATGTCACCCAACGTCTCAAAGCCATTGAGTACGTAGGCACCCAAATCGGCTATCGAGTCGTAGATTCCACCGAAGAACCCTCTTCGAGGTCGTCCGGTGTAGGCGTATTCAGTGCCTGAGGCCATGATGATCGTTTTCTCGGGGCGTCGTGCGATGCTGGCATCGCGGCTAGGTTTATTCCGTTGCGGGCATAGTGGGCGCGCAGGTTCACTCAAATCTTGGTTTCGTCGCCCTGGACGCTAACGCTTGAGTAAAGTCGTAGGGTCGTAACGAATTGTACGACTGGGCAAAACACGTAGAATGGCGAGATCGTCTCCGTTTCGCGTACAAATCCGAGGAATTCCTTTGACCTTGCCCCGACTAGTACGTCTTTCACTAGTAGCATTGCCGGACGACCTTCGTTTACTCACTGGGCAAGCACCGGACGGCCCTCGCACACTGAAGAGGTCGAACCAAGCAGTGGATGTACCCTGGGAAGAGCACCTAGATGTCGTCTACCGCTATGCCCTCCGGCTGACTCGCGACAATCAACTAGCCCAGGAGTTAACGCAAGAGACGATGCTCCGAGCTTGGCGACGACGCGCGGCGCTCCGCGAAGCGGGGGCCGCCCGGGGTTGGCTACTGCGAATCGCTACGAACACATGGACCGATTGGCAGCGACGCCAGGCACGCAAGCCGCGACTTTTTAAACTACTGCCGCCGAGGCGCCAGTCGACGCAAGTTGAGAATTTAATCCAACAAGAGCAAGTCGAGTTGGCATTGGCGGCGCTGGATGAGCTTCCACCGCGACAACGGCAGGTGTTGCACCTGATTACAGTCGAACATTTCGAGCAGAACGAAGTAGCCGAGATACTCGGGATTAGTGTCTCGGCAGTGAAGTCTAGTCTTAGTGCAGGCCGCGAAGAGTTGCGCGAACGGCTAAGCGATGTCTACGAAGAACTGTGTGGAAAAAAGCGATGTCCGACAAAGAACAAGAAATAGACGAGTGGATTGACGGCCTGCTGACTTCGCCTAAGGCGATGCCTGAGGCTCCACAGACGTTGCGTGCAGATGTCCGCCGGGCCGTTGGTCGTCAAGCCCGAGTGAGGCTGTCGCGTCGCCTGGTTGCGGCGGCGGCAGTAGTGGTTGCGCTCATTTACTGGCCCCGCGGCGAGCGAGTCACCGAGCCGAACCAGCTCGCCGGCGCGCCCTCTGCCCTGCAAGAAAAGTCAACGGAACCAGTGGCAAAATTCATCGCCGGCGACGACACGATTGCAGTCGAAATCAAGAGTTCCGCACCGAACGTCACGATCCTGCAAGTTTACCCAACTCTCAGTGCCCAAAGCCACCGCGAGCGCGAAGCGCTGTTGAAACGAACACTCACTTCGACTTCTTACGACGGAGGTTAATCATGTTGTCCTACAACTGGCGGTCTTATCTGTGTTTCTTCATCGCCTACAACGCGTTTGCTCTGTCTTGGGTGCTCCCGCGTGTATTCTGCGCCCAGAAGGAATCGCCCGCGAGTAATCCTCCTCGCGATGTCATCGAAGCCGAGCTTCGCATCAAACTGTTGGAAGAACAAATTCGCGAATTCTTAAACGCGGATGGCAATCCCGAATCGGACGAGTATCGACAGATGCTCCAAAACCTCCTTCGAGAACAGAAGACCGTGGCGGAGGCTGGAAGAAAGTTGGCAGCCAGACAGCTTGCTGAGCTTAAAGAACGACTTTCTCAAGAAATCCAAGTCGCTAGAGATAAGACGCAAGAGCAAGTGCTCCGAATGCAGGAGCAAGTGGGAAATCTTCATACAGAGAAGCAAAGATTGACCAAGGCGTTAAAGGCAACACACCGCGAACTTGAGCGGCGCGTCCGAGTCACGATGCCACCGTTGGAAGATACAGCAACACGAGTCTTTCACTTGGAGCATATTGATGGCCACAAGCTGAGGGACACGATTGAGGAGATTCTTGGGGCCGATTTGCTTCGTCTGTCGGTAGGTGCTTCTCCTCAAACCTTTGTTGTCCGCGGGGGAGGAGAAGCGCTCGCCAGAGCGGAGGCGCTGATTCAGAAGATGGACCAAGCCAGTGTCGTCTCTAGGCCTGAGGAGCCCTCCGAATTGCCGCGATCATTGATGGTACGCATATTTTGGCTCTCTAATGGGCAGGCATTCTCAGGCGCTCAGGGGGCCGATGAGATGCTTCCTGAATCGGTCATCCAAGCACTGGGACAAATTGGTCTCGAATTCCCCTGCGTTGTGTTGCAAAGCAATACGTCCATTTCCTTGGGTAACGATAAAGACAAAGCTAAATTCGAGGTTCGTGATTTGCCGGCCATCTTTTTTCACGAGCGGGTACTACTCGACGCGAAAGGAGAAGTTTACTCAACCGAGGGGAACCAGATAAGTTTGTCGATCGAAGCTTCCACTGAGAGAACGGTAGATGGTGAACGCATCTTCGAAAGTCATGTCAGTGGCTCAATTGTTGCACCTCTAGAACATTTCGTAATCCTGGGAACAGCAAACTTCGCATCGGAGGACCCGGATGATGGCAATGACTTCAATACGGGTCTGGCATTCGTCGTGCAAGTAATCGAGTCGGAGAGCTTCGCTCCTGAGCCCTAAATCAAGCACTCTTTACGCGATCGGCTGCAGATCACGTCTAGCCTCAAGCAGCGGCCAGGCAAACCAAATGACTGCCAGTGCGCCGAGCATCGAAATCAGTGATCCTCCGACGAACCCGTAGTACTCCCAGTCTCCTGAGACGAGACCCAAGTGGGCTGTCCAAACGATATTAGCGGTACCAATCTCGATCAGACTCAGCCCACCAACAATTACTGCCCAACGCCTCATCTCGCTAAGTTCGCGAGAGCCCCACTGCCATTGGAGAATCAACCAGCCGTACGCTAAGACAACCAACGCAAGGGCTGCTTTCACGTATGTTAAGAGGGCCGTCGGGTCGTTAAGTAGCGAAAACACCACGTGCAAGCCAGCGTAAATTGAAGTGACGGCGGCCAACACAGTCATAGAACGACGAAACATAGTTTCCTCCTCACACGGCAATGGGGGTTGCTGACGAAACTGCTCGGCGACCTGCGCCGATGTACCAAAAAGGGCTAGCGCTTTCAGTTCAGCTTCCGATCGTTCCACCCCTGCGGAACGAAATTCTTCGACTTGTTGACGAAGATGATCTTCAATCTCATGTAGGATTCGCTCTGGAGAACTACCGTTCGACGACAGACTCGTTTCGAGCTCTGCCAAGAATTGCCGGATCGGATCAGACTTGTTCATGCCTGGGCTCCCAAGATGGCGACCACCGCCTGGGAAAACTCGTTCCACTCTCCCGCCTGGCAGGCGAGTGCCTTGACGCCCATCCGAGTAAGTCGATAGACCCTCCGACGTCGGCCAGTAGTATTCGACCATCGACTGGCGAGCAACCGCGCCTTTTCCAGCCGGTGTAAGACGGGATAAACCGTTCCTTCGGGCAGATCGAAGAAGCCGCCGCTCCTGTCGCGCAGCTGTTCGATTACCGCGTACCCGTGCTTCGGGCCTCCCTCCAACGAAGCGAGGACCAACAAATCGAGATGACCTTTCAACGGTTCGTTTCCCATACCTAGTATTACTAGGTATCAAAGCCGCAGAAGTCAAGCGACTTTGGATTTGGGGCTCTGTAGGTCAGAGGAGCGGACAAAACGAAAAAGCCCGAGGAGCGTAGTCCTCGGGCTTTGGAATACTATCGAAGCTGGATGCCAGGACCAATTAGGTCTCACCCTCGTCACTCCCAGGCTCGTCGTCACCACCTTCGGCGATTGCGCCAACTGGCTCCGGTGGGGCTTCCTTGGTGACGAGGCCCTCGAATGTGAGCTGGTTCTTGCCACCCACTTTCTTCTTCGAGACACGAATCGTGTCCTTGCCGTTGAATTCGCCCTTGAGCAATTCTTCGGCCAAGGGGTCTTCGATAAACGATTCGATCGCCCGCCGCAATGGCCGCGCGCCGTAATCGGTGTTCGAGCCTTTCTTGACGATAAAGTCCTTGGCCTCGTCGGAAAGATCGAGCTCCAGCCCGCGTTCGCTGAGCCGTTCGCGAACCTTGCCCAGCTCCAGATCGACAACGTCCTTCAAATCGCCAGTCGTCAGATGGCGGAACACGATGATGTCGTTTACTCGGTTGATAAACTCAGGGCGGAAGACCTTTTCGATTTCCTCGACAACACGCGACTTCATGCTGTCGTAAGAGGCATCCTCATCCGGTTTCTGGAATCCGAAGGCGGCTTCGTTCTTAATCGCATCGGCACCGGCGTTGGTGGTCATAATCAATATCACGTTGCGGAAATCGACATTGCGGCCAAAGCTATCGGTGAGCCGGCCTTCTTCCATCAATTGCAACAGTACGTTGAACACCTCAGGATGAGCCTTTTCAATTTCATCCAATAGTACGACGGCATAAGGGCGACGGCGAATTTGCTCGGTGAGCTGGCCACCTTCTTCGTAACCGACGTAACCGGGAGGCGCACCAATCAGGCGGCTGACGTTGTGCTTCTCCATGTATTCGCTCATGTCGATCTGAATCAACGCCTCGTCGTCGCCAAACATAAACTCGGCCAACGCTTTGGCGAGCAACGTTTTACCGACACCTGTCGGGCCAGCGAATACAAAGCACCCAGTGGGACGCTTTGGATCCTGCAAACCGCTACGGCTGCGACGCACGGCTTTGGCGATCGCTTTGATCGCTTCGTCCTGGCTGATCACGCGCTCATGCAGTTCGTCTTCCATATTCATTAGCCGCAGCGTGTCTTCGGTCGACATGCGAGTGAGCGGAATACCAGTCATCTTGGAAACAACCTCGGCGATCACTTCTTCATCAACGACGCCGCCGTTTTCACGCGACTTTTCACGCCAATCTTTGGTGATCTGCTGTTTTTTCTTCTTGAGCTTATCGGCACGGTCACGAAGAGATGCAGCCTTCTCGAAGTCTTGGTTCGCGACGGCTTCCTCTTTCTCGCGGTTAAGCTGTTCAATTTCGTCGTCGATCTCCTTGAGATTCGGTGGTTTCGACATCGTCTTTAGTCGAACGCGGGCGCCCGATTCATCGATGACGTCGATGGCCTTGTCAGGCAGGCACCTACCGGTGATGTAGCGATCAGAAAGCTCAACAGCGGCGTCCACCGCATCGTCGGTGATTTGAACCCGATGATGCTCTTCGTAGCGATCGCGCAACCCTTTGAGAATCTCAACTGTGTCTTCTACACTGGTGGGGTCGACTAGCACTTCTTGGAAGCGACGGGCCAGAGCGGAATCTTTTTCGATGTATTTGCGGTATTCATCGAGCGTGGTTGCACCGATGCATTGAATCTCACCGCGAGCCAGGGCAGGCTTGAGTACGTTAGAAGCATCGATCGCGCCCTCAGCACCACCGGCTCCGACCAAGGTGTGCAGCTCGTCGATAAATAGGATCGTATTCTTCGCCCGGCGAACCTCATTCATCACCGCCTTGATGCGCTCTTCGAATTGGCCCCGGTATTTGGTGCCAGCGACCATCATTGCGAGATCTAACACGACAATTCGACGTTCCAGCAACAGCTCGGGAACGTCGCCGTCGATCACGCGCTGTGCGAAACCTTCGACGATGGCCGTCTTGCCAACACCCGCTTCGCCTAATAGCACAGGATTGTTCTTGGTTCGGCGGCAGAGAACCTGGATCGCTCTTTCGATTTCCTTTTCGCGGCCTATCACTGGGTCGAGTTTGCCTTGCTTCGCCAACTCAGTCAGGTCGCGACCGAAACTGTCGAGAGCAGGTGTCTTGCTCTTTCCGCCCTTGCGGGGTTCGCGTTCCTCGCCGCTGTCTCCACCGCGACCGCCACGGGCGGGCTCGTCGCCTTCCAGGCCGTGGCCTAGCAGATTCAGTACTTCTTCGCGAACGTCTTCCAGCTTCAATCCCAGGTTCATCAGTACTTGGGCGGCAACGCCTTCCTGCTCGCGCAACAAGCCAAGCAAAATGTGCTCAGTACCAACATAGTTGTGATTCAGGTGCCGGGCCTCTTCCATCGAGTACTCGATTACCTTCTTCGCCCGAGGCGTCTGGGGGAGCTTGCCCATGGTGACCATATCGGGACCACTTTGCACGAGCTTTTCAACTTCAAGGCGGATTTTGCGGAGGTCGACGTCAAGATTCTTGAGCACGTTTGCCGCCACACCGCTCCCTTCCTTGATCAACCCCAGCAACACGTGTTCGGTGCCGATGTATTCGTGATTGAAGCGCTGCGCCTCTTGATTGGCAAGCTGCAGCACTTTGCGGGCACGGTCGGTAAAACGTTCGTACATAGCGATTGCTCCCGTTGCGTAAACTACAATCGACGTTGCTGAGGGCAACAAGTGCTCGCTAGGCGTTCACTCATGCCGACAGGCGTCTGTTGCAATCCTCTTTCGGTGTTTCGATTGTTTCGGTTTCAATCCGCTCGGGTAGAGCGAAAGTAATCTGTTTGAGCCGCTGCCTCTCGGCGGCGATCTCATGTCGCCACTTTTCGGCGGCCTCCAGTCGCTCGAGTCGGTCGAGTTGCCGGAGTGCCTGCTCATGTCGTCCTTGATGTCGCCACAGTGTGGCAAGCATCAGGCGACCCTCTATATCGCGTGCATCTTGCTTTAGTAACTTGAGAAGCAACTTTTCTGTCGCGACCCAATCGCTTTCGAGGTAACGCTGTTGCGCTTCTCGAAATATCTGGTCCAGTTGGCTCCGCTTCGCTTCCGACGGAGATGGCTCCGACGACTCGATGGCGGCTGCCTCGGCTATCGATTCGCGACGCACAACTAGACTCTGCCAAAGTGCCAGTAGCCACGTTGCCGCCAACGCGGAGTAGCCGATCCACAGTGCGTCGCCCGTGATCCACTGGCGATACACGAAACTCGCTAGGAGCATCGTGTTGGCGAGCGCTGTAAATCCTACCGCCACAGCCAGTCCTGCCCAAGACCCCCGTATCCACAAGTGGGGTAGTCCGGGCCACAAGTAGGCGGTCCAATGCATTTTTGGCTTAGGCACGGTTGGCTTCCCTGCACAAGTGCCGACCACGCCTCACGAGGAATCCATATCCACGCGCGAAGTGGCTTGAAAAGTCTAGCCTGTAGTACTACATAATCAAGGCAACCGAAGATATGGCCTTACTTTACGGCTACCGAACTCGTTTAATTGTTCACCTTTACCGGCACGAAACACCAACCCCACGCCGCAGATCCCGTCCAGCGGACATTTCTCCACGTGGGAAGCCGGAAGATAACGATAATGAGGCCTTTGGACGAGGTCGGTTTCGGCTTTCGCACTTTTCGCGATGAATACGAAATACGCGATTTTGGGTGTCCAGATCCTGTCATGTCCAGCTAAAACGGCAGATTGGATCGCTCTGCTAGCAAGGCCCTTCCCCAGAGTCGGACTGAGATGAACGAGTCTCACACACCCAGCCAGAGCGATACGGCTTCCGAAAGCGGAAGGCTGCGCATACTCGACGCCGCCGCCAATCGCGCTGGCGAAGGGCTGCGCGTGGTGGAAGACTTTGCGCGTTTTGTGCTCGACGACGGACACCTCACGCAACTAGTGAAGGAGCTGCGGCACGAATTGGCAACGACGTGTGGAACACTTCCCCATTGCGAACGTCTAGCCTCCCGAGACACACAGCAAGATGTCGGTACAGTTGTGAGCACGCCCACTGAAGGCTTGCGGTCGGGCACCTGGGACGTCTGTGCAGCCAGTATCGAGCGCGCCAAGCAGTCGCTGCGCAGTTTGGAAGAATACAGTAAGGTGGCGAATCCGGAGCTCTCGTCTCGATTTGAAGAACTCCGCTATCGGCTTTACACGGTCGAGAAGTCGATCGGTACAACTCACGACTCTCTGGAGCGGTTGGGCAACATTGAGCTGTGTGTACTGGTCGATGGGCGGAATTCGATCGAAGAGTTCTGCGTACTGGTTGACGAACTCGTTGGTGCCGAAGTCGGTATGATTCAGCTGCGCGACAAACGGCTCTCAGACGCCGAACTAGCTGAGCGCGCCCGGCTCTTGCAATCGCGGACGCGCAAGTCCAGTGCGCTATCGATCATCAACGATCGAGCCGACGTTGTCGCCGCTGTGGATGCCGATGGCGTACACCTAGGGCAGGACGACTTGAGCGTGAAAGACGCCCGGGCGATTCTGGGGCCGCGAAAGCTGATTGGTGTCTCGACCCACAGCCTCAAGCAAGCCCAGGCTGCGGTGCTTGACGGGGCGAATTACCTAGGGGCCGGGCCAACATTTCCTTCGTCGACCAAGTCGTTCGATGAATTCCCCGGGACCAGTTTTCTGCGACAGGTAGCCAACGAAATACGTCTACCGACTTTCGCTATCGGTGGAATTGGGCGTGAGAATCTACCACAAGTTCTCGACACAGGTATTTGCCGTGCTGCCGTTGGACATTCTGTCGTAAACGCTTCAGATCCGAAGGATGTCGTTGCGATGCTGGTCGAGATGCTGGCGCAGAGAGACGAGCAACCGCGGGTCCCGCTAGCGGCTAACGACTAGTCGGGTATGATAGGTGCTCTCAACCGGCCTCGTTCGCCTACCGAATCCGCGATCCGAAATCTAGATTTCCAAATTATAAAAGTCTCTCCCCATGCTTCACGCCGTCATTATGGCGGGCGGCACTGGCACCCGGTTTTGGCCGGCCAGCCGGGCTGCTTCGCCCAAACAACTGCTCCCGCTGGTCGGTAAATCAACGATGATCCGCCAGACGGCCGAACGGATTGAGGGACTAATTCCGCTTGATAGGACCCTGGTGGTCACCAATGAGAAGTTGGTCGACCCCATCCAACAAGAGCTGCCCGAACTGCCCGCAACTTCGATCGTAGGCGAGCCGTGCAAACGCGACACGGCCCCCTGCATTGGCCTGGCCGCGATGTTGATCAGTCGCAATGATCCCGCAGCCACGCTCGTGGTAATGCCGGCCGATCACGTGATTCGTTCGTCCGATCGCTTCCAAGGCGCGGTGCGTCAGGCGGCAGAAATGGTCGAGAGTCAACCCGAGCAGATCGTGACGTTTGGTATTCGCCCGAACTACGCGGCAGAGATTTTTGGCTATATCCAGCGTGGCGCGAAAATCGAATTCTCCGGCGGCTCGCCGACTTATGTCGTCAAGAGTTTTCGCGAGAAGCCCGACGCGGCAACAGCGACCCAATACGTGGCTTCTGGTGATTATTATTGGAACTCTGGCATTTTTATTTGGAAGGCCCAAACAATCCTCGACGCGCTGGCAAAGCGGCAGCCGGAGATGCTTGCCCACTTAGAAAAGATCGTGGCCGCTTGGGGCACCGAAAAAGCTAGCCAAGTATTTACCAAGGAGTTCACGGCTATCGATGGCATCTCGATCGACTACGCCGTGATGGAACATGCCAAGAACGTCGCGGTAATCGAATCGCCCTACGACTGGGACGATCTGGGCAGCTGGCTCTCGCTCGCGCGGCTGTTGGGTACCGACCGTGATGAAAACACGATTGTTGGGCGTCACCTTGGCATGCGTACCTCGGATTCGATAATTCGCTCCAGCGACGATCATTTGGTCGTGACGGTCGGGCTGAAGGATTGCCTGATCGTCCACACCCCGGACGCCACGCTTGTCGCGAACAAGAACGATGAAGAATCAATCCGCCAAGTCGTCAAGGAACTGGAAAAACGCGGCTGGACCGAATACCTGTAGCAACCAAAGCCTTTCCTTGGCACAGCCACGACCTTGGACAACCCAAAAGTGACTAATCCTCAAACAGGCCGTATCGCCGGCATCGATTATGGCACGGTGCGGATCGGCATCGCGCTGGCTGATCTCGAGGTCGGCATCGCCGGGCCTTACGAAAACTACACACGTCGAAGTGAAGCCAAAGATGCCGAGTATTTCCAGCAACTTGCTCAAGAAGAACGATTGGTGCGGTTCGTCGTGGGTCTACCTGTGCATCTCGACGGTCACGAGAGCCAGAAATCTCACGAGGCGCGCCAATTCGGAACCTGGCTCGCCAAACTCACGGGGCTAGCTGTGGAGTACTTCGACGAGCGGTTTACATCTTCGGAGGCAGAAGCAATCCTAGGCGACGCTCAGCTTACGAAGAAAAAACGCAAGGCCCGGCTCGATCAACTGGCAGCACAGATTATGCTTACCGCCTACTTGGAATCGGGCGCCCGCGGGCAGCAATCACCGGGCGGCATCGAATGAATCGTCTGATCTTTGGCTGTGGCTATCTGGGGGAGCGCGTTGCGAAGCGGTGGCGCGCGTCGGGCGCTACGGTACATGTCGTCACTCGTTCTACGGAGCGCGCCCAACAGCTTGCCGACGATGGCTTTCAGTCGCTAGTCGCTGACGTTACGCAGCCCGAGACACTCCTCGATTTGCCTTCAGCAGAAACTGTTCTCTTTGCGGTAGGTTACGATCGATCGTCGGAGCATTCGATCACTGAGGTATACGCCGGCGGGGTAAAGAATGTACTGGCAGCCTTGCCGGAAGATACGGGGAGCTTTATATACGCCAGCTCGGTGGGCGTGTACGGTCCCGCCGGTGGCGAGTGGGTAGACGAACGCACCTCGCCTCGCCCGCAGCGCGAAGGTGGTCGCGCCTCACTGGCCGCAGAGCAGGAGGTGGCCACTCACTCAATCGGCAAGCGATCGGCCGTGCTGAGATTGGCCGGGCTGTATGGCCCTGGGCGAATTCCGCATCTCGACAAATTGCAAATTGGTGAACCGATCGCTGCTCCGAGCGATGGTTGGTTGAATCTGATTCACATCGACGACGCGGCAACGGTCGTGCTGGCCGCGGAAAGTTGGCTCGGCCAAGGACAAGAAGCCGGCCCGCATCTGTTTTGCGTCAGCAACGACCACCCAGTCGTGCGAGCAAACTACTATCGCGAAGTTGCTCGGCTGATCGGCGCTGACCCACCGCGGTTCATCCCGCCCGACCCCGATTCGCCGGCCGCAGCACGGGCGCGAGCCAGCCGACGGGTTTCCAACGAGAAGATGGTGCAGCAGTTGGGCGTGGAGCTCGCCTATCCAACTCATCGCGAAGGCTTAGCGGCTATTCTGCAGCAATGAACGCGGCCAGCACCTGTTGAGATCGATTATCGATTCGCCGACAGGTTCTCTCCGGGCAACCGTTGCAAACCCTGGGGTGCGGCCCTTAGAATTGCGGACCGATACGCACTACTGCATCCACCCGGACGGCACTGGACAATGTTAGAACGGACGCCCCTATTTCCACACGTCATCGAACTCAACCATCAGGCACGGCGGCGAATCAGCTGTAGTGTTTACCTGATCTACGACGATAACGAGTGGACCCTGTTCGACATCGGCTACGAAGATGCCGTCGATGATTGTATTGAAGTGATCCGCCAGCTCGATTTCCCGTTTAGCAAATGCAAGACGCTGATCGCATCGCATGCCGACGTCGATCACATCCAAGGACTGGCAAAGGCGAAGCAGATTCTCAAGACCTCAGCCACTAGCCATCCTCTTTCAGCCAAGTATCTGGAAGCGGGCGATAAGCTGGCGACTTTCGCCGAGGTTGCCGCTCAAGACATTCATCTGGAAATGCCGCCAGTGAACGTGGAACACCTGGTCAACGACGGCGACCGTATCCAGGTCGGCAATTTGGAATTGGAGGTCTGGCACACCCCAGGTCACACCGACGGCCAGCTCTCGCTACGGATGGGCAACCTGCTTTTCTCCGGCGACAACATTTTTCGCGACGGTTGCGTGGGCGCCATCGACGCCCACCACGGCAGCAGCATCGCCGACTTCATCACTTCGCTAAAGCGTATCCAAGCAAGCGACGTCGAGTGGCTGCTCCCGAGCCATGGTCCCGTGTTCCGAAAAGACAACGCGATGATCCAACAGACCATCGACCGCTTGGATGGCTATCTACACATGGCCGACTTCGGCACCTGCGCAATCGACTGGCCATTGATGGACCAGTGGGAGAGCGAGCTCGTCCAGGGCAAACTGCCTGAGTAGCTGCAATCTCCGTAGAAATCCTTTCGATCAGTTAAAACCTCGGAGCAGCTTCTGCAGGAGACGTCTTTCGTCAACACTGCTGCTCATTTCTAAATGAGTAATTATCTCGCAGAGTCGCTGAGACAGCAGAGAGAAACTCAGATTACGGAAGAGCGCCCTCTGCAGTCTCTGCGTCTCTGCGTCTCTGCGAGGGACTTTCATCGATTGCGCTGTAGGCCGCGTCGGTATTCTCAGTGGCCATGAAGAAAAAAGACATGCTTTAGGGCCAACTGTGGGCATACTGGCTTGAGGACCGAAATAAGGCAATTGTGAACTCTTGCAGGATGCTGGCGATCGCGTATGGTGCACGTTATGACCAAGGTGCTACTAACTGGTTTTGGCGACTGGGCGGGGAGCAACTGCAATCCCGCGGGCGAAGTGGCCGAGTTGCTCGGCGGAGAGACTATCGCAGGAGCTGCCGTAGAGTGTCACATCGCGCCATCGGTGTTCAATGAGATGGTCGGATCCGTCACGAAACGGATCGAGGAGACCTCGCCGGACGTGGTAATCATGATGGGCGAGTACGGCGGTCGCACAGGCATCACAGTCGAACGGCTGGCGCAAAACCTCATCGACGCGACTCGCTACGCCATCGGTGACGAGACGGGCGATCAGCCGCAGGACAAGCCCGTCGTAGCAGGTGGTCCAGCGGCGTACTACGCTACGCTGCCGATCCGGGCGATGGTCAAGACGATGCGCGAGGCGGGCATCCCCGCCGACATCTCCGACACGGCTGCCACATTCGGCTGCAATCTGCTGATGTATGGGGTGCTCCACTACATCGCCGAGGCAGGTCTGCCGATCCGGGCCGGCTGGGTTCACTTACCCGCGCTGCCACAGACCGCGGCGCTGGAAGAAAACCTAGGCATGCCAAGCATGTCGCTACAAACCCAGGCCGAAGGCTTAAGAGCAGCCATCGCTGCAGCAGTGAATCATCCTGAGGACATCCACGACCCGATCCGATCCAACTGGCAGCTATGACATTGATCAGGAGTGGACATTGATCAGGGGTGAATTGTACTTCATGGATCAAGAGTATGTAATCTCGCCAGCGCCTCCTGTTGTGTGCCCCGCCTTATCGCCTAAGCCCAGGTTGCAACAGCGGATGTCACGATCGTAATCACTTCCCCCATCGTCTTCCCATCACTAAGCAGAGCGCGGCTAGGGCTAGGCTGCAGGTGGTGCATTCTGGGACGGAAGCGACGACAATTTGTGTTAGTGGAGGTTGGTAAACAATATCACCAACTGTGAATCCCTCTTGCCCTCCATCTCCTCCAGGAGTCATTCTGAAAAGTATCACTGAGTCTGGAAAGAAGTTGTCTTTCTGTTGGTAAGATAATTCTTGAATGCAATTGAAGCACCCATCAATTGAGTGATCCTGTGCCCAAAACGTAATTCGATTGGGAGAATTCTGAGAAGTTGGCGGAACCAACAGAGGCAAGAACAGCTCGGTTGCAGATGCCTCGACCACACCCCTCACACTTACGAGATTAGAAACATTAGTGCCCGTCGGATTTGTAGGTAAGAAGACAAAAGGGACCGGACCTGTGACCTCGATTCGATAGTCTATGATGTCTTCTGCACTTAAAGGACCCAAAGTTCCATTAGTCGTGATGAATCCTCCCGAGATCAAATACTCATCCGAAAGTCGGTCTAGCGTCCAGGAGTTGATCTTGTAAGTAATGGCTTGCGAAATCGAACACGTAACTACTGTGTTGAATAGCAAAGCCAAGAATAAGAAAAACCGCGTCTTACTGGACCCTTTGCGAATGTGTTGGTGAAGCATTTCTTACTCAGTGGGTGTTGAATAATAGACGAAAAAAAGCACCACGAATCTCACATTTCAAACCGCAACAGTCGCGGCCAAAATGTTGAAACTCGTGGTGCCTTAGCGTTAGCGTTTCACAAATGGGTGTAGGGTCTAGTTAGCCAACTCTGCTCAGATTGTAATTGCTCTTTGGCAAGATTGCAAACAAATTCAGCTGCCACATCACGTAGCCATGAGCCCCGTTCTGGCCATTTACGCTCTAACGCGCGTGGGGTATCGACTGGACGGTCTCTGCCTAAGGTCGATGCGTCGAAAACGGGATTGCAAATGCGATTCTAAGGGACCGTCGGTAGAAAACGGGGTCGTCGCCGCGCTTTGGTGGCCTGCTCAAAGGCAAATGCGTAGCCGATGAGTTTCGCGTCTTGAAATGCGCCGCTGAAGAACGAGATGCCCACGGGTAGATCGTGCGCAAAGCCGGCGGGCACTGTGATGTGGGGGTAACCCGCGACGGCCGGGGGTGTGGAACAACCATAGGGCAAAATATTGTCACCGACAATCGGGTCGATCGCAAAGGGTGGTGATCCTTCAGTAGGTGCAATGATCGCATCGAGTCGATGCTCAGTCAGCGCCTTGTCGATGCCGTCGGTGCGCGACAAGCGACGCAGTTCACTTCTGATCTGTACACACCGCTCATCGTCCCACTCGCCCTTAGTTTGTGCCGCCTCGAAAAAATCCTGTTGAAAGTACGGCATGACCTCTGCAGCGTGTTGACGATTGAATTCAATGAGCTCGTCAAAACTGCGGACCTGTACTCTTGGGTGGTCCGCCAGGTAGGCATTGATGTTGGCTTTGATACCGAACTGGAACAGCTCCAATTCTAAGGGACCAAAAAACGGCAATGTGCTCGCTTGCACCGGATCGATGATTTCTGCGCCCAGTTGCCGTAGGGTTTCGATTGCGTGGTCAATGACCTGACAAGTCCCCTCATGTCTTGAGAAGCATTCCCGTGCAACGCCCAACCTCGCACCACGTAGCGATTCGGGTTGAAGCGCAGCTCGATAGTCGAGTGGAACGTGGCCATCTGCGGCGTCTGTTGCGGGATCTTCTGGATCCCTACCCGCGATAACGTTCATCATCATCGCGATGTCGGCCACACAGCGCGCCATGGGGCCGACGGTGTCCTGCGGCTCAGCAACGCCGATCACTCCAAGCCGGCTCACGAGCCCGACCGTTGGTTTCAGCCCAACAATTCCGTTGGCGGATGCGGGACGCACAATCGAGCCATCGACCTCGGCTCCCAGCGCAGCGACGCACAAATTCGCAGCTACCGCTGCTGCAGAGCCACTGCTTGAACCAAGCGGACTACGATCGAGGACATAAGGGTTGCGAGTTTGCCCACCGCGACTGCTCCAACCACTGCACGCCCGAGACGACCGCATATAGCCCCATTCGCTCATGTTGGTTTTTGCCAACAGAACCGCGCCTGCCTCGCGCAGACGGCGTACGACGGTCGCGTCCTGCGCCGCATAGTTGCCAGACAGCGCCAACGAGCCGCCCGTAGTCATCATCCGATCGGCCGTGTCGAGGCTATCCTTCACGACAATCGGCACACCGTGCAGCTCTCCCAGGGGTTTCTCTGCTCGTCTGTGTTGAGCTAGGCCTGCCGCGATTTCCAGCGCGTCTGGATTCAACTCAATCACGCTATTCAACTTTGGTCCAGCTACATCGACCTCTTCAATCCGACGCAACTGGCTCTCGCACAGCATCGCGGACGTCCACTCACCCGTCTCGAACGCCTGCTGCCAATCGGCAATTGTCCATTCTGGAAAATCCATCGTTTCGCTCGCCTCGAGGCAATAGCTGAACTTGAGAGAGACCTTCGGAGTCTACTTGTGGTCTGATTACACCGTCAACGTCCTTTGCGCACGATTGACCAACACTTGCTTCAACATATGTCGAAGTGAAACGTATCGCGACTGGAAGATTGCAAACCGAAACGATTAATTGCGTGTGGGCTCGCTGTACCAGAATGGCACTAGCCCGAAGAGAACCTAGGACAGCCAGTCATGTCGCTGCAACCCTAGACCGAAGGCTTAAGAGCAGCCATCGCTGCTGTAGTAAATCATCCCGAGGACATCCACGACTCATTTTGATCCAACTGGCAGCTATAACGCAGGTCAGAAGTGACCTGTCCTCTATGGATCGAGAGTAGGTTGTCGCGTCAATTCCATTCACAGCACCTTTTTGTTACTCGCCCCAACTCAGTGCCTAAGACCCCGCTCCTGCAAGCAGGTGCCTAGTCGGCTCGATGGCAAATCGTGGGGTGGGGAAGCGTTTGTTCAGCAATTGATCGACCGTATTGCAACCCAGTCGCAACAAAAGCAAGAACCGCCCAACATAGCAGCGCAAGCGTCGCTGGTTCAGGCACGACGACTACCGGTGTTCCTGCGACGATAGAAGTGTTATACGGGCCTCTGCCACTTGTATACGAAGTATGGGAGTTCACCGTAGAGTTGAAGAACGGTGGAGGTTCAGCTATCCGCATGAACTGGAACGATGAGATAGGTAACGAGGCGTAAGAGCTGATTTCGACCAAATGCCCAAGACTTTCAAAGATGCCATGGAAGCCCATTACGTCGACTGCGTCGTCAAAATCGTCCTCGAATTTGACGAATCCGTCTCCCATGTATGGGATCTCCACACCATTTAAGAGCAGTAGCGCATGATCGATAACGTGTCTAGCATCTCCGACGTAGAGCCCCAATAGATCGGCCGAATCGTGGGACACGACAATCTCCAATTCGAAAGGCTTGCCTTGAGCCCCAACCAGCCAGGGATCTTCAACTTTATCAGGAATCAACTTCCCCGACCACGAGTAATGAATCTGATAAGCTTGCAAAGGTGCTTGATGGAATCGTAAGCTGAAGAAAGCAAACACAGCTAGGGCAATCAAACCTGACTGGCGATAGTTCATGAGTTCTAACTCGGTGGGCTTAAGATGGAGAGAATTACCTGACGTTTTCGATCTGAGTTTGTCTGGAAACGCGCCGAGCGTTGTGCCCTACCCCCATCGCCAAGCAGAGTGCAGCTACGGCTAGGGTGCAAGTAGTGGGTTCGGGGATGAAGGCGACGACGATTGGAATCAAAGAGTCACCCACGTGCTGAACACTTACAAATAAGTTTAGGCCAAAATCGGGCGGCTGGACCATCTGAAACCTGATAGCCGATATAGTATTACCTGGAAACGGAATAAAACTCTGACTGTATCCCAGGGACTCATTACAAAAATAGCACCCTGGAAATGATAACTCTTCTGCAAGGAATGATAGCCGATTGCGTTGATCCACATACATCGGCACGGAGATCGAAGTTGGTGAAGCTTCCACGATGCCGGTAATTCTTGCGGCGCCGTCGTTATTGGCGGTATGGAATACGAATGGAAAAGAGCCGTCTACCTCGACACGGTAATCCAAGATGTTAGATTCGCCGAGGAGACCAAGAGTACCATCGGTTGTGATATGCCCACCGGCTATAGAATACCCTTCCGAGAGGGCCACAGGCTTAATGTTATAAGTGAGTGAGAACGCCTGCGAGCACGCGGACGCAACTACGATGAGTGAGGAGACCATCCTAAGAAGTTTCATCGGCGATACTTTTGGCTTGGGGAAACGGAAAAAAGATCGAAGCCGGAAAGTCTAACGGAAAGGCACCACGAATCTCACATCTCAAACCGCAACAGTCGCGGCCAAAATGTTGAAACTCGTGGTGCCTTGGCGTTAGCGTTTCACAGATGGGTGTTTGGTCTAGTTAGCAACTCTGCACAGATTGTAAATGCTCGCTTTTAAGAATGCAAACAAATACCAGGGCCATTCCACAAAACCACGTGTTCTGTAGGGGCATTAAGGCTCTGCGCTCGCGTTCAACCTCGCAAATCCGCGCTTTTTGCGCAGCTGCGTGCAACATCCACCGACCGGCCAATAATCGTGCTCGCATTCTTATTGTGAATCTCGATAATTGTACGTGAACGCGATTGTGTGGCTCTTTGACAATTTGAAACTTCGAAGGTCTCCGAAAGTCGTGGGCTATTGCGAAGCTGAGTTTTGTCCACTTCGTGACTTTTGGGGGGGACAAAACCAGATCGAGTTTTGTCACGGCCGATTTGAGGTTCGACCTTGATATGTCGAGCAGAGCCAAGCGATAGAGTGACAAAACTACGCAGGCCGACGAGACGGAATCGGGACCCAAATGACAAAACTCGCGGAGTTTTGTCCCGTGCCTTGTTTGCAAACGTCGAGTTTTGCAATGCAGCAGCGCAGGAGTAGGGACAAAACTACAAGAGTTTAGACCCAAAAATCGTTTTTCCAGATACGTGCCAAAACACCAATCGGATTGAACCACAGAGACACGGAGGACACGGAGAAACACTTCATTAAGTCGTCTCCGTCTCAGTGTCCTCCGTGTCTCAGTGGTAATCATTCTTACTGCTGTCATTTAGTAGAGTAATGAATTGAAACTTTCCTGATTGACTTAGCTGCTAGCAATGAATGCCCGGCTGAGACGGTTATGCGGAATATTCTCTCAATCTCAAGTTTGCCGGCGGCCGATCAATACGTTGGAAACACTACCCGCAATGTCCGCGCTGCGGACTCTAGAGAGCAACCTTCGAGGGGGGAATTCGATGGTCCGCAGGATCTTTTTCGCGGCATTATGCGCCGGGACACTGGCATGCTGCCTGTCTCAGGCCAAGACCGCAGCTGCTCAGCAAGCCTATGGCCGTGCTTGGGGGCAGACGTACTCGACCCAGGATTGGAACCGGTTCTACCACTATCCCTACGTGTACTATCCCCAGAATTTCTGGGGCAACGAGTACTATCGTAGCGCCGACAGTTTGTATTACCGTTATCCGCCAGAGATGCGTATCCCGGTCTACAACCGCAAGTGGCACAACTACTATCCGAATCGCCGGAAGTTCCACAGCGGGCATCACTTTGTGCTGGATGTATTTTAAGCCGAAGGGTCGCCGCTCAGTGGGACGCTTCACGGGCTAGATCGCAGAGGATGTCCACGGCACTGGATAGCTGGTTGACGTCGATCCATTCGTCGTCGGTATGTGCTTGATCGATAGACCCAGGCCCGAAAACAACCGTGGGGATCTCGCATCGGGCGATCTCCGGAGCGTCGGTCGCGTAGGGAACTCCAACCAACTCGCTGCTACCGCAGGTGGCACGGGCTACTGCCGCCAGCCGCTGACCCCACTCCCGATTGTGCCGGTCGTTTAGTCCGGAGCTATTGAGCGATGGCTTGTCGTGCTCGAGAGTCGCTTGGCCGCAGTCGGCGTGTGTGGCCAAAAAATCGATCAGTTCTTGGTAAGCGGCCTCAGGCGAGTCGCCTGGAGCGATTCGATAGTCAATGTCGATTGCCGCTTCGTCGGGCACGGTGTTCACACCGCTCCCGCCGCGGATCGTGCTTACACAAACAGTCGGACCGCCGCACAACGCATGCCCTGTGCGCTGCGAAAGTTCCTCGCGCCAGAATTTTTCGATCGTGCCAACTACGTTGGCCATGGCATAGATCGCATTGACACCTTGCTCGGGTTGCGAGGAATGCGTGGCGCGACCACGCACACGGCAACGCCAACGAACCGTACCCTTGTGTGCAACAACTACGTTCAGCAACGTTGGCTCGGCAACGATCGCTCGTTGCGGTCGCAAGGACTGAAGCTCCTGCATCGACAACGGGCCAATAGTTTTGCCTAGATCAGCCGGGTTCGTGTCGCCGGGCGACCAGATTTGGCCCAACGACTTAGCTCCGGTGAAACCACTTTCTTCGTTTACCGAGAGCGCGAGAATGATTGTAGAGCTCTGCTGCCCTGGATCTTGCTGCAGTCTGGTCAAGGCAGTCAACATGGCTGCCATGCTCCCCTTCACGTCGCAGGAGCCGCGGCCCCAGATGCGTCCGTTTTTAAGTTCAGCGGCAAAGGGGTCGATCTGCATTCCGGCTACTCCAACCGTATCCTGATGGACCTCCCAGAGGATGACGTCCGAATCGGCAGCCGGAGTTCCGCCCTTCACCATAGCGACGAGATTGTCGCGACCGGGATGGACCCTCTGCCTCAGCCAGGGCCAGCCATTCTGTTGCAGGAAATCGGCCAGGAAATCGGCCAAAACCGCTTCCCCTCCATTGTGGGGAGAAGCTCCAGCGAATGCCGGATTCACGCTGGGGATGCGGATTAGCTGTTGCAGTAAGTCCTGTTCACTTATTGACATACGTCGCCTGCTCAATGCCTGTGGGGATCGCGATGTGCCCTCAATACCCAGATAAAGGTGGATTCTACCTAGTTTTTTGCAATATTTAGAAACTATTCATTTGCAATCCATGCGGAGCCGCGTTACACTCGCAGTTGCGTGGGATTCCTGCGCTATTTACCCTCTGTGGGTCGCTGCCCCACCCACAGAGGGCTTTTTTATGCCTCTACCTTTTCTGATTCACATGCAGGTCTGGAAGGGGTGCGTTCTACCGCCGTCTCGCGGCAGCCGGTCTAGTCCCACGGTTTTCGACCCCGGCAGGCTTCTGGCCGATATTCGGCCGTTACTGGTTAGCTGCTAGGTCTATTTCCAACACGCATAGGCCGACTGCTTTAGCTCTTCCACGAAATCTTCGAGACAAGAGCTAAGTACTATCGAGGTCTCTCCTGCTAGGGACACTGCAAATCTCTTACTAGAGTCGTGTCACGCCTTGGCAATCGGCGACAGACCTATATGGTAGAGCTTATCGAGCGCCTCAACACAATACAGCGCTTACCCGCCCAACCATACTGCCCGCTATCGACCAGATTCTAAGGTCGTGTTGCCTGAGGAGAATTTGATGTCTGACAGTCCAGTCGATCCTGCCGTTGTTGACGGCGTTCTCGAAAAATTCGCCGATCCTGAAACTGGCCGTGGCGTTAAACAAATGCAGCAGGTCGTGGATGTTTCCATCGAAGGGAACGACCTCGATGTGACGATCGGACTAACCAGCTATTCTGCACCGCTCTGGGACGAAACACGCGAGCAACTGGTGGATCAATTGAGATCACAACTCTCTGGCAATCCTAAGATCCAAGTAAACGTCGTCGAGCACCACCGGCCTGCCGAACCAATCGGTGGCATCGGTTTGACAGCCAAGAGCGTCGTGGCGATTGGGTCTGGAAAAGGGGGCGTCGGTAAGAGCACCATCGCCGCATCGCTGGCCTTCGGACTCAAGAACGCTGGCTGTAAGGTCGGTCTGATGGATGCTGACGTCTATGGCCCTAGCATTCCCCATCTGCTCGGTGTCAACGAGCGCCCCACCGCTGTTGAGAATCGATTACAACCTGTCGAATCCGACGGACTGCGTGTCATGAGTATGGGATTTCTTGTTCCGCCAGACGAAGCGGTCGTGTGGCGCGGTCCGATGCTACATGGAGCAATTACGCAATTTCTGCGTGACACGGATTGGGGCGATCTCGATTACCTCTTGATCGACATGCCTCCCGGTACAGGTGACATTGCTCTAACCCTTTCGCAGCTGCTTCCGCTCACCGGTGCAGTGGTGGTTTGCACTCCACAGGATGTGGCTCTACTGGATGCCGTTAAGGCAGTGGCCATGTTTCGAAAGGTCAATATTCCCATATTAGGAATGGTTGAGAACATGAGTTACTTTCTGTGCCCGGATAACGGGAAGCGGTACGATATCTTTGGAACAGGTGGCGCGCGTCGCAAAGCAGAGCAACTTAGAGTACCGTTCTTGGGGGAAGTACCCATCGAGATCGCGATACGCGAACGTGGCGATGCGGGCGATACAGCGGGTAATTTTTCCGACCAGCAATCGGCACCGCACTTCGAGCGGATCTGTTTCAGTCTGGCAAAGAACATCGCCGCCGGCCGTGCCGCCGAACCGCCGATGCCCAGTTTGTCGGTACTCTAATGCGATTGTTACCAGGCCGCTGCAGGTCGGTGGAAAAACTGTCGATAGAGTCGATGCGTCAGGTCGCTCGAACCTGCCCGGCAAGCTAATTTCGCCTTTCCGGGCTCAGCTAGCTTTCCAGCTACATACTACTGCAACGAAAAAGGCCGCCCGGCATTAAACCGGGGCGGCCCTCTTTCGGCTTGGGGTCGTTTTGAAAAACGACTGCCACAGTAATCACCTTCGACTACTTCTTCTTCTTGCGCTTGGCAGCCTTTCTCTTCTTCTTGCGCTTGGCGGTCTTTTTCTTAGCAGCCTTCTTCTTTTTCTTCTTCTTGGCGCCCTTCTTCTTGGCGGCCTTCTTCCTCTT